>Ga0181564_10002979_pt1 | contig 14626 bp, 13 predicted proteins | sample 011ome_24_FD_134512 | JGI IMG/M metagenome (GOLD analysis project Ga0181564, IMG submission 134512) | Coastal salt marsh microbial communities from the Groves Creek Marsh, Skidaway Island, Georgia - 011513CT metaG (megahit assembly) | ecosystem: Environmental > Aquatic > Marine > Intertidal...
CGTTACCATAAGAATTCAGGACAAAGGACCGGGTATTCCTCCTGAGGTTTTTAATAAGATCGGTAAAGACTTGATTATCAAGCCAAATTCATTCGGTTTAGGACTTGTTCTCAGCCATTATATGGTCAAACGTCGTGATTGGAGTATTGAATTAGGCACTAAATTTAACGAGGGCAGCTGTATAACATTGAGTAATAATCCGATTCCAGACCGCTCAAAAGAGGGCCTTTTCGATTTATATCAAAATGTTTAGTCACATTTATACCTATCAGGTATCACACACACCGGAATAGGCAACATTTTGTGCTTGTTCGCGGTGTTGAATTTGAGGTAAATAGCCATAACCTCAGCTTCACGGCCTGAGAAATCGGAAGTAGCTTTTCCCGCTTCGTGCTGCGCCATCGCCCATTCCAATTCTGGATACGTTGCTCCGAGCTGATCCTCATCAGTGCGGTCATCACCCCATAATCCGTCAGTAGGCTGTGCCGAAAGGATGCTATCGACTACCCCTAGGTGGCGGGCAAGCGCAAAGACCTCTGTTTTGACAAGATCGGCGATTGGACTTAGGTCTACGCCACCGTCGCCGTATTTCGTATAAAAGCCAACGCCAAAATCTTCGATTTTATTTCCTGTTCCTGCAACCAAAAGACCATTGGCCTGGCCGTGGTAGTACAACGTGGACATGCGAAGACGCGCACGTGAGTTTGCTAAGGACAATTCATGATCGGCGCCACCGGGTTGCATGGCCGCAACAAAGTGGTCGTAAACAGGCGTAAGATCGACCTGCATATGGCGCGTGTTGGGAAAGTTCGAGGCAAGCCAATTTTGATGTTCCTGGCCCCGTGACGCTTGATCAGGATGCTGGTGAATGGGCATTTCTAAGGTGAGCACTTCAAGTCCTGTACGCGCACAGAGCGTCGAGGTGAGCGCAGAGTCAATTCCCCCACTTACACCTACAACAAAACCCTTCACTCCTGCGTTCTGTGCATAGCTCTTGAGCCATTCCGTAATATGATCCGCTGTTTCCTGTAATTTCATCGCGTAGCCATTAATTTTGTCCTCATGAAAGGAGTTCATCAAATATACCTCTTCGTCGCGACCCTCGTGGTAGCGGCTGTATTCTTTATTCAACGAGGAATGAAGGACGAAGGTTCGCTTTTCGAGGTAAGTTCCTTGCCAGAGATCGACTGGCACGTAGGACATTTTGACGAGGCATTATTTGGGGGCGACAGTTTGAATTGGGCACAAATGCAGCGCCAATTCCAACCGTTCCTCCAGAGCAATCCACAACGCTTTTTCTGGGAGCACGAGCGTGAAAACACGACGCTTAATGACCATTTCACGAATGTGCGCAACCTACTGGACAAAGCGGCCATCTCAGCTGAACTTGCAGAAGTTGCGCTTCGCGCAGAAGCACTCTTAAAAGTTCCCGCGGCAGATTCACTGTTCTTCTTCATCTCTGGAATCGATCTGGAAACGCCATGTTTATACTACACCCGCGAAGGGTCTTCCCTCGCTTTTGTCGGATTGGACAATTTCCTAGGCGCGGGCTACCCAGGGTACGCCGCTATTCCTGGTTATCAACGTATCCAGATGCGACCCGACCAAATTCCAGTACAATTCTCACATGCCATTATCTCTAATGTTTTTGGACCGACACAAGGGGATGAGAGCCTGCTTGGCGCAATGCTCTACTATGGAAAATTACATCTAGCGACCGAGGCCCTTTGCACGAATACCTCAACCGCCGAAGTGCTGGGCTTTAGTGATGAGGAGTGGTCCTTTTTACTGGAAAACGAAGCACAAATCTGGGAAGTTCTCGTGCGCGAGCGCTTGCTATTTTCCACAGACATGATGGTGCGACAACGCTTGGCGGAGGCAGCACCTTTTTCGAAATTGGGAACGGCTATGGATGCCGAAATACCAGGAAGAGTGGGCCAATTCATTGGCTACCGCATGATGCGTTCTTACGCCTCCAAGCACCCCAACCTAACTTTACGTAACCTTTTAAACATCCGCGATGCGCGAAAAATTTTGCGCGACGCCCAATACAAACCCTGATGGCAATACAGAAAGAAAGTGAAATCAAAATCACCGTCGGCCTCGACGAAAACCGAATCCCTGAAACAATCACTTGGGATGCTTCTGATGGCGGCGTAACCAACGAAGACGCGAAGGCCCTGATGATGGGTGTTTGGGACGATAAAACTTCCGAATGTCTACGCATCGATTTGTGGACCAAAGACATGCTTATGGACGACATGAAGCGCATGTTCCACCAAACCTTTATCTCTATGGCGGACGGCTATGAGCGCGCTACGGATGACACTTCACTTGCCGCTGATATGCGCGACTTTGCAAGATACTTTGGCGAGAAATCAGGCATCATCGAAGCACAAGACAAGAAATAAAAACTACCCTTAGCTTCAACGCTAGTGGAAGAAAAAAAGGGGAGCCAGTGGCTCCCCTTTTTATTTGCGGTACATCTCCGGCGAGATGCTTTGATGTACAGAATCTATGTAGCGCAGCAGCTCTTCACGACCCGTTCGGCCCTCAGCCGAGGTCATAAATACCGGCGGCAGCTCTTCCCATTGCAAGAGCAATTTCTTTTTGTAGCGAGCGATTTGCTTCATGAGCGCTGACGAACCCATCTTATCAATTTTCGTAAACACGATACTGAAAGGAATGCCTTCCATCCCACACCATTCCATGAACTCGAGATCAATTTTCTGTGGGTCATGACGGGAGTCCACCAAGATAAACGTGGTGATCAAGTTGGGACGCTCTTTGATGTAGCGCGTGATCATCACCTGAAATTGGGCACGGGCCTTTTTAGAGGTTTTCGCATACCCATAGCCCGGTAAATCGACCAAATACCAATCCTTGTTGATCTCAAAATGATTGATGAGCTGGGTTTTACCTGGGCGGCCAGAGGTCTTGGCCAAATCCTTGCGCTGCATGAGCATGTTGATGAGCGAACTCTTACCAACATTCGAGCGCCCAATAAAGGCAAACTCGTTCTTGATCGGCTCGGGACATTCTTCGACAACGGCCGAAGATTTCATGAATTCTGCGCTTTGAATCTTCATATCTGATGGAATTGGCTACAAAGTTAGCTCGAAAATCTCGCCCCGCAGCATGCCCCAACTTCATCGCGGTTATTCACAATGCTTTTTCACTCTTTCCCACTTCCTCCCACCCCGTGGAATAAGGCTTACAGCCAACTTTCGTCGAAAAGGTGGGAAAAGTTATTCACAATGTGTATGTTTGTGGGAAATCGTGGGATGATAATTCTACTTTTGTAAAGGAGCAATCTCTACACATGTTAAACCTGATAGGAGTACACGAATGCAAAATGGATGCGAAAGGTCGCATCAGTCTTCCGGCCGCGCTGAAGAAGCAGCTAGCGCCCGCGATGGACGAAGCATTTGTGCTCAAAAGAAGCGTGTTTAACAAGTGCCTGGAACTTTATCCAATGCAAGAGTGGAATGCCGTTATGGGGAAGGTCAATAGCCTGAACCGCTTTGTGAAAAAGCACAACGATTTCATTCGCTTATTTACAGCAGGTGTCAAACTGGTAGAACTAGACGGCGCATCGCGCGTCGGGATCAGCCCAGATTTGAAAAAATTTGCCAATCTCAACAGCCAACTCGTGCTTAGCGCACACAACGGCATCGTAGAGATTTGGGACAAAGACGCCTACGAAGAAGCTGTAAATGTGGATAATGATGACTTTGGATTGCTCGCTGAAGAAGTAATGGGCGGAATAAATCCAAGTCAGAATGAGCTACCATGATCCAGTCCTTTTAGAGGAATGCCTTGACGGGCTAAACATAGATCCAACAGGCATCTATGTCGATGTTACTTTCGGGGGCGGCGGTCACAGCAAAGCCATTCTCGAGCGATTGACCACCGGCAAATTGTACGCGTTCGATCAAGACCCTGATGCAAAAGCAAACTTGCCAGAGCATCCGAACCTCGTCTTTATCGCGGCCAATTTCCGCTACATCAAAAACCACCTCCGCCTCTATGGCGTAAAGCAAGTGGATGGTATTCTCGCCGATCTAGGCGTGAGCTCCCACCAGTTTGACGAAGGCGAACGCGGCTTCTCCATACGCTTCGACGGACCGCTCGACATGCGCATGAATCCTGAACAAGGGATTTCAGCACGCGAAGTAATCGCCACCTATACCGAGCAACAACTCTACGATCTGTTCCGAAAACACACGGACATCAAAGGGCTGCGCTCACTGATCAACGCACTGCTTTTAGCGCGCGTACAACACCCGATCAGCACTACAGCTGAGCTCCGCGACCTCTGTGAACCTCTTGCCCCACGTGGACAGTGGCACAAATATGTCGCCCAAGTATTCCAAGGCCTGCGCATGGAGGTCAACCAAGAGCTGGAGGTCCTCGAAGACCTGCTTTACGGCACTATAGAAGTACTCAAGCCAGGCGGTCGCTTAGTAGTGATGAGCTACCACAGTTTGGAGGACCGCATGGTTAAAAACTTCATTCGCGAAGGCAAGGCTATCGGACAAACCGAAAGCGACATGTTTGGCATTAAGCGTGTACCCCTAAAAGGCATCACACGTAAACCGATTATCGCAACGCAGGAAGAAAACGCAAGAAACCCACGTGCAACCAGCGCGAAGTTGAGAATAGCAGAACGGACCGAAGAGCCGTGGCAACGAAACGATGAGTAAGAAGTCAGTCATAAGAAACATTAGGAGCCGCCTCACTTTAAGCGACGAGGCACTCTTGCGCTTTTTGCCCTTCGGAGCATGGCTTAGTGTTTTGGCATTCTGTTCCATTTACATCAGTCATGCCACCGACCAAAAGGTCCATAAAATAGACGATCTGAGTAAAGTGCGCCAGACCCTAGAGGCAGAGCACACGGAAACAAAAGAAAAATTGACCAAGCTGTCCTTGGAGAGCAGGGTATTGAAACGCGCCGAAGCACTGAAGTTGAAAAACCCAGAATTGAGGCCAAAGAAAATAGTAGTAACCGAAGAGTAACGCCCGAAAACAGGTGAACAACGAATTGAAACCCATAAAGAACCGCATTGCGCGAATTAGCGGCTTGATCTATTTGGTCTTGCTGATCTACTTCGTTCGTCTGGTCCAAGTTTCGGTTGTTCAAGGACCCGAGTTGCGCGAACAGAGTGCCGAGCGCTTGATTGAACGCAAGGCTATTCCTGCAAAACGCGGTGATATCTACAGTGCCGACGGTAAAACGCTGGCTACCACAAAACCGGTGTACAAGGTGCATTTTGACGCGGTAACCGTGGATGAAGAAGTGTTTCAAGCAGAAGTTGGGGCGCTTGGGGAAAAATTGGCAACCATTAACAACAAATACACGGCAGCCGGTTGGACTGCGTATTTGAAAGAGCAACGCCGCTTGCGCAGACGCTACATCCCACTAGCAGACAAACTCAATTTCAGCGACTTACAAAGAATGCGCACCTACCCCATTCTCAAACGTGGCGTATTCCAAGGCGGCATCATTGTAGAAGAGGATCACCAGCGCATTCAGATGGCGACCAACATGAAAATGCGCACGATCGGGTACGACCAAGAAAGCGCCAGCGCAGGGCTCGAAGGCTACTACAGCGAATATTTAAAAGGAAAGCCGGGAAGCAGATTGAAGCAGAAAATTGCGGGCGGAGACTGGAAACCACTCGAGGATCCCGAAGCCGTCGAGCCTGTTGACGGGTTTGATTTGATCACCACCATCGACACGCGCATCCAAGATGTAGCGCAGCAAAGTCTGCTCAGCCAATTAAAAAAATACAAAGCAGACCACGGAAGTGTCGTCGTCATGGAAGTGAGCACCGGAAAAATCGTTGCCATGGCCAACCTAGGTCGAAGTGCCGACAGCAGCTACAGCGAACTACGCAACTACGCCGTTTGGGAAGCCACAGAGCCAGGATCCACCATGAAGCTCCTCACCACCATGACCTTGCTTGAGACCGGAGCGGCGGATACCAACACGCGCGTGGATACAGAAAACGGTGTATACACCATCTACGGCAAAAAAGTACGCGACTCCAAAAAAGGCGGGTACGACGTCATCAATCTTAGAAAAGCGTTCGAGGTGAGTTCGAACACCGCCATCGTTAAACTGGTCTACGAGCGATTCAAAGACAACCCGGATGAGTATGTCGATTTCTTATACCGTAGAGGAGTTCATGAGAAGACCGGAGTAAGTATTAAGGGTGAAACCGCTCCCACAATTCCAAAACCATCAGATGCGAATTGGTCAGGAATCACACTGCCGTGGATGGCCTACGGGTATTCGCTGTCTATGACCCCATTACAACTTTTAACCTTCTACAACGCCATCGCTAATGACGGCGTCATGGTGCAGCCACAAATCGTTGAACGCATCATGGACCACGGTCGTACCGTCGAGAATTTTGAAACCAACGTATTGAATCCAGCCATTTGCTCGGAAACCACCGTGGAAAAACTCAAAGTACTTCTCGAAGGAGTCGTGTTGCGAGGCACTGCGAAAAATCTCAAAGACGATCGCATTCCGCTCGCGGGTAAAACGGGTACCTGTCAACTGAACTACTGGCGCGGCAAAACACACGATTACCAAAGCTCTTTTGCTGGATACTTCCCGGCAGATGACCCTAAATACAGTTGTATTGTGGTCATTAACAAACCCGACCACCACATAGGCTACTACGGAAACATCGTAGCAGGCCCCGTATTCAAAGACATCGCGGAAGAAGTCTACAGCCAAATCCCACAAGAAGCACAGGTGCTTGAGGAAACAGCACTGGCAATGGCTGAGACCAGCGAACATTCACTGGACAGCTACCGTCGTGCCTTCAAAGCAAACTACCTGCCTTCACTAAGCGGATTGAACGCTCGCGACGCAGTTCGCGCCTTAAGCGAAGCAGGCATCGAAGTGGAGATCGATGGCACGGGTAAAGTCTACCGCCAAAGCCCCAAAGTAGGCACCTCATTGAATTCAATAACTACCGTAAAACTCGAGCTGCGATGAAGCTACTCAAGGACTTGATCTACGGCATTCGCCTTAAAGAAGTGATTGGCAACACACACGTTGCGATCGAATATGTGACTTCAGATAGTCGTTCTGTGCGCAAGAACTCGTTGTTTGTAGCCATCCGTGGGACACAGACCGACGGACACAAATACATCGAGCAAGCTGCCGAAGCTGGAGCCGTAGCTATTATATGTGAGGAAGTACCTGTAAACATCACAGCGGGCACAACGTATATCATCACCAACGATAGCGCGGCAGCTTTTAGTGCTGCTGCAAGTAATTGGTTTGAGAATCCATCGAGCAAGCTCAAGGTGATCGGAATCACCGGAACGAATGGTAAAACAACGGTCAGTACGCTGCTTTTCAATCTACTCTCAAGTTTAGAAGGTGAAATGTGCGGATTGATCAGTACGATAGATATCAAAATTGGTCGCAATTCAGAGACCTCTACCCACACCACGCCAGATGCCTTTACCGTACACCGCAACATGTACGACATGGTCAACGCTGGAGTGAAGTACTGCTTTATGGAAGTGAGCTCACACGCCCTCGTCCAAAAGCGCGTCGCACACATCGACTTCGACATCGCCATATTCACCAACATCACCCGTGACCACCTGGACTACCACGGAAGCATGAACGAATACATCAAGGCGAAGAAAATACTCTTTGACATGCTCAAAGAAAGTGCAACGGCGATTTACAACGACGATGTGAAGCACGGAAGCACTATGGTGCAAGATACTCGGGCAAGAAAGTGCAGCTATGCCTTGAACTATCCAGCCGACTACAAAACCAAAATCGTAGAACGCCAATTCGACGGCATGCTTTTGCACATTAACGGCCAGGAGGTTTGGAGCCGCTTGATCGGTGACTTTAACGCCTACAACCTAACAGCCGTTTATGCTGCTGCAGTAGAACTCGGCAAAGACCCGTTCCAAGTACTTACCGCAATGAGCCTTCTGACTCCTGTGGAAGGACGTTTTCACGCCGTTGCGGGGAAAGGCATCACAGCTATCGTGGATTATGCACATACGCCTGACGCACTCGAAAACGTGCTTGGTACGATAGAGGACCTCAACGAAGGTCAAGGACGCGTGATTACCGTAGTGGGCTGTGGTGGCGACCGTGATAAAGGCAAGCGCCCAATTATGGCAGAAATCGCTGCCGACCGCAGCCATACCGCAATCTTCACTTCCGACAACCCCCGTAACGAGCATCCGAACGAGATCCTCGACGACATGAAGAGGGATTTGGACCCTACCCAACTCGCTAAAACACTCACTATCATAGACCGACGAGAGGCCATCAAAACGGCCGTCTTTATCGCCGAGCCGGGAGATGTGATCCTCATTGCGGGCAAGGGCCACGAGAAATACCAAGAAGTTAAAGGAGTGAAAACGCCTTTCGACGATGTACAAGAAATAATGCTCCTTTTAAACAGCTAACACATGCTCTACTATCTGTTCGATTTTCTAGACCAAACCTACGACCTGCCAGGAGCTGGTGTTTTCCGTTACATCACCTTCCGCGCAGCTATGGCCGTGATTACCTCGTTGCTCATCGGCATGGTATTCGGCAAGCGCCTGATCGACCGACTACAACGACTTCAAGTAGGCGAAACCGTACGCGACCTTGGTCTTGACGGGCAAAGTCAAAAAGCCGGAACACCAACTATGGGAGGACTCATCATTCTACTCTCCATTATCGTTCCAACGCTACTGTGGGCAAAACTCGACAACATTTACATCATCCTGATGCTCATCACCACAGTTTGGATGGGTGCGATTGGCTTTTTAGACGATTACATCAAAGTCTTTAAAAAGGACAAGAAAGGATTGCGCGGCATCTTTAAGGTGATTGGCCAAATAGGTCTTGGTCTGATCGTGGGAAGCACCTTGTATTTCCACCCAGCGGTCACGGTCAAACAACAACTCCCACAAGCAGAACTGCAAGCTTGGGAAGCAGCAGGAGGTCCCTCTTTTGGCAATGCAGAAAAGAGCACCAAAACAACCCTGCCGTTCCTAAAGAACAATGAGTTCGACTACGCCGTTTTCACCGACTGGATGGGCGATGCAGGCAAACCTCTAACAGCCGTAGTGTATGTACTTGCCGTTATTTTCATCATTACCGCCGTATCAAATGGCGCCAACCTCACCGACGGTTTAGATGGGCTAGCCACCGGGACTTCCGCTATCGCGGGAACGGCACTTTTAGTGCTTGCCTATGTAAGCGGCTCCATTGTGTTCTCGAGCTATTTGAACATCATGTACATCCCAGATTCGGGTGAGCTCGTGATCTTCTCAGCCGCCTTCGTGGGTGCTGCTATTGGTTTCTTATGGTACAATTCCTTCCCGGCCCAAGTCTTCATGGGAGACACCGGATCTCTAGCGATCGGTGCCATCATCGCGGTGCTAGCGCTTGCGGTACGCAAAGAATTTTTGCTCCCTATCATCTCGGGAATTTTCCTAGCGGAAAACCTCAGCGTGATCCTGCAAGTGAGCTATTTCAAATACACCAAGAAAAAATACGGTGAAGGCAGACGCATTTTCTTAATGTCTCCTTTGCACCACCATTACCAAAAGAAGGGATACCCGGAAACGAAAATTGTAACCCGATTCTGGATCGTAGGCATCATGCTTGCCGTCCTCGCTATCGCCACACTCAAACTTCGCTAAGCACGTGAAAGCAAAGTATTCACATATCGCCATTATAGGTGCTGGAGAGAGCGGCATGGGCGCAGCTATGCTCGCCTCGAAGCTAGGCATTCGTGCGTTTTTAAGCGAATACGGATCGTTGAGTGATGCGGATCAAAAGCAGCTTGAAAAATGGGGCGTAGAATTCGAGCAAGGCGGACATACTACGGAACGTATTCTCGAAGCTGAAGCCGTGATCAAAAGCCCAGGCATCAAGCACAGCACACCCATCATTCAAGCGGTGAAAGCAGCTGGAAAGCCATTGATGGGTGAAGTAGACTGGGCCGCACAACATACCAAGGCAACGCTTGTGGCGATCACAGGGAGTAACGGCAAGACTACGACAGCAACGCTCGCACACCACATCATTAAAGAGGAGCGGGACTGCATCCTTGCTGGCAACATCGGTACGTCGCTTGCGCGCGCTCTTGCCCAGCGCATGGAACGCGGTGAAAAAGACCCTGAGGTTGCTGTTTTGGAAGTGAGCAGCTTCCAGCTGGACGACGCCTATGAGTTTGCCCCTCACATAAGCATCCTCACAAACATTACTCCCGACCACCTGGACCGCTACGATTACGACATCAACACCTATGCACGCAGCAAATTCCAGCTGTTGGACTTCACGCCAGAGACCGGTCATTTCATCTACTGTGATGATAATGCCTTGAGCGAAGAGTTCATCGCAAAGTGGAAGAAGGATAAGCGGGTAAAAGCGCAATTGTACTCTTACGGAATAGAGGAACCTGCGGGCGAACATCGCGCAGCAACAAAGAAGAATAAAGGAATTGAACTTACTATAAATAACGAAGCTATGACTATTGAAGAATTGGCCCTACAGGGCAAGCACAACATGCAAAACAGCATGGCCGCAGGATTGGGTGGCAAATTGTTACAAATCCGCAAAGACACCATCAGAAAACAACTCACGACGTTCGATGCGCTCGAGCACCGTTTAGAGAAAGTATTGAATATCAGCGGCGTGGAGTACATCAATGACTCGAAAGCGACGAATGTCAACGCCACCTACTATGCACTTGACTGTCAAGACAAGCCCGTGGTTTGGATCGTGGGAGGTGTAGACAAAGGCAACGACTACGAAGAGTTAGCTGCACTTGTGGACAGCAAAGTGAAAGCGATTGTGGCTTTAGGCGCTGATAACTCGAAAATCATTGAGGCCTTCGCATCAAAAGTAGAAGTATTGGATACCGATTCCATGAAGGATGCAGTGAAGGCGGCTTCAAAATTGGCTTCAAAAGGAGATGTAGTCCTTCTGAGCCCATGTTGTGCCTCGTTCGATCTATTTGAAAGCTACGAAGACCGTGGTGAACAATTCAAAAACGCGGTACGCCTACTCTAAAACAAACGGAACGTGAATTTCATCGAGAAACATCTTAAGGGCGATAAAAAACTTTGGGGACTGATCTTAGTCCTCATGATCGCTAGCTTCTTGCCTTCCTACAGCGCAAGCAGCTCTCTCGCATATAAGTTTAGCGGGGGCAATACTTTCTCGTTCTTATCCAGACACCTGTTCCACTTGTTCTTAGGAGGGTTCTTTATGATTGCGGTACACCGATTGAATTTTAGGTTGATCGGTAAATTTTCCGTCATCATCCTACCAATCGCCATGATCATGCTCGTGGTCACCCTGCTACAAGGCACTGAAATGGGAGGTGCAAATGCCTCACGTTGGGTACGGATCCCTATTGTTGGCGTCAGCCTTCAGACCTCAGCTTTTGCTTCGTTAGCGCTGCTGGTCTATTTGGCTCGATGGTTTGCAAAACCAAACGATCTCACGGATTTCAAGAGCCTCTGGCCGCCGCTTATCATTACCGGCATCACGCTCATTTTGATCCTTCCCGCGGATCTATCTACGACCGCTGTGATTTTCACGATGGTGCTCTTACTTATGATTGCCGCCGGTGTACCCTGGAGACACATGTACAAAATCATCGGAAGTGCAGTGGGTGTCCTTGCTATTTTCATCTTGATTGTCATGGCTTTCCCGCAAATTTCCAACCGCGTAGCAACTTGGAAGGCCCGTATTTGCAATTTCGCAACGGGTGGTGACGAGGATGGATCCTACCAATCCGATTTGGCAAAAATGGCCATTGCGGAAGGTCGCGTTTTCGGTAAAGGACCTGGAAAAAGTGTGCAGAAAAACTTCTTACCACAATCCAATTCCGACTTCGTCTTTGCCGTCATTACCGAGGAATATGGACTTATCGGTGCTTCCGGCGTCTTACTCTTCTTCGGACTGATGTTCCGGCGATTTGTAAAAATTGCCCGAAAGGCACATACCAAATTTGGCACCCTGCTGGTGCTCGCGGCATCCTCCGGGATCGCCATTCAAACATTAGTAAACATAGGCGTAGCCGTGGACCTCTTGCCCGTAACAGGACAAACCCTGCCCTTTCTAAGCGCCGGGGGATCCTCTATTTGGGTGACCAGCATTGCACTGGGCATCATCTTGAGCGTGAGCCACACAGACGTTAAAAAAATAATTGGAGCCAATGCGCAACAGCAGGACGAACAAGGACCTGAGGCGCTAGATATGGAGCAACTATGAAACGAACCTTTATCATAAGCGGCGGCGGCACGGGAGGTCATATTTTCCCGGCACTGAGCATCGCGAACGAGCTGAAGCAGCGTCATCCTGAGGCGAAGATCCACTTTGTGGGTGCGCGCGGAAAGATGGAGATGCAGCGCGTTCCTGCGGCTGGCTTTGAGATCACAGGTGTTCCTATCGCGGGCATCAACCGACAAAAACCTTGGAAGAGTTGGGCCGTACCGTTCAAACTCGTTTATGCGCTGTGGTTGTGTCGCCAAGTCATGAAAAAGTACCAGCCGTCAGTAGTGATCGGCACGGGCGGCTATGCAAGTGGACCGGCCCTATATGTGGCACAAAAGATGGGCATACCGACACTAGTGCAAGAGCAGAACAGCTATGCCGGGGTGACTAATGTGAAATTGGGAGATGGGGCGAAATTGATTTGTACCGCTTACCCAAATGCGCAACGCTTTTTCCCCGGATCGAAGGTGCGCTTAACGGGAAATCCTGTGCGAGAAGTCTTTACCAAGGCCTTGCCTGCTGCTACCGCGAGCAAATCCTCCCTCGGGTTCGAAGCCGAGAAACCGCTCTTACTCGTTCTTGGCGGCTCGCTCGGAGCCCGCGCAATCAACGTACACATCGACAAAAGTCTAGAGGCACTCAAAGCACAAGGCTGGCAAATCATGTGGCAATGTGGAAAGCTCTACGAGAAAGAGTACGTCCAACGCTCAGGCAAAGGAGTGAAAGTTTCCGCCTTCATAGACGACATGGCGAAGGCCTATGCCGCAGCAGATGTGATCGTCTCCCGTGCCGGAGCAGGCACCCTCAGCGAACTTTGCTTGATCGGCAAGCCCGCATTGCTCATCCCGAGCCCAAATGTGGCGGAGGACCACCAAACACACAATGCAAAAGCTCTCAGTGAGAAGGGAGCTGCAGTTTTGATACCGGAGGCGGAATTGGACCAAAGATTTACGGCAGAGCTTGAAGCGCTGCTCCGAAATAAAAAACGAGGTGCGTTGATGGGTGAGCGGATAAAATCGCTCGCGTTGCCACGTGCAACCGCGGATATTGTGGACTTGATAGAAGAATTGGCAGGTGAATAACAGACAAGAACATATTGTCTTTTTAGGGATTGGCGGCATCGGCATGAGCGCGATTGCCCGTCATTACTTGCGCTTAGGCGTACCGGTTTTCGGATACGACAAAGTGCGAACCCCACTCACTGATGCGCTTGCGTCGGAAGGCGCCCTGCTGTGCTTCGACGAGAACACTTCAAACTATCCGGGCTGGGACCCCGCCACGACTACGGTGATTTACACCCCTGCCCTTCCCGCAGATTTGATCTGGTTCGACTATTTCAAAGAGTTCCGTTGCATAAAACGTGCTGAAGCGCTGGGCAACATTGCAAATCAGGGTCGTTGCTTGGCAGTAGCCGGAACGCATGGAAAGACGAGCACTTCGGCTATGCTCGTACACCTACTTACAGAGGCAGGACTAGATCCTACAGCCTTCATTGGTGGAATTATGACAGCATCCGGCACCAATTACCGCTTGGGCAACTCAGACCTTGTCATCGTCGAAGCCGATGAATTTGACCGTTCCTTCCTACACTTGCATCCTTGGGCTGCCGCCGTAACCACAACGGACGAAGACCATTTGGATATTTACGGCAATGGAGGAGCACTACTGGAGACTTTCAACGACTTTGTTGATCAAGTTACTGGACCCGTTTTCACTGCGACCGATTTAGAAAAAACCACCCCAGTAGGTAGCGAAGGAAGCCACTGCTGGGCCAGCGATATTGAGCCCAAACAAGGCGCTTATCACTTCACCTTGCATCTAAACTCCGAGGCACACCGTACCTCGCTCAAGATGCCAGGGCGACACAACATATACAACGCTGTACTCGCTGCTTCTTTGGCGCATGCCGCAGGAGCTTCTCCAAAGGATATCGCAGAGGCCCTACCCCGGTTCCAAGGCATCAAGCGCCGCTTTGAGTTTCACTTGCACCAACCGGTTGTATTGATCGAAGACTACGCGCATCACCCGACTGAACTAGAGGCGCTGCTCGACAGTATAGACGAGCTCTATCCGACGCAGAAGATCGCCTTGGTATTTCAACCCCATTTGTACTCGCGCACACGTGATTTCATGGATGGCTTCAAATACCAATTATCCCGCACAGAGCAGTGCTTCATCCTGCCGATCTACCCCGCTCGGGAATTGCCGATCGAAGGCATCACCTCAGAAGTACTTGCAGCGGGAATTAGCGGCGGTGCCGTCGTAGAGAAGGAGGCACTTATCGAAACACTGCTTTCAAGCGACTGCGAGGTCATTCTGATGGTCGGCGCTGGCGATATAGGA
>Ga0181564_10002985_pt1 | contig 14617 bp, 9 predicted proteins | sample 011ome_24_FD_134512 | JGI IMG/M metagenome (GOLD analysis project Ga0181564, IMG submission 134512) | Coastal salt marsh microbial communities from the Groves Creek Marsh, Skidaway Island, Georgia - 011513CT metaG (megahit assembly) | ecosystem: Environmental > Aquatic > Marine > Intertidal zone...
CATATTGAATGGTTCTATTGAATTCACGTTTCTTAATCACACAAAGTTTTGCGTGAATTTTCATGTTAGGAATACCTACAAAAACATCGATTCCTTCCTCTTCTAAAACTTTTTTCCAGTATAGATTCGCTTCTTCATCAAAACGCGCTTTCAACTCTACAATGACACTGACTTTTTTCCCATTCCGAACCGCGTTTAACAGTGCGTTAATCACTTTTGAGTTATTGGCCAATCGATACACAGTCAAACGAATGCTTTGAACGCTCGGGTCAATTGCGGCTTCCCGCAATAAATCAATAATCGAATCGAAAGAATGGTAAGGAAAATGAAGCATTACATCTCGCTTTTCGATCACATCCATAATGCGACAAGGTTGTTTCAATAAGGGATGCACAAAGGGTTTAGGACGAGGTTTTATATCTTTAAAAACATTCTTAGGAAAATTCATGAATGCTTTGAAGTTGTGTATCCTGCCCCCTGGGATTAAATTACTTTTATCGGTTAATCCTAAACGGTTAATTAAATATTCGAGCAATTGAGGGTCGATGCGCTTGTCGTAAACAAATCGGGTGGCTTTACCTCTAGTTCGTTTTTGAAGGTTTTTTTCAAGTTCTGCGATCAAATTTGAATGTATATCGTTATCCATATCCATTTCTGCATCGCGGGTTACTTTAATAATGTGTGATTTAAATCTATCGAATCCAAACGGAGCAAAAAGGTATTTCAAGTTGAAACGAATAATGTCTTCGAGCATGATAATATGTGTTTCATTGCCCGAATTAGGAAGGGTTACAAATCTTGGTGTTTGTTCTTCGGGTACTTGAATAAGAGCATACCGTTGCAACATGGGATTTTGAGCATTTCCCATTAAACAAGCCAAATAGATTGAACGATCCTTAAGCATTGGTGCTTGTGGCATACTTTCAATCATCAGAGGTACGATTTGTGTGCGTACTTTATCCTCGAAATAAGACCTTACCCAATCTTTTTGTTCCTTGTTTAATTGCCTTTCATTTTTAAGGAAAATACGATGCTGCTTCCCCATATCCCGCATAATTTCGGCGAAGCTCTGGTCAAAGGATCTTTGAAGTTTTACCGTTGTGCGTTGTATTTCCTTCAATATTTTTTCTGGATGCTGTTCCAAATGCATTTTAGTTTTGCCTTTGTCGATCTCAACCATTTTGTTGAGTGTGCCGACCCGAACGCGGTAAAATTCATCCAGATTATTCGAGAAAATACCTAAAAAGCGCAACCTATCGTATAAGTGTACCTTTGGGTCCTTCGCTTCCTGCATCACACGTTGATTAAAAGCGAGCCAACTGATATCTCTAATAATGGGCTTTATAGGCATATTTACTGCAAAAATACAATAGCCATGGATATGTCAATATTAAGTTTAATCGAAAAGAGCCGCATTTGCGGCTCTTTTCTTTCTCCTATTTTGCGATCCCCTTACAAAGAGTAAGAGAATTTCACTGACACAGAGGTTCCAGGTGCTAATCGCTGGAAATACTGTTGTTGTGCTTGGTAAGATCGGAAGATTGACTCCCGCTTGTCGTTTAATAAATTGCTAACCTGAACGCCTATGTTCATCCGGTTTTTATATCCGAATTTTCCACTCGCGCTGAAATTTAAGCTGTGAAAAGGAACTGAAATGATATCGGCTCTGTTTGCATATCCCACAAATTGTAAAGTGGCGCCTTGTACGTTATAATACATACCCGCTTCAAGTCGCTTTGCCTTACTCATCCAGCTAAGACCACCATTGATGATATAAGGTGCTTGCCCTGCCATTTCGCGTTTACGAGAAATAGTTTGACCGTCTCTGGCTCCATACGTTTTAGATAAAAACTCGGCATCATTAATATTGATTTCAGAGATGGTGTAGGTTAAATTGGTATTGAAATAAAATTGTTTCAATTCAGAAGCAATTATTTCAAGATTTTGACGCAACTCAAATTCCGCTCCGTACAATGACGCGTTACCCACATTTCTTGGTTGATAGGCATTATCATCGGCTACATATTGTACAATTTCGATTGGATTTTTCATTCCCTTGTAGAATAAACCTACTGAAATCATGTCGCCCTTCTTTTTGAAACTTTCCCATCTAATATCAAAGTTATTGATAGTCGATGATCTAAGGTTACCGTCCCAAAGTTGCAGAACACGTGGAGTGCCGTTTTCGAATATTGTAGTTTCTTCGCCAAATAAACCACCTTGGAAACTTCGACCTGTAATAGGGTCTAGAATTTGGGCAAATGATAGCTCTTTAAATGACGGACGCGCAGTAGTTCTGGCATAAGAAGCGCGCAAGTTGGTTGATTTTCCTAACTGGTAGACGCCATTAATCGTTGGGAATAAGCCAAAATCTTCCATTACCTTTTTATCTTTTAGATTTTGACCAATTTGGTTAAGGCCGGAATAAAATTGGGTGTACATTTCTGTGCGCAAACCTGCCACAACTTTTAATTTGCTGTTTATTTCTGTCTCAGTTGAAACATAAGCTGCAGCATAATTCACCCTCCCTTGAAAGGCATTTGGGTTTTTGCGATAACCATTGCCATCAACAAAGTCGGCTACATAATAGAAACCGCCTTGGTTATCAGGTGAAAATAGATTTTCAGGCTTCATGATAAGCTGTGGATCATCAAAGCCATCGATACCTCCTTGTATTTGGAAACTTTCAATGTTGAAATCACGGTATTTAAATGTGTAGGCTCCTCCAAACTTCAAATTGCTTTTTAAACCCAATAGTTTCAATTTTCGTGTGAAATCGATACGGTTGGCTACATTGTATTCCTCCAACTCGCGCCAAATTCTTGTAGGGAAGCCTGCCTCTGAGCTAATGGTCAAATCAGGTACACGAATACGAGTAAAACGGATGTCAGGATCGGACATTGCGGAACGGGTTGGTGCTATTTTCCACTCGATGGTCCAATTGCCCCTATCGCGCACGTGTTTACCTGTTAAATACAAATTGGTTAAACTTCGTTGGTTGTATTCTAGGTTATATTGATTGGCATCCCAGTTGGCACCTTGTACAGAATTCTGGAAGAAGAATTTACCTGCACGAGATTCTCCGTTTTGAATATGAAGTAAATTTAAATTGAATTTGTCACTCTTAGATTTCAACGCAATACTTCCAAGATAAGCTAGAATCACATTATTAGTTCCGTAATTTCCTTTTTGTATTTCAAATGGAATTAATTCATTATTGGATGTTTCATTAGGTTTTGCCCATAAATTAAATTCTGCATCTCTATAAAATTCCGTCTGATTTTTATAGGTCAAAGCAGATTGGTATCCTAAGGTATATTTCTTATTGATTTTGTGTGTATTTGCATATGAAATACTAAAATCAAAATTAAGTGGACTTGTTTTGGTTTCGGTGCCTAAATTGGGGTTTAAGTCATTCAATATTGAATAATATTGGTCAGCACCAGCTCCACCGCGTAATACATCAACCGTACTTGGAATTTTTTTAATCCCTTTGGTTGGATTGGATCTTGATCCATCATCAAAGCCTAAGAAATCAGTGGAACCTGTAGAATACGTTACGTAATCGCTTTGTAAATTCATTGACGGATTGTATCCAATTCCAGCAGAAACATTGAATGTTCTTCTCGATGGAAAATCTTTTGTGGCCAGATCTACGATTCCACCCGTGAAATCGGCAGGTAAATCAGCAGTGAACGTTTTTGAAACCACAATATTGTCAATAACCGACGTGGGGAATAAATCCATTTGGATTGTATTTCGATCTGGATCTAATCCAGGAATGTCCATTCCATTTAGGGTTGTTTTGGTATAACGATCGCCCAAACCACGTACATAGACGTATTTTCCACCTTCTATGGATATTCCAGTAACACGTTTCATGGCGCTGGCGGCATCCCCATCACCAATACGTTTGAAACTAGCCGAAGAAATTCCATCAATTAAATTTGGAGAGATTCTTTTGGCTGTTAATAACGCATCTTCGGTGTTTTGCATCCTTTTAACGGTGACATTTACCTGCCCCATACTTTCAGTAACAGGGGTAAGGCTCAAGTCCCCGAGTGTGTTCAATTCTTGGTTAATCTCAACTTCTTCTAGGGTTAAATCGGCGTAATTGTCAATTTCTATGAGAAGGGTATAATTGCCATTTGGAGCCTTGATTTCAAACTTGCCGTCAATATCGCTGCTCGTCTTGAAATCATTTAGAAAGATATCTGCCCCATAAATAGGCTTGGCATTGGTATTGTCGATGACCCTGCCTCGGATTATAGCAAGTGTTGAATCCGCAATTGGTGATTGTGACCAAACGTTGATGGCAACCAAGAACCCTGTTAGCATCAGGGTAGCATGTTTAATAAATTTTTTTAAACTCATTTTCTTTAGTAATAAGATCGCATTTTATAAGTATAGTTTCAGGGGAGAAACCTGAACCTATACTGTTTGTATATAAATTTTAATTATTTGTAAGCTTCAACTTTAGCAGCCCAAGACCATCCTGCGAAAGGAGCAGTTTGAGCACCAGCTGCGGTTGCACTTGCAACTTTAGTTGCATGAACAGCAGTTCCATCTTTGAAGATCTTTGTAAGGTCTGAAGAATCGGTAGTGATTTCTAATTTGTCGAACATCAACGTAGTTGGGAAATTTGGAGCAGAAGCATCATCTAAGTCGAAGTCTCCACGACCGTCTGCCATACCTGCATCGAAATTGAAGAAATATATTTTCTCAAATTTACCTTGTGCGTTTGAACGCCAGTTACCTAATTCAGCAACCGAATTACCCTTAATCCAACCGTTAGTTAAGGTATGACCTGCATTAGCAGAACCTTCTGGACCGTCAATTTCAAGAGCGTGATCGGTTTCAGAACCACAAATAACAATGAAGTTATCTAATGTACCGCTCCAAGCTTGGTCGGTATCCATAGCGTCGTCACCAGCGTTCCAAACTACTGCGTTTGTTACATTTACTGTTCCACCGAACCATTCGATTCCGTCGTCTTGGTTTGCAACAACTTCAATGTTTTCAATTACAGTACCGTTTCCAACTCCGCCTAAGGTTAAACCGTTGATTTCGTTACCTTCACCAATGTTGGCTCCACCGTGACGAATAGAAACGTATTTAATAACTCCAGAATTATCAGCTGGGTCATTACCACCATACAATCCATTAGGATCTGTTGGAGGTACACCTTCTATATTGGTTTCAGGAACATCAGCTTTCAAAGAACATGGAGCTTTACCCAATACAATTAAGCCACCCCACAAACCATTGAAGTCGTTGGATAAGTTTGGAGATTCAATCATACCACTCTTGATTTCATCAGCAACTGAAGTGAAGATGATAGGAGCAGAAGCTGTTCCTTGAGCGTCGATTTTTGCACCACGTGCAATTATCAATGCAGTAGCGTTAGCACCTGTACCTGCTTGACCCTTGATAACGGTTCCAGCTTCAATGGTTAGTGTAGCACCTGCCTCTACAGCAATACGTCCACCCAAAATCCAAGTTTTGTCTTTTGTCCAAGTGGTGTTTGATTTGATGTTTTCAGAGATAACCACTTCATTCGAAGTGTTGTTGTTGCCGCCACCGTTGTCGGTGGGCTCGTCGGTTCCACATGCATTGAAAATGATGCTTGAACCTAATAAGGTTAGAGCAACTGCTAAGGAATTTAATTTTTTCATTGGTTTGTGTGTTTGTTGTCGTTTATCGACTGCAAATCACACATTCCAATATTACCATATTATTAATGTGGCATTATATTATGGTTTTTCTAATTTTTGATGGCTTTTTGGTTCTATTTGAAAACTCAAATCCTTCAGTTTTTCAACTTCTGCGGAAACTTTATCGTTTTCATTAATAAAATGGGCAGAGGTTGCAGCGCCAGCCAAAACAATATCTCCAGCTTTTAATCTTAAACCGTATTTGTGCGCTAACTCAGATGCCGCAACCAAGGATTTCCAAGGGTTACCTAGGATGTCATTTGAACTTCCTTTTTCAGCTACTTTCCCATTTATAATCAATTCGATATTTAAATCGGTTAATACGTCTAAGGGTTTTTGGAATGCTCCTATCACAAAAGCTGCAGATGAACAATTATCGGCTACAACATCTTCCAATGAAAATTTGAAATTTTCATAACGTGAATCTATGATTTCCAGAGCCGCTGCAATTTCATCAACATACTGCAATACATCATGCAATTGAATAGGTTCATTGATATCTTGGCTTAAGCGAAAAGCGATTTCAGGTTCAACCCGCGGATGAATAAAGTCAGAGCGATTGATACTTCCACCATTTGAACAATGCATGGCGTCCGTGAGTTGGCCAATAATCATTTCGGATACCCCCATTTGAGCCATTTTAGCTTCTGAGGTAAAGCCCATTTTTACCCCAATAATTTTTTCACCTTCGGCGATGCGCTGTTTCATGAGTTCGTGTTGGATCTCGTAGGCTTCACTTAATGAAAACGGATCCACAGAGCTAAATTGTGCGATAGGTGTTTGATTGCGCTGTGCAAGATGAAGTTGTTTGGCTATTTGGGCAATTTTAGACATCATGGCAAAATTCGTGCATATTTTTCAGCAACGCCAATTTTTTTATCGAATACAAATAGGAAAGAATCCATTTTCATCTTGATTTCACTTGCTACGTAAAACATACAAATGTGTACCTTTGCACCATGCAGTCTAAGCAATCTGCCGTTCAAATTGCCTTTGAAAGTTTAAAAAATGCATTTGATACGGGCAAGGCCATTTCGCCAGTGAGAGAATTAATAGGAGATACGGATATCGATACTGCCTATGCCGTTCAAGAAAAATTAATTGAATATTTTGAATCCCAAGGGGCTCGAAAAGTTGGAATTAAAATTGGATTGACGGCTGAATCTGTTCAGAAACAGTTAGGCGTGAATCAACCAGATTTTGGGGTGTTGTTTGCACATACCCATCTTCCCAATAATGGAGAAATTCCATTTGCCTTTTTAATGCAACCAAAAGCTGAAGCAGAAATGGCATTTGTTTTGAAAGAGACGATCAGCAGTCCTATTGCCGACATTGCTGAATTGATTTCAAAAGTAGATTATGTTTCTCCAGCAATTGAAATTGTTGGGTCTCGAGTTGAAAATTGGAATATAAGAATTACAGATACGGTTGCAGATAATGCGTCAGCTTCCCATTTTGTGTTGGGAGATACCAAGCTAAATGCAGAAGCTTTAGATTTTGAAAATGCAAAAATGACCTTGACTCAAAACGGAAATGTAGCATCGGAAGGAATGGCTAAAGCCTGTATGGGAAATCCCCTCAACGCTGTGCTTTGGCTATGCAATACGTTTATTCAAAGAGGAGTCGAAGTGAAAAAAGGCGAAATTATTCTTTCTGGAGCTTTGGGTCCCATGGTGCCCATTCAGGCAGGTGATACGTTTAAAGCCGAAATTGAAGGTTTAGGTGAAGTTGGTTTTTCTGTGAGTTTATGAAAAAGAAAAAAGTTGCCATAATTGGCTCGGGAAATATAGGAACAGATTTAATGATCAAAGTGTTGCGTTATTCTGAATCCTTAGAAATGTCGGTAATGGTTGGAATTGATTCCAATTCTGACGGATTGGCGCGAGCCCAGAGAATGGGAGTGGCAACCACGCATGAAGGGGTAGATGGTTTGATTTCTATGCCTGAGTGGGATGATATATCCGTTGTTTTTGATGCAACAAGTGCGAAAGCCCATTTATATAACTTTGAAAAGATCAATGCATTTCCAGGAAAAAAAGTTATTGATTTAACCCCGGCGGCAATTGGACCTTTTATGGTTCCTGCTGTGAATATTGATCGTTTACAAGATGTTCCCAATGTGAATATGGTAACCTGTGGTGGTCAAGCTACCATTCCTATAGTTGCGGCTGTGAGTAGAGTCTCTCCAGTGCATTACGGTGAAATTGTTGCATCAATTGCGTCTAAATCTGCAGGGCCTGGAACTCGCGCGAATATTGATGAATTTACTGAAACTACTTCTTTAGGTATTGAGAAAGTGGGTGGTGCAAAAAAAGGCAAGGCCATAATTGTTTTGAATCCTGCAGAACCACCTTTGATTATGCGTGATACTGTTTTTACCTTGAGTGAACAAGCCAATAAGGAAGAAGTAAAAGAGAGTATTCATAGAATGATAGAAACCGTACAAGCATATGTGCCAGGATATCGACTGCATCAAGAAGTGCAATTTGAAGATATTTCACCTGAAAATCCTGTGTTTATTGAAGGATTGGGAAATGTGCACGGTTTGAAAACAACGGTGTTTCTTCAAGTAGAAGGAGCCGGACATTATTTGCCCGAATACGCGGGTAATTTAGATATCATGACGAGTGCAGCAAAAGCAGTTGCTGAAGCACTTTGATTATAGGTGATTTAATTTTTCGACTTGTTCAACATGTCGAGAGCAACATCTACGATCATATCTTCCTGGCCGCCTACCATTTTTCGTTTTCCTAATTCTTCCAATATCGTTCTGGTGTCGATACCGTATTTTTGAGACGCGCGTTCTGCATGCAAAAGGAAACTTGAATAAACACCGGCAAATCCTAAAGATAAGGTTTCTCTATCTACCCGAACCGGTCTGTTTTGTAAGGGTCTGATGATATCATCAGCCGCATCCATCAACCGATGCAAATCAGAGCCCGTATGTTTATTCATTTTGTGTAACGTAGCTATTAACACCTCTAATGGCGCGTTTCCAGCACCTGCCCCCATTCCTGCGAGAGAAGCATCCAATCGGGTTGCTCCATTTTCATAAGCGACAATAGTATTGGCAACGCCTAGTGAAAGATTATGATGACAATGAATACCAAGTTCGGTTTCTGGTCGTAAAACGGATTTGAAAGCCAATATTCGATCGCGGACATCGTTCATTAACAAAGCTCCAGCTGAATCTGTAACATAAACGCAATGAGCACCCGCATCCTCCATGATTTTTGCTTGTTGGGCAAGTGCTTCTGGTGGGTTCATATGCGCCATCATAAGGAATCCAGCAACGTCTAATCCCAATTTGCGAGCTGCTCCGATATGCTGAATGGCTATGTCCGCTTCTGTGCAGTGTGTGGCAATTCGTACCGATTGCACTCCAGCCTCTTTTGCTCGTTTCAAATCATGGATTGTGCCAATTCCAGGTAATAATAAGGTTGTTAACTTAGCATTTTTGATCTCCTTCGCAACGGATTCTATCCAATCCCAATCGGTATGTGCCCCAAATCCATAATTGAAGCTTCCTCCTGAAAGTCCGTCACCATGGGCAACTTCAATAGCATGAACACCGGCTTGATCCAATGCCTTTGCAATGGTTTTTGCCTGTTCTAATGAATATTGATGTTTTACGGCGTGCTGACCATCACGCAAGGTTACGTCTTGAATGTAAAGATTGCCCATGCCACAAAGATACAATTTTGAAGTTCATGGAAATCGGTGTAAGATTTTCTATTCACCTTCTATAATTATGGACAATTGTTCGATGAAGTTTTGGGATTCTCAAAAGGCTTGACTTAAATTTGTGAGAACATTATGAAAATCTTTTCATTGAACATCATCACTTTAGCGACCCTTGGAGCCATCAGCATGAGCAGTTGTATCAACTCCAAAGACGCTTACGAAAAATCTAAATTGTCAGGTTTTGTTGCAGAACAAACCAAAGACATTCTTGCTAAAAATCCTCCAAAGGCGGATTTGTCCCCTGTCGAAGCTAAAATAAGCGCTGTAGATATGCGAGTTGAAGCTCTAGATGCTAATAATAAAAAGGCTCAAGAGGTTGTAAACAAATTAGAAGACAAGCTTAAAACAATTGAAAATTTAGAAAAAGAATCAAAATCAGAGTTCGAACGTTCCAATACCTCTGTTGTATTTTTCAACACGGGTAGTGCAGTTTTATCTGCCGCTTCGATGCAGGAGTTGTACCGTTGGAAGTCGGGTATCGACAAAGCTCCTACTGGATACACCTATACAATAAACATCAACGCCTCAGCGGATAAAAGTGGCCCACAGTATGTAAACAATCGTTTGCGTGCACGCCGTGCTGAAGCGGTTAAAAAGTTCTTAGTGGACGCTTTGGGTGTGAAGGCTGGTATTAATGTTGTTACCAATCAGGAGTCATTCTCTAAAACCTACCTTCTAGATCGTCGCGCTATCATTAGCGTATCTGTGAAATAAGAAATTTGTTTTTCATAACTAAAAGAAGGTCGCTAAATGGCGGCCTTTTTTTATGCAAATGAATTTTTAGTCCTAACTTGCTCTCTTATGATTGAGAAGTTTTTATTTTCTTTTATTCATGGTAAAATTCGAATACTGAATCCTAAAAAGTATTGGGCTTTAATCGGTATTTGCCTCCTTTTAAAAGGGACTGCCTTTGCGAAAAGTGCAGATTTTGATATTCCAGATCTTAATAAAAAACGCAAGATTCCAACTAAATATGTACAATATGTTAAACCATTAATTGGAACCGGAGGTCACGGACATACATTCCCCGGCGCTGTAGCCCCTTTTGGTATGGTTCAATTAAGTCCGGATACACGTAATGATGCTTCTTGGGACGCCTGCGGCGGATATTATTACCACGATTCCTTTATATATGGATTTTCGCATACACATTTGAGTGGTACCGGTGTGTCAGACCTAGGAGATGTATTATTTCAGCCAATTGAAAAACCGAATTTCGATCCAGAAAAATACAAACAACGTTTTAGCCATGAACAGGAGGAAGCCTCCGTTGGGTATTATAAAGTTCAATATCCTGAAATGCATGTTCAAGTTGAGTTGACGGCTACAGAATATTCAGGTATTCAACGGTATGTTTATGCGAATCACGATAGCTTAAAATGGGTTTTGATTGATCTAAAACACCGAGATAAATTACTAAGTTCAAGTCTACAGATTCAAAATGCCAATACCATTATTGGACACAGACAAAGTCAACAATGGGCGGATAATCAATGGGTATTTTTTGTAACACGTTTTAGCCAAAAAATTGCGGAGTGGGAGTTTAACAATGATTCAACGCAAATCGCTCTTGGTTTTTATCTTAATAGTGACACAATAGATATACAAACTACCCTATCGTTTACTGGTTTAGAAGGTGCTTTTGTTAACGAAAGGTCCGAACTTTCAAAATTTAATTTTAACCATAAAAGGATTGATATAGGATTAAGTAATGCGAAGGGTATTTCAGGCGGAGTTAAATCTGGTGATACCAAATCTCATAGAATTTCAAGTCGGTCAGGATGGGAGGGTTTCTCTGATTTCGTCATGTTCGACTTTCAATCGGTGAGGGCAGCATATGAGCAAATATGGGAGTCCGAGTTATCAAGAATAAAAATTCATGATACTAACCCAGATCCTCAACAAATGAGTACATTTTATACGGCCCTATACCACTGTATGATTCACCCTTCATTAGCATCGGATGCCGATGGACGTTACCGAGGAAGGGATCAGGTTCTGCATCAGGCAGCCCATAAAACGTATCATGTTTTTTCACTTTGGGATACCTATCGTGCATTGCATCCATTGCTATCATTAATAGATAAATCTAGGACAAAAGACTTCATTCTTACCATGTTGGATCAGTTTGAACAAGGTGGGAAATTGCCCGTTTGGGAATTGGGTAGTTGTGAAACAAACTGTATGATTGGTTTTCACAGCGTTCCGGTAATTTTGGATGCGATGGTTCAGGGTGTGGATTTTTCGGATGATGAGAAATCCCGTATATGGAAGGCTGTAAAACAAAGTTCAAATGCAAAGGAATTATCCTATGAATACCATATTCCAATCGAAAGCGAACTGTTAACATTGTACGGTTTGCAATTGGGTTATATTGATGTATTGAATCAAAGTGAATCGGTTTCAAAAACATTAGAATATGCTTTTGATGATGCTTGTGTTGCACAATTAGGTAAAATCCTGGGTTATGATGAGGAAGCAAGGATTTTTGAACGTAGGGCAGAACGTTGGCGTGGATTATGGGATAAAAGTTCCAAGAGTTTTCGCCCAAAATTGAACGGTTCCTTTTTGGAGCCCTATTATCTAAATGAAGTTAATAATCACTATACCGAAGCCAACGCTTGGCAATATCGTTTTGCCGTTCAACACGATGTCGATGCATTGATAGCCAATTTTGGGGGGCCGGATTCCTTTGAACTTGCATTGGATTTGTTGTTCAATGGCTCCACCTTGACGAGAGGTCGTGAGCAAGCCGATATTTCAGGTTTGATTGGCCAATATGCGCATGGTAATGAGCCCAGTCATCATATGGCGTATCTCTATAATTATGTGGGCAAACCTGAGAAAACCCAACAGATAATTGCTAGAATTCAAAAAGAATTTTATACTACCGGGGTCGATGGCTTAATTGGTAATGAGGATTGCGGACAGATGAGTGCATGGCACGTGCTTTCGGCAATCGGTATTTATCCCGTGTTTCCTGGCAGCGGTTATTGGGATATGGGCATTCCACTTTTTGATAGTATAGAAGTATTTCAATCCGATGGTGAGGCTATTGATTTTATTAAGGGAAAAAGGAGCCAGAAGACCCAAAAAGGATTTTGGGACTTTTCTCGTTCGCATGCGGAACAAACATATGAAGAAAGATTTATAACGTTTCCACCTTATTATCAGGACATTTTACCTCAACGAAATCGAGTTTCCAATGATTTTTTAAAAATACACCGCGGTCTACATTTTGTTTGGACGGATTCAATTAATTCAGTTTCTCGATTGGAAAAAACGCCTGCTAATAAATACCTTCCGGAGTTGCGAAGCCCTTTGAAAGTCAAAGGCAATAGTGCCTATACTATGGAAATTCTAGGAGGGGAAATCAACAAACCGGTTTGTGTTATGTTGCGATTTTTAGATAGTGCATTTTCTTTTGCAAACTCAAAGGAAGAGTTTTATCGAACCTTTCATGTAAACAATACGGGTACTTCACAAATACCAGGTTTGGGGGCGCATCACGAAATAATTAGGTGTTATTCAGATACCCAGATTTACTTGAGGGGAAGTGTTTTGGTATGGGCAGCCTTCATGGATAAGTCGAATTGGAATGTTGCACCTTTTGTTGCGCGATACGTTTATGAGCAAAAAAATGATTTTGAAGTCGTTGAAATAAAGGGTAAATACAATTCTCAATATAGTGGGGGGGGAGATGATGCCTTGATTGATGGGGTATTAGGGAGTGAAGAGTGGCGATCTGGATTTTGGCAGGGATATCAAACTCAGGACTTTGAAACGGTTATTGATCTTAAGAAAATTACCCATATTGAATATTTAGGTGCGCGTTTCTTATCGGATGAACGGGCTTGGATTTTTCTTCCGACAAATGTGGAATGGGAATATTCAAAAGACGGAATTAACTACAATCCCTTTAATAATTTTAAATTTAAGCGCGATGCACCCAGAAATGATATTGGGATTTATCCCATTATAATGGCTCATAAAAAGAAGTCTAGGGGAATAGAGGCAAGATTTATTAGGATAAAAGCGAAGAATTTTGGCAAGTTACCCGAAGGGCATCCTGGTTTTGACTATAATGGAGATGCCTTTATATTTATCGATGAAGTTCTGATAAATCCAGAAGTGATGGTCTTAGAATAAGGTGTATTTATGATTTCAAGAAGTTAGGGTTTGATTGAATTCTTTTGGGGCAAAGCCGACCTGTGCAATTCGTGAATGTATCCAATAGAAAACAAGGAAATGAATCAAAACAACAAATTCTAACCCGATAATGTACCAAGGCCATTCTCCGATTATCATGGGATTATTCGCATTGGGTTTTTGAGCAATATACATATAGTTAGACCCAATTAAATAATTAATTAAACCAATTACAGGTAAAACCAATTGGGTGTATCCGAATACTTTTAACCAAGAGAAAACGCGGGGCTTGAATCCAAGTATAATACTTCCGTATAATGCGGCAATGATGATACCGCCGTGAGAGACGCTAAATTCGATGATGTAATATAAGCTAGAACCGGTGGTGATTTCAGGAGTTATAAATGCGTGTATAGCTCCGGCACTCCAATATATGAGAAACTCATAAACCCACTGATTCCTATTCAGAAGAAATGCAATCGCCAGGAAAGTGGATAGCGAGCAAAGATGTAAGGGTAAATAGGATTCAAGAGTCCAAGTATTGTGATATACAGCCTCAAGTTGTTCTATGATGAAGTTTACTCCAATTATTATTGCAAGAATTGTGGCAATTTGATCTTTTCTATGGTCGGATGCTTTTCTGCTGATAAAATAAAATAAGAGCATCGCTAAGATCAAACCAAGATTCATGGCGACCCATATTGGATCACCAATTGGTATGGTATAGTGTAGCGCGTTACGATCCATTTTTGCAAGATAATAAAAATTAAATGGAACTATATGAATCGGTTAAAGCCTGTTGTTATTTACAAAAGAAAAGAGCTTCCCAATTTAAGGGAAGCTCTTTTCTTTTATAAGGGGTTGATACAATTTAGATATCTGTATCGTTTGAGTTCTTTTTCTTATTTCTCAATCGGTGCACGCCATAAGCAACGGCAGATCCAACAACAGTAAATATGCCACCATCCACAGGGACTTGAATATCTGGATCGTCTGGCATACCTTGAGCC
>Ga0181564_10002987_pt1 | contig 14611 bp, 11 predicted proteins | sample 011ome_24_FD_134512 | JGI IMG/M metagenome (GOLD analysis project Ga0181564, IMG submission 134512) | Coastal salt marsh microbial communities from the Groves Creek Marsh, Skidaway Island, Georgia - 011513CT metaG (megahit assembly) | ecosystem: Environmental > Aquatic > Marine > Intertidal...
TGGGTGCACACGGTTTCCTTCCCCGGCGCCATTCCCGATACCATCAAGGGTTACCTCACCTTCATGGTGTGCGACGAGAGCAAATGCCTGCCGCCCGAAGACATTGACTTCGCGCTGGCATTGTCCGACCTGAAGCCCGAAACCGCCAAGCCCGATTACTGCGCGGACGGTCACGGCGGGGGCCACGGTGCCTTCGAAACAGGCGAAACGGGCGAAAGCGCCCCGATGGGCATCTACGATCCGGTCCAATGGGAAATCGCCTTGTATGCTACCGGTGCTCAGTCCGCGACGCTGGTCGCAACGGCGGAGATCGAAGAGGGTTGGCACGTGTACAGCCACGACAACGACCCGCTCGACGGCCCCATCCCCACATCCTTCATGCTCTCCACGGAAGGGGTGGAAGCCGGCGAACTGAAGGAATGCACCCCCGAGGTTCACTACGACCCCAACTTTGATAAGGACGTCAAATCCTTCGAGGGCACGGTCCGCTGGGCCCTGGATGTCAGCTGGTCAGGCGATGCCCCCGACAACATCGAGGGCGTGCTGACCTACATGACGTGCGATGACACGAAGTGCATTTTCCCGCCCGATGTCGAGTTCAACATGGCCCTTTCTGAAGCACTCTCCTCGGCCGTGCCCGCACTTTGCCCGGAAGGTGAAGTAGCGGCGGGCGATGCGGGCGATGAAGAAGCGGGGGGCGAGGGTTTGCTCGTGCTGTTCCTGCTGGGCATGGGATTGGGATTCGCAGCACTGTTCACCCCGTGTGTTTTCCCATTGATTCCCATGACGGTGAGCTTTTTCACAAAGCAGTCGAAGACCCGCGCAGAAGGCATTCGGAACGCCCTAATCTACGGGGCCAGCATCATTTTCATCTACACCGGTCTGGGTCTGGTCCTCACTGCTGTCTTTGGGGTCGATGTGCTCAACATGATCTCCACCGACCCCTTCTTCAACCTGTTCCTCTTCGTGTTGTTGGTGGTCTTTGGTGTCAGCTTCCTCGGTGCGTTTGAGATACAACTGCCATCTAGCTGGGCAAACAAGGTTGACGCCCAGGCCGACCGCGGTGGCCTCATTGGCATTTTCTTCATGGCCGCCACCTTGGCCATTGTCAGCTTCAGCTGCACCGGACCATTGGTCGGCAGCGCCCTCGCCGGTGCCGCCACGGGTGACTTTGGGGGACCCATCGCCGTGATGTTCGGCTTCTCCTTGGCCCTGGCCATCCCTTTTGCGCTGTTCAGTGCCTTCCCGGGATGGTTGAATTCATTGCCGCAAAGCGGCGGATGGCTGACCAGCGTCAAGGTGGTCCTCGGTTTGCTGGAAATCGGATTCGCTTTCAAGTTCCTGTCCAATGCGGACCTTGTCCTGCAGCTTGGATTGCTCAAGCGGGAGCTCTTCATTGCCATCTGGATTGCCGTAGCCCTTTGCATTGCAGTCTATCTGTACGGAGGCCTGCGCTTCCCGCACGACAGCAAATTGGAACGCATGAGCGTAGGTCGCTGGAGCCTCGGAACGGTGTTCCTCATCCTTGCGATTTACATGCTGCCCGGCATGTGGGGTGCCCCCCTCAACCTGATTTCCGGATTCCCACCGCCGCTGTTTTACGCTGAGAGCAGTGGAGGTGTCGGGGGAGGCCATGGTGGCTCTGGTGATGGACACACGGCTTCTGGTCACGTCGAGGCTCGCTACAGGGACTACGACGAAGGACTCGCTGCCGCGCGGGCGGAAGGCAAGCCCATGATCCTGGACTTCACCGGATGGGCCTGCGTGAACTGCCGGAAGATGGAAGAGCAAGTGTGGCCCCATCCCGATGTGGTGCGCTACCTGACCGAAGAAGCCGTCCTCGTTTCCTTGTATGTAGACGAACGCAAGGCACTTCCTGAATCGGAACAACGCGTGGAGCAATTCGGAGGCAAAGACTTCAAGGTGCGCACAGTGGGCAACAAATGGACCTACTTGCAGGCCTCGCGTTTTGGCACCAATGCCCAGCCTTTTTATGTCATGCTCGACCACAATGGTGAGGCCTTGGGAGAAGGCGTGGGCTATGACCCCGATCCGCAGAAGTTCATCGACTTCCTTGAAGCGGGATTTGGGCGGTTTGAATCCTCCAAATGAGCACCCGGTCCACAGATACAAAGCCGTTGCTGTCGCTGACAACCTGGGGGTTGGCTTTTGGTTTGTGACCTGCACCTTGCCTCCATGGAGAAAGCCCATAGCATACGCGCTCACTTTGAAGAAGCCCAACAGGTACTCGATGCCTTCCTGGGAAACCCTGGGTTGCTGTCTTCATTGGAACGCTCCGGTGATCTGATGGTGAATGCCATCCGTTCGGGTGGAAAGGTGATTTCATGTGGAAATGGCGGCTCGATGTGCGATGCCATGCACTTCGCCGAGGAGTTGACAGGACGTTACCGCGATGACCGGAAAGCACTGCCTGCTGTTTCCATTTCAGACCCTTCGCATCTGACGTGTGTAAGCAATGACCACGGATTCGAGTTTGTGTTCTCCCGCTTTGTGGAGGCCATGGGACGCCCCGGTGATGTTCTTCTCGCCATTTCGACTTCGGGTCAATCTCCCAACGTACTCCGCGCCGCTGAGGCCGCGAAGGAGGCGGGCATGATGGTGGTGGGACTTACGGGCAAGGATGGCGGTCCATTGGCCGCCCTCTGCGATGCAGAGGTTCGCGTGCCTTGGAACGGCTTTGCCGACCGCATTCAGGAAGTGCACATCAAGTGCATACACGCCCTGATTGACCACATCGAGGTGCACTGCGCCTGAGTCCTGTTTGTTCATGCTGGTCAAATTGCATGCGGCAGCCCTGCGGGGCGTCGACGCCGTGCCCGTCACCGTGGAGGTGCGGGTGGACAGGGGCATCCACTTTCTGATGGTCGGGCTTCCGGACAGCGCCGTGAGGGAGAGCCAACAACGGATCAAAAGTGCCATAGAGCACCTTGGATACCGATGGCCTGGCAAGGGCATCACCATCAACCTCGCACCCGCCGGCCTGCGCAAGGAAGGGGCTGCCTATGACCTCCCACTGGCCTTGGGCATACTCGCCGCCTCGGAACAAATCGAGCCTGCGGGACTGGATGAGACCCTCATGATGGGAGAGTTGGCTCTGGACGGCGCGGTGCGCCCGGTTCGAGGAGGGTTGGCGTTGGCACAGGCGGCCACGGTTCCGGGCATCGGAAGCTTGATCCTGCCTCGAGCCTCAGCCGAGGAAGCCGCGTTGCTGCCCAATGTGCAGGCCTATCCTGCAGACCATCTTTCAGAGGTACTGGACCACCTGTCTGGCGCACGCGATTTGCGGCCCATTCCATGCAACCTGTCGAGCATGCTTGAATCGCCCTCCCGAGCCTCGCTGGATCTTCTGGCGGATATCCGCGGACAAGACCGGGCCATTGCCGCGATGGCGCTGGCAGCGGCCGGGGGACACAACGTGTGCATGGTGGGTCCCCCGGGATCCGGAAAATCCATGCTCGCCAAGGCCATGGCGGGACTGCTTCCGCCACTTTCTGTGAGCGAGGCCATAGAAGTCAATCGGATCCACTCCGTGTCTGATAGGCTCGGCCAGAGGACCGGTATGATCCTCCAACGCCCTTTTCGTAGCCCCCACCATACCATTTCTGACGTCGCATTGGTCGGGGGTGGATCAGATCCGCGGCCCGGCGAAATCAGCCTCGCCCATGCTGGCGTCCTATTTCTGGATGAATTGCCCGAGATGCCGCGCCATGTTCTCGAAGTGCTCAGACAGCCCATGGAAACGGGAGAGATGGTGGTCAGCCGGGCCCGTTCCACGGTGCAGTTTCCTGCGTCATTCCAATTGGTGGCTGCCATGAATCCCTGCCCTTGCGGCATGTATTCCAACGATCCTGAGAAGCGCAAACGGTGCGGATGCAGTCGGCATGCCCGGCAACAGTACATCCGCAAGGTCAGTGGTCCTCTGCTCGACCGAATCGACATTCACCTTGAGATTGACCCCGTGGATGCCCAGTTTCTGATGCCGGAACGTGGCCCCCTCGCGGAAAAAAGCCGCAACCAAAGAAGGGAATCAGCAAAGACGTGGCGTGAAAGAGTGCATGCCGCCCGAAATACCCAAGCCTCACGAAATCCTGAAGGAATGACCAATCATCGACTGGACGGACAGCAACTCCATGATTTCGTGACGCTCGATGCGCACAGCCAGCGGCTTCTGAAGCGCAGCATGGATCACTTTGGCTTCAGTGCACGGACCCACACGCGCATCCTCCGGATGTCCCGGACCCTGGCGGACCTGGACAATCGTGCATCCGTTCGATCCGAGGACATCGCGGAAGCCATTGCCCTGCGCAGGGCCGGGAGAGCCAGTGACCCATGGCTCGAAGAAGCGCGGTTCAAAGGCGATGACCTCTTCTCTGCACAGTGATCCCTGCAACCGTCCTCCTCCCGTATTTTCAAGCCATGGTCACCACCGCGTCATCCAGAAAACAAGAGCCCGTCATCCTGCCCGTCAAGGGAGTCCTTCCGCGGTTCGGGGCCCGCACATGGCTTGCTCCGAATTGCACCGTCGTTGGTGACGTGTCGACGGGCGAGGATTGCAGCATCTGGTTTGGCGCCGTGGTGCGCGGGGATGTTTGTGCCATTCGCTTGGGGAACCAAGTCAATGTTCAGGATGGCGCGGTGCTGCACGGAACCTTCGAGAAGACCCAGCTCGTCATCCAGGACCGGTCCAGCATTGGTCACAATGCCATCGTGCATGGATGTACCGTTGAAGAGGGTGCCCTGATTGGAATGGGGGCTGTGGTCATGGATCGGGCCGTGGTAGGTACGGGGGCCGTGGTTGCCGCAGGGGCCGTGGTGCTCGAGGGAACCCGAATAGGACCGGGTGAACTCTGGGCCGGGGTTCCCGCACGAAAAGTCAAAGATGTGGGAGGAGATTTGGCCCAGGTGCTCGCGGAAACTGCCAAGCGATACACGGAATATGCCGGCTGGTTCTCGGCAGAAGGGAGCTGACGTCTTCAGCCTTTGAACCAAGGGCCTCCAGGCTGCAATGGAATCTCTTCACCAAAGAAGCGCTCGGCAGAGCGTTTGAAATTCTCCGTCAAATCGCTGACCAGGAATTGATGCCGCGGCAGAGAATCTGACCGACGCAATCCACGAGAATCGAGTGCCTTGGATACAGCTTTGGCCACGATTCCTGGCCCATCCACCAGCTCCACATGAGGTCCCACAACCCGACGAAACACTTCATCGGCCAATGGATAATGGGTGCATCCCAAAACAAGGGCATCGATTGCGCCCATTCCATCGCCCAACCAGCCTGCAGCCGTCAGATACGAAGCGATGACGGGCTCCATCAAAGCGTGATCATGCCACCCCTCCTCAATGAGTGGCGCGAGCAATGGCGTGGGCCATTCCACGGTCGGGTGCAACGACGCGGCATCACCTTCGCGCCGGGCCCGTGCCTCTGCAAGGGAACGGCCATAGATGCCGCTGCCCACGGTTGCCCGGGTGCCGATGACGCCTACACGGGCCACCCCGCGCTCGGCGAGGTACTCCACGACAGGCTGCACCACATCCATCACGGGAATGTCTTCCCCGGCCACTTCTCGGACGGCATCCGTTGCGGCAGCTGACGCTGAATTGCAGGCAATCACGATGGCCTTGCAGCCTTCTTCGCGCAAGTATTGTGCGATGCGCACAGAGTAGGTGCGCACCAGTTCAGGTGACCGGTCGCCATAGGGCATGTGCGCCGTGTCTCCGAAATAAAGCAGGCTTTCGCCTGGCATGGCTTGCGCCATGGCATGGGCCACCGTGAGGCCGCCTATGCCAGAGTCGAAAATACCGATGGGTGCGTCAGAGGCCAAGCTTGGCCTTGACCAGGGGGAGAACATCTTCGCCGCCGTTGTATACGGTCGTGCCGGAAGACGTGTCGAAGATGTAGGTGAAGCCCTCCTCGGCACCTACCGTCTCAATGGCTTCTCGGGCGCGTTCAATCATCGGCTCCAGGAGGCGGGCTTCCATGCCGGCCAGCTCTTGCTGAACCGTCTGATAGAACTGCTCCAGACCTTGCTGGCCCATCGTGATGTCCTGCTCCTTTTGGGCACGGATGGCCGCTGGCCAAGACTCAGCCTTTTGCTGATACTCAGCCACCTTTCCTTCCAACTCGCTTTGCATGCGGACGATTTCCTCCTCAAACTGGGCGGCAGCGGTCTCGATCTCGGTCTGGATGGAATTCCGCTCAGGCATGGCCTCGAGCAGGCTCTGCGTATCGATGTGTCCGAAACGCGCCTCCTTTACCTGGGCTTGTGCAGGTGCGAGGAAAAGCATGGCGGCCAAGAAAAGGCCGAAGGGTACGTTGTATTTCATGTTGTAGTGAATGCGTAGCTGGGATGGTGGAGTCATTGCTTGGGTCGGCCTCCACCCTTGATGCCCGAATTGACCCGATTGGTGACCTGCTCTCTGCGGTCATTGACTTTGTCCTTGCCTTTGTCCAAGGTGTCGTTCATCCGATCCTGCAGGCTCTTTCCCTTCTCTCCGTCCGCTTCGGATTCTTCACCTTCGATGGTTTCTCCCGGTGTGTACCCCAACTCCTTGATGACCCGGTCCGAAATGTCATATTTCGGGTTCGTGTAGAGCATGTTGGAGTCTTTCGCCTTGTCGAAGATGACCATGTATCCCCGGGAACTGGACAAGTCCTTGAGCACCTGGAAGATTTGCTCCTGGACAGGCTGAATCAGCTCCTGCCGCTTCTGAAACAGCTCTCCTTCAACGCCAAACTTGGCGCGCTGCATGTCCGTCGCCTCGGTCCGCTTGGCAGAAATCTCGTCTTCGCGCTTCCTGCGCATTTCCGAAGTCAGCAAGACCCGTTCGGCGCGGTACGCTGTCTCCAATTGATTGGACGCCTCATACTTCTCTTCGATTTCGTCCAACCATTCTTTGGCGAGCGAGTTGAGCTCCTTCTGGGCCTCAGCATACTCAGGAAGGTGGGAGAGGATGTACTCCGTATCCACGTAGGCGTACTTCTGTCCAAGGACGGAAGTCGCCGGAATGAGCATCAACAAGGGCAGCAGGAGACGAAGTGTACGCATGGCTATCGGGTGTGTGAAAATAAGACGGGACGAGGGCTCAACGTCAATTGTGGCTGGATTCGCACATGCGGTTACAAATCGCCGATGTTCATGCCGAGAGAGAAGTGGAATTGGCCCCGTGCCATGGAGGGCGCAGAGGGGACATCGTCAAACCTCCATCCGTAGTCCAGACCGAGCAGGCCGAACATGGGGAGGAATATCCGCATTCCAATGCCACCCGACCGGTAGACATCGAAGGGGTCGAAGCCATCTGCTGTCTGCCAGGTATTGCCTGCTTCCAGGAAGGCCATGGTGTAGATCGTGGCACTTGGATTGGTCGACAATGGGTAACGCAGCTCCGTTCCGTACTTGACGATGGCGCCGGCACCGGTATTCTGATCGGGAGCCGTCAGCGAGAGGTTGTCGTATCCGCGCAGCGAGATGATCTCCCTTCCGTCCAGGACAAAGCCACTGAGGAATACCCCGCCAAGGTAGAATCGCTCGAAGGGCGACAGACCGATTTGGCGATTGTATTGGCCGATCATGCCTCCGCCGAAATAGGTGCGCAACACCAATGACTTTGGATTCTCGCCTCCACCCGTGGTCAGGGGGGTGTACCAATTGGCCACAAATTTCCACTTGTGGTATTCCACAAAGCGGAATCGCTCTTGGTCGCTGAGCCCTTCCCAGTCCCTGTCTGGCTGAAACAAGCTGAAGGGAGGGGTGGCTTTCACACTCAAGCGCAGCTCTGAACCCCAGACTGGGAAAATCGGGTCGCTCACCGAGTTCCGGCTCATGACCAAGTTGAGTGCGATGTTGTTGGAGCGTCCGTCCGTGAAACTGAAAAGACCGCTGTTGTATTGGTCGAAGTCGAAGTGCTGGTAACTCAAGCCAGCATTGACGGTGAACCAGTCATCGGGCTGCTTCCATCGCTGACCGATCGAAGCCGAGACCCCCGTGATCATCAGCGTCTGCCTGAGGGGATTCGCGTCGCCCTCGGAATTTCTCTTGGGCTGGCCATTGGATTGTATGGAGCGCCATGCTGCCACGGTGAGGGCATTGGGCTTCTTGCCGCCAAGCCAGGGCTCGGTAAAGCTGACATTATAGCTCTGGAAGAACAGTCCGTTGGACTGGGCACGTATGCTGATGCGTTGGCCATCCCCCATGGGAACAGGCCGCCATGTGCCCTTCTTGAAAGCCTTGCCGACGGCGAAATTGTTGAAGGTCACACCCAGCGAACCAACGATGCGGCCACCGCCCCAGCCCCCTTGCAGCTCTATCTGGTCGGTGGGCTTCTCCTCTACTACGTACTCGATGTCCACCGTGCCTTCCTCTGGATTCTGCACGGGGTTGATGCCAAAGGCTTCCGGATTGAAGTAATTCAACTGGTTGAGCTCCCGTTGCGTGCGGATGACATCCGTGCGGCTGAAGAGGTCTCCGGGCATGGTGCGGATCTCCCGACGGATCACGTGGTCGCTTGTCTTTGTGTTCCCTCGAACATCCACCCTGCCAATTCGGAACTGTTTGCCCTCCACCAGGCGGATTTCCAGGTCGATGCTGTCGTTCTCAGCGCGAACCTCCACTGGAATGGCCTGGAAGGTCAGGTATCCATCGTCGCTGTACAGCGCACTCAGGTCAATTCCCTTTGGGTTCATGAACAGGCGCTTTTCCAGCTCGGCCACGTCGTAGAGGTCACCGCGCTTGAATCCGAGCAAGCTGTCCAGTTGGGAGGTGCTGTATTTGGTATTGCCGGTGAAGGTGATCTCGCGGAAATGGAACAGCCCCCCTTCGTCCACTTTTACTGCAATACCCAACTCTCCCTCCGGGGTTCGGAACAGGCTGTCCCCCGAAACCCGGGCATTGCGGTACCCCTTTTCCCGGTAGTAGGCGACAATGGCCTCAATGTCTGCATTGAACTCCTCCTCGAGGTATTTGGACGGCTTGAAAATGCGCCACCAAGCCCGTTCCTTGGTGTTTCTCATCTTCCGCTTCACAGCCTTTTCACCCAAATTGGACGCGCCGTCCACCTGAATGACGCCCACCTTGATTTTTTCGCCCTTGGCGATGTCGATGTTGACCCCTGCGGCGTTTTCCAGCACGCTGTCTGGCATAGCCGTGATGGTGATTTGGGCGTCGAAATAGCCCTTCTCGAGGTAGTGGTCCTGTAAAATCCGACGTGTGGTGACCTTCAGGTTCTCGTTGACGATCTGTCCCCTGACCAGGTCCAGCTTTCCGCGCAGGGTCTCCTGCTCCCCGCGCTTGACCCCCGTGAATCCGTAGCGCGTCAAACGGGGCATTTCCTCCACGCGAATGACCAGGTAGACATCCTTGTCCCGGCGCTCGCCCAATTCGATGGAGACGTCGCTGAAAAGGCGCTGGTCCCAGAGATTCCGCACAGCCTGGGACAGCCGTTCACCGGGAATGGTGATCTCATCACCGACCTGAAGACCGCTGAACAGCTTCACCGCCTGCACATCTGTGTACTCCGCTCCGAGCACGGTGACGCCCGCAATGCGGTAATCGCTGGGGACCGCGAGGTCGACGTTCCCCGTGCCGGGCTGCGCCCAAACCGCAATTGACACAAAGCCCAAGGCGATCAACACCCCTATTTCCTTCAACATCCGCTTCATTCCGCTTTTGGGATTTCCCCACCTGGGGACGCCGTCGGGGATTTGATTTGCTCGCCCGTTCGACCGAACCGCCGCTCCCGTCCCCGGAACTCCAGGATGGCCGCCTTGAAGTGGTCTTCCCTGAAATCCGGCCACATGACCGGTGTGAAATGCAATTCTGAATATGCCAGTTGCCAAAGCAGGAAGTTGCTCAGGCGCTGCTCCCCGCTCGTTCGGATCAGCAATTCAGGATCCGGAACGTCCGGCATGCTCAGGTGTTTCCTGACCGTATCCTCATCGATGAATTCGGCTGGAATTCCAGCTTGCACAATGCGGCGCACCGCCTCGGTCAATTCCCATCGGCCGCTGTAGCTCAGTGCGAGGATCAAGGTCAACCCTTTGCAATCACTCGTCTGCTCCTCCACGTTTCGGAGGGCAGCGATGCACGATTCCGGCAGGGCGCTGATGTCCCCAGTGGAACACAGCCTGACCCCTTTGCGGACCAACTCTGCAACCTCCCCGGCCAGGCTTTCCACAAGCAGCTCCATGAGGGCGTTGATCTCGTTTCTTGGACGGGACCAATTTTCTGTGCTGAAAGCATAAAGGGTGAGGTAATCAATCCCCAATTCTCCCGCGGCCCGAACAGCAGAACGCACGGATTCTACACCGTTTGCGTGCCCGAACACGCGGTCTTCTCCCCGCTCTCGTGCCCACCGGCCATTGCCATCCATGATGACGGCAACGTGTCGCGGAAGGGTGTTCGATGTCGCTGTTTGATTGACCATTTCAGCGTGCGCGTCGCACTTCTGTCGGCGAAAGTGCTTTCCACCGCAATAGCATGCAAGGTAGAGCCGTCTTTCCGCTTCGAGATTGGGAGTTTTTCACCTTCTGGCCACCGAACATCAACGGTTCCAACAGGTCGTCGGCGACTTGTCGATTCGAAAGGTGAAGGATGCCGTCATGACCGCGAATCGGTCATCCAGACCATTGTATCCACGCATTTGGCCCACGGGGTCCACAAGGCCTCCCTCACGTTCAATCCGGGCCTCGCTCAACTCCTCCGCAAGGGGGCCCGATTCATCTTCCAGAACCGCCGTGCTGGCATAGTATCCTCCAATGTCATCGAGGTGATCGGTCCAAGTCCGGCGCATTCCCCACTCGATGTTCAACGCCGAGAAATGGCCCAGGTTCAGCTTGAAACCGAACCCGAAGGGAACGGCAAAGCCGGTAGTGGCATATCGCCCTTCACCGGATGACGTCCCTTGCCCCTCTGTTCCCAAGGGCTGCAGCGCGTACCAAGTGTCACCAATCTGGGCCTCGGGCATGTGGCTGTACAAAGAGAGTCCCGCAAACAGATATCCGGCAAAGCGGTCTTTGGTGTTTCCGATCTGGTATCGTGAGTAATTGAACTCCGCTACAACGGCCCCTTCGGTGATGGCATTCCTGAAATGCAGGTTGCGATTGGCAATCCACGGGTCCTCGTTGTCCGCATCGTAATACATCAGAACCGTGCGGTTGAGACTGGCACGGATGCCCATCCTGCGGTTGATGTTGAACCGAAGGAACCCCCCGAAACCCGGCTGCATGCGGCCTTTGAAATGGCCATTGGGATTGACCTCTCCCAGATAATAGCCCGTGCCAACGGTCAGGCCCAGGGTCTTGCTCGTCTCAAATTTGCGCTGGGCATGAGGGGTCCCGGTCGCTGCCAGGAGCAGGATCAAAACGAACGACGTGCGCAGGAGGTTCATCATGGCGCGGGACACCAGCATCAACGTGAAGAAGGACGTGTTTCTTGTCCAGGCTGCCCGAAATCCCCTTCTCGCGCATCGAGCCCGAGGTGCAGCTTTCGCCGGACGGTCTCTATGAAATCGACCTCCGGCAATTGAACCAACAAGAACGGCCGATCTGCGGGCCGAACCTTGAAGCAGGCCGGAGCACTGACGGTATGCGACCTCGTATCCAACGTCAGCATCAGGTGCTCATCCCTTCCTTCTGCTGCGATTTCCAGCGTGCCGTCCAACGGGATCACAACGGGTCGGTCGTGCAAATTGTGCGGCGCAATGGGGTTGAGCACGATGGCGTTGCTGTCGGGATGAATGATGGGGCCCCCGCAGCTCAGGGAGTAGGCCGTCGAGCCGGTCGCCGTGGATACGATGAGGCCATCGGACCAGTATCGGTTCACGAAGACACCGTTCCGGTGGACGGAGACGCGGATCATACTGGCTACGTCTCTCCGGTGAACCGTGATCTCATTCAGGGCGCGGAAATGAGGTCCCAGATCCGCCTCGGGAAAATCCACCGCCAACATGGCGCGGCTTTCCACCTTGTAGCCTCCTGCGAGAATGGATTCCAGCGCTTCGGATGCCCCTGCAATAGAAAGGTGCGACAAGAAGCCCAGCCGCCCTGTATTGATGCCCAAAACAGGAACGGGGCGTCCCTCGAGCATGGCGGCTGTTTCGAGGACGGTTCCATCCCCACCAAAGGTCAGGATGATGTCCGGCGGCGCATCATCCAAGGCCTTCGCAGGGAGGACCTGAATGCCATTGGCATTCAAACCCGCAGCGGTCATGGCCTCCTGGAAGCCCTCGGTGAGGGAAAGGGTCAGATTCCGGCTTCGCAAGAAATCTATCAATTCCGCAACCGCGGAAACGTCTCCTTCTGCAATCACGCTCCCATGGAGCAACATCGATTGAATCGGGGCGGGATGAAAATCCATGGGTCAGATGTTCATGTAACGCCTGAGGGCCGCCATCCTTCGCTTCATCTCCTCGGCATATTCCTCCGCTCTGTAAAAGGCGCGCACATCGTATCCGTGTCGGCGCAAAGAATCAATCAGCGCCTCGATATTGCGGGTGGACAAACGCAGCGCGACCTCTGCATTCTCTGGCTGGGCCCCGTCGCTGACCAGAACTTGGAGGATTTTGACCCCTTCGGACTCCACCCTGTGGGAAACCTGGGCCAGACTGTAGTCCTTCCAAGGCATTTCCAAGGTCAGAATGCTCCCTTCGCTGTAAGGCGTCAAGCTGTTGTGAAAGGCCCTCCACAGGTATGTGCGGTCGGTGCATCCCAACAACACGCCCTCTTCGACCACGGGAACCACACTTACGTCTGCCTCGCATAGAACATCCACGACCTCAAGGAAATGCTGACCTGGTGCCACCATGACCGGCATCAAACGCACATTGGTCAGAAAGACCGACTCTCCTTCCTGGTCGAGGAGGTGTTCTTCCGCTACCAATCCCAGGTATTTGCCTTCCGCCACCACCGGCAGGTGCTCTACTTTCAGCTCATCCATGGCGCGCAAGGCCTTTTCCAGGGTGTCTCCCGGGGTAAGGGCGATGAGCTCTTCGTTGATGATGCTGGCTGCGTGCATGGACTTTGTTCTTCCGGGAAAAGGAGACTTTGCGAAATTAGCCGCCCGGCGGTGCTTTGCCGTTCCAAGTCCATGGAAACTTTCCCCACGCGCCTCAGCGTCAACGTCAACAAAATCGCGACCCTCCGAAATGCGCGAGGGGGAAAACTCCCTTGTCCGGTCACGGCCGCCGAGCGGTTGCAGCAATGGGGGGCGGATGGCATCACGGTCCATCCCCGCCCCGACGGACGGCACATCACCTTTGAAGACGTCCGAAAACTTCGGGTCGCGGTGACCACAGAGTTCAATATCGAGGGGTATCCCTCGGAGGATTTCATTGAGCTCGTGCTCGAGGTTCGTCCCGAACAAGTCACGCTCGTGCCGGACCCTCCGGGCATACTGACATCGAATGCTGGTTGGGATACCCTGCAACATCAGGAGCTTCTGCGGAAGGTTCTGGCGGATTTCCGCTCTCAGGGGATTCGCACCAGCCTGTTCCTCGGCACGGAACCCGATCTGATCCAAGGGGCTGCAGAGGCGGGGGTGGACCGCATCGAATTGTTCACAGGCCCCTATGCCGAGCATTTTTTCAGCCACCCAAACGAAGCCATTCAACCCTTTGTTGCCGCTGCTGAGTTGGCCCATAAATGCGGATTGGGGGTCAATGCAGGCCACGATTTGAATCTGGACAACCTGAAGTTCTTCTCCGACCAGATGGTGCCGCTCCACGAAGTGTCCATCGGTCATGCCTTGATCAGCGATGCGCTCTACTTCGGGCTGCAGAATACCGTCGGGATGTACAAGGAGCGCCTCAGGAAAAGCTGATCATGGTCCTGTTCCACCGCGCCTTGGGCACACCCGAAGAGAGCCGGGCAGCCACCCCCCTCGTCATCTTGCACGGTCTGCTCGGTTCTTCCGACAATTGGCAAAGCCTCGGGCTGCGTTGGGCCTCCGAACGGCCTGTCATACTCGTGGACCAGCGGAATCACGGCCGAAGTCCCCACCATCCCAGCCATGGCTATCAGGACATGGTCATAGACCTGCTGGATACGCTGGACGATTTGGGCATCGACCGTGCAGATTTGCTTGGCCACAGCATGGGCGGCAAGACCGTCCTGCATTTTGCCGACCGATATCCCGAGCGGTGTCGCAGCCTGTTGATTGCAGACATGGCCCCCGTGGCTTACCCCCCTCACCACATGCCGCTTTTCGATGCCTTGGCATCGTTGGATCTCGGTTCACTGACCCGGCGAAGCGAAGCGGAAGAAAAACTGGCGACCCGCATTGCGGACCCTGGTGTGCTCCAGTTCCTGCTCAAAGGGCTGTACCGTCCTGATTCTTCACGGTTTGCATGGCGATTCAACCTGCCTGTGCTCCGACGGCACCTCGCCGACATGACCGGAGTCTTGCCTTTGGGCACCCTTCATATCCCAACCCTTGCTCTGTATGGTACACGGTCGGAATATGTCGTAGGCCGCGGCCTGGAAGCATTGCGCATGCATTGTCCCCAGCTTCAGGAGGCTCCCATTGATGCTGGACATTGGCTTCACGCCGAAAGACCGGATGAATTCGAAGTCCATGTATCGGAATTCCTTTTTGCCCAA
>Ga0181564_10002993_pt1 | contig 14591 bp, 7 predicted proteins | sample 011ome_24_FD_134512 | JGI IMG/M metagenome (GOLD analysis project Ga0181564, IMG submission 134512) | Coastal salt marsh microbial communities from the Groves Creek Marsh, Skidaway Island, Georgia - 011513CT metaG (megahit assembly) | ecosystem: Environmental > Aquatic > Marine > Intertidal zone...
CGCAGGTTTGCGACGCGCGCGCGCTGCGCGTGGTGGTGGGTGAGCCGGGCGAGCAGCCGGGCACGAGGGAGGAGGTTGTGGCGTGCTACGACCTGGTGGAGGCGATCCACAAGCTGTACCGCCCGGTGGACGGCGAGTCCGACGACTACGTGTCCAACCCGAAACCCAGCGGCTACCAGAGCCTGCACACGGCGGTGGTCGGCCCGGACGGCGCGCTCCTGGAGTTTCAGGTGCGCACGCGCGCCATGCACGAGGCGGCGGAGTTCGGGGACGCCGCGCACTGGCTGTACAAGGACTTCATCGCCGACGCCGACGCCGCGGGGCGCGAGGACACCGACGCGAGCGTCGTTAGAGACGTCTCTAACGTCTCTTCGCCCTTCGCGTCGCCAAAAACGGAAACGCTTCATCAAAACGGCGTCGCCGTCGCGGCGGGCGCGCCCGTTTTGATCGTGCGCGGCGCGCGCGGCGACCGGCTCGCCGCGGGCGTCGTGTGCTGGGCGCAGGGGAGCCGCATGCACGTCGTGGAGCCCGCGCGGGGCGACGCCTTCGCGCCGGGCTTCGCCAACGCCGCCGGCGTCGTGGACGTCGCCGAGTGGGTCGCCATGGGCCTGCACGAGTCGCTGCTGGAAAGAGCAGTGGCGGGCGGCCGGCTCGAGCCGAGGCAAACCGGCCGCGGCTACGCCGTGATCGAATTCGCGCTGTGCTCGGACGGGAGGTGGCACCAGCGGGACGCGTACGGGCGCGTGCTGGGGAGCACGGTGGCGGACCCGCTGGATATCGACGCGCTGCTCGACGCGCTCGAGACGAGCGAGAGGGCCGAGAGGGCGAAAGGTGGCGAAAACGCTTTCGGTTCGGAGGAGGGCGCGAAAGACGCGCGAGAGACGCGCGCCGACGCCGCCGACGCCGACGACGACGCGCGACGCGACGCGAAAAAAAAGGAGCCGACGCGGATCGAGCTGGGCGAGGGCGCCACCTCCGTGGTGGCGGACCTGGCGAGCCCGGACGACGCGATGGTCAGCCTGCAGGTGGCCGCGATGCAGCGCGCGCTGCAGGCGTACCTGGACGACGCCGACGACGAATCCCCGGACGGAGCCCAGAAAAGCTCCGAAAAGCTCGGCGAGACCCCGAGCGACGCCGCCGACGCGAGCGAGGACGACGCGAACGACGCTTCGCGGGACGCCGCGGGGCGGCTTCGTGGCGGCTCGACATTTCGGGCTGCGCGACGAGAGTGGCAAGAAAACGAAAACGAAAACGAAAACGAAAACACTCTGGAAGGAATGCGCTCCGGAGACGTCGTTAAGACAGACGTCGTTAAGACGCCGAGCGGCTCGAGGAACGTTCCCTCGGCGTTTCGCGAAACCGCCGCGGCGGCGGCGCGCGCCGGCTTGCGCGCGGCGGAGCGCAACCTGGCGCGCGCCGCCGCCGGCGGCGAGGCTGGCGCCGAGCGCGCCGTGGAGGAGGCGCGCAAGGAGCTCCGTCTGCGCCTGGACGCGCTCGCGCTGGACGCCGCCGCGGAGCGGCGCGCGAAGCAGCGCGCCGCTGAGGCGGAGGCGCTCCGGTCCGGAGAGGGCGCGTCGCCCATCTTCCCAATCGCGCGCGCGGCGGCGGCTGGCGCCGCGCCGGAGGGCTCGGACGCCGGCGACGCGCTTTCGAGCCCCGCGCGCGGCGCCGCGGCGAGCGGGCTCTTCGACGCCGAGGACGCCGCGCAGATGGCGGAGGCGCTCTCGGGCCAGCCCAGCGTGACGTTCGACGACGAGAACGTGCTGGTGGTGGCGTGGACGAAGCGAGAGGATGGCGACGAAACCGCGGCGATGACGCCGGAGCTCATCAAGGTGCCCAAGGGCGTCACCGCCGCGCAAATCTCGCGGGGCGTCGCCGGCGACCGCGACGACGACGCGACGAGCGACGCCGACGCGACGAGCGACGCCGACGCCGACGGCGTCGGCGGAGCGTCGACGGACGCCTCGAGCCCCGGGATGAACAACTCCGTGCCGGAGCTGGTTAACGTGAACATGGAGATGGTCCCGGCGGACACGCCGCTCGAGCAAGGCGACCAGGTGTTCCTCGGGGACGAGCGGTGACGAAAAGGTCAAACGTCGTAGGACAGAGCCCGTCTACGAAATTCCAATAGCTACCTAGAGCTAGCTACTACACGTTCCGTCTATTCGTCCTCGCCTTTGACCGCCGCGTCCTGCATCCGCCTCGCGGTCTCCGCCGACGCGCGCTCGAGCGCCGCGGCCCGGGCCCCCGCCCAGGCCTCGAGCACGGGTCGACCGCCGCAAGCCTCGGCGCGCCACGCGCGCAGCGCCGCGGATGCCGCTACGGCGATTTCAGTTTCGGCGGCTTCGGCATCCTCCTTCGATTTCGGATCGCCGTCGCCGCCGCCGGCGGCGGCGGCGGCGTCCGCGAGCGTCCCCTCCGCGAACGCACACGCCTCGCGCACCGCGCGCGCCAGCTCCTGCGGGTCTCGCGCTAAGTCGTCCGGCAGCGAGAGCGGCCTAACGTCGATTCCGAACGGGCGGAGACTATTTTTGTGAAGCCTTCCCGTTCTCGTGCGGTCCAGCTCGAGGCCCGCCGGCCCGACGCCCTGCGCTAAGCGCCACCTCGGTTTTCTCCCAGCATCGCTCTCCTCATTCCTGTACACGGGCGGGAGCTCTTCGTCGTCGAACACCACCAAATGGCACGGCGTGAGCACGGCGAGTCCGTCACGGAGATACTCGCCATGTTTGACCTGGTCGAAGCCCTGGTTCGGGTCCGACGCGCTGGCGAACGCGTTGCAGGTTGGGCAAGCGAGGAAAAAAGTGACATCTTTCAAAGCGTGCTTTTCCTGGAACTCCTCAAGGAGATCTTCGTGCGCCGCCCTGCCTTTGATGCCCCGCGCGAGCTTGCGATCGGGCAGGAGACCGAGCGTCAGCAGCGCGTAGCTGTCACACAGCAAGCAGTTGCTGATCGCCGCGCCCTCGTCGCCCATCGCATGCTGCGAAAGTCCGAATGCACTCTTTTCGGTCACGAGACGCACTTTTCGGGCACTTGGTTTCCAAGTTTCTTCTTGTCGACGAGTTTCGCTGAGAGTCGCCACACGTCTCGCGCGCGGCGGAACGATCTGAGCGATGGCGTCGTCCGCGGAAGATCTCTCGCTCGCCGCGGCGTTCGCGCGCGGGCTCGAGGTGTTCACGCGCATGCAGTCCGGCGACGCGGACGCCGAAGCGCTCGCGTCGGGCGCCGCGGCGATGCGCCACGCTGTGGCGCGCGTGGACGTCGAAGGCGTCTTCTCGCGCAACGAGACCAAAGACGACGTGCCCACCGAGAACCTCCGGTACGCGCTCGCGCCGTGGTACCTCGCGGAGTTGGCGTCGCGCGCGCCGACGCGGGACGCCGCCGCGAGGGAGCACGCGCTCGTGGAGGTCTCGGCCATGTACGAGGCGTTTCTCGAGCGGTGCGAGCGACACGACATGCTTTCCGAGAGCGCCAAGCGCTCGCGCGCGCGAGGCGCGGAGGCGTGCGATCCCGCGACGGCGCGCGACGAAAAAGTCGCCCGCTTCAAGCGCGAGCGCGCGATTCGGCAGAGGCTGGAGAGCCTGGACGCCGCGCGCGTCGAGCGCACGCGCAAGGCGCTGGCGGAGGCTGACTGGGACGATGAGGATCCCGAGGCGAGCGTCGCCACGGAGAACGAGGCGGACGAGCGCGAGCGGTGGCTCCTGCTCGTCGAGCGCGCCGCCGCCGAGGCGCTGGACGCCGCCGCCGTCGTCGCGACGGAGCGCGAGATGTTGGCGCGCCGCGCCGAGACGCCGACGCGCCGAGAGGCGGAAGCGGATGCGGACGCGTCGCGCTATCATCGCCCCTACCGCATCGAGGCATCCACGGGGATGGGCAACTACGTCATCGGGCCGGGGGGGACGATCGAGCCCATCTCCGCGGGGGGGTACGTCCCGCCCGGCTTACTAACTAGCGCGGCGCCGGTGGATCGCCGCGCGGCGGCGGCGCTCGGCGTGTTCCGGCCATCGCACACCCTGCCCACGATGACGGTCGAGCAGCACGGCGAGATCGAGTACCGCGAGCTGGTGGAGCGCACGCGGCGCGAGGCGGAGACCAAGGCGAGGCGCGCCGCCGAGGACGCCGCGCTCACCCAGGAGGAGCGCGACGCGCGCGAGCTCGCCAAGGCGCGCGCTTGGGACGAGTTCAAGGACGACAACCCGTTCGGACACGGCAACTCTAAGCTCAGGCCGTGCTCTTAGGGGAGGCTCTTAGGGTTCTGGCGGCGGGATACGATGACGGTGAGACGGTGAGGGTTTCGAGGGAGGTGGTGGGTAATACCCGCGCGAGTGTCGCGAGTGTCGCGAGAGTGTGTGTGGTATTTGGACGATTCCTTTTTTAGATTACGTCGGGCTCGCGTACGCGACGCGTCGTTCGACGCGCAGACGCGCGGAACGTCTTCACTTTTTGATTTTCCGCGGCTCGTCGGAGGCGGCAACCTGGCGCCACAGCATGCCGACGTACGCGAGCTTCAGGACGAAGCCCATGAGCAGCAGGATGCCGATGTCGAAACCGCGGTCGTCGTCCGTGCCGAGGCTCTCGTACGACAGGCTCAGCGTGTTGAGCACCTGCTCACCCGTCGCGCCCCAGCACCCGAAGGCGGTGGCGGCGCCGTCGCAGTAGAAGCCCGCGGCGGGGCAGGCAACCTCGGCGCCCGAGGAGAGCGTGACGGTGGCGCCGACGTCGCAGAGCTCCGCGCCCTTGTAGGCCGCCGAGGGCATGTACACGTCGTAGCCGGCGGCGTTGAACGTCCACTTGAGCGGCAGCACGTAGTAGAAGAGGCGGAACGGCCACACCACGTCCGTGGCGCGGAACACGAGGCCGCAGAACACGATGCTGCTGGACCAGTACCCGAGGAAGGCGAGCATGCCGATGACCGGGCTCTTGAAGGACACCGCCAGGAGCTGCGCGAGCGAGTCGTACACCCAGAGCGTGATGGCGAACTGCACCGCGAAGGTGATGAAGTTGTCCCAGGGCCAGTTCCCCACCGCGAACGCCGCGAGGTTTATCGCCAGCGACAAAATAAACAGCGCCGGGATCTGCACCAAACTCGTGCTGGCGACGTACGAGAAAATCTTGTACATGCCGGCTCTCAGCTCGTACACCACCGAGAACGTGTCGCGGTTGGTGCCGATGAGCGTCGTGATGGCCATGCACGCGGGGAGCGCCAGGACCCACCACAGGTAGAAGAGACGGAAAGGCACCTGCTTCTGGTCGTTCTTCCGGGACGCCAGGTACACCACGCCGAAGAACGCCACCATCTGCGGGATGACGAAAATGCGGCCGACGTACTGCAGGGGATCCACCAGCGCCAAACGCGCCTGCCGCGCGAAGACGTGCACCACGGACGCCGCGCCGCCGGCGGTGACCGTGCGCGGCGGGAGCGCGAGCGCGTTTTTCGACCCGGCAGCCTCCGAGGCGACGCGCTCGCGTCGCTCGGATGACTCCCAGCCGTCCAGCACGGCGCTTACCTGCGCCTCCGAGGTGGTGTCCTTGGAGACCAAATCCAAAACCGCCTCGGCGGGGTTGGCGTCGTGCGAGAGCGAGGCGCCCACCGAGCCAAAGTGCGCCGCCATCTCCTTGCGCGGGCCGCAGTACGCGACGCGCCCGCCGGAGAGCACCAGCACTTTGTGGAAGCCGGCGAACACGAGCGCGGAGGGCTGGTGGATCGTGCAGACCACCGCGGCGCGGCGCGAGCGCGCGACGCGCGCGAGCAGGGTCAGGATCGCCGCCGCCGCCGCCGAGTCGAGGCCGCTGGTGGGCTCGTCCAGCACGATGAGGCTGGGCTGCTTCACGAGCGCCACGGCGAGCGAGAGGCGGCGCCTCTGCCCGCCGGAAAGACCCTTGAACAGGAACCCGCCCGCCATGGTGTCCGCGCAGGAGGTGAGCCCGGTGACGCTCAGGAGCTCGTCCACCTCCGCGTCGCGCGCCGCCTTCGTCGCGAGGTCCGAGCGGTACATCTTGAACGCGAACGCGATGTGCTGCCGGGGAGACATCGTCGGCCACAGGTTGTCCTCGCGGGGCACGTAGATGGCATCCTTCGCGAAGTCAGCGCGCGTCATCTTCTTGCCGTTGAGCGAGATCTCGCCGGAAGGCGCGCCGGGCCCTTTGTTGAACGTCAGCGTGTCCAGCAGGATGGTCTTGCCCGCGCCGGACGGGCCGACGATGGCCAGGAGCTCGCCCTCTCGCACCGACCCGGAGACGTCGCGGAGCACGTCGACGTCGGGCTCGTCCTTCTTCGCGGCGGAGATGGAGTAGCAGATGTTCTTGAACGCAAACTCGACGCCCGTGCCGTCCTCGGCCGCCTCGCCGACCGTGTCGAACGCCTTCAACTCCACGTCGCTCAGCGCGATGTCCGCGCCGGATCTGGAGTGTCTCAGCGCGATGTCCGCGCCGGACCTGGAGTGCGGCATGTGCGGACCCGCGGCGTCGTCCGCCTCGTACTCCATCGGCACGGCGACGTCGTCGCCGGGCGCGCCGGGCGCCTGGCCGCCGTACATCTTGGTGAGCACGTAGATGGCGGCGACGTACACGAGACGCGTGAGCGCGCCGAACGCGACGATGAGCCCGATGTTCCGCGCGTAGTGCCCGTTCGCCTCGAAGATGGTGAACTGCACGGAGAGCGACTCCAGGATGGTGTCGCCGTCCTTCCCGTAGCACACCGCGCCGTTCGGATCGGAGGCGGAGGCGCAGTAGAAGCCCTGGTCGGTGCAGACGCCGCCGGTGGGCAGCTCGTCGCCGGGCGCGCACGCGAAGGTACCGGAGTGGTCGGGCATGTCGTGCATCAGCGCGTACATGTACGACTGCAGCGTCCAGCCGAGCGGCATGAAGTAGCAGAACACGCGGATCGGCCAGATGACGTCCTCGGGGTCCACGAACATGCCGCAGAACAAGAAGGCGGCGAAGTACAGGTTGAGGAACCCGAAGAGGCCGATGATCACGTTGGAGAAGGTGCTGAGCATCTGCGCGAGGCCCTCGAAGGACCAGAACGTCAGGGCGTACAGCACGAGCACGATCCCGAACGAGCTCCACGCCAGGTCGCCGACGACGTACATCGGGAGCAGCGACGAGAGCGCCAGGACGAACATCATCGGCGCCTGCACGACCCACGACGCGAACGCCGCCGGCACGGGGTGGTACATCCCGTCCTTCACTTCCTTCTTCAGCGACAGCCACTGGTAGTGGTAGATGTAGTTACTCACCAGGATGAACTGCATGGGGATGCCGACGCAGAACATCAGGAAGAACGTGCGCGGGTTGATCTGGCCCTGCACCTTCTCTCGCGTCTCCACGTAGATGATCCCGAAGAACAGCGTCGCCGAGAAGTTGGCGACGAGGCGCACCAGGTACGCCAGCGGCTCGCGACGCGCGACGAGAAACGAACGGTCCGTGAGCACGGACAACTGTTCGACGAAGCTCGTTTCGCGCCCGCGGTCCACTTCCGACAGGCGTTTCCCGTCCACCGCCTCGCGCGCGCACCCGAACGCGCTGCCGTCCGTCTGCGCCCAGGCGTCCAGCACGCGGCGCACGCCGGCCGGCGGCGTGAAATCCTTGTTCACCAGGTCCAGGATGAACTCGGCGGGGTTGGTGTCGGCGGGTGGCGGGAACCCCACGCCCGCGAGGTACGCGCCCATCTTCTCGGCCTTGCCGAAGTACGCGACGCGGCCCATGCTCAGCACCATGGTGTTGTCGAAGCCCGCGAACACCGACGCGGGGGGCTGGTGGATCGTGCACACCACGGCGACGTTCTGCGTCGCAGCGACGGTTCGCAAAAAGCTCATCATGCGCACCGCGCTGGCGGAATCCACCCCCGACGTCGGCTCGTCCAGGAACAAGATGTTCGGGCGCTTGACGAGCGCGAGCGCCACGGACAGACGGCGCTTGTTGCCGCTGGACAGGCCGCGCGTGATCTCGTTGCCCGCGCGCGTGTCCATGAAATCCTCCAGCCCGACCGCGCGCGCCAGATCGTCCACGGCGGCGCGCCGCGCGGTCTCGTCCAGGTCGGGGCGGAACAAGGAGGCGGCGTACGCGAGGTGCTCGCGGACGGTGAGCGACGCCCACAGCGTGTCGGTCTGCTCGACGTACGCGCACGTGCGGTCATACAGCGCGGGCGTCAGGGGCTCGCCGTTGACGTTGATGAAGCCGGTGGGCGTGCCGCCGTTCTGCTGCAGCGTCAGCATGTTCAGCAGCGTGGTCTTGCCGGCGCCGGAGGGGCCGAGGATGGCCAGCACGTGGCCCGACGTCACCTCACCCTTGATGTCCTGCAGAAGCAGTTTCGGCGTCGAGCCCTTCACCGGGACGGTGTAGTGGAGGCGCTCGAAGGCGAGGCGCACCTTCTCGCCCTTCATGGCCGCCATGCCAGCGGACGGTCCGGCGGCAGGCGCGGGCGAAGAAACAAACGCGAGCGCGGCGGGTGCTGCGCGGCGCGGGTGTGTCCGACCGCGCCGACGCCGCCGAAAACATAAACAGTCGCGTTATGGCATAACGAGAGCGCTCTCGTGATGTATTTTCAGCCATCAATCGCAGCAGGTCCCGCCAAAAAATGTTTGTCAGATGTTTGTCATCAGAGTCTTCAGACTGTTTGCCTGTGACCGACTCTCGAGTTTTTCGCGACCGAAACTGCAGAGCATCGTGAGATCTGAGCAGGCGTTTTTTTCTCGGCGACGCGCGTCGCGACGCTTTTTGTCGCGCCCTTTGTTTCCCCCCCGCTCTTTCGTCATTGCGGTCGGCGCCGAGGCGATGGCCGCCGTGGACAACCCCCTATTCGCGGAGGACGACTTCTCCGCGTTCGCGCCGGAGGATGGCGTCCAGGCGCCCGAGCCTTCCGGGTGGCACGGCGAGCCGACCGGCCCCCTGCAGCCGCCGAGCCCCCTGCTCGACGCCGCGCAGCGCGAGAAGCTGAGAGCCTCGAGGCGCGATCGACGCGACCCCGGCGGGCGCGAGCGCCGCGACGGGCAGAGGCGACGCGCGTTGGAGGCGAAGAACGAGGCGTTGGAACAGGAGGTATCCTCGTTGCGACGCGCCTCGGAGACCCGAGCGGACGAGGCGCTCGCGACGCGCGCGAAAGCGCTGCGCCACCTCGAGGCTGCCGAGGACCACGTCGGTTTGCTCGTCGAGGAGAGCGCGGCGAAACTCGAGACGCTCGCCGCGGAGAAGGAAAACGACGCGACGCGTATTCGGCGCGCGACGGGCGACGACGTCGACGAGCTTTCGTACGAAGCTCGTACCGAAAGTACGTCGAAGAACACTCGACACGACTCGAAGTGTGTTCGAAGGCCAAAAGAAGAAGACGACGAGACCGGAGCGCTTTCGGAGGCGCGCGCGGAGCTCGCCGCCGTTTTAGCGACGCAGGCGGAGATGGACGCCGAGGCGGAGGAGCGAGAGAAGGAACTGCGCGACGCCGCGGCGCGCGTGGAGGCTCTCGAGGCGATGCTCAGGAAAGCAGGCGTCCTCCAAGGACATTGACACATTGACACATCGACGAGGGGTACGGAGAAACGTTTCTTCGATGTAGTGCGTATCTCTTCATAGGTAGAACACCACGCGGCGTCTCTCGTACCGAAGGGCGTTCGCGCGGCGGACCCGCCGTCGGTAATACGAGGTCGCGGCGAGCGCACGCAGCGCTGCGCACTCCGCCACTTTTCGCAATCTGCGCGTGCGGACACCTCGAAACACCTTCGAGCGCGCTCCTCCCGGTCACTTCGCCTTCCGCGTCGGCGCGCGACGCGCGCCCGCGGCGGGGCGATGCAGTTCCTCGAGTCCGCCGCGTCCGCGCTGAACAAGGTGGACGCGCTCGCGGCGGAGGTGATCCCGCCGCGGCGTCCCGGCGTGGACGACGAGCCTGGGGAGGACGTGCTGGAGACGGATCCGGGGGCGGTGAGCACCGCTTCGACCGTCGAGGCGCTCGCGTCGAGGCTCGGTTTGGGGAGGGGCGACGCGGTCGAAGGCCGCGACGGGGGCGCCGCGAAGCGCCCGGGCGAGGACGCGCGAGGACCCCGGGACGGGTCCGGAGCCGACCCCTTGGTGACGTCGCAGCGCGTGAAACTCGCGGGGCTCCTCGAGACTCTGCGCGCCGCGGAATCCGACGCCGCCGAAGCGAAGGCGGCTCGCGACGACGCGCTCGCGTCCGCCGCGGAGGCGCGCGCCAGGCGCGAGCGCGAGGCATCGGATGCGTCGGAGCACATCGAGGGGATCGAGAGGGAGATCGAGGCGGAACGTACCGCGCTGGAGGCGATCGAGACCGAGTCCGGAAGACGCGAACGCGACTCCGGCGCCGCGGACGGCGACGCCTCGGCGTTTGACGCCGCGCTCGCCGAGACCGAGGCGCTCGCGGCGAGCCGTTCGGCGGACGCGCAGGCGCGCGAGGCGCGCGCGCGTGAGCTGGAGGCTGAGGCGGACGCGCTCGAGAAGGCGGCGGAGGAGAGGCGAAGAGAGCGGGAAAGAACGTCCGCCGAGCCCGCCGAGTCGTCGGCGGCGGTTGCCGCCTCTCGACGCGCCGAGACGGATCGACTCCGCGACGCGCTCGCGTCGGCCGAGTCCGAGCTTGCGGCGCTTGAAGCGCGCGAGGAGGCGTCTCGGCCCATCGGTCGGCCGCGCGCGTCGACCCCGACGTCGGCGTCGGCCGCGGGGGCGCCCCGCGAGGCGGACCCCGCCGAGAGCGCCGCCGAGCTCGAGCGGCGTCTTCGCGGCGTTTCGGAACGGCTCGAGGCGAAAAAGGTGGAGACGGCGAAACTCGCCGTCCAGCGAAGCGAGCTCGAGCGCGTCGTCGCCGAGGCGCTCATGGAACGCCGGCGACGGGAGCGCGAAAGGAGAGCCGCGGGCGACGCGGATGACGAAAAAGAAAACGATAGTACGACGCGCGCGAAACGACTCGCGCCGGGCGGTTTGACCCGCCGCCTTCGCGAAGGGTCTTCCGCGGCGCGAACCGTCACGGGGCTCGGCGTTCGCGTTCGCCTCGCGTCCGCAGCGCGGCGCGTGGACGCGCTGGGCGTCCGCGCGGGGAGGCGCCTGCGCCGCTCGGGCGGCTGGCGCTCCGCCGCGCTGCTCTACGCGCTCGGGCTGCACGCGTTCGCGTTCCTCGTGCTGGCGCTGCGCGCGCTCAGCGCCGGCCCGGAGCTGAAACCCGCCGAGCGTCTCGGAGAGGGGAGGCGCTCTGAGTAGTCCCGCGTTTTTAGGATGCGCGATTCGAAAGCGGTCGGGACGGCGACGACGACGACCGCGCGCCGCGTCGGTTCTAGTACAAGTATTTTTAGATTGATGCTTTACGCGGAAGGTACCGACGCGCGCGCCGTCAGAAGCTGAGCCAGTCCTGCATGTACTGGCACGTCTCCGGAGACACGAGTCCCCCCGGCGCGCACTCCTGGAACACTGGGCACACCCCGCACGGGACCGCCGTGAACGCGGAGCTCTTGGGGATGGGTAAACTCGCCGGCCGGTACACGACGATGACGTTCTCCATGTAATCCAAGTCGTCGTCGTCGTCGCCGCCGTGTTCCCCCGCCGGGTCGTCCGGGTCGCGCTCCTTGTCCAGCTCCAGCTCCTCGTGCGCGTCCACCTTCCCGTCGTACACCAGCGTGTTGACGATCTGCAGCACCTCTTCCTGACCCAGGTCCACGTGCGACAGCTTGGTCTGCTTCACGAAGTCGCACACGTCCTCCAAAGTCACCTTCCCTCTCGCGAGGATGAACTTCACGCACTGCTCCCGCAGGACGTGGATGAATTCGGCGTCGTACTCATGCTCGGTGTACCACGCTCCCCCCGTGATCTCGCGGCTCGGCTCCAGCTCGTACAGCATGTACACCTTCCTGTTCTGCTGCGCGACGTGCTTCACGGCTTTGATCAGCTTTCTCGCCTCCAGCGACTTGAAGATCTTCCCGATCTGCGTCTGCGGCAAGTTACTCTTCTGCTTCAGCTCCTTGGTCCAGATGCCGGTGTTCCCGCTCTGCTGGATGATCTGGTACACTAGCAGGTCCTCGCTGCTCAGACCTTTGAACTTCACAGCCTCGTCCTGCTTCACCTCCTTGTACACCAAAGCATCGCCGTCTTTGAAAATCTGCAGCTTGCGCTGCGATAAAAGGCGGTTGATCGCCACGGCGCGGTCGGTCACGGGGATGTGCGAGATCTTCGCGGCGAGGTCGACGTCAGGGATGCCCTCGGGATGCAACTTGCACTGCTCGAGAATGGCGGTCTCCGCCATCGCGCTCGGTGGCGTCCGCGTGCCTCAGTGTCGTCTCGTGCGTGTTTGTTCTGCGCACTACGCGATACCGCAAAACGCCGCAGTGGGGTCGTTGGGGAGTGGTCCCACCGCGAAGCCGACGCGGGCACCGCACGTCCACCTCGCGCGCCCCGTGTCGGCAGAAACGCCGTGCCTCGACGCAGCAAAATGTGCCTCCTAGGGATTCCGGCGACGCGAGACGCGACGCGCGCGGTCGCTCGTATCCTCCTCCTCGATGGGGATCGCGGATGCGCGCTCCGCACACCTCGTGCCGCTAGGAGCTCCGTGCCGGGCGGTGGGATCGGCCGGCGTGCTGGTGACTGGGCCCCGCGCGGACGCCTTTTGACTCGCGCTTTTTGCGGCGGCGGTGGATGCGCCGACGCGGATTCCGCCGAAACGAAACTGACTTAGTCACTCCGTGGAAGGTCGTCGGGTGGGACGACGCCGCGACGCCTCACAGTCGGCGACGCGGGGCGGGCGAGGCCGCGCACGCGCCCGGACCTGTCGTCTGAGCTCTCCCGTCGCGCGTCCGGGCGGGGAGCGACGGCCGGGCGGCGGCCATGGCGCCCAAGCGCACGCTCGGGCGTCACAGTTTCTTCGACGCGCCCGCGTTGCTCCATTTCCTCGAAGATGGGCTGGGCCCGGGAAAGCGCGACACCGCGGAGCGGCACTGCCGGACCATCCAGGCGGCGGCAGTCGCCGCCGCGGACCGCGGGCAAAAGGAGAGCGTGGATCTGTCGGTCGCGGCCGTCCCGAACCTCCCCGCGTTCGCGCGCGAGCGCCTGCCCGAGGCGTTCGCGCTCCTCACCTCCTCGGTGGACTCGGTGGCCACCTCCGGGGACGGCACCACCGCGAAGTTCGTGGTGAAGTTGCAGGACGGCCACCGGGTCGAGTCCGTGCTGATGCGCCACGACGGCGGGCGGAACACGCTATGCGTCTCCTCGCAGGTGGGGTGCAAGATGGGGTGCACGTTCTGCGCCACGGGGACGCTGGGCGAGCTCGGGAACCTCACCGCGGGGGAGATTCTCGAGCAGCTCGCGCACGCGCGCGCGTATCTCGCCGCGCGCGCGCGGGTTTCGCGCCAAGGCGGCGCGAACGCGACCGACGCGTATCATCACTCTGATGACGCGTCTCATCATCATTCGGCCGCGATTCAAAAAGAATCGCACGATGTCGGATGCGTGACCAACGTGACCAACGTTGTGTTCATGGGTATGGGTGAGCCCCTGAACAACTACGACGCGGTGTGCGCGTCCATCGGGCCGATGTCGGACGCGCGCGTGTTCGCGGTGGCGCCGAGCCGAGTCACCGTCTCGACTGTCGGCGTGGTGCCGCGAATGCTCGCGCTGGCGCGGGACCACCCGGAGGTGCGCCTGGCGCTCTCCCTGCACGCGCCCACGCAGGCGCTGAGGGAGCAGATCGTGCCCACCGCGACCGCGTACCCCCTGCCGAAGATCATGGCCGCGCTGGACGCGTACCTCGCCGCGGGCGCGCGCGCGCGGACCAGGGCGATGATCGAGTACTGCGTGCTCGGGGGCGTGAACGACGACGAGGCGCACGCGGTTCAACTGGGCGAGTTGCTGGACGGGCGCGACGTCATCGTGAACTTGATTCCGTTCAACCCCACGGATACGCCCATGGGGCACACGCCCCCGACGCGCGAGGCTGTGCGTGCGATGGCGGCTGTTCTGGCGGGGCCGCCGTTCGGGCTCAGGACCACCGTGCGCAAGGAGATGGGGCAGGACATCGCCGGCGCCTGCGGCCAGCTCGCGCTCGACGCGGGCGGGGGGAAGCGCGCGCCGAGCGGAGACTTGGAGGACCTGGCGGGGCCCGCCGGAAACGACGGCGCGCGCGTGAAGGCCGTGAAGGCCGTGAAGGCCGTGAAGGCTGGTGCGCCCAGGAAAGGGTCGAAAGGGTCGGTGGTCACCGCTCCGGTGGGGCGCGCGCGCGCGGAGTCGGCCGGTACCGACGCCGCGAGCGTTTCGCGGCGTCGCGGGACGACGACGAAAACGAAAACGAAAACGAAAACGATCCCGCGCGGCGTCGCGCTCGCCGTCGCCGCGCTCAACGCGACGGCGGCGGTTTCCATTTGCGTGTTGGTTCTCGCCGCTTCGTGGAAGGTTTGGAAGGTTGCGGCGCACGCGGGATGGTTCGTGGACTCGGGCCGCCGAGACCCGGAGCTGTAGCGCGAGCGTCGAAGAGCGGTATTCGAGCGAGCCGTACCTCTATGAGACCACCTCTCTAAAACGGGGAACGTCTACGTAGCTAATGTAGACCTTCGATAGCTAACTAAGAATAAGAATAATAGTGTAGACTACGATGAAAACGCCGCTCCCTCTACCTC
>Ga0181564_10002995_pt1 | contig 14589 bp, 17 predicted proteins | sample 011ome_24_FD_134512 | JGI IMG/M metagenome (GOLD analysis project Ga0181564, IMG submission 134512) | Coastal salt marsh microbial communities from the Groves Creek Marsh, Skidaway Island, Georgia - 011513CT metaG (megahit assembly) | ecosystem: Environmental > Aquatic > Marine > Intertidal...
AAAACGACAACTACGCTTTAGCCGCTTAATTGGCTAACCAATGCAAGAATTGTCTATGGTTTGAAGCATTGGCAAAATACATAGTCTAGTTTTGCTGTGGAGTCTTAACACAGTAACGCGAAACCTAATTTAGACTAGCCTTTAATACCCTGCTCTTCGGGTCATTAAGGCAAAACAAAAAGAATGAGCTAAGCATGTAGAAGTCAGGTTGAAAAACTAACGGACGCGGGTTCAATTCCCGCCGCCTCCACCAATTTTGAAAGAAAAGATATTTTATTAATTGAGTAGACAGATTTGTTTAAGATCATTAAACTACCGCTTCAATTATTTAAAGATATGGCTAATAGCAAACAATCAATCAAACGTGCTCGTCAGAATGCAGATAGGTACAAACTCAAGCATTCTCAAAGATCTCAAGCTCGAACAGCTGTAAAAGCAGTTAGAAATGCTATCGCTGAAAATAATAAAGAATCAGCTACAGAATTACTCAAAACTGCTCAAAAGGTATTAGATTCTACAGCTGCAAAAAAGGTAATTCATAAAAACGCTGCTGCCAGAACGAAAAGCCGTTTAGTTAAAGCTGTAAAAGAACTTAGTTAATCTTGAGTTTCTAACATCTTGTTGGCAATCATGCCTAACAATTCTTCAGTCTTATCTCCAGTAAATCCAGAAATAGCAATAATTCCCTCATTATTAAGAGTTAATGAGGACATTGTCTTTTTAAGAAGTTCTAAGAGTTCTCTTTGTTTGTTTTCTTCAAGAGTGTCTCTTTTATTGAGAGCGAGCCATATGCTTTTTTCTAACAAACTTGGGTCATAAGTTTGCAACTCATTAAGAAGTATAGTCAGTTGCTCATCAATAGATCTTTCTGAATTTTGTGGATCAAGTAAAACTAGTAAATGGCCAGTTCTAGAAATATGCTTTAGAAAATTTAAACCTAGTCCTGCTCCTTCAGACGCTCCCTCAATCAGACCTGGTATATCAGCAATAATAAATGAAGCGTCATAAACTTGAACCGTTCCTAAATTGGGTCGAAGTGTTGTAAAGGGATAGTCCCCTATCTTTGGACGTGCTGCAGAAACAGTGTTTAAGAAAGTAGACTTGCCTGCATTAGGAAATCCAACCAAACCAACATCTGCAAGGGAGCGTAATTCTAACCTTATAGAAAACTCATCACCAGGCCAACCAGAAGTATGACGCCTTGGAGCCTGATTAGTGCTGGATTTAAATCTAAAATTTCCAGCTCCTCCTTCTCCGCCTTTTGCAACTAGATAATCAATCCCCTCCTCACAGCAATCATATATTTGTTTATTGGATAAAGAATCAAAGATCATAGTTCCCTTAGGAACCATAACAATTAAATCTTCAGCATCTTGGCCTGTTCTTTTTTTACCTGCTCCTGATTGACCATTCTTTGCTATCAAATACTTTTGATTACGAAAATTTACCAGAGTATTTAAGTTAGGATCAACACGAAAAATTATATCTCCACCCTTGCCGCCATCACCACCATCGGGTCCTCCACGAGGGATAAATTTTTCTCTTCGAAAACTAGTACAACCGGCGCCACCGTTTCCAGCCCTTGCTTCTAGCAGAGCTTCATCGATGAAGTTCATGATTTACTGAGAGATGACGTTGACTGTCTTTTTTTGCTTGATGCCTTTGTAAGTGAATTGCACTTGACCAGCTGATGTAGCGAATAAGGTATGATCTTTACCCATGCCCACATTCTCTCCAGGATGAGTGTTGGTTCCGCGTTGACGAATAATGATTTCTCCCGGCTTTACAGTTTGGCCGCCGAAACGCTTAACACCAAGTCTTTTGGAGTTGGAATCTCTACCGTTTTTACTGGAACCACCTGCTTTTTTATGTGCCATCTCTATTTACCTACATTAATTTCTTTTATCTTAATTTGAGTATATCTTTGCCTATGTCCAATCTTTCTCATGCTATGTTTTCTTCTTCGAAACCTAAGTATCGATACTTTCTCACCTTTAACTTCTTCGACTACCTCTGCTAAAACATTCGCATTTTTTAGGTATGGCTGACCGATTTGGACATCGTCACCATCGACATATAACATTACTTGATCAAAAGCATAGTCAGTGCCTGGCTCTTCTTGCATAAGGTCAACTTCAAGAACTTGCCCTAACTCAACTTTATGTTGTTTTCCACCTGCTTCTATTACTGCGTACATAGTTATCTCTAAAGGTGGCAAAATATACGCTTTCTGAAGGAAATTATCAATACTTATGTATAATTTTAGGCTTCTAATTATTTAAGATGATAGTACTCAAAAAATCTACCCAAAAAGAGCTTGATAGAGTTCAGGCTATAATTAAAAAAGAGTTAGTCAACGAAAAAATAATTCAAGAAATTTATCAATATATATTTAAGGCTGAGGGTAAAAAAACTCGGGCTTTATTGAGTTTACTTGCCTCAAAATCTAAAGAAATAAAATCCAAAGACAGAACTAATTTAGCAAGTATTATTGAACTTCTGCACACTGCTACATTGATTCATGATGACGTTGTGGATGAATCAGAGATTAGACGGGGAACAAGATCAGTTAATCAAGTTTGGACAAATTCATATAGCGTTTTAATGGGTGATTTTATTTATTCCAAGGCTTTTATTTTGATGGTGAAGCTTGGGATCCCATCTATTTTAGATGAATTAGCTAAAGCGACAAATGACATAGCTAAAGGTGAAATCATTCAATTGAATCTCTTAGAAAAAAAACAACATATTATGCTTCAAGACCTTCTAAAAGTTAGCTACTTAAAAACAGGAAGACTTTTTGAGGCCTCTTCTAAAACTGGAGCAATGCTTGCAAACAAATCTAAGAAAGAAATAAAAATATTTGGATTACTGGGAAAAACTTTAGGAACCGCATTTCAAATTCAAGACGATATTCTTGATTATGAGGCATTTAAACTCGATACAGGCAAGCCTGCATTAAAAGATTTTAAAGAAGGTAAGATTACATTTCCCTTATACTTTGCGCTAAAAAATTCTTCAGTAAAAGATAAAAAATTTCTGATGAATAGATTAGGTCAGCCAAGAATATCCAAAAAAGATCAGAATAAAGTCTATAGCTTGATACAAAATGAAAAAACACAAAAAGAAATAAATGCTTTGATGCAGAAGTATTCCCAAGAGACCTTAAAGCATCTTCATAAACTTAAACATGATGCCTGCTACAATGAAATGTTAAACTTAATCAATTTTTCCAAAATAAGAAAAAAATGACATTTAAGCAAGCCCCAAGCTATACAAAAGAAGATTTAATTGCTTGCGGTAATGGCGATCTTTTTGGGCCAAACAATGGTCGCCTTCCAGCCGATGAAATGCTAATGTTTGATTCAATTGATCAAATTGATAAAACTTCAGGAAAATATTCAAATGGAAAAATTGTTGCTCACCTTAATGTTGAGGAAAGTTTGTGGTTTTTCAAAGTACATTTTAAGTCTGACCCAGTGATGCCGGGGTGCCTTGGTTTAGATGCAATGTGGCAGCTGTTAGGCTTTTATCTATGTTGGCTTGAATTACCAGGATATGGAAGAGCACTAGGTTCTGATAAAGTAAAGTTTTTTGGTCAGGTAACCCCAAACGCAAAAATTGTTAAGTATGAAATAGATATCAAACGAGTAGTGAACAGAGGTGCTGTTGTGGGCTTTGCGGATGGTAATATGTTTGTTGATGATCGTCACGTTTATTCTGCGGATGGTTTAAGGGTTGGTCTATTTAAAGATACTAGCGAATTTTGATGAAAAATGTAGTCGTAACAGGCATGGGGATTGTCTCTTGCATTGGATTAAATATCCAAGAAGTATTAAAAAGTCTGAAGACCGGAAAGTCTGGCATCTCTTCAAACATGACATATGCAGATATGGGCTTCAGAAGTCATGTTTCTGGGACAATAAATATTAATTTATCTGAATTAATTGATAGAAAGACTCTTCGTTTTATGAGCGAAGCCTCAGGATTTGGTTATATTGCTGCTCAAGAAGCTCTTCTTAATGCTTCAATAAATCTTGAAGACATGGATTCTTCAAGAATTGGGATAGTCGCTGGATCTGGGGGTGCATCATCCGCAGCTCAAATTGAAGCCTCAGATACAGCAAGAGAAAGAGGGCCAAAAAGAATTGGTCCATATGCGGTCACAAAAACAATGGGAAGTACTGTTTCAGCAATTTTAGGCACTACTCTGAAGCTTAAAGGGGTAAATTACTCTATTTCATCTGCTTGCTCAACCAGTGCTCATTGCATCGGTCATGCAGCAGAACTGATTCAATTAGGAAAGCAGGATATTATTATTGCTGGTGGTGCTGAACAAGAGCACTGGACTTCATCATCCATGTTTGATGCAATGGGTGCCCTCTCCTCACAGTATAATGATAGTCCTGAGAAAGCCTCTAGACCTTTTGATGTTGATAGAGATGGTTTTGTTATCGCTGGAGGCTCGGGAATGCTGATCCTAGAAGAAGAAGAGCATGCTCTTAAAAGAAATGCTCCTATCATTGCCAGAATAGAAGGATATTGTGCAAATTCTGATGGCTATGACATGGTATCTCCATCAGGTGAGGGAGCAAGGAGATGCATGAGTGAGGCAATTGAAGCATTCGGATCTGATGTAGATTACATTAATGCTCATGGCACAAGCACTCCAGTTGGAGATCTTGCTGAACTTGGAGCAATAAAAGAAGTTTTTGGAAAAAGCGCTCCAATTATTGGATCTACAAAATCAATGACAGGTCATTCCTTGGGAGCTACTGGAGCCCAAGAGGCTATTTATTCTATTTTAATGATGCAAAATAATTTTATCGCTCCGTCAATAAATATTGACAACTTGGTAGAAGAAGCAGAGGGGCTGAAAATAGCCCAATCAATGATGAAGCATGAATTAAACGCTGTAATGAGTAATTCATTTGGTTTTGGTGGGACTAATGCAAGTTTAATTTTTAGTAAATGAATTAAGCTAATCGCGACCCATTCACTGCTCCTTTATGAGGTATTGCTAAAATAATACTTCCATCTGGTTGAGTAAATCCTGTGACAAGACACTCTGACATGAATGGCCCGATTTGTTTTTTAGGAAAATTAACAACCGCTGCAATCTGCATGCCCACTAGAGACTCAGAACTATAATGATCAGTGATTTGAGCAGATGATTTTTTAATTCCGATTTCTTCTCCAAAATCTATTGTCATTTTTATAGCAGGCTTAATTGCTTCTTTAAATTGTTCGGCAGATAAAATAGTTCCAACGCGCACATCCACTCTCTCAAATTCTTTCCAAGTTAAATCATTCATTATTATTCCTTATTAAGTAATATTTTTTTTATAAAGGTAATTTCTTCATTGCTAAATGGAGATCCATCTTGTCGAAAAATATCATGAAACCATTCATCAGGCTCCGTTAAAATATCGTTCTCTCGTACCAGATTGCCCTTATCCCTTTCCTCATTTAAATACAAAATTGTTTCCCAATTAAAATTAGTTTGACTACGTCCAGCAACCAAGCCCCAGTTATAGCAAGCAATATTGTATTTTTTAAATATTGGAAGGCAAAATTCAAAAGTCGTTCCATATTCTCTTGCCATATATTCAGTACACATCAAAGGCCTACCAATTTTTTTTAATTTACTTATAGTTGGTTCAAGTTTTTCAGATTCATATGTATGAAAAGTTATGATGTCAGACTTACTTTTATTTAAAGAAATGATTGAATCTCCTATTGACCCGTCCAGGCAAGAAGTTAATGGTTGCGAGGGTCTAATCTCATGCGCCCAATCCCATACATTTTTAAGAAATGTATATGATTTTTCTCCTATGCCAAATTGCCCCGGTTCATTATATAAATCCCACATCAATATTCTTTCATCCTCTTTATATAACTCAAGAAGCTCTTGGGTGTAACTTTGCAGTCTTTTTAAATGTTGTTCTGCATTTAACTCAAAGATTTCAGTAACAATTTGATGTCCAGGACTTTGTTTCCATCCTGAATTATGAATTCCTCTCACTGGAAGAGGCTGAGGCCCAAGCTCTGGAAACGGATAATGACAATCATCAAATAATACAATAATGGGCTTGATTTCAAATCTCTTACAGCAATCTAAGAAATCATTAAATCGAATTAAAAATTGATCTTTATCCTTCCACAAAAGATCATGCAAATAAACTCTTAAAGTATTGAAACCAATGCCCTTTGCCCAAGAAATCTCTTTAGTAATGTCTTCAATATTGAAGGTGTCCTCTTGAAACATCTCGATTTGATTGATACAAGAGCTTGGAAGAAAGTTACATCCTACCAGCCAACCTTGTTCGTTATACCAGCTAAATGACTGGTCTGATGTCCAAACACTCACGCTTAATCCCTTTCCTCCCACCAGGTAAAAAAGTCAGGCATATCTGAGGATATAAGATTTTTAAATTTTGCGGGGCGCTTCTCTAGAAATGAATTTACCCCCTCTTTTGCATCATCTGACGCCCCTCTAGAATCAATGGCCTTACTCTCAATCACATGAGCATCATAAGGGTGAGTTTGGCCAAAAGACCTCCAAAGCATTTGTCTAGTTATAGCAATAGAGATTGGTGCAGATTTCTCTACTAGCTCTTGGGCAATGTGTATCGCATCATCGATGAGATTTTCTGGTTTATGAATACCTGAAATTAAAGAAATATCCAAAGCCTCCTGTGCTTCAATAATTCTTCCAGAAAATGTTAAATCTAAAGCTTTTGAAATGCCGACGATTTTTGGAAGAAACCAACTGCTACATGCATCAGGGACAATCCCTCTGTTATTGAATACAAATCCAAATCTGGCATCTTCAGATGCAATTCTAATATCGCCAGGAAGTTGCATAGATGCTCCAATGCCAACTGCAGGACCATTACAGGCAAATATAATAGGCTTTAAAAATTTATACATTCTCAAGGTAAGAATGCCGCCTGAATCTCTTCTAAAGTCAACCTCTTTAACTGCAAAATTATCAAAGGATGGATTGAATGTGTCTTTGCCACTGCTTAGATCAGCGCCAGCACAAAATGCCCTACCTGCACCCGAAATAATTACTGCTTGTAAATTATCATCTGCTTCTATGACATCCAATGCACTTATTAGCTCCTCCATCATGAGGAATGTAAAAGCGTTTAATTTTTCAGGTCTGTTCAATAAAAGAACAGCAAGGTTTTCGTGCCGCTCTAATGTGATTGTTTTGAAAGTCACTTAAATCTAGAAAGGTATATCTTCCTCTGAGATTTGAGATTCCTGAGATGGAGCTGATTGAGCAGCCGGTTGTGATTGATCATAAGCCCCTCCGTCGCCTGAAGCTTGCCTGCCACCAAGCATATTCATCTCATTGCCAAGTATTTCTGTTGTGTATCTGTCATTACCCTCTTTATCTTGCCACTTTCGAGTTTGCAATTTGCCTTCAACATAAAGTTGAGAACCTTTATCAAGGTATTGTTCAGCGATTTCAGCAAGCTTCCCAAAAAAGACAACTCTATGCCATTCTGTTTTTTCTCTTTGCTCTCCAGAATCTTTATCTTTCCAAGATTCTGAAGTTGCAATCGAAAGTGTCGCAACCGCTGTATTTGTTTGTGTATAGCGCATTTCAGGCTTTTGCCCCAAATTTCCCACCAAAATTACTTTATTTACTCCTCTAGCCATAATTACCTCTTATAATTACTTAAGTTTAACTCGAAACAAATCTACTGGATAAAAATTCTGCAAATAAATGGAAAAAATTTCTATAAAAGGTGCCCGAACGCATAACTTGAAAAATATCTCTTTAGAAATTCCTAGAGGGGAATTAATTGTCATTACTGGATTATCGGGATCTGGAAAATCATCTTTAGCATTTGATACTATCTATGCCGAAGGGCAAAGGCGTTATGTAGAATCCCTTTCAGCATACGCACGACAATTTTTATCCATGATGGAAAAACCAGATGTTGATCAAATTGACGGGCTCTCACCTGCAATATCCATTGAACAAAAATCTACTTCACATAATCCAAGATCAACTGTGGGAACTGTTACTGAGATATATGATTATCTAAGATTATTGTATGCAAGAATTGGGATTCCGATTTGTCCAGACCATGAAGAGGAACTCTCTGCTAAGACTGTTAGTGAGATATGTGATGAAGTATATGCACTTGGCTATGATAAAAAAATTATGGTCATGGCGCCGGTGGTAAGAGGTAAAAAAGGAGAACATCTAGGCGTTTATGAAGACTTGAAAGCTGAGGGTTTTGTTAGAGTAAAAATTAATAATATTGTATATCCATTAGATGAGTTTCCTGCATTAAATAAAAATCAAAAACATGATATTTCAGCCATTGTTGATAGGCTAAAATTGCAAAAAGATGATGACAACCGATCCAGATTATCTGAATCAATTGATACCGCTCTTGGTCTATCCGAAGGTCTTGTTCAAATAGAAGTACTTGATGATGAGTCAGAAGTTTTACTTTATTCTTCAAATTTTTCATGCTCTCAGTGCGGTTATTCCGTAACTGAATTAGAGCCAAGAATGTTTTCCTTTAACAATCCATTTGGAGCTTGTGAAAAATGTGATGGTCTGGGAGTCATTCAATACTTTGATCAAAAGAAATTAATTTCAGATGATGCCGCAACCCTTAATGAAGGAGCGATTAAGGGATGGAATAGAAGAAATAGATTCTATTTTCATCAATTAAAATGTTTAGCAAAGCACTATGATTTTGATTTAGATACACCATGGAAGTCTTATTCTGAAGAAATTCAAAATATTCTTTTATGGGGATCAAAAGATAAAATTAACTTTTCAAAAAGTTTTAGAAGTGGCAGCAAAATAGTCCGACAACATCGATTTGAAGGCATTATTCCAAATACTGAAAGAAGATTTAAAGAGACAGACTCAGAGTTTATTAGAAATGAGTTAGCCAAAATGCTCTCAGATAGTCACTGCACTGCTTGCGGAGGTTCAAGACTTAAAAAAGAATCAAGAAATATTTTTATAAATCAGACTCCGATTCAAAATATTACAAATCAGAAAATATCAGAAGCATTATCTTTTTTTAAAAAGATTAAACTTGATGGAGCCAAAGCAACAATTGCTGAAAAGATTTTAAAAGAAATTAAAGAACGCCTTTCATTTCTTGAAGATGTTGGACTCAATTATCTAACATTAGATAGAGGTGCTGGAACACTCTCAGGAGGAGAGGCTCAAAGGATCAGGTTAGCCAGTCAAATCGGTTCTGGTCTCGTGGGTGTGACTTATGTTCTGGATGAACCCTCAATAGGACTTCATCAAAGGGATAATGAGAGACTTATTAAAACCCTTTATCACCTTAAAAGCCTAGGAAATACTGTCATAGTTGTTGAACATGATGAGGAAGCAATCAGGTGTGCAGATCATATTATTGATATTGGGCCAGGCGCTGGCAAACATGGTGGAGAGATATGCGCTCAGGGGGAATTAAAAGATATATTAAAAAGCACTGAATCCATGACTGCTGCTTACCTGTCTGGAAAAAGGAAAATTAATTTTCCAAAAAGTGCAAAGAAACCAGATAATTTTATTGAAATAATTGAAGCATATGAAAATAACTTACAGCATATAACTGCAAAAATCCCTATTGGTGTATTTACCTGTATTACAGGAGTTTCTGGCTCAGGCAAATCCTCACTTATCAATCAGACTTTGATGCCGATGAGTAGCTTTTTGCTTAACAAAGCTAATCTCAACAAGGAGATAAAATGCAAACAAATTAAAGGCTTAGAGCACCTCGATAAAGTCATTGGAATAGATCAATCTCCTATTGGACGAACCCCAAGATCTAATCCTGCGACTTATACAGGTCTATTCTCACATATCAGAGATTTATTTTCTCAATCTGAGGAAGCCAGAACAAGGGGATATAAGCCAGGTAGATTTAGCTTTAATGTAAAAGGTGGAAGATGCGAGGCATGTCAGGGTGATGGGATGATAAAAGTAGAGATGCATTTTTTAGCAGACATATATGTAAAGTGCGATATCTGCAATGGTAAGAGATATAATGAGCAAACTCTTGAAGTTAATTATAAAGGTAAAAACATTGCTGAAGTTTTGAGCATGACAGTCGAAGAGGCCCTTGAATTCTTCCAAGCTATACCTGCAATTAAAAATAAGCTCCAAACGCTAGCTGATGTAGGTCTAACATACATAACCCTCGGGCAATCTGCAACCACGCTATCTGGTGGAGAAGCACAAAGAATTAAGCTTGCAAAAGAGCTTTCTAAAAGAAGCACTGGAAAGACATTATTTATACTTGATGAGCCAACTACAGGCCTCCACTTCTATGATATTGAATTACTATTAGGAGTTTTAAAGAGGCTGTCTGATCAAGGTAATACTGTCGTAGTGATTGAGCACAATCTAGACGTGATTAAATCAAGCGATTGGATTATAGATATGGGTCCAGAGGGAGGAAGTGATGGAGGGCTAGTAATAGCTGAGGGTCCACCAAGCGAAGTAGCTCAATCAAAGAAATCTTATACAGGGAAATATTTAAAGGAAGCTCTTAAGAATTAAGCTGCGGAGCCTTCTTTAAGCTCTGGCTCTGTTATTTGTTCAGAGGAGCCATCCAAATCTCTATCAACCCACTCAACATAGGCCATATCAGCTTTATCACCTGGTCTAAAGCCAGCCTTTATAACTCTTATATAACCACCTGGGCGATCTTTTGACTTAACAGCTATTTCAGTAAAGAGTTTATTGACAGCTGAATCTAATCTGAGTTTACTAAATGCCCTTCTTCGGTTTGCTACTGAATCATCTTTGGCCATAGTTATCAATGGCTCGATAAAGGATCTTAATTGCTTTGCTTTTGGGACTGTTGTTTTAATTAGCTCTCTTTCAATAAATGCAATAGCAAGATTCTTCATCAAAGCTTTTCGATGAGAGGAGTTTCTGTTTAATTTTCTACCTGATTTTCTATGTCTCATTGTTTTAACCCATTGGTGGCCAGTTTTCTAATGTTGTGCCAAGAGAGAAGCCTCTAGATGCAAGAACATCTTTAATTTCATTTAAAGATTTTTTGCCTAAATTTGGTGTTTTCAAAAGATCAAATTCAGTTCTTTGAAGAAGATCACCGATTAAGAATATACTTTCAGCTTTTAGACAGTTTGTTGATCTAACAGTCAGTTCTAACTCTTCAATCGATCTCATTAAGAATGGATCAAAATCATTCTGATCTTTCTTCGCCTCTTGCTCTGCAATAGCATCCAAATCAACAAATGCAGCTAACTGCTGTTGCATGATGGTAGCAGCATGCTCTATTGCTTTCTTTGGATCGAGAGTACCATCTGTTTCTAATTCTACTATTAACTTATCCAAATCAGTTCTTTTTTCAAATCTTGCATTCTCAACTGTATATGCAACTCTTCGGACTGGGCTAAAAGAAGCATCAACTTTTAGAGCACCCACAGCTGTTTCTTCTTCGTTTCTTGAATCAGCTGGCTCGTACCCTCTTCCTGTTTTGACTGTTGCTGACAATGATAAGCTAACCTTATCTATCAATGAAGCAACATGATGCTCAGCATCGGGTAACTCGACATTTCCTGGTACTTCAAATGAATTAGAAGTTACCTCACAAGGTCCAGAAACATCTAATTTAATTACAGCACTGGTGCCCTCAATTAAGCTAATGGGCATATCTTTGAGATTCAGCAATATATCTATCACATCTTCTCTAACACCTTCAATAGTAGAGTATTCATGAGAAATACCATCGATAGTAACATCTGTAATAGCCGCGCCTGGCATAGAGGATAGAAGTATCCTTCTTAATGCGTTACCAAGAGTATGGCCAAAGCCTCTCTCGAGTGGTTCTAAAGTTATTTTAGATGTATTATTGTCTTGGTCATCAACCTGAATGTCAGTTGGGACTAAAAGATCTATTACTGATGTTTCCATAATTTCCTTCCGTTTTTATGTTTATAAATAATTATTTTGAATAAAGCTCAACAATGAGATTTTCGTTTATTTCAGCACTTAAATCAGTCCTATCTGGAACAGATTTGAATACACCCTTGAGAGTTTTAGAATCTACATCAAGCCAGTCACAAGCTTCCCTTTGACTGGCTAAATCTAATGCATTTTTAATTCTTAATTGTGTTTTTGATTTTTCTCTTACCTCGAGCTCATCACCTGGTTGAACTTGATAAGATGGGATATTAACAGTTGCTCCATTGATGTGAAAAGCTTTGTGAGAGACAAGTTGCCGCGCTTCTGCTCGAGTTGATGCAAAACCCATACGATATACAACATTATCCAGTCTTTGCTCTAAGTAGCTTAGGAGATTCTCTCCGGTATTACCTTTAGATTTAGATGCTTTTTTATAGTAATTTCTAAACTGTTTCTCCAAAACTCCATACATTCTTCTAACTTTTTGCTTTTCGCGAAGCTGAACACCATAATCTGATAATCTACCTCTTCTAAGGCCATGAACGCCTGGAGCAGTTTCCATATTGCATTTTGATTCGATGGCTCTTGCGCCACTTTTAAGAAAAAGGTCTGTGCCTTCTCTTCTCGCTAATCTTAATGATGGACCTCTATATCTAGCCATTTAACTCTCCTATACCCTTCGTTTCTTAGAAGGACGACACCCATTATGTGGTAATGGGGTTACATCCGTAATACTTTTAATCTTTAAGCCGCATGAGTTTAATGATCTTATTGCAGACTCTCTTCCGCCTCCTGGGCCTCGAACTTTCACATCTAGATTGATCATTCCGAACTCTTTTGCAGCATTGCCAGCTTTCTCAGCAGCAATCTGAGCAGCGAAAGGAGTGCTTTTTCTAGAGCCTCTAAAGCCTGAACCACCTGAAGTAGCCCAACAAACTGCATTTCCTTGCTTATCAGTAATAGTAATAATTGTATTATTGAAGGAGGCATGTATATGAGCAATACCATCTGAAATTACTTTTTTAACTTTCTTGCCAGTAGCCATTGTTTATGCCCTCATTGGTTTTTTAGGGCCCTTGCGAGTCCTTGCATTAGTTTTAGTTCTCTGACCATGGACAGGAAGCTTTCTTCTATGTCTTATGCCTCTGTAGCAACCTAAATCCATAAGTCTTTTAATATTTGTGCTTACTGCTCGACGAAGATCACCCTCAACAGTGAATTCTGCAACAGCCGTTCTAATTTTTTCAACTTGGTCTTCTGATAAATCAGCAATCTTATTGGAATAGTCCAATTTCACGCTCATGCAAATTTCTTGAGCAGTTTTTTTACCTATCCCATATATATGAGTCAGAGCAATCTCAAGATGTTTATTCTCTGGTACGTTTACACCTGCAATTCTAGCCATATTTATTAACCTTGCTTTTGTTTATGTTTAGGATCAGTTTTGCATATTACATACAAAACCCCTTTGCGTCTTACTGTCTTACAATTCCTGCAAATCTTTTTTACTGATGCTCTTACTTTCATAATTATCTTTTATAGTTTTTTAAGTTAGCTTTCTTTAATAGTGATGAATATTGGCTTGACATCATGTGGGATTGAACCTGAGACATAAAATCCATTAGGACAACAACGATAATTAATACAGAGGTTCCACCCAAATAGAATGAAACTCCAGCAAAGTTAATTAAAGCTAAAGGAAGCAAGCAAATTAGAGTTAGATATATGCTTCCAAATACGGTTAACCGAGCTAGAACACTATCAACATATGCGGCTGTTTGCTCTCCCGGTCGTATTCCAGGAACAAACCCTCCTGATTTTTTAAGGTTATCAGTTACTTCTTTTGTATCAAAAGTTAACGCCAGCCATATAAAACAAAATGAAATAATTAGAACTGAAAAAGTAAGTATGTATAAAGGTTGACCTGGATTAAGAGCTAAGGAGATAGTTTGCAAGAATCCGAAAGATTCAGCCTGTCCAAACCAAGTGGAGAGTGAGGCAGGAAATAACAAAAATGTGCTTGCAAAAATTGCAGGAATAACACCAGCCATATTAACTTTAAATGGCAAGTGACTTGCTTGAGCTTGCATTAATTTTCTACCTTGTTGTCTTTGAGCATAGTTAACTGTAATTCGTCTTTGCCCTCTTTCTATAAACACCACAACCGCAATTACTAACATTGCTAATACTCCGATACCTAAGAGCAATAATATATTTAGATCACCTTGACGGGCTTGTTCTAATGCTTGACCAATTGCTCCTGGAATTCCAGTTAATATGCTTGTAGCAATTATTATTGATATTCCATTTCCAATGCCACGTTCTGAAATTAACTCACCAAGCCACATTAGAAAAATAGTTCCAGCAACAACACTAAAAACTGCTGAAATAAAAAAGGAAGTGCCAGGCTCGTATGCGAGACCACTGGCTCCAAGAGTTACTGCTAAAGCTGAAGCTTGAATGAAGGCCAATACTACTGTTCCATACCTTGTATATTGAGTAATCTGATTTCGTCCAGCTTGACCATCTTTTTTAAGCTCTTGTAAATATGGAATAGAATTTGAAAAAAGCTGCATGATAATTGCAGATGAGATATAAGGAACAACGTTTAAAGCAAAAATACTCATTCTTTCCAACGCACCACCAGAGAA
>Ga0181564_10002998_pt1 | contig 14584 bp, 13 predicted proteins | sample 011ome_24_FD_134512 | JGI IMG/M metagenome (GOLD analysis project Ga0181564, IMG submission 134512) | Coastal salt marsh microbial communities from the Groves Creek Marsh, Skidaway Island, Georgia - 011513CT metaG (megahit assembly) | ecosystem: Environmental > Aquatic > Marine > Intertidal...
AATCACTACATGGTTAGGTGAATCAAGTAGAGGTACCCCGGTATTCCAAAAATGATATTCATCGGAAAGGTCACTGCCAAGGCCATGGGAATATAGATTCCTGGGTTGGCTTTCGGTGCAGCCAGACGCATCGCAGCGGGTACAGCGATGTACGAGGCGCTTGCAGCTAGGACGGATAACAATAATCGGTTTCCTTCAGTAACCATAAATAGATCACTGATCAAGGCCATGAGCGATCCGTTAATCAGCGGAATTCCAATGGCAAATACCACCGTAAACCAACCGTGTTTCCAAAAGGATTTCAATTTTTTCCCGCTGGTAATCCCCATGTCCAAGAGAAATATCGCCAAGAATCCTTTAAATAAATCTGTGGTAAAAGGCTTGATGCCTTCAGCTTGGGCGTCACTGGTTATATACCCGATCAATAAGCTTCCTAAAATCAGAAATACACTGCCGTTGGTAAAGGCGTGTTTGACTGTCTGCCAGATGGGGATTTCTTGGGCCTGTTTTTCGCGATGTAAAGAAATTAAAAGCATTCCCGTCACAATAGCGGGGGCTTCCATAGAGGCCATTACGGCCACCATATGCCCGCCAAAATGAATTTGATGTGTCTCTAAAAACGCCACTGCCGTAATAAAGGTAACCGCGCTGACAGATCCGTAAGAGGCAGCAATAGCTCCCGCATTTTCTACGCCTAATTTTCTTTTGAGCAGATAAAACGTATAGAGCGGCACTAATGCTGAGGCCAATATCCCTGCTACCAAAGTCCCGATCATTTCGGTGTCCATAGCGCTGTGGGCCAGTTCTTGTCCACCTCTAAAACCAATAGAAAACAACAGGTATAAGGTGATAAATTTTGAGGAGTGTTCCGGTATGGATAAATCGCTTTTTAACTGAACGGCCAATAAGCCTAGGATAAAAAAAAGCAAAGCGGGGTTGCTGAAGTTGTCAGCCAATAGATTCCATTCCAAATTGATTAAGCCTTAAGTTGAACATTGATTTGCGCGGCAATTTTATGACGACTTGTCGGCTCAATACCGCTTAAGTATGTTTCAATAATGGCGCGTTGTTCTCTTAGTTTTTCGATTTGTTGGTCAAAAGCAGTGGTATCCACCCGATGATTTCTTTCCCATGCCGCCCAACGATCTATCTTGCACTGATTGATCTGTTGCGAAATCCATTGACCGAGTAGTTGATACAATTCGTTTTTTTCAAAATCTCCTTCCAACAGCGAAAGGTTCAGATCTTTAGAGTTGATTTTTTGTTTGTTCATGGGGTTGGTTTAGGTTTCTCTCACGGATCCATAGAGCAGCCATGATGATAAAGCTGGCGCAAAAGGCCTCGGCAAATAGATCAATCTCTAGCCAAAGGAGTGCGATCAGCCAGAAGGCGAGCAAGAATGCGATGAAAAATCTTATTGGTGGATTCATTTTTGAGGGCAAATTTGCAACATCAGATTAATTTATTTTTATATATGTTTATTATGTATTATATAACAAATATTTATGGATTGCAATACGTGCATAGACCTGGGTCTTCTAAAAGTTTCCCCCCTTTATTGTGTGCTACTTGTTGGTATCCGCATCCGTTGCAACGATGTAGCCAGCCGATCACAGAACTGGTGGGTTGTCCGCATTGCGCACAAGGCAGCCCGTGTATCGGCTTGTCTGGTGAAAATCCATGAAGCTTGCATTGAGGGCATTTCATTTGAATATGTGTCACCAGTTTTTCAGCGCATTGACCTATTGTTTTCATCCTCGTAGGATTCATCATTGCCCTCATGTCGGTTTCCACCCAGGCAGATCCTTCTTGATTGATCAGTATTTGAGTGTATTTCTTTAATGGCCCCTCTTGGGTAATTCCTTTCAGAAATACAGGTTTATCTCCATACGGTCTTTTCAGTATTAGAGCGTGGGAGGGGAATTGTGTTTGCCTGACAAACAGCTCGAGCCCTTCCAGATCTTCAATCATTTGGCTGTTAAAATTGGTTTCTAACGAGTGCACTGTAGCTGTGATCTCAAGTTTGTTTTTTGCATCCATAAACATCAAGACCTCCGTGTTGATTGGAATAAACGGTATGCTTGGGTGTGGGCCAAATGAACCCTCACTAGCTACAGCTAAATCGGTGTCTGTGTTTTTCATCGCTTGCGCGCACTTTACTCTTAGCGCCTCTAAAGGGCTGACAACTCTGGGTATTTCTCCGCTAAATGTTCCCAGCAAATCTGAATTCCAGTCTTTAGGTAAGGTGGGCTTTATGTGAAAATGTTTTTCGAACAGTGGCGCGATTACGGCTTCTTTGCCGTGCATGGTGGCGATGACCATCTTTCTGTTTTTGAATTGCATCGGTGCTTTTCTGTCAAATAAATGATGAATTATTCATATATTTATATTTATCATTTATATCTTTGTCATAAATATATGTTATGAATTATACCTTGCATCAGTTGCAGATATTTACCGAGGTGGTACGCCATAAGAGCGTCACTAAGGCCGCCGAGGCCATGCATATGACCCAACCTGCACTTTCGATTCAGTTAAAGAATTTTCAACGTCAGTTTGAATTTCCCTTGGTAGAGATCATAGGGAAAAAGCTGTACATCACGGATTTTGGGCTGACTATTGCTGAAATAGCGCAAAATATTTTGCAAGAGGCGGACGCCATTAAATACAAAACAAAAGAGTACAGTGGTCTGATTGCGGGTAAGTTGCGCATCTCATCTGCCTCCACAGGTAAGTATGTCATGCCTTATTTTCTGACCGATTTTTTAAAAGACCATCCAGGAATTGATTTGACCATGGATGTGTCCAACAAGACAAAGGTGATCAAGAGCTTGGCGGATAATGCGATAGATTTTGCTTTGGTTTCGGTTTTGCCCACCCAAGTTGAAGTTGAAGAAGAGTTGCTGATGCAAAACCAATTGTTCTTGGTGGGAAATACCACTGAGTTCGATCCCAACCGCCCTTTGATATATCGCGAAGAAGGCTCGGCTACCCGAGTAGCTATGGATCATTATTTCAGCAAACGCCTCGATAGAAAGGGGCTAAAGCTCACCTCTAACGAGGCGGTGAAGCAGGCGGTAATCGCCGGTTTGGGATATTCGATTTTGCCAGTGATCGGCATTAAAAATGAATTGTCCCAGGGGCAGTTGCACATCATTGATAGTCCTGGACTCCCCATTACCACCAATTGGAGGTTGATCTGGTTAAAAAATAAAAAGTTATCTTCCGTAGCCCAGGCATATTTAGCTGATGTGCGCTTAAACAAAAAGAGAATTATCGAACAGTACTTTAGCAAGCACCATGAATAAATTATTCGTACTCATCATTTTTTGTGTTGTTTTTTTAGAACACTCCAGGGCCCAGTCCGCACCTGATCCTGAAGTTGCCCAAGCCGTAACCCAGATGATGCGCGCCCAAGAAGCAGCGTGGAACAGGGGAGATCTGTCTGCTTTTATGGATGGATACTGGGTCTCCGATGAGTTGGTTTTTGTAGGAGGTCGCGGGCCTACCTACGGTTATGAAAATACATTGGCCGGATATTTAACCGGTTATCCTGATCGGGCTGCGATGGGTCAATTGCGGTTTGATTTTTTGCGCATGACCCAATGGGATGAAAACACCCTGCAACTGATCGGTCGATACACCTTGACCAGACAAGCCGATACGCCAACAGGCTACTTTACCTTATTGCTGCGCCGCATAGAGGGAATTTGGAAGATCGTCAGTGACCACTCCTCGGCATCCCCGCAATAAGAGTACATAAAATAGGTGGAACTATTAAAGTTTTAGTACCCCTAAGTTGTCTAAATTTGCTCACTCAGCATTATTGATCTCAGGTGTCTTCAAAAAAAGCGATTGTTATAGGTGCAGGTGTAGGCGGAATAGCTACGGCCATTAGGCTACAGCTCCAAGGCTACAGCGTACAAGTTTTTGAAAAAAACGATTATCCCGGAGGGAAATTAACCCATTTCGAAATCGATGGATACAAGTTTGACGCGGGTCCGAGTTTATTTACGAGCCCTCGTTTGATCGAGGAGTTATTTGCCTTGGCCAACGAGCCTATTGCTCCCTACTTTACCTATGAAAAACTCGAAGTCGCCTGTACTTATTTTTATGAGGATGGCGTGCGCATTAAGGCCTATACCGATCCAGAAGCATTTGCCTCAGAGTTGTTGGATAAAACCGATGAGCCTTCAGAAAATGTCTTCAGGTATCTGCATCGAGCGTCTTCAGCCTACCGCAACATCGCTAACATCTTTTTAAGACATTCACTACACACGGTTCAGACCCTAGTTAAAGCTCCGATTTTCAAAGCCATAGGCAATTTTAAATTGGCTTATCTAGTTAAATCCTTAAACGATTACAATCAGTCTGCATTTAAGTCGCCTAAACTGGTTCAGTTGTTTAATCGATTTGCCACCTACAACGGCAGCAACCCCTACCAGGCTCCGGCGATGCTTTCTTTGATTGCACATTTGGAGCACAACGAAGGCGCTCATTATCCTAAAGGCGGCATGATCAGCATCACTAATGCGCTGTATCGTTTGGCATTGAAGACAGGGGTTGAGTTTTCATTCGGTCAATACGTGAAGCAGATTGTCGTCGAACAAGATCGCGTACAGGGTGTGCTGGTCAATGAGGTGTTTCACCAGGCCCATGTTGTGGTGAGCAATATGGATGTTTATTTCACCTATCAACGGTTGTTGAACGACGCTGCCCAGGCAGCCCAGGTAAAAAAACAGGAGAGAAGTAGCAGCGCGCTTATTTTTTATTGGGGGATGAATAAATCGTTCCCCTCATTAGGTCTGCACAATATCTTTTTTAGCGCGGACTACCGAGCGGAATTTGAGGCAATTTTTCATACAGGGTTGCCGTATGCCGATCCGACCGTTTATGTCAATATTACCGACAAAATGGAGCCTGGAACACATGCTCCTTCGGGGAAAGAAAACTGGTTTGTGATGATCAATGTTCCCGCCAATACCGGCCAAGATTGGTCCGCCTTAGAACAGTTTTATCGGCAAGCGATTATCCAAAAACTAAACCGAGTATTGGGGGATCAAATCGAATCTTCCATCGCTGTTTCAGAGGTCTTGAGCCCCCTGACCATCGAGTCAAAAACGGCTTCCTATATGGGTTCACTATACGGGACTAGTTCCAACAGCAGGATGGCAGCATTTATGAGGCATCCCAATTACAGCAAGAAGATTGAAGGCCTGTATTTTGTCGGTGGAAGCGTTCATCCTGGAGGTGGTATACCGCTTTGTTTGTCTGGAGCAGCCATAGTTTCGGATTTAGTTCAACACAAATACAAAACGCATACTTCACCGAATAATTCTGTACATGAAAAAAATTAATCCCCTGTTTTTAGCGCTGCTATTTCACGGTACAGGCGTCTTGGGTATCCTGTTTACACCCTATAAAGATTTGTTTGTCAGCAGCACACCTTTGGTGCTGCTGTTTATGTTTTATCTGTTGGCCAATACCCAGCTGAAGGCCATCAAAAACTTTTTACTGTCTTTTGCGATTGCCTTTGTCATCAGTATGGGTACAGAGATTATCGGGGTGAATACTGGTTTACTTTTCGGCCAATATCAGTACGGCCCAGTATTGGGGCCGAAAATTCTAGGAGTACCCTGGCTGATCGGACTAAATTGGTTTGTTATTGTATACTGCTCTGGATCTTTTATGATCCATAGCCTTGAGTTGATGAAAAGCAAATTTAATATCCGCGTGACAGCGACTTCATCGACTGCGATGGTCGTGCTCGGCGGAGCAGCTATGGCGACTTTTTTCGATTTTATTTTAGAACCTGTAGCGGTAAAACTAAATTTTTGGACCTGGAATAACGGGGATATCCCTTTGTATAACTACCTGTGCTGGTTTTTGGTAAGCGCTGTTCTTCTGCGGATTAACCTCCAGCTCAAACAAGTCAATGCTCATGTGTTTGCCAGCAGTTTACTGATCATTCAGGCAGTTTTTTTTCTGATGCTCCACTTGTTTTTGTAAAATAGACCGATCCACTAGCGCACTTTAGCTTTTTTGATCATTCGGGCAAAAAGCCCAGGCAAATACCTTTTCACATAAGCCGCATAGGACTCTCTACCTATGTATACTTCTCTTTTTTTTCGGTTCATCGCCTTCACAATCACTTGTGCACATCGTTCTGCAGAAATCCCCTTGGCTTGTGCGTTGTCCATAACCCCGAGCGCGGTCCCATTTCCCGTAAACGCATTGACGGAAACCTGCGTCTTCACAAAGCCAGGGGCCACTAGGGTAACCGATATTCCTCGATCTTCCAGTTCAGCCCTTAAACTGTCAAAAAAACCGTGCAGTGCATGTTTGGCGGCAGCATATCCAGAGCGATAGGGAGAAGGAATAATACCCGTTAAACTAGTGACAACGACAAATTGTCCTTGACCGCGATCCAGCATCCGTCCCAAAAGGGCTTTGGTTAAAGATACCGTCCCCAGGTAATTGATCCGCATTAATCGATCATCGACCCGCCAATCAGTTTCATGTGCCAAGCTTCTTTGACTCACACCGGCGTTGTGGATGACTACATCGATGTAGGACATCAACTCCCACGCCTGATCGGATATATCTTGATGGCTTTCTGGATCTTCCAAGTCTAGGGGAAGAATTTGAATTCGTTCTGGGTAGGCGCAAGACTCCTGAACTTTTTTGAGTTCCCCACCTCTTCGTGAGCTCAGCAATAGATGATGTCCCTGAGCGGATAATTCAACGGCAAGTGCAGCACCTATTCCTGATGAAGCACCGGTGATCCAAATATTTTTTCTCATCGGTAACTTATTTATTTTACTTGTTACTTAATTCAATTTGATGGATGATGTATCGATAAGATCTTTTGTCGTTTGGATCTCTCTCTCTGCGCAATAACCCCGGGTGTTTAGTTTCTAACTCTTTGAGAATTCTGGATCGATATACTTTTTGCGCTTCAAATGCTTTGTCCGCTATGCCAAAGACTTCATCCAGTTCTTCTCGGGATAAATCTTGTCGACCTAGATTTCTCGCTTTTTCAATCAAAGATTGAACAATACTTAGTTCAGCTACCGGCTGTTTTCTTTTGCGGATCATCCAAACCGCAGTGCCTATTCCCATGATTCCTATAATCCCTAGAGCTATTGCTCTGTATGGTGGAGGATTAGCTGTGCTGTACCCCCAGTTCGGTTCTTTAAATGAGTCCTTAGTGGCAAAATTATCGGGCCTCTGCTCCATCAAGGGCACACACCATCCAGATAGATCCGTAGTAAACGAATTGGCATTTCTAAACATGTTGGTCATATCTCGCGCGTTACAGGTATTCCATTTCGAGATATCTTGGTTAAAAGCAACCGCTTCCGCAAACATACCCCCCATCATTTCAACTTGGGAGACGTCCCACTGATCTAAAGGTTGATTGAAGAAAATATTGTCGTCAAACATGCCACTAGTATTTATGGCTTTACGCATATTCCAGCTATTCAGTGGTTGGTTGAAGTGACTGTTGTGAAACATGCCATTGAACATCGTCGCATTCGAAACGTCCCAATTGGCTAGGTCGCTCTGAAAGGACAGGGTTCCGTGAAACATATCAGAAAGCGTTTGGGCGCTGCGCAGGTTCCAATGACTGAGATCGCCGTTAAACTGTTCCAGGTACCCAAACATCCAACTAAAGTCGGTTACTTGTCCAACGTCCCAATGGCTAATATCTTGATTGAAGTCTGTCCATTTAAACAACAAAAAGCTCATGTCTGTCACTCGGGTAGTCACCGTTTTGGATAGGTCCTGGCGTTCTTTGGCAAGTTCCCTCAGTAAAGAGTCGTTGACCACCAAATAGGATACTGTGTCTAAAGTGTAAACACCACCGACCTCTGCTTTGGGTCCTGCGATAATGGTTATTCCGTTTTCTGCCAGATATAGATAGTCTTTGTTTTGAGCTTTGGACAGCGCAGATATTAAAGAAAAACTAATCAATAAAAAAAACCGGATAATAGTTGATTTTGCTGTGTTCATCGGATAAGTAACATAGATTAATCTAAGCTAACAAATTTAAGTAACACTACCTAAATGACTTAAATTTCAAGGGGTTGCTAGGTTTGCTGGGCTATTTTAGTGTTCGTATTAAATAGCCCTGTCAGATGGAACTATTGGGACGAATTTTTAATAAAAACCGAAACAAAGCCAAACTAATGTCATTGGACGGGTTGGTTTTTTGGGGCGACACCCCACTCCAATTAACGGAGCTGGAGCATGATTTTTTGATCAAACTCATGTATGAAAAGATATGTACAGCCAAAGAATTCGGCCCCAGTTTGGGTACGTCCGGTTCTTGGAAAAATCAGTTGCGCATGCTGAACTACAACTTGTTCTACCAAACAAATGGACAATGTCAGGTGTTGATTAGGCCTAATCCAAAGGATAAAAGAGGTATTTGTTTTGAATTGGAAATAGCACCCGAGAAGGAACATAGATTCCTTTACAGTATATTTTCTTTTTAACCCAAAAAGTAGTTAATTAGAGGAAAATTATATTCCATGAAACATTTATTGTTATGGACTGCCCTGGGTGCAGTTCTATGTACTGCCCAAGCCCAGGAAAAGGGCGGAAAAGATGCCTCAGCATCAAAAGAAAAAAAATACGAAGACATTGTAAACAGCAAAGCCAAGTCGGATCAAGGGTTGTTCTCGGTACATCAAGTAGCTGAAAAGTATTACTACGAAATTCCTGATTCCTTGATGGGTCGCGAAATGCTTATGGTGACCCGAATTGCGAAAACAGCCAATGGTTTAGGCTTTGGGGGTGGAAAGCAAAACACCCAAGTGCTTCGTTGGGAAAAAAAGAACAAGCAAGTACTTTTGCGCTTGGTATCCTATGACAACGTTGCTGCGGATAGTTTGCCGGTGAATGAAGCTGTGGGCAATTCGAATTTCGAACCGATCGTAGCTTCTTTTGGCATATTGGCCTCAGGACCAGATGCCGATCATCCTTCCACGCTGATCGAGGTGACTGATTTATTTCAAGATGACGTAAAGACGTTAGGTATCAGCAACAGCTATAAAGAGACCTACAAGATTTCAGGAATAGATGCTAAACGGTCCTATATTGAGTCAGTTAAATCGTATCCACTCAACATTGAGGCGAGACACGTAAAAACCTACAAGTCTACCAAGCCACCTTCCAATGGATCATTGGAAGCCTTTTCTGTAGAGATCAATAATTCCATGATTTTATTGCCTAAAGAACCCATGCGACGCAGATATTTTGATGAGCGCGTAGGATGGTTTGCCCGAAGTCAGGTCGATTATGGTCTGGCGGATCACAAGTCGAAAACAGTGACCTATTTAGATCGTTGGCGTTTAGAGGTTAAAGATGAGGATGTTGAGAAATTCAACAGGGGAGAATTGGTAGAGCCTAAAAAACAAATCGTATACTATGTAGACCGCGCAACGCCAAAACAGTGGGTGCCCTACATCAAACAGGGTATTGAGGACTGGCAAGTGGCCTTTGAAGCAGCTGGGTTTAAAAACGCGATTATAGCAGCAGATCCCCCATCCGTAGAGGAGGATCCAGAATGGTCACCTGAAGACGTGCGTTATTCGGTAGTCCGCTACCTAGCATCGCCTATTCCCAATGCCAATGGCCCTCACGTAAGTGATCCGCGCAGTGGAGAAATTTTGGAATCAGACATTAACTGGTACCATAATGTGATGACTTTGTTGCGCAACTGGTTCTTTGTCCAAACAGCTGCAATCAATCCAGAAGCACAGACTCCAGAGTTTAAAGATGCTGTCATGGGTCGCTTAATCCGTTTTGTGTCTTCGCACGAGGTAGGTCATACCTTGGGCTTGCCCCACAATATGGGCAGCAGTGTTGCTTATCCAGTAGACTCGTTGCGTTCTGCTTCTTTTACTGCTGAGTTCGGAACAGCTCCTTCGATCATGGATTACGCCCGTTTCAATTACATCGCACAACCCGGTGATGAGGGTGTTGCCTTGATGCCCAACATCGGACCCTATGACAAGTATTCCATCGCCTGGGGTTATCGTCCTATTCTAGGCAAATCCCCTGAAGAGGAAAAACCCATACTAAATCAGTGGATTTTGGATAAGAAAGGTGATCCGCTTTATCGTTTCGGCGCCCAACAATTCCAAGTGATTGATCCTTCTTCACAGACTGAAGATCTGGGAGATAATGCGATGAAAGCGAGTACGTATGGTATCGCTAACCTAAAGCGCATTGTCCCCAACCTAATTAAATGGACCAGTGAAGAGGGTAAAGACTACGAAGACCTTAGTGATTTGTACAATGAGGTACTCGGACAATACAACCGTTATATGGGTCATGTCACAGCCAACCTAGGAGGTGTATACAAGTATACCAAGACCTATGAGCAAGAAGGGGCTGTATTTACCCATGTTCCCAAGAATTTACAGCAAGAAGCGATGCGCTTTTTGCAAGCCGAATTATTTGCCACTCCTTATTGGATGCTCGACCAAAACATCCTCAACAAAATTGATTTCACTCCAGCAGTGGAGAAAGTACGCGGACTTCAGGTGCGCACCTTGAATCAATTGTTGTCTTTTGAGCGTTTAGCTAGAGTGATGGAAAACGAGGCGGTTAATGCAGGGGCTGCCTACAACATCAAACAAATGATGGATGAGTTAACTCAAGGAATCTGGTCAGATGTTCGCGGTGGAAAAGCCGTCGATACCTACCGAAGAAATTTACAGCGCGCCCATGTGGATCGACTTATTTTCTTGTTGCAAGATAAACCAGCCGCTCCATCAGGCAGAGGAGCTGGAAATGCTATTGACCCGGATGTAACGGATATTCGTGCTGCTGCTTTGGATCAGTTGACTAAACTGGCTAAAACAACCAAATCAGGTTCCTCTGATGCCCTCACCAAAATACATTTAGCTGAGCTAAACGCCAGAATTAAAAAGGCGATTCAGTAGATGTATGAAAAAAAAGCACCTAAAGCAGTCCTGATTTTTATATTGGGGCTGCTTTCTTCTATTGGCCCTATTTCCATTGACCTTTATCTGCCTGCCTTTTCTGCGATTGCCTCGGATTTGAAGACCGATGTGTCTTCTGTAATGCTTTCCCTATCTGCTTTTTTTGTGGGTATTTCCCTGGGGCAATTGGTCTATGGGCCGCTTCTAGAGCGTTTTGGTCGAAAGAAACCGCTGTATGGAGGTTTAGCGCTCTATGCAATAGCCTCCCTGGGCTGCGCCTTATCGGAACATGTTGAAGCGCTTATTTTCTTCCGTGGCCTACAGGCTTTAGGAGGATGTGTGGGCATGGTCGCATCGCGAACTCTGGTTCGCGATTTATTCCCCGTGCACCAAATCGCTAAAGTTTTTTCTTCCTTGATGTTGGTGATTGCCGTATCTCCGCTGATTGCCCCCACTTTAGGTAGTTTGATCACCATCCATTTGGGTTGGCGTGCTTTGTTTGGGGTCTTGGTCGGCGTGATTGCAGCCATTGTTCTGGGCATTTATTTTTTATTGCCCGAGGGGGCGGCCCCCAATCCAAGTTATTCGCTTAAACCCACGTCGATACTCAAAAGTTTTAAAAGTGTATTAGCAGAGCCTCAGTTTGCTTTGTATACGGCCACCAGTGCAATTGCCTATTCCGGATTATATGCGTACATCAGTGGTTCTCCCTTTGTGTTTATGGACTATTTCAGGACGGATGAAACCACCTACGGGCTCATCTTTGCTTTGATTGCAGCCGGATTAATCGGAACGGCACAAATCAATGGTTTTTTGCTTTCCAAGTGGGGGTCTGATCAGATTATCCGTATCGCTCTAAGTATTCAAAGCCTGGTGGGACTTACTTTGGTTTTGCTCACGGCAACAGGGTTAATCCAGCTGTGGAGTATGGTCGGATTGCTCTTTCTTTTTTTGAGTTGTCAAGGGCTCATATTTCCCAACGCATCAGCACTATCCATGGCTCCTTTCTCCAAGAATGCCGGAAATGCCTCTGCGTTGATGGGTTTTTTTCAAATGAGTGTTGGTGCCTTGCTTTCTGCCTTGGTCTCCTTATTTCACGACGGGACGGCCCTTCCGATGACTGGGGTCATGGCTTTTTGTACGCTAGGGGCTTCAACTGTGTTGGCTTTTGGCAGATTGCGTTTGGTGCGTCGCGCATCCAAAGCCCTATTGGCTGAAGAAGAAGCCGATATGATCAACACTCTATGATTGATTTTATCTATTGATTGATAAAAACAATAGATAAAAATAATTGACAAGGAATACGTAGCTTTGTATTCTTCAAAAATCTATGTATTATGGACAATCACGCACACGGATCGGCCCACGGAAGTGGTGCAGGTAAATGCCCTTTTAGCGGCGCAACCACAAAACAAGTTGCCGGTGGCGGAACTAGCAACAGAGACTGGTGGCCCAATCAATTAAAATTAAATATCCTCAGACAACATTCTTCCTTATCCAATCCTATGGAAGACGGTTTTAATTATGCCGAGGCGTTTAAAAAACTTGATTTGGGTGCTGTAAAACAGGATATTATGGATTTGATGGTCAACTCACAGGATTGGTGGCCAGCAGATTATGGACACTATGGACCATTTTTCATTCGTATGGCTTGGCACAGTGCTGGAACCTACAGAACTGGAGATGGTCGCGGAGGTGCAGGAACTGGAACCCAGAGATTTGCCCCTTTGAACAGCTGGCCAGATAACGGAAATTTGGACAAGGCTAGATTGTTGTTGTGGCCGATAAAGCAAAAATACGGCAAGTCCCTATCTTGGGCTGATTTGATGATTTTGGCAGGTAACTGCGCATTGGAATCTATGGGATTCAAAACTTTTGGTTTTGGTGGAGGTAGAGCCGACGTTTGGGAGCCAGAAGAAGATATATACTGGGGTGGAGAAACCGAGTGGCTAGGTGACAAGCGTTACCAAGGGGATCGCGAGTTAGAAAACCCTCTAGCAGCGGTTCAAATGGGATTGATCTATGTCAACCCAGAGGGACCAAACGGAAACCCTGATCCTTTAGCGGCAGCCAAGGATATTCGCGAGACATTTGCCCGTATGGCGATGAATGACGAAGAGACGGTTGCCTTAATTGCTGGTGGCCACACTTTTGGTAAAACACACGGCGCAGCAGATCCATCTAAATATGTTGGTAGAGAGCCTGCTGGCGCACCTATCGAAGAGCAAGGATTAGGTTGGAAAAACAGTTTTGGAAAAGGGCATTCAGAGCACACCATCACCAGTGGTTTAGAAGGAGCCTGGACAACGACCCCTACTCAGTGGAGCAATAACTATTTTGAAAACTTGTTCGGTTATGAGTGGGAATTGACCAAAAGCCCTGCTGGCGCACATCAGTGGAAGCCAAAAAACAACGGTGGCGCTGGATTAGTTCCAGATGCCCACGATCCTAAGGTGACCCATCAACCATTCATGCTCACCACGGATATCGCTTTGCGCGAGGATCCTGCTTACGAAAAGGTTTCCCGTCATTTCTTCGAAAATCCTGATGCTTTTGCTGATGCTTTTGCCCGTGCATGGTTCAAATTGACACACAGAGATATGGGTCCAAAGTCCCGTTATTTAGGACCTGAAGTACCCGCTGAAGATTTGATCTGGCAAGATCCTGTGCCAGCCGTCACTCATCCTTTGGTTGATGCGGCGCAAATAGAGTCGTTAAAAGCGGATATTTTAGCTACTGGCTTGAGCGTTTCTGCTTTGGTTGCTACAGCTTGGGCTTCTGCATCAACATTTAGAGGTTCTGACATGCGTGGTGGGGCCAATGGGGCTCGCGTTCGCTTAGCGCCTCAAAAAGATTGGGCAGTGAATCATCCCGCCCAACTCGCACAAGTAATTTCTGCACTGGAAGGTGTTCAACAATCATTTAATCAAGCCAACGCTGGAGGTGCCCAAGTATCCCTAGCAGACTTAATTGTACTAGGTGGTGCAGCTGCCATTGAAAAGGCCGCCAAAGAAGCAGGATTTAAGGTAACAGTACCTTTTACCCCAGGGCGCACCGATGCTTCTCAAGAACAGACTGATGTTGAATCTTTTGAGGTATTGGAACCCATCGCAGATGGATTTAGAAACTACCAAAAAGCCTTGTTCTCTGTCTCTGCAGAGGAGTTGTTGGTAGACAAAGCCCAGCTCTTAACGCTTACCGCTCCTGAAATGACTGTATTGATTGCCGGTATGCGTGTATTAAACACCAACTTCGACCAAAGCCAGCACGGTGTTTTCACCAAGAAACCTGGGGTGTTAACCAATGATTTCTTCGTAAATCTGTTGGACATCAATACCACATGGAAGTCAATCTCTTCAGATGATCAACTCTTCGAAGGTCGTGACCGCAAAACGGGTATGGTTAAATGGACAGGTACTCGTGTGGACCTGATCATCGGTTCCAATACTGAATTGCGCGCTGTAGCTGAGGTTTATGCTGCTGCAGATGGTCAAGAGTCGTTCATTCACAAGTTTATTGCTACTTGGAATAAGGTGATGAACCTGGATCGGTTTGATCTAGTTTAACTATGCTTATTAATTACCTAGTTAGGGCCGGTGCACAGCACCGGCCCTAACTTTTTTAGG
>Ga0181564_10003000_pt1 | contig 14577 bp, 9 predicted proteins | sample 011ome_24_FD_134512 | JGI IMG/M metagenome (GOLD analysis project Ga0181564, IMG submission 134512) | Coastal salt marsh microbial communities from the Groves Creek Marsh, Skidaway Island, Georgia - 011513CT metaG (megahit assembly) | ecosystem: Environmental > Aquatic > Marine > Intertidal zone...
CTAAATCTCGTTGCGACTTTCCCCACTGATTCAGGTGGTGGCACACACGCATTGGTAGCAGTAGCCGGGAGAAGAACGCCAGGAACTGTTTTGGTCGCTCAGTACGGCTCGCCAGACGAGGACCCCATTTCAGGCAGGCCCCCCGCAGTTGTTCATTGGAACGGTACCGAGTTTGCCGTTAGCCAAGCAAACGGCTTTATGTCTCCGTCGCGAAACTGGCAAGTTGTCACTTTCACAGTCGAGTCTGTGGGGAATTTTCTTCTGTCTGCAAACGGGGTAGTTGACGCTCCCTCGGGACCAGACCCTGACATTGCGTACGCTCGCACTTTTGAAATTTCGGGAGTACTGTTCACGGCGGCACCGACTTTAAGTCCTACTTTAAACCCCACAATGAGCCCTACGTTGGCACCAACTGTTGGCCCTACATTGAGCCCTACTTTGGTGCCAACTGCCAGTCCGACTCTAACCCCGACATCAACACCCACCACTAACCCTTCTGCAAATCCTACCGTTGCACCCACTTTTGTACCTACCGAAGCTCCCACGACTGCCAGTGCTTTCGAAATGATGATGAAGCATTTCGCAACTCAAACACTGAAAGCAAAGCAAGCAAACCAAGTTTCTTTCTTGCTTTGGTTTGCCATTGCTTTGTGCGCGGTGTTTGCTCTCCTCGTTTTTGGGTGCAAGGTTTTTGGACTCAACAGAGGGACGGTTGATTACATTACAATTTTTCAGTTTGTGTACAGCACAGTGCATGTGGCTGTGGTGTGTTTGTTTGGCATTTCCTTGTGGAGCTTTGTTGACGATCAAAACGGCGCAATCAAGCCTTACGCGTACGCTTCAACAATTTCTTTTCTGCTGGCCAGTCTTGTTTCTTGCTCCGCATTTTGCAAAGTATACATTGTTGAGAAAAGGGAAAACCTGGCTTTTAGAAAATACTGCACGAAGCATTCGTTCTTTTTGCTCGTGTGTGCCACCTGTTCTCTGTTTCGCTTTGACGCCATTCTCCTGTTTCAAACGCAGCTTGCCGACAACGCCACCGACTGGTTCCAGGTCCCTTTGAGAACCAAACTCAAGCAAAAGTTGCAAAAGTTGGGTATTGTCCCGTTGGTGTTGGGGAACCTGGCCCAGATTGCGATCGTCTCGGTGCTCCAAAGGTCTGTTCTAGGAAGTTGGACTTTGCTGAATATGCTTGTTGTGGCAACATCTGTTGTTTCGCTATGCTCGAATTTAGTGGTCACCTCGATTCGAATCCACACTTGTCACGAGAGCTCTTTGAAAAAACTTCGCATGGGGAGAAAACCAGGTCAACTGGTTGACTCGGAAGACGCGGTTGAGTTGTGAATTTGGTTTCTTTATACATACATTTTGTCCGGTTTTTTTGCGTTCTATTTGGTATGTTTTTTTATTGCGCTGAGTGCATTTTGGCAAAACACGTGTGGGAAAAAGGGAAATGTTATATAAAGCTTTTTTTGTTGTACGTGCATTTGATTGTTTTTTGTGTGGTATTCGCACACACACACACACACAAGATTACGAGAGAAAGTTCCAAATGCAACGGCTTGTGGCACCCCCATCTCCCCTTGCCCAAAAAAGTATTTTTTTGTTGCCAGTGCTTGTTTTGCTTTTCAGAAATCAAAAACAATAAACACAAAAAAAGAATTAACTCTTGACACACACACACACACACACACACACACACACAAAATAAAAACAATTGATAAAATCGTGATGTATTGATAAAAACGCCGTTCACACACACACGCACACACACAAAATAACTTGGCCATAAAATATAAAAAGGGGCCTGCAAATAAAAACCCCCACAAACAGAGTTAAACAGAAAAGGTGAGAGAATTTGTGAGTGGTCCAGCATTACCTGAACGCGTACGCAGGAGGCGGTGTTGGTGGAGGCGGTGGTACGATTTCCTTTGTGAATTGTGAAGAGGAAAAAGAAGAGAAATCGGCGGTAGCACGCGGACCAATTGCCACTGGTGGTGGTGGTGGTGGGTTGTTGGTGTTGTTGGCAAAAGTTGTAGTGTTTTGCTGCTTTTTGGAAACATTTTTCTTTTGTTTGTTTCTTCTTTTGAAGCCAAACCTCGCTGCAACTGACTTTTTGGCAAAGCGGTCTTCCTTCTTTTCTTTTTTCAAACGCGGAGGCTTCGTGGGTGGTGGTTGAGGAGGAATTGTTTTCGGCCCAGTGTCGTTTACGCGGATGGGGTAACTCGTGGAGCTACTGCTTGCTTGTGCGTACTTTTGTCCAAAATGAATTTCCTCCAGCTTGCTCATGCTGTGTGTGCGCATGATCTTTTTTTGCCGTGTCAAGTCCAAACTGTGAGCTTTGCTCAACTTGCTCTTGGAGTCGTAAAAAGTCCTCATTCTCGCAACCTCGTCCACGAGCTTGTGACCGCCATCACAATGCTCCACCATTGCCAACAGACCGTGCGTGCGCACGCGGTCGTCGTGAAACGAGGAGCACACGTGCGCCAAACCAAACACGTATTTGGCCTTGTCTGGCACAATTCTGCACGCCATCGAAAACAACACCCGTGCGTCCTCCAGTTGGCTTTCCGACGCGAAAAGCTGGCGCAGCATTTCAAAGTCGTCGTGGCCGTTTTCGGCGGAATGGAACGGAATGTTGGTCGCATCTGCCCTTTTTTTATCCGGCGACAAAACTGACGATTTGTGCACGTTGACGGCCGAAAAGCAGAACTTGGAGTGACGCAGCGTGCCTGGTTCAGACTGGAAACTCGTGTACAACTGGTGGTAAGAAGTCGCGAGTGTCGCCAACGCCTCGTCGCTGTCTGGCCAGAAGCCGAGCGCTCGTGCAAACGACCGTTTTGCCATGTCAAGGTTAGTTGCGACGTCGTAAGAGCTTGAAGCACAGGACGCCAGTGAACAGTAGCACTTTCCAATCAAAGTATGGATCCCCGCGAACGCTTCGGAAAGAGTGAACCTTCGTCTGCCGTTGAGCCTCCACCGTTCGGCCGTTGAAACGACTTGGTTGCAGAGCTTGCGTGAGATCGGAGGAGGGGAGTCCTTGAGTTGCATCAGGTACTCGACAGTAATAAGCTGTTGTTGAAAGTTGTTGGAACCGATGAACTCGTCCACGTTCGCGTCTGCCACGAGGTCGAAAATGCACGTGCGCGTGTCTGTTTGAACCTGTTTACTCGACGGTTTCGGGATGTAGCGCAAGAATGTCTTGACGGTGTCGATCAGCGACTTGATTTTTATCTCGATGGTCGCGGTCGGGTCGCGCGACTGGATGATCTCAAACAGGCGCTTGTGGAAAATGGCCGTCATTTTAGTCAATGCAATTTTGTCGTGAGACCTTTTGCTTTTGTGGGGAAGAACGCGTTTTTTGTCCTGGGGCAGTGGGAGCGCGCTTGCTTTGGCTTCTTCTTTTTTTTGCTCGCCGGAGGTCGGGTCGACGGCCACGATCGATTCTGCGCGTGTCACGCGGTTGATGGTGAGTTTCGCCCGATGGTCGGAAGTGGTGCTCGAAACTTTACTGGACTGCTTGTTGTGCGTTCGTGGTTCAGCAATGTCATCGCACTTGAGTCCTGAGGCGACAGAACTGTTCGGACCAAGTCTTCTGAGACTGTTTGTTGGTGTCGAAGCAGAGGAGTTGGGACCAGAAGACGACTGTTCGATGCTTTGCACTGAATCCCCGCGCTCGACCATGAGTGTCATCATGTTGTCTGACTGAAACACGCTTGAAGAAGCACCCCTTTCCAGTTGGCACAGCGTGCTGATGCTGTTGCATGAGTTATGTGTTTGTTGAGACGAAAAAGGCTGCGACGACTGACGGTTTTTTTGAAATGGTCTGTTTTGCTCTATTTTGCCAGCAAACAGAAAGTCGTTGAGTGGCATGGTAGAGTGGAACGGCTCGCCTATTGACTGACCCATCAGCACTTCTTGCGTAATCTCGTCTTGCACACTTTTTTTCTTGGACGCTCTTTTCTTGTTTCTTCGCATGGATGGATGCGTGGTTTATGTACAAGTTGGTATGGGTTTCAGGAACAAACCACCCCAACAAATATGCACCCGCTCAGCGAACAAAGAATGAATTTGTGCACAACTTTTTTGTGTGCAATATTGTGCGTGTGCGTGTGCGTGTGCGTGAGCAAACGCTGAACAAAAAAAAGGTAGGATCAAAATGAATGGGAAGCAATGACGTTTGACGAGCAAAGAGTGTGCTCTACCAAAAATCCGCTTTGTGGCTTCTTGTTTTTTGTGTTGTGTGTGTGTATTTTGTGTGTATTTTTGACACCCCCTTTTATTTTCCGAGTTTTGTTTTGATTCAGTAGAGTCGCTTGCGGTAAAAGGGGGTGTGTTTTTTGGTGTTTTCTTTGTTTGTTTGTTGACGAACAAAACTGTATTTTGGTACAGTAAAAAGTAACTGGAGTGGGTCTAAATGCACACCACTCGCACAAACAATTTTTTGCGACTTTTTGTATTTTTATTGTAATTTTTTTTCTGCTTTTGAAGAACATATTTACACACAAAAAAATACAACGCTCTTAAAGCCACACACACACACAAAATTTGTACCATCAGGGATCCAGACCAAACAAAAAAAATATCTGTGCGCTTTATTGTGTCTTCTCACACATCGTGTAGTTTTGCCGAGATTCGTTTGGTCACAAGCTCACTGTACGTTTCCATTGCACCGTATTCGCGAAACTGAGAGTGGTACACAGATCCATGAATTAAACTGTCCAAAACTGCTTTTGTTTTTTCTCTGTTTGAGCGGATCGTGTCCATTTGAGGAGGATTGACTTCTTCAAGCATCATCGAAAAAGTGAACGCCAAACGCCGTAGATAAAGTGGAGTTTCTCTAAGAATTTCCAATTTTTGGTCCCTGAAACGTTTCTTAAAAGTATACAAAGAATGGTTATCGTTCACCAACTTGTTCCATTCGTGGTCGATCCAGTCTTGAGCATGTGTGCTCAGTTTGTTTGCGTGATGCGCGATTTTTTTGCGCTTTTGTTTATCGTCCAATTCGAGAGAAGCTACCGGAATCGTGCCTAACAACGGCAACGCTGACAATTCTACCTGAACCTGATCATCACCTTGTTCGGATACAGCGTCTGTGATTTTTGCTTGATCTTCTTCAAGCTTCTGAATGACAAAGTCGTAAATGTCTGCAGCTGACACAGATTCTAGTATTTCTGGATTCGAATAAAGTTCTTCTTCACTCACATTTTCGTGCTTAAATTCGTCATAGACCAAACGAGCAACTCTCAGAGGGATGTTTACCTTTCTCTGGAGTTGGTTTTGTTGTTGTTTCTTTTCTCGTGTGAAATAGGCGATCCATTGTTCACATTGCTCCTTGGCTGTTTCAACAGTCAACAAGTTGGCTTTGGTGACGCCAGCTATTTCCAGGCCGTTGGTCGCATTTGCAACAAGCTCGAGTGAATCTTGGAATTCGAGTATCCCTTTCCCAGTTGCCAAGCGATCTTTTGTGTTCGAAAACAGACTCCCCATGCAACTGGGCATACTGGAAATTGGTATGGGGTTTTTCAACTGGAACAGTGCTGCATCGATTTGTACTGTTTCGAAACTCATTTGTGCGTGTTTTTTCTGTTTTTTTGTTTTGTGTGTCTGTGCGTGTGTGTGTGTACGTGTGTTTAGATTTTTGTGTTGTTCTTTGCTCTTAAACTGTATATATTTTTTTTGTTTTTTGGTGCCGTTTGTTTGTACTCAAATGCAGTGTTTTCAAACCACCAGTCAGGCAGATCACCTGTACTCGTTGTGTTTTTTGTAAAAAAAAATGAATAGTAAAAAAACGACACAAAACTACACAACGTTCGTGTGCACAAGCAAAAATTCAATGTAACAAACCACAAGTAAAAAAGTCCCGCCATTTTGTTATTTTTTTGAAAGGTTGGTGAAAAACAAGTGCTTGCTTGCAATTTAGATCTAAATTTCAACGGAAAAGGGCAACAAAAAAAAGCGAGGTGTTGATAGTCCTTGTGTCGCACCAAAAATAAAAATGCCCATTTATGAGCAGACAAATTCAAGCAAAACTCGATAAAAAAACAACAAAAAGAGTTTTTGTAATGAAAACAGACCGCACGTTAGGTTAAGAGAACGTGTGGTAAACAAAAAGAACATCAGCTTCGCCACAGCGGCACGTCGTACACCTTTTCTGGATTCGCGGTCATTGAGCAGACGACTGTTTTGTTCATGGATTTCAGAGGCATCTGCACTGTAAATTTGGTGCTTTGCAGCATGTCAAGTGCTAATTCGACACTTGCATTGGTGGATGCACTTCGGCTCAATATATGCGCAACCAGGTATGGCGGCATCTCGTACACCGCGCCGTCGTGACTGATATCAACCGTTGTGTGCATTTGATCCTGCATTTGGTCCTGTATATGGGTAAATTTTTGTTGTTGTTGGTTTGGTTTTAGACCGTGGCTGAAATGCAGGTTTGTTTTTGTTGTGTTGTTGGTGAAACCACTCTGTTTTGTGCGTCAATGCACAAAATGCGACTGTTAAAAACACACAAATGGTTTGCAAAAAAAGGCGGCGGGACCCCACAAGCGGTGCCACAAAAAAACGCACACGTGCAGACAAAGCAAAATAAACAACAAAAAAAAGTCCACTTGACTTTTTTGCTGGTTTTTTGTTTCGTTGATGTAAAGTGCGTGTATGTGTGTGTGTTGGTTGACAGATTTTTTTTGTTTTGTTCAACAAAACACCAACACCAAAACTTGCATGTAAAAAAACACACACACACGCGCTGAGATTCGTCAATATGTGCAAAAAAACTAGTACCATATCACATTGGCAAATTTAAAAAAAGTGGATGGTTTTTTGTGTGGTTTTTTTATTGTTAATTGTTTGCTTTGGCTGTGTGGGAGGGGGAATAGGGGACGAGAGGTAACGAGAGGTAGCGAGGCGGGGGTATGTGTGTGTGTGTGTGTGTGTGATATTGCACGTCGTACGCTGGTGTTCTGTTTTTATTGTTGGATTTCCCAGTGCCCAGTTCGAGAGGTTTGTTTGCTGCTCACACATCGGGGTTTAGGTGGCATTTTGTTCTTTTTGGAAAGTTGTCAGTGCAATCACCCAATCCAAAAACCACACAGGTAGTGCAATCGGAGGAACATGTTCGGCATTGTCCACAAACAACCACCTAAACAGCGCGATCCTTGATCGGTCCATTCTTGACAAATGTGGTTGAGTAATCTTCAATTTGTTTACAAGTTCATCAAATTTCTGCCGCTCGGAGCTTTCAAGAGCAGTTTTCAAGTGAGTCATGTATCCGTTTGGAATTGCATTCTCATTTGGCATGCCGAGCAAGAACCACATTGCCCTGTTTTCAAACGTTTTGGTAAACAGAAATTGCTCCCGAATACGAGTTGCTATTCCATTAGCTATTTGCTTGTTTTGCCCTATTCCCATTTCGAACCAATTTTCTACAGATGTTCCTACTTCACGGTGAGAATTCCATTCGTTAGCCACCACAAGTTGGTTTGCTGAGCTTTGGGGTTTTTTTTTAACCCTTGTTTCTTGCATGTAAATCAAATGGCAAAGTTTGGTCCAATCGATGTCTTGGCTCAAATCATGTTGTTTTTCCTCAGAGTTGTCGACAGCGGCAACTTGTGGTTGAACAACTGGCGATTTTCCTTCATCTTTTTCTTCAGCAAAGATCCTCGGATCAGCTGATCTTGATGGTGGGACAAACGGTTCAGTGTTATCCGGTTTAAAATTTGCATCCACTGTGTAGTGGTAAATTAATGGGTTATGGGGATCTTTAAACACCTCTTGGTAGTTGTTCCCAAATTTGTGTCCTCCATGTACTGGGTTGATTCCAGCGGTCGAATGATGAAATAATCCAGTAAAAAAAACATCTTCGTCGAGCTTGCGTATCGACGGATCAGGGTGAACCAGTGTTAGGAGTTTTGTGACCACACTTTCCATGTTTTGTCGGTTCCTAATTTGGTTGATTTTCAACTTGTTAGTTGAATTTATCGATTTCCAAAGTGCAGTGTTGGTTCTTACCTGTTCAAACTTTGCAACACCGCTCAAAAATGTCGCCGGGTGTTGTTTTGAGTGCCACAAATCAAACAAGTTTGTTCTGTGATGACTGGCAAACAGAATTGCATCCGCAATAATGTGCTGCCATTTATCCAATGATTGACCCCGACCAGGAAAAACTTTGGGTAAGAATGTGGATTCGATAGAAGTGAAGATGTTTAGGAATCTCACTGCAAGAGAATAAATGTCTGCAGACGGACCGAACCCCCCAGAGAATCCCGCAATCGTCGGGTTTCCTTTTTCTTGTTGTGCGTCTTTGTGATCCTCTTCTTTTCCCTTACTGGAGATTTGGCTTAGTGCTTGTGTAAAAGATTTCCGTTTTTCAACAGAAGTGTGGAGCACCGCAAGGATAACTTCTGGAGCCAACGCAGGTTTTTTTGATGCATTGAAATTGCGTATTGGTTTACTCACATCGACCTGATTCAGTGCGCTTTTCGTGTACACGCAGAAATCGCTAAAATCGTAAAATCGCGCCTTGAATACCTTGTTATTTTCCGAACCTGTCTGCTCGCACACAATTGTGTGAAGGTCGATGTTACCGCTCACCAACTTTGCCTTCTCGTGAATGTGCTCCTTGAGATGCCAAAATGCTACTGTGATAATTTTGTTCAAGTCAGTGTCCGAGAGTTGGACGTTAGCCAGCATGTCCTTGAGTTGCGACAGGATGATCCCGCTTCCAATCGGCTCGAACTCGATCCACAGCAAATCACTGCCTGCTATTCCTTCGATTTTCAATCTTGTTTGAAGAAGGTTGTGCGTGGCTTTACTCGCGTTTTTTGGGTCGTCAAATGCAACTTTTTGAATTGTTTTAATGTCTTTTCTTTCGAGCCTTATGAACGCATTGAGGTTTCTCAGCATTGCATCGGTGTTTCGGTGTGTGATTGGAATGCACAAGGCAATTTTGATGTGCTTAAAGACCAGAGTGGTCTTACCTTGTGGGGGTTTTTGACACATGTAAACTAAATTACTACCTTGTTCCTGTACAAGATCGTAGGATGATGCATCATAAGCGTCATCGACAAGCAAATCCAAAAATGATTGTGCTGCGAATTCTTCGGGCGTGAGTTGCTTTTTTCCTCCAAACCACGAAGACAAATAGCTGGCAAGTGGCATTTAAACACTGCAATGTACACGCACTGGCAACAATGCTTTTTTTTGCTGAGAGATCCTTTTTTGTTTTAAAAAAAGCTTTTTTTGTGTGTTGGTCCGAATACCGATCGCCTTTCCTCCTCCTTTTTTTGCTTTTGTGTGTTTTTTTGTGTGTTTTTTTTGTGTTCACTTGATGGGGATTAGGCGAAACAAGGGACAGAACAGCGGTACTTTTGTCAAAAAAGCAAACAAAAACAAGCAATGCCCCGGGTTTTGTTTCTTTGTTCCTTTCCCCTCCTTTTTTCGATGCGGCGGCGTGGGTTTCCCGTGTTTGCTGGATAAGCGTGCTTTTTTGTGGTAACAAAAATAAAAAAAAAATACATACATTAAAAAGTACGTCAATCCCGTGCAAATCCATATTTCGGGTTTTTCCCGCATCCATTCTTACCCTTCCACCCCTCGAAAAAAAAGCATTGTTTGTTTTAAAAAAACTTTTTTTCAACATTTTTGTGTTTGGGCAGCTTTTTCTGACTTAATTTATGTGTGTGTGTGTATGTGTTCAAAAAAAAAAGGTTTTGCTTGCATTCAATGCCACAAAAAAAAACAGACAAAGACAACAACTCAACGAGACTCTGGTCCGAAGTCTCTCCTATCCTCAAGATGCAAACACAACACAAACACATGGCTTTTTTGTGTGTGTGCGTGTGTTTTGTTTTGGGCTCCATCCACGAAAAGTGCAAATCGTGAAATATGTGTTTGTGTGTTGTGTGTATCTTTTTTTTATTTTGGTTGTTTGTTACTGCATGTTTCTTTTTGACACTCATTGTTGTGATGGTTCATGCAAGGATGGTTCGTTTGGGTACTGTATCAAACTGTGGTACTCCATTTTAGCTCGAATCAAGTCTGTGCGCGCTCTGTCCGATTGAATGGACAACTCGGCTTTGCTGATGTTTGCGATCACTCGTGCTTCTGTTACGACACCGATAGACAGCGCGAGCACCGATTCAGACAGTTGGTCGTGCCTGACCCGTGTGTTAAAGTCCTTTTCCGTGTTTTCAATCAAGTTGTTGATCTGCATGTGAGCAAACTCCTCGCTGCGGATCACGTCCGCAGAATGGACACTTTCGATCGAGGCCGCTTTGGCTCGTTTTCCAAACGCCTCGTTGAAACTCTTTTTGTGTGTCTCACCAGACTGGTCAGACAAGGTCAGGATGTGCATCTGGTTAAACATCATGGTTTTGCGCCTCGCCCGTACAAACGCAATAGAATTCGCGATATCTTTCAGCACTCTCAGAGGACAGTTGAGCCACGAAGTGACCATCTGCTGCATCTTCACTTTGTTGCCCGTCATTGCACCAACGCCCGAATGTACGGAACTCGAAGAGTCCCCAAAACCAAACCGAGGAGAGTGGTCTCGCATCATTTGAGCAACTTCTGAAAACGTGTCTTGGTGCCCCGAATCTTGTAATGAGGCTGTTTTACGCGGGGGTTGGTTTCTCGACCTTGTGCCTTTTTGTTGAGAAGTTGACGAGGCTTGGTCTTTGTTCGATGGGTCGGTTTGTTGATTTGAAGACACCGCTGATGGCCGTTTGCTGGAGTCTTGGCGCTTGGGTTGTTTAGGGGCGCGCTGTTCTTTGTTCGTGGCGTCGCGAGAGGAAACTTGTTGTTGTTCTATCGACCGTTGTTTTTTTTGTTGAGTACCTTTCTCTTTTTGTTGGTTTGCGCCCGGCACCAAAGGAGTCGCGGTCGGAGATTCTCTTCGCAACTCTTTTTTTCTTTCTGTCTGCAAAGATTTTTTGGTCGGAGGCCGTTGTTGCCCGACAATGGCCCCGGAACCGGATTTTTTCGTGGTTGCCACGGCGCTTTTCTTTGTGGTTGCTTTTTCGGCTTCTTCTTTTTCTTCTTTTCCTTCCTTTTCCTTTTTCTTTGCTTTTTTGTCGCGTGGTTTTGGTGCTTGTTGCCCCGTCAGTTTGCTCCGATCGTTATGAGGATCTTTTGTCACAGATTGCTTGGCTTGCATGGTTGAGGTGGATTGGTCGTTTTGTTCCGATGACTTCTCTGTCGTGGCGAAACGATTTCCCGGGTGTTTCTGGGTTTCTACACGTTTGGGAAATCCACGGGCGTTTGTTGCAGATGAGGTAGTTTGCTTTTTTGGATCGTAACTCAATCGGTTTTCTACAGCACCCGACAGTGATGTTATGTTTGTGATTTTTTGTGCAGAGTTTGTGATATTCGAGCTGCTGTGTGCATCTTTGTTGATTTTGTCGCGTACGTGTTTGACCGCGTTGGAAACGGTATAATGTTCGATTTCTTGTGAAGACAGTAACCGGCTCCTCTGTTGTTGTCGTCGTTGCTGTTGTTGCTGTTGCTGCGTGTGTGGGAGGGGTCGATTAATGCCACTCTCTGATTTGGGAGCAAACAGGGCTTTGTTTTGGAGCAATGGTTCTCTCTGGTCAGAACCTTTGCTCCGTGATCTAAGTAGCGAAATGCTTTGCACGCCGGTTTTGCGAGGTTCTTTGGCGTTTGGAAGCCCATCGACATTTTTGTTGGTGCTGGCTGGTTGTTTTCTTTTTTTAGACAGACGCCGAGGCGCGTGTTCAAACTGGTCCGACACATCGTGACGCAGTGCTTCCGCGACGGACATTTTCGAAAACTCTTTCGCTCCAAAACGCTGGTGGCGCGCGGATTGGAGGTTTGGTGGGAAATCGAGGATCGGAAACAACTGCATAAACTCGGCTGGTGGTTCTGCTAAACGTTTTGCGTTCTGAGCTCCTGCTGTAGCTGCTTCGCCTCTGTCGTTTGAGAAAGTGGGTTCTGGTCCAGTGGGCTCCAGTAGTGGCTCAAATAACTCTTCAAACACACGTGCGCCAAAGACTGCAAAGAGCAATTTTCCTTTGAGCTTTTTTGCTCTTTCGATGTGGAACTCTGCCAACTCCGCGTCTTCTTCACCTGCTTCTTCGCCTGCTTCTTTGTCCTTCTTTTTTCCCGACGACAGTTCGCCTTGCATCGCTTCGAATGCGCCAAACCCCGAGTGTCGCATAAAGTTACCAACCATCACTTTCGCGTTCCCTGATGTCGCTTGACTGCCTTGTTGCCGTGGCGTGGTGGCACCATTGCGGCGATCGCGCTCGAGGTTGCGCACAACAAACCTCCCGTCCAACATCACTATCAGGTTCTTTTTTTGCGCCAATGTTGTTAAACCCTTGTACTTGCTGAGCGCATCAAACAGGATGGACGTCTTGTCCTCGAGTGAGATACCGAGGTACTCGTCGCTCATCCAGCTCGTGTGCTGCTTTAGTTTTGCCGCAAATTGCAAATGGTCGTCGTGCTTCGATTCTTGCTTGCAGCCCCAGTGCCCGAGGTGGCCTGCACCCAATTCGTTGATCATCGACGAAGCAGAAATGTCGGTCAGTGCGTAAATGGACGGGTCGACGTTTGCAAACAGAGGGTCAATCACCCCGTTGATCCGAGACTCGATCCCCACCGCCCACTGGAACACGGTGCGCAACATGGCTTTGGTTTGCGCTTCATCGTCCTTTTTAAACCGCGATTTCCCGAGATCGCGGATGAGTTTCTCGGGCGTCATAAACTCTGCTATCACGATTCGGAAAAAACGCTCTCTTTCTTCAGTAATGTTGATCGTGTTTTCGACGCGTGGGATGGATTTGTAGTCGTTGGGTTGGTGCAAAAAAACGTACTCACCCATTTCAGAAGAGCGCACAGAAAAAGGCTGGACGTGCGGTGCGACCGATTTCTTTGACTTGCCGTGCGCACTTTTCTCCCCGATGCGGTGCTCCACAATCGCGTCTCGGCCTTCGAGTGTGTTCACGTCAACCAACGGGGCCTCTTCGTTGATCAGCACGTTCGAACTCAGTGCTTCTGGCGACAGTGGGTTCATGAACCTCCGGGGGTTCCCGTTTGGTACTTTCAAGTTCATGGCTGCGGACAAAGCGGAGGAAGCAGACACGATGTCCTGCCTCGAGTCCCCTCGGCGTCCGCCGTGCAAACGAATGTTTCCTGGGTGTTCACCCCTGTTCCGTTCCCTCAATACCGGTTTGAAAGGCGTTTCTTGCAAATACAGCAGGGGGTATGTCTTGCGCGTTTGACTGTAGCGGTGAAGTTCTTCCAAATACATGAGCTTCAGGTACGGCACGAGTAAATTTGCCATTGGCGACGTGATCTTTCCTCCGAACCCTGGAGCAAATTTACTAAACATGAGAATGTTTGTTTTGATCTCACCCGTGACGCGGTCGGTGATCATGTACTCGTTGATCCCGTTTTTAATGTTGTAGCGGATCACGTACGAATCTGGCTTCATAATCTGCATCCTGATACCCGTGATCGAGTTACGAGACACCTCTCCGACCGCAATGCCGATTACCGAGAAACTCCAAACAATATCCGAAATTACCGTTGACCACATTTGTTCCATCGCACTCTTGTTGAAGTTTTTCAGCTTGAGTTTCCCGTGAGTGATCGAGACTCCCGATTTAACCATGTACTGCTGAATTCCAGTGATCGCGGCTTTGACGTCTCCGTTCCCAGAGAGGTGCAGGATGATCATGTCGACAAGTTCCAAGGAAACCATGTGCTCAAACTCGAGGATTTTCTTTTGAGCAGCCTTTGGGCCACCGTCATTGGAGCATCGAGTGCCACCGGGTGCATGCGCTCCAAAACCTCCTCCTTGTGTGCCAGAGTTTGCGTGGCGAGCAAACCCTTGGCCAATCAGTTGTCGTTGCTGCTTGTGATCGCCTGCATCACTGCCCCATTCTCCGCCGCCATGAAGCAGGCGCCCAAACCCCGCTGTGTCAAAGTGCGAAGTCCAGTTTCCCTCGACTTGCACTTTGAACATCGGTAAATTGTTTTTTGAAAACGAGTTGGCAGCGCGCGAACCCAGTGCATTTCTGTACGGGTTTTTAAGCAGCAATCTGTTTGCAAGGGTGATTTGTGCGTTGATGCGTGCAATTTCGTGGGTGATTGTCCTGCAGATGTTGTACGAATCCCCGGTGTTGTGTGAGTCGTAGATGTTGCTCACGGACGCGTTGGAATTCGGTGCGGGAGGCTCGGTGAGACCCATGTAGCCCTCTGACTCTTGCAGAAAGTGGTGTGCAAACATACCCCTGTCTTCGATTGATGGATCTCGAGCAAACATTTTGTTTTTACGGAAGACCTACACACAGCAATAAAAAAGTACACAGTCGCGTTTCCAATTCACGGAAAATACACAAGCACTCGCGCACACACACACACACAAGTTTAGTACGTTTTTTTGTTTTGTGTGGCTTGTTTGTGAAGTATCAAAAAGAAAATCCACATTTTCTCAGATTGTTTGCGAACATTCTCGATGTAAACAATCTATGTTTTTTCCATATACGCGTGTGTTCACTGGTATGTGTGTGTGTGTCGTGCTGTGTTAAATTTTTTTGTAGAAAAAAAATA
>Ga0181564_10003001_pt1 | contig 14577 bp, 11 predicted proteins | sample 011ome_24_FD_134512 | JGI IMG/M metagenome (GOLD analysis project Ga0181564, IMG submission 134512) | Coastal salt marsh microbial communities from the Groves Creek Marsh, Skidaway Island, Georgia - 011513CT metaG (megahit assembly) | ecosystem: Environmental > Aquatic > Marine > Intertidal...
ACCGAAGTCGACCATTTCTAGCAATTAATTCGATTGTATAGTGTGAGAAATTTTCTTCTACGGCTGCTAAGAAAACAACTGTTCCATGTTCAAAATGTACCGTGAAGTCTGGTTCAGGATCAAAGTTATTCCATAGTCTCCCTTCGTTTAACATAGAGTAATTGACCGGGTTACCTAGTACGGATTGAAGTAAATTAAAAAAGTGAGAGCCATTATTAAAGACACCTTTTGAATACCAAACAATACCCTTAACTGGCCCTTGAATATCTCCATTTGACAACTTTTCTCTTATTTCCAATGTACCTGGGTCCGATCGTCGCATATAATTGACATACAGTCTACAGTTGTGGTCTTTGCAGAGTTTAATGATTTTTTTTGATTCTTCTAAATCAAATGATAATGGTTTTTCACATAAAATAGCCCTTGGCTTAGAATTATTGAAGATTTTTTCAATGGTACAATGATGTTGATCAGTAGGAACCGCAACAGCAATAATGTCTGGATTATGATTAATTAGAACATCCTCAACCTTTGAATATGCAGTACATTCATATTCAGTTTCAAAGATTTTCTTTTTTTTTACATCAGGATCACAACCAGAAATTAATTCATATGAAGGATGTTTCTGGAATGCACGTGAGTGGCTCAAAACGTAAAAACTAGGGTCATGTTTTAAATCGTATCCCATTCCTATTTGTCCGAGACCAATTACAACAGCTTTAAAAGTCATTTCAATTATCGCCAATGCGAATTACACTTTTATTAATATCTACAAACTCGGGATATTCTTTTAAAAAACTAATCACTTCACTGCAACCAAATAATGAATTATCGACACCAATAGTTTCAATGATTTTTTTAAGCAACTTATAATCAGCTTCTTCATCTAATGTCAAACCTAATTCTGGCCAGCATAGGGAAGGTGGTGCTAATAAGTGTAAATGAGAAAATACCTCAGGATTATTACGAATATGCAGCGTTACATGTTCTTGATCTAATGCATTATTAGTCATTGATGCTGATTTTTTTATTATTTCTAATGAAAATACTTGAGTATCCATTCCATCTGGGTAACTACGAATGTGACCATTACTTACATAATCAGCATCATTATATATATACATTTGAATTGTTTGCTCTACAATATCAGGGTCAATTATTGGACAATCTCCTGTGATTTCAACTATTATATCAGCTCGCATAACCTCAGCTGCTGCTATAACTCTAGCCATTACATTCTCTTCACTTCCACGGAAACAATGAACCCCGATTTCCTTGGAAAAGTTAACAATCGGAAGATCTGCATCGTTAACTGTAGTTGCTATAATTATATCATCTATGGATTTAACACTTTTCAAACGATTTATTAAATGACCAAGCATTGGGGTGCCCAGAGCTGGCAACAAAACTTTTCCAGGAAGCCTGCTTGAAGACATTCTCGCTTCAACAATTGCTATTATTCTACTCATAATCTAGTGTTTACTTCATTTAAATTTGAAATTTTAAGCTGTGTAAAAAAATTCAAACTGTACAAATTCAAGTTAATATAAGCTCCCATCTAAGTGGTTCACCTTTATTAATATCCACACTAGCTGTTGTCCCTAATATCTTATCATAATATTTAGGGGGGAGACCTAAGCCAGGTCTTATTCTTCGGATATTTTTTTTACTAAAAATTTGACCTGCCTTTATATCTTCTACTGCATAAATAGAACGTCGATGTTTAATACTTTCCTCTTCTACTTTTTTGCAGTTATAATTTACTTTACCAAGCGCTTTCCAAGCTTGAAACGTATCGTTTGTTAATTCACTTAACTCATCAGGTTCGAGTGAAAATTCACTGTCAGGGCCCTTGTCTGCCCTACTCAAAGTTACATGTTTTTCAATTACAGATGCACCTAAGGCAACACCAGCTAGCGAGACTGTCGTTCCCATAGAATGATCTGAAAGTCCAACTACAACATCGAATCGTCTTGATAAATCAGGAATAGTCATCAGATCTGACTGTTCTGCAGTTACTGGGTAACCACTAACGCAATGCAGTAATACAAGTTCTCGGCAGCCAGCTTCTTTAGCTGTTTTCACAGCTTCTGTAATTTCATCTAAACTTGCCATGCCAGTCGAAACAATCATTGGCTTTCCTGTTTGGGCAACATATCGAATTAAAGGGAGATCAATTGCTTCAAATGAAGCTATTTTATAGGCTGGGGCATTCAAATCTTCAAGTAAATCTACTGCTGTTTCATCAAATGGTGTGCTAAAACATGTTATACCTAGCTTAGAAGCATAATCAAAAAGTTGTTTATGCCACTCAAATGGAGTGTGAGCCCATTTATAAAGCTCATACAATGTATAACCATCCCATAAACCACCATGAATTTGAAAATCTTCCGCATCACTATCGATAGTCATTGTATCAGCAGAATATGTTTGAAGTTTAATAGCATCTGCACCGCATGAATGTGCCATCTCAATTGTCTTTAGTGCTCGATCAATACTGCCATTATGATTTGCTGAAAGTTCTGCAATAATATAGGGTGGATATTTTGCTCCTATTTTACGTCCAGCTATGTTGATTGATTTCATTTTATTACTCATGAATATTACGTTAAACCCAAATAGTTAAAGAACACACTTACTTCTCTAACAATTTATTTTGAATTTTATTAAAGCTATCCAATTCCGAAATTTCTTTTACATCAAAACTTAATTCAAATTCTTTTTCAATCTCCATCATCAACACCAAGTGTTTCAAAGAATCCCATCCTTTAATATTACCCATTGATGAGCCAATTATGTTTTCAGGTTTTTCCGTTGGAAATACCCTAGAAAATATTTTATAGACTCTATCATGAATCTTAGCGGTAGAAGAAATATTACTAATATTTTTACTCGACTGTATTGACACACTTTCATGCTCTGACACATCAATTTTATTAATTGCAGAGGGAAATGCCTCCAAAAATTCAAATAATCCATGTTGACTATGAACAAAAAATGCAACTCTTCGTCCATCAAAAGCATCATCTTTTCGTGCCTCAAGAACTTGTGAAGCTCCAAATTTTTTGGCTATAACAGACGCTTTATCTAAGTCTGCAACAGCGAAACACAGGTGGTATGCGCCGCCTCCACGGCTAACATGTTGTTCCACAGGTGAGCCAGGCAATGAACCTAAAACTTCTACCACAAGACCATGCTCAACTTGTATAAAAGAATAATCAACATTCTGCTTTTTATTATTACCAGGCCCCCTCAATAATTTGGCATTTGGCAAACTAAGATAATCTTTAACGGTTTGATTTAGATCTTTTGTGGTAACCGCCACATGATCAACGTACAATACTCCACAAGCCTTCCAAATTGTGTCAGTCATATTTGAATCTGTAATACTATTTGAGGTCATTATAAAACACCTTCAGTTTTATGGTTTACTAAGAACTATTCTCATTAACATTGGATCTTGACCGTTAAACACAGACAAACCCTGAGATTCAATAAAATATTCAACATCAAACCCTATAGATATTGTTGACTTTATAAAACTTTTTGTATCAATAAATCGTCTGTAATGATCTGTATAATATGCGTGCCCACCTAAATGTTCCCCAACACCATATAATGAATCCTTTGTTGTCCTTGCTTCTATAAGAAAGCGACCTCCTGATGAAAGCAATTGAAATGTTTTATCAAGAACCATCTGCTCTTCCTCAATGGAAATGGCATGTAATGTAAAACGAGAATAAACTATATTTACTCCAACATGCTGCATGTAATCATACTTTATAAAATCGTTATTAATACTCTCTATGCGCATTGGACTAGTAGTATGATTTGGTGCCTTATCAATAAAACTAAAACTTTCTATACTCTGATCAATAGCAATAACATGATTTTGTTTTTTTGAAAAATATATGGCATCTCTTCCGTTCCCAGAACCAAGTTCGAGTATTTTTGAACCTCTTTTGATATAATTTTTAATACAAAATTCAGCAAAAGGACTCGGAAAGTTAACTGCACTTTTCTTTTTATAAAATATATCCCAATAATATTTATCCATTATAACACCATTTTTATTTAACAAACTTTCTATACATTTTCTATAATTTCAATCCAACCAGGCATTTTTAAAACATTTGTGTTAGTATCTATCTGATACATATTGTTTCCTATACTCTTAAAACCATTTTTAGTATATACATCATGAACTGGCTTATTTCTTTCTGTTCTAATTATTTCTGCTAAAACGAAATCATATCCATTCTTTAATGCGAAAGTAACACACCAATAAAGCACCGCGACATCTACGCCACGTCCAAGAACACGACATGAAAGAAGGAAATTATCTATTACTAATTGCTTATCTTTTGGCTGAACAATTAGCACTCCAATAATTTCATCACTTCCTAATCGGTCTTTAATTCTTATACCCCATATCGATCCTGTACTTCTTAACTTAATCAACTCTTTTTCATTATAACGGCAAGTTCTGGTATTAAACTGATTTGTCTTAAAGATTAACTGTACAATTCGTTGCTGATTTAATTTATTTAACAACTCAAAACTTAATTTCATATTTAGCCCATGTAAAAATTCATCTCTACTTGTTGCTGACAACTGGCTCTCAATTATGCGCTGACGAATAGTATATTGTTCGGTTTTTTTTCTATCTTCATCAGTTAAAACAAGTGTGGTTAATTCTGGCAATTTTTTGATGAATTCTGGCCAATCACTTATTTCAACAGGAAGTTCGGGAACATATACGTCAGGCAATAATAAACGAATTTCTTCACGTTCAACAGGATTATCATCAATAAAACAAATATTGCCGAGTCCGATATCCAATTCATTGGCTATTGATTTAATATTTTCTGATTTTGGCAACCAATTTATTTTCTTTGAAACAAAACTATCCTTTCTTAATATCATTTCAGGGTGCTGTTCAAATACTTCTATGGCTACTTTTTCTGAGTTTTTACTGCAAATTGCGAGAACAAAACCTTGCTTACTCAAACTGTCAAACAATTTTTGTATTTCAACGAATACATTGCCAGGGTAAGAACCTCCTAATGCAATACCTGACAAGCCATCATCACCAATTACTCCACCCCATAGCGTGTTGTCTAAATCCAATACTATTACTCTGGCAGTTTTACCCTTAAGAGCTAACCAAGCACCAATTATTTGCTGAGACATCATTTCAGAAAATGCATATGAAAATGGAGCTCGAGCTAAGTACCAATATTTTCCTGGATGTGCGAGATTTTGACCTACTTGAGACATTAAATTGCTCATATCCATTAGGTAGACATCAGGTAGGATAGCAATTTCTTCCAACAACTTATTATTAAGTTCATTTATAAAAGAATTTAATAAAACAGTCTCATCATTATAAACAAATTTGTTTTTAACATAATCTATATTAATTATGGTACTTACAAAAAACACTCCTGAAAGAACTTGACGCGCAAACTTAATTAACTCAATATATTCTTTCCAATTTTCTAAAATAACATTTTTGTGATTTCCAGATAACCTACTATCTGTATAGCCCATATCCTCTAATCGTTCAAAAAATATTACAAAGTCAGCTTTGCTTTTTCGTAAATTACTTTCAGGGTCGTATAATTGTATTTGCTGCTGACCAAAGGGAATATTTATATAATTTACTGAAACAGCATAAGAACTAAATTCATTTCTTAAATTAGCCTTTAAAAAATCCAAATTTGTACTGCCATAGACCATCAATAACAACTGTTCTTTTTTTGCATCACATTGTTGAACAGTGTTTATCTCAGATTTAGGACTAGGCTTAATTTTATTCTCTATAGCTAACCAATCTTTTCTTGATAGCGTTGTTTCGATAACCTTTAAATTTTCACCCTGCTTTACTTTATAATATGTGTCTGTTTCTACAAAACCATTTCTATAATGAAACAGTATAGCGGCTTTATTAAATTCAAAGGTTTCACATATTAGTTTTTCAACGCCGATCACTCTAAAAGCATAGTCTACAGCTTCCTTTTCAAGCAATTGCCATAAATTAAATCTTTTCTTTTCATTAAGGTTTGCCAGACCTCCAAAATAAAACCCCCAATGACATGTTTTATTCATGGCATTTATGTCAAAAAAGGAAACCACACCTAGTTCTTGACCTTTATTAGTAAACAAGAACATTTTTTTGGAATCATCAGTCTTTATCTTATTCCACCATGCAAGATGTTCATCCCAGCTAATTTCGTGATCAGAAAACATAACACTTCTAACTTCAGGATGATTCCTCCACCGATAAATCATTTTTTGATCATTATCATTAATTTTTTTTAACATTTTAATACATAAATCTTTTAAACAAACCACGCAGATTGGTAGACAGTTAGTCGCATATAATTATGATTTTCTTTCACTAAACCTTACAACTTCATAAATCCTATAAAGTAAATCAATGAATACTAGCATTATAAGACATAATATAGATTCGGAAATAACTCCCATAAATGATGCCACAAACACCCATAATTCAAACTGACCAAAAGGAGCAAAACCTAAAATAAAGCCCTTACTTATAAAAAATTGTTTGAGAGGCTCTCTTTTCTTAAGTGAACTAAGTCTAGGTTCAACATAGTAATCTATTAAGAGTATATATAATATTGGAATGCAAAGAATATATACTCCTATATCATTATAGGCGTAAGCCAAATAGATCCAAAGAGAGAAATAAAAAAAGTAATCAATTGTTAAATCTAAATACTTACCAAATTTTGTACATTGATTAGTATATCTAGCTAAAGCGCCATCCACATAATCAAGAACTGTGCGAACCCAATAGAAAAGAAAAGCGATAAAATAAAACTCCTGACAATAGAAATATAATGTGCCTATTGAAAAGATTGTTGTTATAAATGATACAAAATTTGGTGTTATGTTCAGAACTGAAAACAAGTATGTAATAAATATTGCTGGCGGGTGGATTAAAACTCTTATCTCAGGATAATAACACCCAAAACCGCGAACAAAACTACCGATTTCAACATATTTACTTCTAGTTATTATCATTATATATTACTCAAATTTTTCATGTTATAATTAATATCATACCCTTATGGTGTCTAATCTTTAGAAAAAGATACATTTTCTATAATGTTGACTATACCATTTACACCACAAAAATTGTCTTTTTCAAAAATTTTTTTTGATGCTGCACTCATTGATTTTAATATATTTAAATTCTTCAAAAATAATAAAATTGCTCTCGAAATAGTGGAATGATCATTTTCATTGTGCCATCCAATGCATTTTATAGCTCCAACCTTGTCCAATGCCAACGTTGTTTCAACCTGATTATCTGCCGTCAACATCACTAATGATGGCAAACCCATAAAACAACGCTCCAGTGTTGCAACTCCACCTGCTCCAACAGCAATGTCCGAGCACCTGCATAAATCTGAAATATTGCTAATATTTTGATATAATGTTATGTATCCTCTTTTGTTACACATACTTCTTATAGTTGGAACAAATATATTAGTATCACCAACAATTATATTTGCGTGAAATTCAAAACCTTTAATAGCGTCCAATGCTTGGATCACCTTCGCTGTTTCATTTGTGAAATCAGCACCGCCCATAAACACAAGAATATTTACTCTATCTTTCTTCAAGTTATTTCTAAGGAGTTTTTTTTGTAAAAACTCTTCTCTAAGCAACATATATTTTGGCCCTAACAAAGCCAAGCATTTATGAGGGATAAGTTTTTTATATCTAATTAATGGCTCTAAATAAAAATTTTGGTCTAACAATAAATCGCAGTCCAATTTTCTGTTTGCAAGATCATCTATAACCATAATTTTTTTTGACTTTGACCTGAGTACTTGATGCCATCGGTAATCAATGGCGTAATGGTCGACAATTAACCAATCACATATTTCATTACCTATGGCATATAAGGTTTCCTCTGCATCTTCGCGCCATGTTACTGACATCCAATGAGCGTGTGGCAAATCACATTCTTTATTTTTTGCTACTTTATTCGAGGCCTGAAGTATTATATTTTTAAAGCCTACTTGCTTAATTATTCTGCAGAGGTGACCTTTAATATCACGTGTAATAAAAGTAACATCGAATTTTCTTTTTTTTAATTCACCGGCTAAAGCAATGCATCTCATAACATGGCCAGTCCCTATGTCTAAGGATGCATCAACTCTAAAAATTACTCTCACTTAGTATAACTCTCTAACAATTGCGCTTTCGTTAGCACGTTTAATTAAAAAAAAATTCACAACTTAAATTTTTGAAACAACATTTTATAGATTCAATTTAAACGCTTAAATTTAGAATAACAGATTGGCCCTTTTAATAAATTAATAACATCTCTGCCATCTTCACATTCTTTAATTAACGAAAATACAGGTTCAAGGGCCTCAAAATAACCATCAACAATATTTTTTGTGTGCTCTATACAAGAATAAACGTTTGTTGTTGCCAAATAACCTTTAGCAAGCATTTCTTGTGTAATAAGAGTTTTGTAAGCTAGAGCTTTGTCACTATTAAACGAGTAACTTGCAAAAGCCGGAATGCCACTAGTGGTAATCGATAAGTTATACTTTTCTGCTAATTCTTTCCAGCGTGCTATTATATCTTTTCCAGTATTGGTAATTTTATGCCAAGATTTTACTTGGTTCATCACTTCTAGCGTTTTTAAGGCTGCTGTTGGACCAATACGTTCAGTCCAAAAAGTACTACTTATAAATGTAGTTTGAGCAGCTTCCATAACTTCTCTTGTACCAATAACAGCAGTAATGGCATAGCCATTACCTAAGGCTTTTCCAAACATAGCCATATCAGGTTCTACTCCGAAAACTTTATGTAGTCCACCGTATGATTGTCGAAAGCCAGAGGAGCATTCATCAAAAATAAGCACAATATTTTTATCTGTTGCTAATTGTCTCACTTTTTGCAAAAAATTATATTCAGGTTCTTTGTTTCGCATCACTTCCATTTTTATTACACCAATATCATGGGTATCAACTAAGGCTTCAAGTTCGGAAAAATCATTGTAGTTAAATGGAAATACCGTATCCTTAAGGTTACGCGGTATGCCTTTAGGGTCTAGCCCAGGCAACAAATGTCCATCTAGACTTTTATTGTCGCTTAAGTTAGCAGAAAGATACCAATCGTGCCAACCGTGATAGCCACAAATAGCAACTTTCTCTTTACCTGATGCGGCTCTAGCAATACGGACGGCTATGGCATTAGCTTCACCACCTGCGCGAGCAAATCGGACCATATCGGCCCAAGGGTGCAACTCTACTAGTTTTTCGGCAAGATAAACTTCCTCTGAACAATTAAAAGTTGACATATTACCAGTATGTACGGTTTGCATAACCGCAGCATCTACTTCAGGGTGCCCGTAACCTAGTATATTTGTGCCAATACCCATTATAGACATGTCGATATATTCTTTGCCATCAAGATCCCACACTTTACAGCCTTTGGCTTTACTAAAATAAGTTGGCCAGAGCTCAGGTAAAAACATTTCTGCCCGCTTAGATAACAACATATTTCCGCCAGGAATAACTTGCTTAGCGCGTTTCCAAAGTTTTTGTCCGTTACCCATTATGGATCCTTCGTTGCGATTAATTTGTTGGTTAGCAGCAAACAAATTTGGTTGTCTCAGCTGCAACTCCAGCACCCTCTGCCAAGTGAAATTAATATCGGGCGCAAAATGCGTAAAAACATTTGTTATTACCTCAAAATCAGCTGGTTCGTCAACCGTCCAACGAAGCGAAGATAAATTTTCGTTGTTTTGAAGGCTTGATATGTTAAATCGCCTAGAATCACGTATATAAGACGTTACGTGCTCACGATCAAATGGTCTATCTGATTCAAGCATTGCTTGTTCCAGCGCCGCAAATTTAACAACCTCTACATCTAATCCATCAGGATAAGATGGTGGGTTTACATTACTAAAATAATCTACATTCTCTACACGAAAATCTTTAACACACTGATCAACCAACTCAGGGTCAACCAGAGGACAATCGCCAGTAATACGAACTACTGCATCAGCCTTATGTGTTTTAGCTACACTTACATATCTCTCAAGTACATCACTTTCACTACCTTCTTCGCAGGCATAACCCAATGTTTTAACATGCTCAACCAGTACTAAATTTTTTGTATCAAACGAAGTGGCTACTACAATTTGATCCAACTCTTTTGATTGGGACAAGCGTGCCAGCAGTAACTCGATCATTGGTATACCATTAATCGTCTTCATTACCTTATTCGGAAAACGTGTCGACCCCATACGAGCCTGCACTATAGCTATAATTTTCACAACATACTCCAATTAGATGGGTTAATCAGATACTCATCAGAGCAATTGATGTTAGGCCAGCTAGTAATTGGTAGCTCTTTCTGCAACTGAATTAATTGCTTTAGCTGCTGTACACTTTCAACCCCCACTAAAATTTTAGAAATTTGCGGGTGAGCTTGAACAAACCCTAAACAAGCTTGTGCAGCCGAAATATTATTATCAAGCAACCAATTATGCCAAGTATCAAACAAAGGTCGCCAGTGTTTGAAATTTTCTGGAATTGAAATAACTTTCATTAGCAATAAGCCTTGCAAAAATGTAGAACGAGTATGTACTTCAACCTTTGTATCATATAATTTTTGCAACCAACCTGACGACTTCAAACGCTGGTCGAGCAAATTAAATGGTGACTGTACTAAATCAATTTGGAATAAATTTTTGAGATTATCTAATTCTGATGGCGCATAGATTGATACGCCAATTTTTTGAACCACTCCTTCAGCTTTTAATTGATCAATTGCTTGAATTAAACCCTTACCTTTTGAGCCAAGGAGTTGTTGTGAACGATGAAATAGCAATCCATAAACTTTTGTTATATTTAGACGTTTCAAAGATGCCTGCATATGTTTACGCACCCAAAAAACAACGTCTGTGACATCATCTGGCATTGCTGGTAGCTTCGTAATCACTTTAAAACCGTCTAAACCAATATCTCCCAAACAAGTCTCACTATCCCCGTAAGCAATAGCGGTATCAATAGTATCTATGCCGCTTAATCTTGCCAAAGCAACAATTCCTTTGGCATCCTCAAGGCTTACTTGCCCTTTTTGATTTGCAATGCCGTAAGGTAAACCAAACTGGGCTGTGCCCAAAGCCAAGTGGTTATTCATAATTTAAAATTTTTTCTCAAAACTGAAGTTGCAACCCATTCTTGAGCATTATCAGAAATTTTTTCCTGTCCGTGATCACTTAACTTGTGCGAAAAGCAAGTATAGCTAGGATGCCAAGAAAATAGTTTACGATAATCCATTTTATACGAGTAAACTCCTTTTTTATGATGGTAATCGCAGGTTATTGGTGATGGGGAGAAAAAATCTCTGATAATTAACCAAGATTTTTTCTTTAAAACACGATCGGCTTCTTTTGCAATAATAAACAAATCGTCTTGGTCACATAGATACAAACAAAAGCCAAAGATCACAACGTCAAAACTAACAGACTCAAACGGTAGATAATCTGCTGATCCATGTTCGGCATGCACACCTTTTTTTCGAGCCAATTCGACAGCTTTGCTTGATGGTTCAAGCCCATAAGTGTTAGCACCTAAATGCTCAACCATCCAAGCTAGACGATTTGCTTCGCCACATCCAATCTCAAGTACCTTAAGCACCTTGCCTACGTATTCTGGCCGTTTAGAAATATTAGAAACTATTTTAATTATGGGGTCAGATAAATCAAATATCTTACCTTGAAGTATTTTATGGTTTCTTTCGAACCATGCATCCGCTTCGCCAGCTAAAAAAATTTCTTTTTGTTTCATGATGATGTGCCTGCCAATGCCAACCTTAGAATTTCTATAACATATGCTTGTTGGGAGTTTGAAAGTGTTGTAAATATAGGTATACTAATTACCTCCTTAAAATATTGCTCTGCTGTTGAGCAATATCCCACCTTAAACCCCATTGTCTCATAATATGGCTGACGGTAAACAGGAATATAATGCAGATTAACGTTAATATCCACAGACTGAAGCTTATTATAAACTTTGCGCTGAGTTTGTTTAGTTTTACCCTGCATAATACGAATTGGGTATAAATGATAAGTAGAATAGCTATCGACATGTTGATAAGGAATTTGTAGTGCCAATCCAGATAGTTCATCGTTATAACGCTTGGCTATTTTTTGACGTTTTTTTACAAACTCATCCAAACGATTCATTTGGCTTAATCCCAACGCAGCGTGTATATCAGTCATTCGATAGTTAAAACCCAAGCGAACTTGTTGATAATTCCAAATTTCATCCGCTGGCCTTGGTTGCATTCTATTAGTATCACTAATAATGCCATGACTGCGATAACGTTGTAAACGATCCGCCAATTCTGGGTCATTAGTAAGAGCCATACCACCTTCACCAGTTGTAACTATTTTTACTGGATGAAAGCTAAATACTGAAATATCACTAAAACGACAGTTACCAACTGGCTGATTTTTGTACTTTCCACCGATTGCATGTGAAGCATCTTCTATAATTTTAAATCCATATTTCTCACTGAGCGCATGTATTGTGGCCATGTCACATGATTGTCCACACATATGAACTGGCATTACAATTTTAGGTAACTTATTTTTTTTTTCAGCTTGCGCTAGTTTTTCAGCCAGGCATTCTACGCTCATATTGTAGGTGTGCGGGTCAATATCTACAAAATCGACTTTGGCACCACAATGTAAAGCACAATTAGCTGATGCGACAAACGTATTAGGACTAGTCCAAAGCCAATCGCCGGGACCTAAGTCTAGTGCGAGGCAAGCAATATGTAATGCCGCCGAAGCACTAGTGACTGCAACCGCATGTTGTGCACCACAATAATTGGCTACGGTTTCCTCAAAAAGCGGAACAACTGGACCTTGTGTAAGAAAATCCGAGCGTAATATTGTAACCACTGCATCAATATCAGATTGATTAACGTCTTGACAACTGTAAGGAATCATTTATTACCTCTATTTGTTCTTTGTATGCTAAGCAGATTGCGTTGCAACATCGGTATAACTGCCACTTCGTTTAATTTTACCATCTTCTAACTCTATTATCTTCGTACAATTTTTAAGCGTTGTCAGACGATGCGCTACAATAATCACAGTCAGTTCATCACCTAAATTTTTAATCGTTTCCATAACCATGCGTTCGGTATCATTATCTAACGCACTAGTGGCTTCGTCAAACACGATCACATCGGCTTGTTTATATAATGCGCGGGCTATGCCAATGCGTTGGCGCTGACCACCAGACAATCTGACACCTCGCTCACCCACTACTGTATCGTATTGTTTATCCCACGTTTCAATAGTTTGTGCAATCTGTGCTTTTTGTGCTGCCTGCCGTATGCGAGTGTGGTCTATTTCTTCGACGGGCACTCCAAAAGCGATATTCTGTACAATGCTAGTATCTGCTAAAAAAATAACTTGTGGCACGTGAGCAATATGAGCCATCCAGCCACGATAGTTTTGCTCGGTAATCTTTACACCATCAATTTCCAAACTTCCATTAGTAGGCCGCAACAAGCCCATAATGATATCTGTCAACGTACTTTTACCACTGCCTGTAGCACCAATTAAACCTATGCAACTACCTTTTGGGATGCAGAGATTAAGACCATATTTAAATACCCAAGGTGCATTTTCTTCGTATTTAAAAACAAGATTATTTAGAGTAATACAGGACTCAAAAGGCATAGCTGACGGTAATGGCTTATCAGCATCATCTGGCAATGGTTGATCAAGAAGATTTAATGTATCATTTAATAGTGCCTGACCGCCACGAATAAGAGACCAGCTGGAATAAGCCTGTTGAAGCATCGGCAATGAACGTTGTGCACCCAATGCCAATGCCCCTAAAACTGGTATAGCGTCGACAATTCCTGATGTACTACTTGCTAATGAATAAGCAAGCACAGCAATTAGTACCATGCCTATGGCCTCTATTCCAAAACGTGGGCAACCACTGATAATAGCAACATTGGCTGTTGCACGACGTAATGGCAAATCTGATTTTCGAAAAATATTACAATAGGTCGTTTGAGTGCTATTAATCAATACATCTCGAATACCTCCTAAGCCTTCTTGTAATGCTTTAATTACTTGATTTGACTGATAGTTAATAAGTTGACCATTCCTTATTAATTGTTTTTTAGTCACAAAAATGATAGCCAAATAAACAGCTCCAAACCCCGCAAAAGCAATAATAGCAATCATAGACTCAATAGTTAAAAGGGCCAATATGATAAATATCAAAATCAAAGTAGAGCTTAATATGTTGAGTACTGGCATAAGCGTACTATACACAACATGGTTTGCTTTATTAGAAATACCTGCAATCATCTCACTACTATTACGTATTACATGTACAGCATAAGGTTGATAGAGCGTTCGACGATAAATACTTATACTAAAATCAGCACCAATTGCATGACTAAGTCGTGTTTGTGCCCAGAGTAAAATTATTCTCGAAGCGCCGGAGAACAATGCAGCGATGGCAAAAACAAAAG
>Ga0181564_10003003_pt1 | contig 14575 bp, 10 predicted proteins | sample 011ome_24_FD_134512 | JGI IMG/M metagenome (GOLD analysis project Ga0181564, IMG submission 134512) | Coastal salt marsh microbial communities from the Groves Creek Marsh, Skidaway Island, Georgia - 011513CT metaG (megahit assembly) | ecosystem: Environmental > Aquatic > Marine > Intertidal...
GACATCATTGTCGCTCACGCACGCGCGTCCTAGTCGTCACGTCGCGTCGCACAGTGTCGCCACCGCGGATTTGCCAACAATTTCCTTGGACAAATGACTTTGACCAATCGTGACTCAGCACTCTAGTCCCCACGCACACCACGAGTCCATGATTGGTGAATCCAAAACTTTTGGAAGCAAAAGCGGAAAGGAGTGCGCTCGCCAGACCCCGGCGCGGGTGGGTAGCGTTCGACGCGACGCCGACGCGGCTCACGTCGCGCGCGCAGCGTAGTTCATTTTTTGTCCCTCATTTTTTCACCCGCGAATCAGCGGTGCGCGACGCTGCGTCGCTCGCGCGGGGCATCTAACTGGCGAGAATTCGCATCTATCGCAACCGCTGGCGTTTGCGTCGATCGATCGCGTTCCATTCGTCGTTCGCTGACGACGGCGTCGACGAGGGCGTGAAGACCTTCGCGCGCGGGTTGATTCGCGTGCGTAACACGCGGTCGCGTACGCTCGCGCGCGATCGCGGGCGAGGCGGAGGCGGCGACGCGGCGCGCGCGCACGCAGAGGCGTCGAGGCGGGGTGTGGGTGCCTAGTCAGCCTCGAGGCACGCGAGAGAGACGCGGGACAGCACGGTGACGAGCGCGGACGACGCGGTTCGACGCGAACGCATTCGCTAGAGTAAATAGAGAGTAAGGGTTTGGTGATGATGAAAGGGGACGGGGTTTTGGCGATCGCGACGCCGGCGCAAAATACGCCGGCGAAGGTCGCGCTCGGGTTTAATGTCGCGCGAACGTCTGACGGGAAGAGCGCGGTTGGCGCGCAGTCGTCGCCGACGGCGTTGGTGAACGCAGCGAGAGATGTGTTTCGAGATGTTGGGGGGGAGGAGGATGGATCGGGGTCGTCGACGAGTTTGCTGAATGCGAATGAGTTGACGGTGCCGAACCACGATATTCGCGTCATGCTCGCAAACGGGGCGTCGAAACCCGTGGAGGTTTTGCGCTCGCACGTGGTGACGTCGTTGACGTTGAGCATGAAGCCAGAATGGTTTACGAAGAATCGACACGTTTTTACGCGATCGTCGCGTTTGTTGCTCGGTGAGTCTTCGCTTCCAGACCACGTCACGCGCGAAGAGGTGCACAGCAAGTTGGATGACCCAGACGAGTATCGCGAAGTCGTAATGCGACTCGCCGACTTGCAATACATCCGCGTCAAGGCGGTGGTGAACGTGAATGAATCTGGGGATATCGATGAACGCGAGTATTGGTTGCCTTTGAATAAATCGCAAACTATCGGAGAGATTAAGCGCTTGGTGGCGACCGCCGATGACTTGGAATCAACTAAGGAGCGACTGTTGAGCGACGTGGACACCGCATCAGGGATGAGTATGGTTTTGCGCGGCAAGGAGTTATCGAACTCATCGACGATTGAAAGCGAGGGGTTAGAGCACAATGCGCTCGTGCACTTGTACGTGAAGCGCGATGCCAATGTAAATGTGGCGTTGAGAAGCAATAGCGAATTGGAGATTCGCCTCAACGTCGATCAAACCGCCGATAGCTTCCGCAGCAAACTCAACGTCGTCAAGGCGGGATCGTTAGATAGTTCACGATTTCACACTCGCAGTGGAAGCATGAGCATGTATAATGCCACTGGGAGTCTACGAAGCGGGCCTTTGAGCTCGTACGGAGGGCGAGGCGATGGCGGGGCGCTGGAGTTACGCCCTCACGTGCCGCGCTCGTCTCCTCGAGCAGGCTCGAATTCTATGGCGATACCGTCGCCACATGCGCATTCATTTGGGGCGAGTTCATTTGGTGGTCGAAGCTTGATGCACTCGTCATGGGCTGCTCGCGCATCGCTCAACTCTTACAAATCACAACGTAGCGGCACGAGCAACGATTCAGTCTCGCCGCCGAGCGCGCCTATCACGCCTTTTGGCAGTCCTGGAACGCTAGCCCACTCGTTTGATTTGGCTCGTGAAGGTTTGCTCATGGGCAACGCCCCGCAGCTTTCGCAAGGCGGTAACGGTGGAGCGTACTTTTTGAAGGGAGTGGATGGAAAGACGGCGGCTGTGTTCAAGCCGGCGGATGAAGAGCCTTTTGCCCCAAACAACCCTCGTGGTCATCGAACGAGCCACAACGGTGAGGGGATGCGTAAAGGTACAAAAGCGGGTGAAGGTGCGGCGCGTGAGGTCGCGGCTTACCTGCTCGACCATGGAGGCTTCGCAGGTGTTCCCGCGACGTCCCTGGCAAATTTGACGGATTCCGTGGAAGATGACGGTAAACTCGGCTCACTTCAAGAGTACGTCGAGAATACCGCTGAAGCTGAAGAATTCGGACCCAGTATGTTTCCATGCGAAGAAGTACATAAGATCACCATTCTTGACATTCGATTGGCTAACACCGATCGTAACGCTGGGAACATCCTCGTACAAAGCGACGAAGATGGCAAAATTGTACGTTTGATTCCAATTGATCATGGATATGCGCTTCCGCATACGCTCGAGGATGTATGCTTTGAGTGGGAATTCTGGCCGCAAGCTAACATGCCGTACAGTGATGATGTTAAAGAGTACGTCGCCATGCTTGATGCGGATGAAGACATTGCATACTTGCGCGAAAACGACATTGAACTCGACGCGGCACCCGAGCGAGTGCTTCGCGTGTGCACGGCTCTGTTAAAGGAGGCTGTTCCGCGAAACTTTCGTGCGGCTGATATCGCTTCGATGTTGAACCGTAAGATGCCAAACAGAAAATCGGACATTGAAAAGATTGCGGCGCAAGCGGCGTCCACCGCCATCGCTGAAGGTCGCTCTGAGCGTGGTCTCCTGGTGCACAAATCACCAGAGAATGGCTCGTTCTGGAACGATTTAGCAGGCGATGAAGTCGCCGAGAAACGATTCATGTCACGATTCACAAAGCTTTTGATTGACTACCTAGACAACATGGTCCCCGAGCACGAACTTGCTGCCAAGTGACCGAGACAAGTCGACTGACGAACGCCTTTGTGTGTACCAACGATAACGATACCGGTACCAACCAACTTTTTCATCACGCGTCCACATCGGTCGCCGATGAAATACTAAAATCGTGTAATTATATTGTATGATGCCCTATGTTATTCATTCATCATTGTCACCGTCAAACGTCCGCGTGATATCGCGCCACCAACGTGCAGAAGAGTATATCCTTCATTAAGCCACCCCAACGCGCGCGCGCAACGCGCCTGCATCGCGCCTGCGTCACGTCGCCATCCCACGATGGCGCCATCATTCGATGATATGTTCACCGCATCTCCCGCGAGCTTATCCAAGCTTCGTACCGCGCGCGACGGCGTGTCCCCGGTGAAGTTTTCGTCGTTTGGCTCACCCGCCGCGGACGCCGTCACCGATGCGTTCGCGGACATGTTCACCGCGTCACCCATGGCGCTAAAGAAGCTCCGCGTGGGTAATGCGGGTGCGAGTACGCACAAATCATCCCCGAGCGCGGCGACGATGGCGCACCATGTCGCGAGCGGCGGGGACGGGAGCGATCGCGGCGCTGCGTTTGCAGCCATGTTCTCGGCGTCCCCGGGTGAGTTGGCAAAGATGCGTGCGCAGTCGACGACTACGACGAGCGGGATACGTTATGCGAATAAGGGCCAAGAGACGCGCACGTTAGCGGTGCCGGATTTCTCTGCGATGTTCTCGAGTTCGCCGGCGGATTTGAAAAAGATGGCGAGCGCAACGAAGCGGGCCACGCTCGGGAAAGAGACGGATAGGTTCGAGGTGACGTACCTCTTGCTCGCCGCGAACGAGTCCGCGGCGAGAGAAAAAGTTTTAGAAATTTGTTTGGAGCAGACTGTGGAGTTACCGGCGAGTTTGGTGCCGGAAGGTACCTGGATTCGCGAACACGTCGTCGGACGTTTGGAAAGTCTGCGTCATCCGCAAAGCGGACCGCACGCGCACAAATCGGATGCGTGGCACGCGGTGGTGAGTTATCACGCCGATACCGCAGGGGGCGAATTGACGCAATTGGTGAATGTCATTTTCGGTAACACGAGCATGAAGGAAAATGTCATGGTGGTGGATGTTGATTTACCAGAGTGCGTGCTTCGCGACTACCCTGGGCCTCGTTTCGGCGTCGCAGGTCTCAGACGTTTACTCCGCGTTCCGGAAGGACCGCTCGTGATGACGGCGCTCAAACCCATGGGATTATCGAGCGAAGAGCTAGCTGAGATCGCCTACGGCTTCGCCAAGGGTGGAATCGACATCATTAAAGACGACCACGGTCTTGCAGATCAACCGTACGCGCCGTTTGACGAACGCGTGCAACTGTGCGCCGCCGCGGTGGCCCGTGCCAACGCAGAAACCGGGCGAAACGTTTTGTATGCGCCATGCTTGAACGCCCCTGCGCATCTTATAATTTCACGTGCGCATACCGCACGTCAAGCCGGTGCGGGAGCGGTATTAATGATTCCCGGCATTACGGGCTTGGACGCGATGCGAGAGCTTGCAGGCGATGGTTCGTTCAACCTTCCCATCATCGCTCATCCCGCGTTGATTGGGTGCATGCTTGGCGGTGGGAGCACGAATAGAATAGCAGGGTTTAGTCACGAAGTATTACTCGGCATCTTGCCCCGACTCGCGGGTGCAGACGCCACGGTGTTCCCTTCGTTTGGTGGTCGATTTGGATTTAGCGTGGAGGAGTGCCAAGCGATTAACGCCGGGTGTACGCGACCGATGGGTAATTATCCCGCGATTTTGCCATCGCCAGGCGGCGGAATGACACTCGAACGCATCGCGCAAATGCGTGAGGTATATGGTCCGGATTTGTTGCTCCTCATTGGAGGTTCGTTGTACGCGCACAGCGAGAACTTGGTCGACGGCGCTCGACACTTCATGAAACTTGCGGGACGCAAAGCGCTCTACGGCCCGCTCGAGCACGCGCCGCATGGTTATAGATCGCACCACATGTGATGATGTAACACTGCTCTTATATTATCTGTCGTGTCTAAATAAATTCATTGCCAAACGTCGTCGCTCAGCAATTGCTTCTTTTTCGCCCAACCGATAGCGGGCGAAACCAACGTCGCCAACATGTGCACCCCTAACAACGGCTGAAACAAAAACGGCCACAAAAACAACCACGTTCCTAAAAACGGTTCATCAAACGATAACCCATTACCCTTACTCAACCTCACGCACACGCCGACGATTAACCACGCCAATATGAACAAAATCACAAAAAAGTCATACAACAAAAACGTATCAATCGCCTCCTTCACCCCGCCCATGGCTTTCTCCCCGGTGCTCTCCACGACCACGCTCGATGCGGCGTCATCTTCCGCCTTTTTCGCCGCGTATTTCGCGATATCCGCCTCGAGCTCGTCGTTCAAGTTGAACTCTAAGCGCTTGCTCAAATCATCGTCATCGTCACCTCTCGCGCTCGCGCGTCGGCGCGCGTCGCGTACAAGACGCCCCGTCGCGACGAGCGGCGTGGAGTTCGAACGCGAACGCGATCGCGCGCCACTCGATGGCGTCCGCGCGCGCGCGCGGGTAATGACGTTCGGTTTCACGAGCGACATGATGTGAAGGATATCGTTACTTCCACGCGCGTCGTCGTCGTCGCACGCGATGTTGACGACGACGACGACGGCGGTGGCGGCGGCCAGACTGAGGTCGAGGGCGAAACCCACGACGCCGGGTCGCACCATCGCATCACCACGGGCGTCGTCGTCGTCCGTCATCGCGCGGGGCGCGCGTCGCGGGGCACGCGCGAACGCCATCCGCAGCACCGAACGCATCGACATCGCCCTCGGTGGACGCCGCGCCGCGCGATATCCAGCGCGCGCGCCGCGCGCGATAGACCCAGCATTCGTAGACGCGTTTGGCGTGCGCGCGTCCGAGTGGGAACAAATCGAAGGCGCGCTGTTCGGCGCGTCGTTGGCGCCGTATTTGGTGTTTCTTTACTTTTTGCAAAAGGATGCGAGCGCGGCGCCTCGAGGCGTGGTGTTCGGCTTTAAATTTCTATTGGCGTTTGTTTTTGGCACGATACCGTTTGCGATATATGCAAAAGTGGAGTATGATGAGATATTAGCGAATTGTGACGTGATACATGGGGTGGCGGAGAGTTTGTTGACGCTGACGAATGTGTTCATCGTGCTCGGATTTCGACAAGGCTTGCGGGAGGCGCACGGCGATTCTGGGCGGAAAATGAAGACTTCGATGGGGGATATTGGTGCGGCGTTGTTTTGTGCGCTCATGGTGTCGAATGCGGTGTTTGGAGGTGCGAGTGAGGTGATGGCGGCGAACCCAGACGGCGTCGTCGCGGCGTGGGATTCGCAGTGGCCGCGTCTGGAGCCGGCGAATGCGCTCAGTCTGCCGACGTGGGTGATTCACGTCTCGAGCTTGGTTGAATGGCTCATTGCTATGGGATTAGCGTGGGAGTACGCCGAGGTAGTCAAGCGCCCGGCGTGGAAGGGGCTCACCTGGGGTATGGTTCCGTGCCACGCATCTGGCATCGCGGCTTGTACATTTCACTTATTCTACAACGCTCCGGCGTTGAACAGCGTCGTCGCCATGCAAGCGCTGTTAACAGTCATAGGCAACTCAACGTGTGCGATCGCAGCCTATCGCATCTGCAAGGAGGGAGAGCGCTTGCAAGGTGAAGTTGTGGCCGTCGACGAAGCCGACGACATCCAGTCCGCGCTAGACGAAACGTTGGAAATCTCCATGGGCTCAGAGTCCATGAAAGGTTGGGAAGACTTATCAGCCACGTGGGCATCAGATTCAGACGCCGTGCTCTTACTCAAGCTCGCGCTCGTGTCCACGGCGGTTTCGGCATTTGTAAAGTGGGGCTCGCTCGCCGTCGATTTCCCGTTCGAGCCAAACGTAGCGCTCGCGTTTGGCATCATTTTCATCCCGACATTATTGAATTGCGCCAAATGGGCCGAACTTTCGAAGAATGAGTCTGCGTAGCGCGAGTGATGTAGAGCCACCGCGCGCGTGCGCACGCGCGCGCATTGTAATATAAGCAGACGCATCACACGTCGACGCGCGTTGAATGTCACCAGAAGCTCGATCCACGAGCGCTATCGCTGATGAGCGATCGATCGACACTTTACTAGAATCCATAGGTGATGAATCACTCGATGCCGAAGAAGACTCCGTTGTCATTGCCCTTCGTTCGGCGCTCGGGGCTTGCGCGAACGATGCTCGACTGTCGCGCTGGCTCAACCTCATCGGCATTAACGACGTCGATTTCTCGAGCGCGAGCGATAGAAAACGATTCGAGCCGAACACCGAGTACGTCAATTACCGCCAGCACGGCGTGAGCTTGTGCTTTGAAGCTGGCGTGTTGGACACGGTGCACTTTTACGGCTCTGGCGTGGACGGTTACCAGAAGACATTCGCGAGCCCTCTGCCGCTCAAGTTATCCATGTCGCACAAAGGTGTGGACATCGTGCGCGCGCTCGGCGAGCCCACGTCTAAGGGTGGCGCTGGGCGCATGATTTGGTTGTCGTACGACCATCTCGGGTTGAAATTCGACTTGGCGAGCGCCACGTTTGACGAACCAGACTCATCCATCACGTGCGTCGCAGTTTGGAACGCCGGCGATTAGCCCGCTGTCGTTCGAATGATGCATAGTCTTGGTGTTGTACTAATATATCTACGTGTAGTCTTTACAATGTCCTCATCATTTCTTACGACGCTTACGCCCACCTTCAGAACGTTTGCGTTGCGGGAGGTTGTTACCATCCTTGTCCTTTTTCGGCTCCTCTTTTCGCTGCGCTCGCTCGACGAGCTTTTGCGCGTGATTCTTGATGTAAATTGGATCTTTCGATACGGGCATTTCTTTTTTGGGAATGTACACCGGCTCGCGCTCTTCGGACTCGGAATCATCGGAACTACTGCTACTGGAACTACTGCTGCTGGAATTCGACGACGAGCCGCCGTCGCCGTCTTTATCGTCGTCATCGAGGAAGAAGTCGTCGTCGTCGCCTGCGCCATCTTCTGCACCAGCTGCGACGGCAGCGCCGCCTTCATTCTCATCGCCGAGCGCCGCCGCCGCGGCCAAGTTGGCCTTGACTAACTTGCGCAGTCGCGCGCGTTCCTTGGTCGCGTGCTCGGTATCGCCCTCCTTCACCAACACGCTCACATACTTTTCTCCACGCGGGAAGTTCATGACGTACTCTAAATCCTCCTTCAACGACGCCAATTCGTCTTGTTCTACGCCCGATAAATTGTCTGCATTCTTCTCCAACTGTTCGATGCGTCGCGTCAACTTGACCCGCTCGAAAAACTTCACCTTGTGATACTTTGTAGACAACCTTTTCTCGCGCTCGATGCGCTTGTTTTCCTTGCCCGCATCGGTGAGTTTTTCCAACTCGCGTTCTTTCTCTTCGCGTAACTTTGGCGGGATGTTCTCGCGCTTCAGTAACCGTTCGATGCTCCGTATTTGATTCTTTACGCTTTGCTTCTTGGCGCCGACAGGTTTGGCGTGCTTACCGCCTTGACGCTTGACCCATTTGCGTTTGATCCCACCCTCGGTGCGCGGATGTTCGGGTTTCATCGCCGTCGATCACTGTGTGGCGGCGTATGGCGGCGTGCGCGCGAGAGGGTCGAACGAGCGCGCGTGCGCGATTGTGTGGGAGCTTGCTTCTTCAGGCGGCGACGGCTGCTGCGTTGGCGAGGCGGCGAGTTCATATTGACAATCAAGGGTCTGTGAGGGAACTGGGGATGTGCTAAGTAATGTATAATACTATGTGTACTCGCGATGCGTGGTGTGTGCCACCGCGCACGCGTACGGGCGCGCGTACGTCGTTTATGTGTCTCAATCGAACAACGCTTGCGGCTTTAAGATTTGCGACGACTGCCGACTGCCCCGGGACATACGCGGCGAAGCGTTCATTTCCATGTGTAATCGCAACGCCAATGCCTCGTCGGACAACTCTTTGGGTTCACCTCGCGTGGAGTCATCGTCGTCATCGCTCGAGCGCGCATGCGACGTCTTTTTCTTCTTCTTATCCGTCGTTTGCGTCGTCAAGTCGCTCGCGCTCGCGTTGGAGTGCGTCCGCTTCTTCTTCTTCGCGTCGTCACCAGTGCCAGCGGTGGTGGTGTCATCGTACGAACCCGACCGACCAGACGTCGTCAGCCCCTCACTCACCGCGGTCGACCTTTCAGAAATCACGAGCGCCTTCCCGAGCAACCGCGGGTCCCGAAGCGCCAAGCGCACGTACGCCTCACCCGCGATGCGTCCCTTCTTACTCCCTAAATCCGTCGGCGAATGCGCCACGTCACGCATTATTGCCGCCAACCGCTTCCGCGGCGGAAGCGTGTGCACCTCTGCCGACGCATAATACATGAAATCCGTCATATTCACGATGTGTCCACGATGCGCACGCGCGTGAATCAATCAATCAATCGAACAATTCGAGAGAATTCTTCCCTCTGCAATGCGTCGATCGCGACACGCGCGCACGACGACGACGACGACGACGCTCGCGTGTGGGTACCCGTCGTCGAACGCGCGAAAACGTCGATGGTTGACGAATTCGAGATGCGAGATCTTCGATGCGAGATGTTCGACGCGCGACGCGGTGTGCCGCCGACTGCGCGCGCGCGCGATCGTCGGGGTGACGTCGCGCGCCGCCACGCGTCCGTGGATACCATTTCTACCCGTAACTTTTCACAAGTCACTCAGTCGCGTCGCAAGGCCATCAAGATTTACGCCCATCGGTATAATGCTCGATGCAACGCTATCACGCGGCACACGCGCCTATGGTTTAGTGGTAAAATATTCGTTTCCCATATATTATGATCATGCCCGTCCATGTAAGCGGCACTAACGAAAGTCCCGGGTTCGATTCCCGGTGGGCGCATATTTTACCTTTTTGAAGCGAATCATTTGTCTTTTTATTTTTCTATATAGTAATTCGAATATCTTCACTATGCGACCTTTCGCACCCGCGACCTTTTATGGGCCTTTTTTTTTCGTCCCGGAGGGAGACGCTTGAGGTCGCGCGACACTTTTTCGCGGTCGTCAAACGACGACGACGACGACGACGACGATGATGATGACGACGACGACGACGACGATGAAAGGTGCGATGATGATGAAATCGCCGACCGTGCGCGCCCGCGCGCCGCGCGCGACGGCAGTGGCGGCAGCGACGACGACGACGACGACGGCGTCGCCGGTGACCCCGAGACCTTTTGCCGCGACGCGAGGAGGCGCGCGGCGCGGCGCGATGTGCGTTCCGCGCTCGACCGCGGGCGATGCGTTGCCGCCGCCCGCGGTGTTCGATGCGGCGTGCGCGGCGAGCGAGAAGAAGAGCGCGCAGGCGCCGGTGACGACGCTTACGCTGTCGTTCACCGCGGGCGCGCTCATCGGGTTGGGCGCGATGCTCATGACGGCGGTCGGCGGGTCGTCGCCCGCGCTCGCGAGCGCCAATCCTGGGTTGAGTGCTTTTTTGAAGGGGGCTATTGGTTTACCTGCTGGATTGACGATGGTGATTCTCACCGGCGCGGAGTTGTTTACGGGGAACGTCTTCGTGATGACGAGCGGGTTGTTGAAGGGGGCGGTGGACGCGTCGGCGCTCGCGCGGTCGTGGGCGTTGTCATACGTGGGGAATTTTGCTGGTTCGGTGTTCATGGCGTGGTTGGCGTATACGGCGTTGACGGCGGCGGCACCGGCGACGACGGCGGCGGCGATTGGGATCGCCACGGCCAAGGCATCCTTGCCGTTTAGCGCGGCGTTCGCCAAGGGCGTGTTGTGCAACTGGCTCGTGTGCCTCGCCGTGTGGGGCACGATGGCGACGACGTCGGTGGCGGGGAAGATACTCGCCATCTTCTGGCCGATTACAATGTTTGTCACGCTCGGCTTTGAGCACAGCGTGGCGAACATGTTCTTGATTCCGCATGGGATGATGCTCGGTGCAAACGTCACGTGGGCGCAAATGATGACTGGGAACATCATCCCGGTGACGCTCGGGAACATTGTCGGCGCCGCGGTGTTCGTCGCCGGCGCGCACTACATCGCGTACGGGAAGAAGTAAAAGTGTTGTGTGTTTTGGCGTATTCGATGCATGCGTCGGGTGCCGGGTGTGAGCACCGTACTATTTGTCATTTTATTTATCAATATCAACTTGAGTTTCGCGCGTTCTTCGCCGGCGTCAACCCCACACCTTCACGCACGCATTCGTTCAATCCGTTACGACGAAACCACGCATACTCAGCTATGACATTCATCGACAAAATCGTGCAATTTTTCAAAACAGTGCACGAAGAGGCGCTCGTGACGGTACAAAAGCCCATCGGCGTCCTCGCCATGGTATTCAACTTTTTCGTCCCAGGAACGGGGACCCTCGTGGCTAGCGTCGTCGCCGGAAAAATCAAAGAGGGTATCGTGTGCTTTGCCATGATGTGGCTCATGACATTCGTCTTCCTAGTCGGCTGGGTGTGGTCCGTCGTTCACGGCGTCATGATTTTCCTGAAGTCAAATTCCACCGACTAATGATTTGACTCTACGATGTTTACGAAACGTGTTCACCGAAGTGTGTAATGAGGACAGTGATTAATTTACACTTGTTGTAGCTAGTTGTTAAGTGTGATGATTCGCGTTGTCGCGCTAAATTAATCTAGTATCGGATAATAGACTCTTTCGGATACCCGAGCTTTTCCAACGCTGGAATGCACGTGTCCTCCTCAAACGCGGGAGGACCGCACATGACGGCGACGTGAGATGAGCCATTGGACGCGAAACCATGCTTTTCGATGATGGGCAAGCTAATGCGCCCATATGTAATTCTATCCGAGCTCCATTCCGCGCCCGTTTTCTTCTCGGCTGGCCAAGTCTCTTTGGAAATCATGTAGTGCACCTTGAATCGTCCCGCGTGCTCGCGCTCGAGCCGATCGAGCGTGTATTTCAATAGCACATCATCCTCCGTTTTATTTGCATAAATGAATGAAAGCTCCGTGTCGTCCTTTTCATCGGCAAGAACAGCGACGATCAATTGCAGCATCGGTGCGACGCCGGTACCACCACCGAGAAGCGTCATCTTCTTGACGGGTGGCAAATCCCTCTTGTCGATGCTAAAGTTACCGCGGCCTAAATATTTTATGTGACCAACTGGACCCTTGACGTCAATCGCGTCGCCTTCGTTCAGGTGATGAAGGAATTGTGTCAACGATCCGCCTTCTGGGTACGCCTCATGAACATCGGAGTAGTAAATCTTGATGACGAGCTCCACCGCGCCGAGCGTGCCGTTTAAGCTCGAAGGCGTGTACGCGCGCATCACCTTTTTGCCATTCCATTCACCACGCAAATATACATGGTAACCCACGGGCATGCTGCATTGATGTTCATCGCTTTCGAGCTTCAAGCGAAGAAGAACGCTGTCGTGCGACAATGGAATTTTTTTCTCAATCTTCAGAGGCAACCACTTTTTGGGATTCAGACCCATCGGTGCATTTTCAGCGACGACATTCTTTGCGCCCGCCCACATGCGATCAAACGCCGCGGCTTCGGCGGCCTCGCCCACGAGAATATCACCATACGCTTCTTTGTGCTCTTGGTAAAACTTGACCAAATCCACTGCACCACGCTTAGGCATCGCCGGGAACTCGCGCTTTGGCTCGGCGTCCGCGGCGGTGGAAGCGGCAACATCTGCCGTCGCCGTGCTCGCCGCAGCTTGATCAGCGCTACCCAACTCTCCAATATAAAACGGTTCGAGTTGTTTCCACGCTTTGGAACTGTGCACGGCTTCGAAATCTTCAGTCGTGTCTTCACCGGCATTCATGGTGATGGACGCGTTGCCGCCGGGATGCGAGCCCGCCTTCAAGTACGCGTTGACGTCGTACACTTTACCCTTGATGATAATCCAGCAATCATCTTCAGTGTTGTGCTTTTCAACTTCCTCAGCGGTGATGTATCGCACGTTCGCCTTGGGCGCTTCGGGCGCGATATCGACTGCGACAATCTTGTCGTCTGCCGGCTCTTTCTTTGCCTTTTCGGCGACGATGGCGTCAGTCGCCAAGATGGACACCGATACCTCAGACACGTGCTCCTCGCGCGTTACGCCCGCGCGCGCGGCTTCGAGGCTTTCAATGATGGGCTTCCATCCGCCAGATTCGTTGCCCATCCAACCACCCTTGAGTGCGCCGGGCTCGGTCGGGTGCTCGCATTGAATGTACGTCGGCGACGTAGCGCTCATCGCCGTGGGGACGAGCTTGACGCGGAAGTAACAGTTGTTACCCATACCCATCAAATTCCACGTGAAATCACGCGGTTGTGTATTGTTCGCTTCATCCCATGCGCGGCACATCACCTCCTTTGCCCGCGCAAGCTGGCTCGTCTCGACGTCGAGCTCCCAAAACGACCAGCACCAATGCTTCCCGTACATCGTTGGCTTGCACGGCCGTTTCACGGTTGCCAGTCTCCACACGTACCCACCATCTAAGCTCACCTCCACGCGCGTAATAGCGCGCCCGCCACCAGTGTACGCATAGCCTTTCACCGTGTAAGTCGGACTGTCCATCGGAATGCACTCGTCGTGCGCCGGGGACGAAATGGCGCTGTTAATGTTCAACTCGTTGAAAATGTACTCGGGTTTCTCCCACCAGTTCTCCTTATCCGCCATCGCAGCATCGACGCCCGGCGGCATGATGCGGTTATCACGGAAGTGATAGAAATTATCGCTCGGTTCCTTCGTGACGCGAATCGTGGTCAAATATTTGATCATTCGACCGCCGATGTACCCTGGAATCAACAAGCGCACGGGAAACCCGTGATCCGGCCGCAACGCCTCTCCGTTCTGCGCGTAGCACACCATAACGTCCTCCGCCGGATCAAGCGCTTTACTCAACGGAATAGACGTGCCGTACGTCCCGTGTTCGCCCTTGGGAAGCTCTCCTTTCGGCCCTTCAAAGCACACGAACCGACGATTCTCCGTGACTTCGCGCACGCCGCATTCGCGCAACAACACCCGCAGCGGCACGCCAGTCCACAACGAGTTACTTAATCCCGCCGCACCCCACCCAAAACCAATCGTCTTCTCATACATATTTTGCTCCTTACGACGATTCCCCGCGCACACCAACAAACACGGCATCGTCATCGCGGGCTTTCGCAACAACTCATCCATCGTATACGCTCGGGACGCCCTCGGCGCGTCCTCGCAGCTCACCGTCACCCTATGCGCATCCCACGAAATCTCCTGCGCCGCGCCATGATTCCTCACAAAATGCAACTCGGCTGGCGTTATCGCCCCGCACTTCATCAGCATCGACAGTGGCGGCTCGACGTTAAACGGATGCGTCCCCGTGAGCCGCACGAGCGCCTCGTGTCGCGGCACCCAGTGGTCCGGCGTGTTCAAGTCCCGTCGGTCCACGCTCGCCCCCTCGCGCTTCGCCCGCTCCAGCGCCCCGCGCTCGCCTCGGCACTCAAGCAACGCGCGTTCGACGACGTCCATGGCCATCGGAAGCGCGCGCGTCACGCCACCTTCGACGCATCGCCCGTCGTCGTTCCCAGCGCTCATCGTCCCGGACGACCCGCCCCAGCGCATCGCGAAGAATCCCATTCGCTGTACGCGTCGCCGTCGACGTCGGTCCCAGTCC
>Ga0181564_10003004_pt1 | contig 14571 bp, 12 predicted proteins | sample 011ome_24_FD_134512 | JGI IMG/M metagenome (GOLD analysis project Ga0181564, IMG submission 134512) | Coastal salt marsh microbial communities from the Groves Creek Marsh, Skidaway Island, Georgia - 011513CT metaG (megahit assembly) | ecosystem: Environmental > Aquatic > Marine > Intertidal...
AGCTTAGGCCAATCTGACACTGGAGGTCAATTTATCGCAATAAGTAGCGCTGATCTTGTCGAGGCAACGGCAAACTCCGAGCACCGGCTAATCGTAACAGCAGGTTTTCCAGAGACACCCAGGCTTCGCCCAATAGTTGGCCTTTCCCCTGCTGGTCGATCACTGCACACTCTGCCAGCACAACCCCCGGATCTTTGATGCGGGTCGCAAACTGTTGTAACAACCGCTGCCGCGAGGGCGGCAAACCCTGAGGTGACTTGATACGACGTATCTGACTGGTCAAAGCACCCAGAATCGCAAATAGTGCCACACCTTCATCACGCAAGGACGCCAGGATACGCGCCGCTTTCACCGCATCTCCTGCCATCACGGCATCGAGCAAATCAAAACTGTTAAATCTGGCCCCGTCTTCCAAACTGCTGACCATCACCTCAAGTGTGATCGGCTGGGGCAGCTCCATCAATAACAACTTTTCCAATTCCTGGGCAGCCGCCAGCAAATTGCCTTCTACCCGGTCCGCCAGATAGGACACCGCGTCGCCCTGCATAGACAACGACAAATTCCGCGCCCGCTGCTGCAACCAACGCGGCAGTTGCTGGGCGGACATCGGCCAGATCAACGTCATCGCGCCTACTTTGTCCAACGCTTTAAACCACGCACTGCTGCGCTGCCGGGGTTCTAATCGCGTGGTACGCAACAACAATATAGTGTCACTGAGGGAACCTGCTTCAACGCCCTCTGCCCACGCCCGCAGCGCTTCCGAGGCCTGGCGATCAAATTTTTTAACCGGCAGACGCACATCGAGTAATTTTTTTTCTGCAAATAAAGACAGGCTCGCCGCATCGTTCGTGAGGTTGTGCCATTGGAACCCCGTCTCAACATAATGCAGGGAGCGTTCTGTAAACCCCTGCGCTCTTGCCGCGGAGATAATGGCGTCGCAGCATTCTTCAACCAACAGGGTTTCGTCCCCTGATATCAGATAAACCGGATATAGGCGCGATTGCAGTGAAGTCGAAAGATCTTCGGATTTAACCTGCATCAGGGCTTGGGGATGTGTCCTGCAGACGGCGACTGACCGCCTCCATCGCGCGCAACATCTGGCCGGCTATATCGTTGACCAGTTCTCGATCGAGCAGCAGCCGCTCTTCACTGCTGCCCACAATATTCGATTGATCGATGCGATAAACCCGCTGGCGCTCTATCCACGTTGGTGCGCTAAGTTCCGTCCCCGCTGTGTCCAGAATTCGATACCGCACCGCCAGGCTCGTTTCATATTCAGTTGCACGCCCACCACCCGAGGTGGACGCACTGCGGCGATCGCGGCGCTGATCCATTAAATCCAAAACCAGGGCTGCCTGCGACGGTTCCATTTCTATCAAACCGGCCTGTGTGAGTTGCGCACGCAGGGCGGTGGCGACTTCGATGCGCTCTCTGCCAACAATTGCAAAGCTGGTGAGTTCTCCGCTGAAACTGTAGGAACGCAGCTGAAACCCGCAAGCATTCAATAGGGTTAAGAAGATGCCCACCAGTGAGCACCGCAATACCAGACGGCCAAAGCCAACGGACATCGCATTACCCGACAACGATATTCACCAGTTTGTTCGGCACAACAATTTCTTTGCGCACGGTTTTACCCTCTATATGTCGCGCCACATTATCCTCTGCCTTCGCCATCGTCAAAATTGTTTCCTTCGGGGTGTCGGCAGAAACCTGCACTTTGCCACGAACTTTACCATTAACCTGAACGACGAGTTCAAATGTTGCCATGGCCAGCGCGGATTCATCCACCTCAGGCCAGGGCCGGCCAACTAGTAAATCTTCCTCACCCAGTGCTTTCCACAGCGCCTCACTGATGTGTGGCGCTATCGGCGAGATGACCAATACCGCTATGCGCAAAGATTCGGCCACTACGGCTCGGTCGTTGGCACTACGCCCCTCGAATTTACCGATCGCGTTACACAGTTCCATCACGGCGGACACCACAGTATTAAACTGGGTGCGGCGGCCATAGTCATCATCTGCACGACTCAGGGTGGCGTAAGCCTTGCGTCTCAAGTCACGCGCCGGCTCGGAAAGTTGACTGACGTCAACTTCATCAAACGGCATCTCCGCAGCATGTTCATGCACGAGGACCCACAGTCGCTTGAGGAAGCGCATGGCCCCTTCAAGACCTGCCTCACTCCATTCAAACGATTGATCGGGCGGTGCCGCAAACATCATTGCGGTGCGCACAGTATCCGCTCCGTACCGATCCAAAAGCTTCTGCGGATCGCCAGCATCACCTGCGGACTTGGACATTTTTTTACCGTCTTGCAGCACCATGCCGAGCATCAACAGCTGCTTGAAGGGTTCATCAGAGCTGACCAGCCCTTCGTCCCGCATCAATTTGTAGTAGAAGCGGGCATACAATAAATGCAAGATTGCGTGCTCAATGCCGCCGACATAATGGTCCACAGGCGCCCAGTAATTCACGCGTTCATCAACCATCGGCGTGTTTGCATCAGGACAGGCAAACCGCGCGTAATACCAAGACGATTCCATAAAGGTATCGAAGGTATCCGTTTCTCGTCGAGCCTCGCCCCCACATGCGGGGCAAGCTACATTGAGGAAGCTGTCCATGGTGGTCAAAGGCGAGCGTACGCCTTCAAACTGCACCTGGGTTGGTAATTCAACCGGCAAATCTTGTTCCGGCACCGGCACCACTCCACAGTCCCCGCAATGGATCATCGGTATAGGACAACCCCAATATCGTTGCCGAGACACGCCCCAATCACGCAAGCGATAGTTGGTCACACCGCGCCCCATTTTTTTGGCCGTCAGCGCTTGGGCTATGGCAGCAAACGCCGCATCGAATGTGAGGCCATCAAACTCACCCGAGTTGATCACCCGACCATGACCCGTGAACGCCGCCACCGCCAGATCACAGGGTTCACCCTCTAGGGGTTCAACCACCTGCTTGATCTCTATATTGTACTTCTGGGCAAACTCCCAATCCCGCTGGTCGTGGCCCGGAACTGACATCACGGCACCGGAGCCATAATCCATCAACACAAAATTAGCCACCCAAACAGGCAATTGCTCACCGGTTAGCGGGTGCTCCACCATGAAGTGCGTTTGTATCCCCACTTTTTCCATGGTCGCGAGATCCGCTTCCGCCGTCGTATTTTGCTTACACTGCGCAATAAAATCTGCGACCTCCGCCTGTTGTTCCGCAGCGGCCAGCGACAAGGGGTGTTCGGGCGCGACCGCAACATAAGTCGCCCCCAGCAAGGTGTCTGGACGCGTTGTAAACACCGTTAGCTGCGCCTCGCGACCCACCACTGGAAAATCGATTTCAACACCCTGAGACTGACCAATCCAATTGCGTTGCATGCTTTTGACCGATTCTGGCCATCCGGTCATGTCATCGAGTTCACTCAGCAACTCTTCAGCATAGGCCGTAATTTTCAGAAACCACTGGGCCATTTCGCGGCGTTCTACCACTGCGCCTGATCGCCAACCGCGACCGTCGACCACTTGCTCATTGGCCAGCACGGTTTGGTCAACAGGGTCCCAATTCACCACCGAATTCTTGCGGTACACCATCCCCTTTTCATACAGCCTCAGAAACAGCCACTGTTCCCACTGATAGTATTCCGGATCACAGGTTGCAAACTCCCGTGACCAATCAATGCCATAGCCTAAACGCTGCATTTGGCCACGCATGTAGGCAATGTTGTCCTTGGTCCACTCTGCAGGCGGGATGCCATGTTTGATCGCCGCATTTTCAGCGGGTAGGCCGAACGCGTCCCAACCCATGGGTTGCATCACATTGTAGCCTTTCAAACGATGATAACGATTAATCACATCCCCAAGGGTGTAACAGCGTACATGCCCCATGTGCAGTCGACCGCTGGGATAAGGGAACATCGCCAGGCAGTAATATTTTTCACCGTCCTGAGTTTCATCGGCTTCAAAGCAGGCGGCTTCCGCCCACGCAAGCTGGGCATCGGCTTCAACCGCATGAGGATCATAAACAACGTTCATTACTACGCTAACCTGTGAAATTGAGCTGGTTTCGGGGCCCGCAAATATATAGCAAGTTGCCTTGCGCCGCATCCACGCAAGCGTGTTTGGTGGTCAAAACTAGGCAAAGTGGCGCCGTCTCAACAGCCACAACAACAGCGCCCCCATGGCGATCAACACGGGCCAGTGGCCGAGTCTGCTGAATGGCGTGCGGCCTTGCATGATCCACGCCTGACCACGTAAGACGCCTTCAGTAAACTGGGGCAATTGCGCCACCAGTGCGCCTTGATGATCGACAATGGCGGTCACACCATTGTTCGTTGCACGCAGCAACCACCGTCCGTTCTCAAGTGCACGCATACGCGCAATCTGCAGGTGCTGTAACGGCCCGAGACTATCTCCAAACCAAGTGTCATTTGAAATAGTCATCAGCAGCCCAGCTGTTCGGGCACGCTGACGCATGCTTTCGGGGTAAACAATCTCATAACAAATCGCCATGGCTGCTGCGCCAACACTCATCTGAATGTTGGATTGCTCAGCCTGACCCGCCACGGTCGTTGACATCGGAAGGTCAAAGAATCCAATCAGCCCACGCAACAGACCTTCAAGCGGCACGTACTCGCCAAAAGGCACCAAATGATGTTTGGCGAACCGCCCTCGGGCCTGGCCAAGACCAACAGCCAGATTCTGAAAGGCGTAGCCACCTTCCGGGCGTGGCACCAAACCCGGCACCCCCAAAATAAAATTCGTGCGGGTTGCTAGCGCATGCTGGGCCAGTTCCTCAAGCACAGCTTGCGCTTGTTGCGGAGGGTGCGTGATCGCCGCTTCAGGCCACATCACCACATCTGCGTCCCAATGGTCCGCAGACAACCGCAGATGCTGATCTAAATTGGGTTGAGCTTGGTCTCGCTGCCACTTGATGGCCTGATCAATATTGCCCTGGACCAGCGCCACCTCGACCCGCTCTGTAGGGGTTACCCACACCCAGAAGCTCCCGCTCGCCGCCAGCGACACCGGCACCAGCGCCAGCAGCACTGGTGGCCAGGCTCGGTGCCATAGCGCCGCCGCCAGCGCTGCTGCGACTATGACCACTAAGAGACCCAGACCGAATCCACCCACCACTGCCGCGGCTGGAGCGACAAACGTATCCAGCAACGCATAGCCCGGCAAGAGCCAAGGAAAACCAGTAAATAACCAGGTCGACAGCCAATCGACAAACATCCAGGCGGCAACAAAACTTAAGACGTCCAGAAAGATAGAGTCACTGAAGGCTTTCAAACGCAAATAGATCAGTGCCACGGGGAGTGAGAACAAAAGCGCGATGCCGGCGACGAACATGATCACCAATGCGCCGGCCAGTAGCGGTGGAGCACCACCATACACATGAATACTCACATACACCCAGGATGCACCCAGGCCATATTTACCCAGCCCAAAGATCCACGCAACCCAGAGTGGCCGAACCCCCGGGGCTTGCAATAACAGGTAAAGGCCGGCAATGCTGAACAGCGTTGCCGGCCAGAAATTGAAGGGTGCAAAACCAAACACGTATATGACGCCCAGAGCGAACGCCATCAGATACTTCACTTCGGCGTATCTACCCGCAGTAATCGTAACCGTCTGGAATCTGCGTTGAGCACCTCGAACGCCAGGCCCTCGATATTGACCGACTCACCGCGCTCAGGCAGATGGCCAAAAGCCTTTAAAACGATACCGCCAATGGTGTCGAATTCGTCATCGCTCATTGAGGTCGCGAAGTACTCATTGAAGTCTTCAATCGGCAGCGTCGCTTTCACATGATAACAGTGGGGCTCCATCTCTTTAACGCCGCTGTCGTCATCCACGTCATGCTCATCCTCGATCTCTCCGACGATCTGCTCCAAAACGTCTTCGATGGTCACCGCACCGGCAACCTGTCCGTATTCGTCGACCACAACCGCCATGTGATTGCGGGTCGCCCGAAACTCCTGCAATAGCACATTCAGCCGCTTGCTTTCGGGAATCACCGTCGCCGGTCTGATATGGTCTTTCATTGCAAATTTAGAGTGGTCAGGATCAAGTACCAACGGCAATAGATCCTTGGCGTGCAATATGCCTTTGATGTCGTCCATATCGTCCCCGACGACCGGGTACCTTGAATGCTGTGACTCGATGATGATCGGCAATAAGGACGAAGGCTCCTGATCTTCCTCAACAACCACCAGCGAGGAACGAGGAATCATGATGTCACGCGCATGCATTTCACCCACATGCAGTGCACCAAAAATAATATTCAGTGCGGTGTCGTCAAACATCTGCCGCGCGGCCGCATCGCGAAGCAATTTCATTAGCTCGGGCAAGTCTTCGGGCTCATCAGAAAAAAGATCTGCAAGCCATTCACGCACCCCACGGCGGTGGGGGTCCTGTCGGGCCGAGTCTTCGCGATCCGCGTCTATACGCGCAACGCCGCGCTCAGTGTTATCGCTCATGTAGCAATATTTCAGTGTCCTTGAAGCGCATATATACCACAAAGCGGAGCTGGATGGGTAAGCGGATGCACGACTTAGATCACATAGGGGTTTGCAACCCCGAGCGCGGCGAGTACCTCGACCTCCAGCGCCTCCATCACCGCGGCCTGCTCCGGGGTCTCATGATCATGTCCCAACAGGTGCAGTACCCCGTGCACAAACAAGTGCGTGAGGTGGTCTTGGGGCGTCTTGTTTTGTTCAACCGCTTCTTGTGCAACCACCGACCAACACAAAGCCAGATCTCCAAGTACCCGCATTTCCACCGGCAGGTCATCTGCAGCGGGGAAACTCAATACGTTGGTTGGATAATCCTTATCTCTGAAGCGGGCATTGAGCGCTCTAGACTCTTCAGCACCGCACAGGCGGACACACACCTCGCTGTCCAGCCGCTCGTCCTCACAGTGCAGCGCAAGCGTTTTAAGGGCGCGTTGAAAGAGCGACTGCGGAGCCTCGGCCTGCGGCGCCAAGCCATCAGCCCACTGTATATCAACCGGCATCTCGACCGCTGTCTGCTCGGCTCGCGCTCTCGGCACTCGCGTAGGCATCCACGATGCGTTGCACCAAGGGGTGGCGGACGACGTCTTTTGAACCGAAATGTGTGAAGCTGATACCGTCAATGTTGCGCAGTACATTACGCACATTCACCAAGCCAGAGTACTCCCCCCGCGGCAGGTCGATTTGGGTAATGTCACCCGTAATGACAGCCGTCGAACCAAAACCAATGCGGGTCAGAAACATTTTCATTTGCGCAACTGTCGTATTCTGACTTTCATCAAGAATAATGAAGGCATTATTCAACGTTCGCCCGCGCATGTACGCCAGTGGCGCGACTTCGATAATGTTTCGCTCAATGAACTTGGTCACCCGCTCAATACCCATCATTTCATACAGCGCATCGTAAAGTGGCCGCAGATAGGGGTCGATTTTTTGGGCCAGATCGCCGGGCAGAAATCCTAATTTTTCGCCCGCTTCTACCGCGGGCCGCACCAACAGTATTCTAGATACACGCTGTGCCTCCAGTGCCTCCACCGCACATGCGACGGCCAGATAAGTTTTGCCTGTACCCGCAGGCCCGATCCCAAAATTTATGTCATGCGAGCGCACAGCACGGGTATAGGTTTGCTGATTTTGACCTCGGGGCTTGATCATTTTTTTGTTGGTGCGAATGACCACTTGCGCGTCATCATCGGTGCCGGTTGGGGCCGAGGCGCGATCGCTTGCATTGTGTACGAGTTCCTCAACACCCGCTTCCTGCAGGAACAGGTGGACAAAATCCGGGTCAATCGATTCGCGCTGATATGTTTCGCGATACAGCTGGTGCAGTAATGCTTCTGCCGCAGTCACACGAGGTTCAGCGCCACTGACCTGAAATTCATTGCCACGATTGCGAATATGAATATTCAGACGCTTCTCTAGGTGCTTAATGTTCTGATCGAAAGGCCCACACAACGCACTCAAACGTTGCGAGTCGTTGGGTTCAAGAATAATCCTTCGAGTCAGCGCAACAACGCGACCTTCGTCCGCTTGCACCGGGGAGTTGGGTTCCTCTTCCATTATAGATAGTTGTCCTGTAATCGCGGCAAGGTGTCGCTTAAATCTGTATACCCGACAGTCAAACCAAGACGCCGCGCAACGAGTTGGGTAATGCTTCGCTGATGGTCACCCGGGCAAACCCGCCGACCAGCCCTGCAGGCCCGGGGAAATTGACCACCCGGTTATTCTCGGTCCTTCCAGCCAGTTGTCCGTCGTCTTTTTTTGATAACCCAGTGACCAGCACGTTTTGTTCAGAGCCAACCATGGCGGCGGAAATCTCTTCAGCCTGCTCCCGGATACGCTGCTGCAGACGCTGCAACCATTGTTTCTTGAGCGCCTCCGGTGTCGGATCAGGTAAGGCCGACGCTGGCGTGCCAGGACGCGCACTGTATATGAAACTGAAAGAAACATCGAAACCGACTTCTTCTATCAAAGCCATCGTGTCATCAAAATCCGCCTGGGTCTCCCCGGGGAATCCAATGATAAAATCTGAGCTCAGGCTGATGTTCGGCCGAACTTCCCGCAATCGACGAATTCGCGCTAGATAGTCATCACGCGTATGGCCGCGTTTCATTGCTTGTAAAATTCGATCCGACCCAGATTGCACGGGCAGATGTAGATGGTCTACCAATTCAGGAATCGTGCGGTACGCCTCAATCAGATTATCCGAGAAATCCATCGGATGCGACGTGGTGAAACGGATCCGCTCAACCCCGTCTACCCCGGCAACGTAATGGATCAGTTCTGCCAGATCAGCGATATCATCATCGATCGGGCCCTGATACGAATTCACATTCTGACCCAGCAGATGAATTTCGCGTACCCCCTGTCGGGCCAGTGAAACCACTTCGCGCATCACCGAGTCTACCGAGCGACTCACCTCTTCACCACGCGTGTAGGGAACAACACAGAAGGAGCAGTACTTACTACAGCCTTCCATAATCGAAACGAACGCCGCAGGGCCATCAATCTTTGGTTCTGGCAATCGATCAAATTTCTCGACTTCGGGAAAAGTAACATCGATCACCGGTAGTTTTTTGGCGTTCGAGCGTTCAACCATATCCGGCAGTCGATGGATGGTCTGCGGACCAAACACCATATCGACATACGGCGCACGCTCGCGGATAGATTCGCCTTCCTGACTCGCCACGCAGCCGCCCACACCAATAATCAGGTCGGGATTGTCCTGTTTAAGCTTGCGCCAACGACCCAGCTGGTGAAACACTTTTTCCTGTGCTTTTTCTCGAATTGAGCAGGTATTCAGCAGCACCACGTCTGCTTCGTGTTCGTCATCCACCAACTCATAACCTTGCTCCTCACGCAACACGTCGAACATGCGCGCGGAGTCGTACTCGTTCATCTGACAGCCGTGGGTTTTTACAAACAGCTTTTTAGCCATGACCTTGTTAAATTTCACGCTTGGTTCCGGGCGCGCAGTATAATTATTACCACTGCCGTGCGAAAGCTGGCAAAATCCGGAAATTCGAAATTGTTTGATCAACTTGTGATGAATCTATGAGCGACCGAGACCAGTCAAAACAACTTTACCGCGTGCTGTTTCACAATCAGGGTGAAGTGTACGAAGTCTATGCCCGGGCGATTTATCAGAGCGACCTTTATGGGTTTGTCGAAGTCGAGGATTACCACTTCGGAACGCGTTCGGGTGTGCTCATAGATCCGACTGAAGATCGCCTGAGAAATGAGTTCGAAGGCGTACAACGGTCTTTCATTCCAATGCATGCCATTGTACGGATAGACGAGGTCGAAAAAGGCGGGACGGCAAAAATCACTGACAGCAAAGGTGATAAGGTCACTCCGTTTCCTATGCCCGTGCCCAGAGACCCAAGCTAACAGCGCAGTCGATCAAACGCCGGGACCGTCAGGGCAGCTTCGTCTCATTTCATCTCACCGCGACCCGCTCCCCAAGTGGTGGCTCAGTATCCCTCACTCAACAACGGAAACGCTGACAAGACGTGGGCAGGAGCCAGCGGCGCCTCCCTTGTCAGTAAATCAGGCCCCAGCTGATCTAAGCGACTCACGCCCGCCAAAGCCATCGTGGTCTTAATTTCATGTTCCAGTATCTGTAACGCCTGTAGCAAGGCCTGATGACCGCCCGCGGCTACTGCGAGCGCCTCAAATCGGCCCATACCCACGGCCGTCGCGCCCAGGCACAGCGCTTTCACGACATCCGCCCCACGCATGAACCCACCATCCACCAGCACCGGCACTTGGCGGTCAACTGCGCGCACCACCTCAGGCAACGCATCGATACATGCTCGGGTGTGGTCTAACTGACGCCCACCGTGATTGCTGACATACACCACGTCAACCCCGGCCTCAACACAGCGCCGGGCATCCTCGGCTACGGCGACGCCTTTTATGATCAACGGTATATCAAAAGTGTCTTTGATATGAGCCACGGTGTCCCAACTCATTGTTGCTTGCGCTTTGAAGTCACCGCCGCCTGCTACGCGGCCCGATAATGGCACATAACGTTTTAGGATATCTCGTTCCCGACGCGAGTACGTTTGCGTATCAGCTGTCAAACAAAACCCGGTATATCCCGCCTCAATGGATCGCGCGATGATGTCATCCATCCATGCCTGATCGCCAGTCAGGTACAGTTGATAAATGCGCGGTCCGGGTACCTGCTGCGCAAGATCTTCAAAAGTCGGCAGGCAAACGGAACTTAAGATTTGTAAAATACCGAACTCTTGAACCGCTTTTGCCACTCCGGCTGCACCGTTGTCTTCAAACGCTTGTATTGAACCGATCGGCGGCATCACCACGGGTATGCGCAAGGAACTGCCCAACAGCTGCGTTGAGCACTGTACCTCACTGACATCGTTGAGAATGCGCGGTTTGAATACCCAGGATTCGACGCCCGCCCGATTTCGACGCAAAGCGCTTTCGGTGTCTGCGCCGCCAATCAAATAGTCCCACGCGCCCTGATCCAGGGTTTCTTTGGCCCGCTTCACAATCTCATGCAAGGTTCTAAAATCCGCCACCCGCTTCCCTCAAGTTCGTCAAGTCCACGGTATTGAACCTGCCGCGAACGCGCTTGACAAGGTAAACTATGGCTCAAACGTCACATCAAAATTAAGGAGACCTGCATGTCAGGTATGGTAATTATCGGGGCCGGCCACGCAGCCGGCCAGGCGGCAGCCAGTTTGCGACAAGAAAAATACGAGGGAGCGATCACCATCATTGGTGACGAAAATTGCCCGCCGTATCAGCGACCACCGCTGTCCAAGGCCTACCTCCAGGGCGAACAAACTTTGGATCGAGTCCTTATACGTCCCCAGAAATTCTATGACGATAAGAACATCACGCTCAAACTGGGCGTTCGCGCCACCGCAATCGATAAAGACGCTAAACAGGTCACATTAGACAACGGCGAGACCATCGACTACGACAATTTGATCATCAGCACCGGCAGCCGGCCACGTAAACTCAATATCACCGGATCCGAACTGCCCGGCATCCACTACCTACGCACCATCTCCGATGTCGACGCTATTCGAGCGGAAATGGGTGAGGGCAAGAATCTCGTGATTGTGGGTGGCGGATACATTGGCCTTGAGGTCGCCTCGGTCGGCATTCGTGCAGGTATGAATGTGCGCGTGCTGGAAATGGAATCGAGAATTCTCCAGCGGGTCACAACGCCGGAAATGTCAGCGTACTACCATCAGTTGCACAAGGGCCGGGGGGTCAACATTCATACTGAGACCGGCGTGACAGGTTTCCGGGGCGATACACATGTGGAAAAAGTCGTTTGCGGCGAGGAGATCGAATTCGACGCGGATCTCGTGATCGTCGGGATCGGCATCATTGCGAATATTGAACTCGCCAAAGAGGCAGGCCTGGTGTGCGAAAACGGTATTGTTGTTGACGAGCATTGCCGCACTAGCGATCCAAACATTTACGCTGCTGGCGATTGCACCAATCACCCCAACCCTTTGCTGAACCGACGACTGCGGCTTGAGTCTGTACCCAACGCTATGGAGCAAGCCAGAGTCTGTGCCAGCAATATGCTCGGTGGCGATAAAACTTACGCTGCAATGCCCTGGTTCTGGTCCGATCAGTACGAACTGAAACTACAAATGGTCGGCTTTTCCGCCGATGGCAGTGAACAGATTCTGCGCGGGAATATGGCGGACGATAAATTCGCCGTCTTTTATCTGAACGATGGTGCAGTCGTTGCTGCAGACGCAGTAAACAGCCCAAAGGAGTTTATGGTCTGCAAACAATTGATTGGTAAACAGGTTGATACGGATATTCTGGCAGACCCCGACAGCGATCTAAAGCAACTGCTTAGCTAGATCCGTATTGGCTGAGCATTACGCGGAACGTCTACATCCCTCTGCGCCGGGTCCGGCGCCCGGCAGCGCGACTCAGGGCCATGTGACACCATTATTGCCTATGCTCCAGCCAGGCATCCACCATCGTTACCGGCGTTTAACGCCATGCGTGCGCAACACAGTCCAATAAAACACGGGCAACCCAATGTTCCATCTCCTGCTACACATATCCGTGCCCCTGCTGGTGGCCACCACAGTGTATCGAGCCCGTTGGTTGAGAAGCTATGTGTGCCTGATGGGAGGCATGCTCATCGATGTTGACCACGTCTTCGCAGACCCAGTCTATGATCCAATGCGATGCAGTATTGGTTTCCACCCACTGCACACGCTCATCCCTATATTGGTTTATGCTGCCCTGTTAGTACCGCAGAGAACACGCCTCTTCGGTATCGGGCTATGTTTACATATCATTTTGGACAGCGCCGATTGCTATACAACTAACGGCATTTTCTTTCAGTAGGCCCGCAGCCCTCAACGCCTTATATGACTTTGAGGTGCGGATCGTTCCTCGGTATCGGTCGCAGATCGCCCCATTCGGCCACCATGCGGAAATAATCCTCGGGCTTCAATGCTTTGGCAATCAAGAACCCTTGCGCCATATCGCAATCGTGGTCTAACAGGTACTGCAACTGCATATCGGTCTCGACACCCTCTGCCACCACCTTTAAACCCAACACCTTGGCGATATCGATCAGGTGCTTGAGCATACGCCGGGCTTCGTCTGATGATTCCAACTCGGTAATAAAAGATCGATCAATCTTAACCGTATCCAGAGGTAACTGCCTGAGCATATTTAGAGATGAATAACCGGTACCAAAGTCGTCAAGCGCCACTTTGATACCCGCAAGTCGGAGAATGTGCAGTTCACTGAGAACCTGGGCCATATTTTCAACCAGCACGGACTCTGTAACTTCTACCTCGATCTTCTCATGCGGCAACCTGCCCAGATCCAGCATGGACAGCAGAGACATGGCAAACCCTTCGCTCATTATCTGTTTCGGTGAAGCATTCAGGGCAATCGAGTCCAGTTCAATGCCACGCGCCTTTGCTGAATTCAATGCTTTTCCGGCGCCTTCCACGAGCAATGGCATAATGTTGTGAATGAGCCCGGTTTCTTCCGCTACCCCTATAAAATCCTTCGGGTTGACCACCCCCAGTTCATCATCACGCCAACGCAGCAAAGCCTCACAATTACCCAGCGACCAATCCTTAAGGTCTAACTTAGGTTGAAAGTGCATTTGCAAATCGTGTCCTTTGATTGCATGTCGCAGACGGCTTTCAACTAAATTACGACGGTCGCTGGCTTCCTTCAAACTGTCATCGAAAAACGCGTACTGAGAGCCCCCCGTTTCTTTGGCCCTGTACATGGCCGAGTCAGCTTTCATAATGATCTGATCAAGATCAAATCCGTCGTGCGGATATCTAGCTACACCGATCGAGGTCCCAATATCGTGTTCCATGCGGTCCACAACCATAGGTCCGTCGACAATTTTGATAATACGTTCACAGATCGCTGAAATGGCGTCCTGATCAGATACGCCCGGTGCTATGACCGCAAACTCATCTCCACCTAATCGCGCTATTGTGTCTTCAGGCCGCAACGCATCACGAAGACCTTCCGCGACGCGCACCAGTATTTTGTCGCCGGCTTCGTGGCCTTCACTGTCATTGACTTTCTTGAACCCGTCCAGATCAATGAACAACAATACGCCTGTTTCGTTTCTGCGAGAGCGCAACAAGCTTTCTTTCAGACGATCTTCAAAGGCCCTGCGGTTCAATAAACCTGTCAGCGCATCAAAATGTGCCTGCTGATATAACGTTTCTGCCCGGGTAATGTTGGTCAGAGCCACGGATAGCCGATCTGCCAGATCCGTTAACCTCTTGGATTCAATCGGCCTGATTTCACGGAAACCCGTGGCAAACAAAACACCAGAGATGTATTCGTCCAGCGCAACGGGGTGCATATCTTTTAGATCACTAAATCGATTATCAATGAGCGACCAAAAGTGTTCTAGGGTGGTGATTTTTTGGTGCACCAGCGCAAACTGACTAACGGCTTCGGTCTCTACCTTGAGCCCCCGCAGGTAGTGCATATACAGTTGGTCTGGTTGTGCTGGTTGACGAAACAGCAAACGGACCTCTAATCCATCTAGTCGTGCTGCAAT
>Ga0181564_10003005_pt1 | contig 14571 bp, 17 predicted proteins | sample 011ome_24_FD_134512 | JGI IMG/M metagenome (GOLD analysis project Ga0181564, IMG submission 134512) | Coastal salt marsh microbial communities from the Groves Creek Marsh, Skidaway Island, Georgia - 011513CT metaG (megahit assembly) | ecosystem: Environmental > Aquatic > Marine > Intertidal...
GAATGATTTGTACTCAGATAAAATTCTAAGAGTCTCAGCATCAAGGTCAATTTTTCTAAACTTATTATTCTTAGGTAGCTTTTCAGTAATGTGATTATCTTTACCATCAACTAAATTCCTTTTGAGGATAATTGCTGAATCATCAAAGTCTATATCCTCCCACTTAAGACCACCGACCTCACCCCTTCGCATTCCAGTAGCTAAGGCAAGATTAAAATAGACATATGATTGATTGGATAAGAAATTCATAAACTTCCTATCCCTTCTAGTAGCCAGTAAGTCTTTAAAGCGTTGCTGATCCTTAGAAGTCATTGCAACTACACCTGCTCTTACAACTTTAGGTGGCTTAATCTTTCTAACAAAATTAGATGCGATTCTTTCCTCTATAAAAGCATCCTGCATTGCTGTGCTTAATACTTTGTAGGTGTCCTTGATAGAGTTATCTGAGTAATTCTCTTTTCTTAGATCATCAATCATTTGTTTCACATGAAAAGCTTTAAGTTTTTCTAGGGCATAACCACCAAGCTTTTTATTGATGCGATCTACATTAAATTTATATGACTTAAATGTAGTCTGTGCAATTTGTTGCTCTTTAACTTCAAGCCAGTTAGCCAAGAAGTCTTTAAGCTTCATTGAGCCACCTTGATTAATAAGATCGTTAGAAATTAGATACTTAAGATCGCTCTCAAGCTTGATAGCATCTCGTTTAGTATCAGCAGTTGCTCTTTTACGAGTTCTCAGTCCATCTTTGACTACTTGTACTTCTACAAGATATTTATCGCCCTTTTTATAAATACTCATATTATTTACTCCTTTTTGATTTTTTATTTCTACATGTACCACTGCAAGTTGAGCTATTGCCATATTTTGCCCAATAAGGAATCTTGCAAACGTCACATTTGCGAACATGTCCTTTTAAAACTGATTGATACCAACTAATGAATATTGAAGAAAAAATATTAGTTGTGTGAAACTCTAATTCAGTTTTCTTAAATTCCATGTGAAAGCCTATTACTGATTCGTTAAGCCACTTAATTGCTCTTGATGGCATTGAACCAGTTTTATGATATTGATGATTAAACTGCATCAAAGCTGAGATGTTATCTGCAATATTTTTAACAGTGGTTGGGGTTATCTTTGTATCTGATATCCCTTCCGTTGCTAAATCAGTAAGCGTTGATCCATGAGGAACATAAAGATCAAAACCATATTTGTTAGCAAAGTCTTTAACTTTTTCTTTAAAAGCTTCAATAGACTCATCGCTAGGGTTATTAGGTATAAAACCTTGATCATCCATAAATCCTTTTCCAATTTTTAAATATTCAGACCATAGGTTCTCTGGAAGATTAACAATGTCATCAGCTTCAGTTTTATTCCAAGTGGGATCGCCTACTGGATGCAATGTTTCGGCTTTTTCTATAAGCCAAGTATTTGTTTCAGACCATTCATAGCCTTCAGGGGCTCGAAATGATTGAAATTTATAAATACTCATATGTTTGTCCTGTTACACATTGATTACACACTGATATTCTGTGACATCTTGTATAACTAAAAGTGTAATTCATAATTACATGAGAAGTAAATATAAATTTCAAGGAGGAATTATGAAATTGACTTATACAGTATCTGAGGCTTCTGAAGTTTTAGGTATAGGAAGAACCAAGATGTATGAATTGATAAACAGTGGTGAGATTAAATCTATTCGATTTGGTGATGCCATAAGAATATCTAAAACGTATGTTGATGAATTAATAAACCCACGCACTGAAGATGGACAGAATGATGCAAACATTTCTACAAATACAAAATAGATTTAAGGAGAAAAAACAATGGCTAATAAAAAACTTAATACCATTAGGAGAAATAGCAATTCTTTACGCGCCGACCAATGTAGGGAAAACTTTCCTAGCTCACAAGATAGCTTTAGAGGTTTTGACAGGATCAAACGAGTTGGGAGAGTCTATGACTGGGAGAGTATTTCTTTACAGTCCAGATACACGAATAGAGGATTGCAAACTCAGAATAAATGGGTTGCTGAAGGCACTCAATCTGAGTCAATTAGACGAATTTTTAAAAAACCTATATATAACTTCTAGCAATGAATTAGATCTCACTCAAGATTCATACGGCACTATGCTGGAGGAAGTCTGGGAACCAGATCAAGACTCATATCATAATGGCGGTAAGTGGATTGAAAAACGAGTTCCACAACCATTTGAATACTATGGATGCGAATTTGATTTTGATGAGCCGCCACATAATTCGTTGATAATTATTGATACTCTTTCTCAAGCATTAGGTGATAGAAGTATTAATGATGATGCTGCAATTAGAAAAGCTATCAAAAATCTTAAAAATTGGATTGCAGGATCATTTAGGCAAGCTTCAATCTTAGTTATTGCTCATACTGGCCAGAATGCATCCAAAGGCATTATGGGATCTTCATTGCAAAAGAACGACTTCCCTACTGTTTTAAAACTTAGAAAGAAAAAGAATAACCAGCTGGAGTTATATAGAGAAAAAATTAAATGTAAGGCTGAGGGAACAAGCATTCCATTTGTTTTAAGAGAAATTGTTGTCGAAGAAGAAGAAACTCTCTATGTCGATGTTGGGAAACGATTAACTGAATTTGAAGACAAAATAATTACTTTATTTGAGTCTGGATTAAAAAAAGATGAGATCAGAGACAACATTTACGAATTAGGCATAGGCAACACGGCAACAAGAAAGAGTTTTAACAGTGTGTTTCTTAGACATTGGAAAAACCTTGTAGGTATGGGCTATATAACAGAGGGACAACATGACAACAATTAACCACTCCCAAAATGTTGCCCAATTTACTGACATACAACACACATACACCCCCCCTATAAGGGGGGTATGTAGTTGTTGTTGTAATGGGTTAAAGATTAAGAAAGATATGACTTATCTTGATGCTAAAAACTTTACTACTTCTTCTGCGCTTACTGAGTAATTTTGAAAGCTTGCACTAGACGAACCAAAAGTATTCACTCCAATAATATTGCCGTGGCTGTTAAGCAATGGTCCGCCTGAATTGCCCTCATCAATCGGAGTTTGGGTTAGATAGACTGTTGCGACATGTTGCATTCCGCTCTCCTCATACTGCCACTCATAATCATGCTTCATTTGACTTATGTAACCTGTTGTATAGCTCCAAAACTCAGTATTAGGATGACCAATTGCATGAACCTGCGAGCCAATGGGTGGTATGACTTTGCTAATCCTAAGAACATTTAAATTTGCAGGTGGGTTTATGAGTTTAAGGAGTGCAAGGTCCTTTGTTGCATCAGTCTTAATCAACAGAGCTTTAAAAAAATAATTATCAATATCATCACCCAGATCATATGAACCATATAGAGCGACCTCTAACTCTTTGCTTTCGGCTATCACATGATAGTTAGTAAGTATGTGGCCTTGTGAGGAAATTAATGCACCTGAGCCAAATCCCCCTTCACCCACTATCAAAACTACACCACTGTTTGATTGCTCAAAGACTTGCTCATTTGAAGCCAGTGTCGCTGTCGATATTATCAATATTGCAAACACCAAATTTAATCTATTTAAATAGTGCATTTTGACTGAGCCTCCAAAATTACATTTTTTGATAATAAAAATTCAGCAGCAACCTGATCTGTTACATTTAAATTATTGATACCGTCTTCATCAATTTCTTTAAGAAACAATGTGTCTCTTAAACCTGTCGCGCTTTTTCGAACGATGTAGCACCATGCAGCAGAGTATTCGCTTCCAGGTGAATCGTATTGTCGGCCAACAGTTACCTTTGTAATTTCAGAATGATCAAATGGGATTTGATCAAAAATAACATAGTTACGAACTACGTCAGCTGGCAACTCTTCAGTTAGCGCCTCTGATAGAAATTCATCATTAGATCCAGCTGATTCTGCAAGCAAAGCCTCCACATCTATTAACTCATCTTCATTTTGAGCGCTATATTGCTGAACAATCCCCGCTTCCCCTGTAATTGTTTGGTTTAAGGTCTCTTTTGTAAAACTGTTAGCATTCTTTAATGCAAATCCTATACACAATATTATCAGGCTCATTCCTCCATATTTTGCGATTAAGTAAGGGATTTCCTCCTTCTTGTTTGCAATATGCATGGCTCTAGTTCTTTCATGGTTGCGTTCAGCCTGCTCATCTAAATATTTATTTATGTAATTGTTATCAACGTTAATATTCATTAGTTAAGCCCTCCAGCAGCTGCAATAGGATGCAAGTTATTAGGTTGAAGCTCTTCTATTTTAGGAAGATCCTTTGGGTCAGTGGGTACAGGCACCTGAACAAATATAGGAACCTCTACAGGCTCCGGCTTAATGACTTCTTCATATCTAATCTTCTCAACCGGAATCTCTTTAATAACTTCTTTCTCAACCTCCACCTCTTTAATTTTTGTAACGATCTTAGGAGATCTGATTCTTTTGATCATAGAGACTAATCCTAGCCTTAATGTATATTTTATTGAGCGTTTCTTAGGTGCATCTTCTTGAATTACCAAGCTATATGCTAAGTAAGTCAGTAATGGCCCTGCAAGTGAAACAACTCCAGCTACAGACATCATAAAAATTAAGGCAAAGTTACCAACCTGCTCTTCAGTTAAATCAGCTAAGTTATCAACACCATAATAAAGAGCACTTAATCTGTGAATAAAAGATTCTCCTGTACTTGCTGATAAATCATCTCTGACATAATTAAGCTCCTGATTAATTTGAGCTTTAGCAATATTCAACTCATCAATTCTTGCCTTACTATTTTTTGCGTTTTCAACACTAAGTTCAATTTGCTTATTGGTATTTGAAATAATTTCATTTTTTTGATTTTGTAACTCAATGATTTGAGCGCCAATCAAAACTAAGTTCTGCTGTAAAGATTCTGATGGTTTGCTTAATTTAGCTACCTTACGATCTAAGGATGCAATTTTTTTATCAAAATCTTTTAAATCATTCTTATAGTTCTGAATTAAAACTGATTTTTCTTGATCAATACTTTCCCTTCTAGTTGCGTAATCATTTTTTATCTTTCCCTTAAAAAAGGTAGCATTAGATAGTTCTGTTTGCTCGTTTTCATTAAGAGTTAGCTTCTCAGCAGCTAAAGCACTTAAGTTCGCTCTATGAGAATCGATAAGATTTGATTTAGATAAATTAATTGAATCAATTTGCCTGCGAAGCTCATTAACCTCAGCAGAATTGTTTGAGCTATTAAGTGTGTCCTCTCTATCTCGTAAATCATCGATTTGCTCATTTAAAGAAGCAAGCTGCGCCTGAATGCCTTCATTGGCTTCTTTCTTAATATCTGAGGCTTTTAAGCTATCTATTGCTTCTATTTGATCTGAAATTAAAGCTATTTGATCTTCAAGATTATGCTGATTCTGCTTTTGAACTTTTATTTGCTCTGCTCGCAAAGCAAAAATTTGCTCCTGACCAGTTAGCATAGTTTCAAAGGTTAAAAAGCAAATAGCTCCCATTGCAAACATGCCAATGCATTTAACAACTTTTGATTTGGCATACATAATTCCAGTCATCATTGGAATTTTAAAAAGCTCGGCTAATGCAACACCAATTAATGGCAACATGCCAATAATAAGAATAAGTTTTTTATCAAAGGTTAGTGCCCCGCCTCCGGCGCTTACACCTATATAAGAAAGCGTGAATGCTATCAGCACACCAGCAATGCATAAAATAACCTCTAGCGTCCATGCAAATCTAAGCATCCAGTTAGAGGCGTCTTGTTTTTTTAATATAGTCATAGTTTTACTCCTGTTCGGGGTAATAACGACTATGTTTAGGTTTTGTTACAAAGAATAATGATCTTTATAGGTAATTTTAAAGTTAGCCCAATTCATTGGAGAAATATTTTCTGTTTTAGAATAGTCATATAGAACTTCAAGATTTGCATTTCTAAGGGCTTCAAATTTTTTAACTTCTGAGTCATCCCATGTGTATTCAAAGAACAAGTTTGTAATTCTAGACGAAACTGCTGTCTCAACATTCCAGGTTGTTGAAATTACAGAATTTGTACCCGATAACAAAAAAGCTCTTGAGAGAGGAGGATTTTGATTTAAAGAGAAAAGTTGCATATTGCGCTTGCCAGGGAAACAAGAAGATAAAATGACTAAATCTGAAGAAATATTTAAATTAATAATATCAGAGACATAAATTTGATCTTCGGTTTCTGGATTGCCCAAAATCAATCTCTGAGTATCATCAATATCATTGCTTGTGATTGCATGGGTAGCAAAAACTATTCTTTCATAACTTTCAGATAGTTTATTTTTTAAATCTTTGAATGTTGCATTCTCGCCCATCAAAAGATCTTCTCTAGATGCTCCTGAGGTAATTGCCAACCTCAGAACCTCGCTTTCTGCGGAGGGAAGATAAGGAAGATTTAATTTCGATGATATTTGAGGGTTGGCAACTCCTAAAAATTTTTTCTTAAACTTGCTGGAGCTTTCATATGAATAAAAAGGTTCAATTTGTGCAAACTTAAATTTCTTTATAAGCCATTGCGATGTGATCATTTGCTGATAATCACTATCTGATTTTTTGTATCCAACAGACAACGCATTCATTGGAATATGATCAAATTCTGTGCCGTAAAGAAAAATGGTTGCCTCATCTTCAATTCCAAAAAGAATTTTTTCAAAATATTTTCTATATAGCAATGTTGCACTCAATGGTATATTTTTAAAATTATTGTCAGAAATTTCTGAGTTAAAAACTTGGAAATTATGAGATGCTTCTGAGGAATTAATATCAAGAATATGAATCTTTGTTTCAGTTTTACTGACCAAAAATGCTGAGCTTTGATGTCGACCGAAGTGATAAGCAAGTATGTATTGATCATCTTTTAGACTTTCTCTAAATTTCTTAAAATGAGTTAGCTCAGGAGTAACAAAGTTTTTTAACCGAGAGTTAGCGGATAAGATTTTTTCTAAATTTATTTTTTTATCTTTTGTAAGCCTCTCTAATGCATCAAATGATGATTGATCTTTATCACGTAAAAATTTTGTCTCGTTTATCTTTATTTCTTCATTTATATTTTTTAATTTGAGCTGCAAATTATTTATTTGACTATTTGAAGATGATAGATTTGTATTTATTATTTTAGTGTTCTCTAAAAACGCATAACGAAGATCTAACCACTCTATTGGATGTCTCATGTTGCTTACGTCATATTGATCCTGCTGAAAGAATTTATAAAGCTCAGTGTAAATTGAAATCGCGAAATCAAAATTTTCGCTAGATAAATATGGTTTATCAATAAACTGACTTTTAAAAATATCTTCATTTATTTGCCTTAAAATACTAAATGCTTCTTCTGGTTGATTCGTTCTGGTCAATATCTTGGCTCGAATAAGTGGAAAAATTAATTCATCAAATTTATCTCTTAAATCTTTTGTTAAATCATCAAATTCTTCTGAAAGATCAAGATAGCTTATAGCTAGATCAGGTTTGTCTATAGTCAATGCGCAATTTGCAGCATATAACGGTTCAGTATATGGGCTCATATCAATGTCCTCAGCCCACCAATTATCTTCATTAAGCGTAATCAAATTTTTACGAACTTTATAAATATCAAACGCTACATCATAAAATTCTAATGCTTTTTTGCAGGCTTCTTGTCCATGGTCTAAAAAGTTTAGGTGGTTAGCTGTATCTGATAGCCAATAGTCATATGCAACTCTTCTATAAGTTTTTTCTAAAGAATCCCATACACCGCTATCAAAAGCTTGAACTGCTAAAAGCTCTACCTCAGAATGATTTTGAAGTCTTAACTCGAATAACTCATCTTTTTTGTATGGAGATACTCTTAAATCATATGAGCTAAAATTAAGAAGTAATGTTGTTATAGAGTTAAAATTGAATGTATATCCATAATGACCCTCTAAAAATTCATTATATTTTAAACCGCTTCGATTAAAGTATTTTTTATGCAATTGCTTAGACAAACCGCTTAAATCTGAATTTCCCAGCGCATATGCAAACATTCCATATAAATCCATCTCATATCTAGAAATAAAAGAAACTTGATTTTCAGGAAAATGATATAAAAATAACTTTACATATTTTTCTAAATCCGATTTGTCAAAATCTAACGCCCATAAAGCCTCAGAAAGATATAAGACTTTTTCTATCTCGGTAGGTAGTGTGTAATAATTAATTGATTTTAAGGTCTTCTTACTTAATTCAAATTTCTCAAAAGCACTAAGAGAATCACCATTAAACTCCCCTAAACCATTAAATAATTTAAAAAGTTTAAGTCTGGATGGTTCAATAATCTCTTCGATCATTTGGGCTGTATTAATAAAGATATCCTTCAATTCAGCAGGGAGAAAATCATACTTGTAAATCTCTGTTTGATTTCCAATTAAGAAAAACATTTGAACATCAGGATTATCATTTCCTATGTTATTTATAAGAAAATTAATGTCTTCAAAAAATTTTTTAGGGTACTGATCTTTATCATTTATGGTTTGAGCAACTGAAGCTAACTTAAATTTTATGAATTTCTTAGACTTGTTTGTAGAGGAAGTTTTATAATCTTTTTCAAGATACTTTACACATAGATCAACCAAATGATCAACGCCGAATTTATCTATGTCTTTGGGGCCTTTTAATATTCCTATACGATCATACCAATGCCCGTATGTTGGGCAATTTTTCTCAATACCAAATGAATTTATAGAAAAGCTAAAGAAGAAAATTACAAAATAAAATTTAATTTTAATCATTTAATAATATTGAGCTGTTTAAGTCATTCTTACAGAAAAGATAATCAATGAAAGAATTTTGCTTAATTATATTGCCAGTAAAACACATTGTTAAATCTTGAGAATATATTTGATTTTCTATTGTGATAACAAAAGATTCATCTCCGTATAATAAATTTAAACTTAGTTTCTTTTCTTCAAGCATTTGCTCAATTGCTTCAATATATATTTTGTTCAAAGTAGAATCGCCTCGAAATTTTGGAATGCTATAACTGAAAGATTCTTGAGAAAACTCTTGCAAGAAATTAATTGAATCTGATGGAATGAAGTATTCATTGTTATAGTTCTCATTTGAAAAAAAATTTAAATTAATACTAAAAAATATAATTGCTGTAGCAACATAACCACCTATTGAGTATGGGTTGAAGATCTTGCTTATATCGAAATTAAAAAGAGACCTAGTTTGATCAGCCAATCCAATACTATCATTTATAAATTTATTAACTGAAGTTTCAAGCTCTTCAAATTCATCCCCTTCAAAGTATTGATTGATTTCTAAATTGGCACTCTTAAGCTGATTGGCATAATTTAATGCTTCAGCGTCAGATTCCATCAATGACTCAACATGCTTACTCTCATCAGCAGTTGTCTCATTATCGAGATACGCGCTGATTAAATCTTTGTCATGATCATTCATTATTAAACCCCATGCATTCCATAAATTTTTCTTTTGCCCTTCTGAGTCTTTGTCTCAATGTGCCCTGCTCAATTCCAAGGTCTTTGCTAATTTCAGCATAAGAACTTACTTGATTTAAAGAAATAATTGTCTGCTCATCATCAGTTAAAGTATCCATGCAATAGTCTTTATCCCTTTCAAGCATTAATGCTGCTGATTCATCTTGTTCAGCTATTTCAGGTAAGTCGGAGTTACCTCCAACATGTATTTCTTTTTTCCTTTTCCACTCATCTTTTTGCAGGTTTTTTAATATCGTTATAACCCACGGATCAATCTCAGGACCATTAAACTTATCTTGATTTTGCAAAGCCTTCATATAAGTATTTTGTATCAAGTCCAAAGAAGCAGCTTTGTTTTTTTGTGTCATGCTCATGGCTACTTTCATCATCTTATTTTTAAGCTGATCTGAGCATAGCTTTGCTTCAAATAGGGAAAGCTTTCGATTGGGAGACATGTAAAATATTCTGACATACTTATCCTTATTATTAAAACTTATAGATTCGCATTACAAATTAATTTGTAGCTGCTTTAAGTCTTCGTTGAGAGCGTCTCCATAATATGAAAAATATTAATATTAACGCTGGTTGTAAAATTACAAATATTAAAATGTTTGCAAGCATATAGCCCAAACCAAATTCTCCAGGTGAGCCTCCAATAACTTGTAAAGTGTAAATGCACACTCCCCAAAACCAATTAAGAAAATTTATCATTGCTGCTTCCATTAGCTGTATTCCTCCTCGTTTATAAAATATATTCTTATGTTCAATCTGTGGTGAGTAATAGCGTCAATTAATTGTGTGTAGTAATCCACCCTGCTCTTTTGACGCCTAACGAATACTATTGCCGGTTTTTTACCTGTTGCCTGAGCGTAGTGTAAAGATTGACCTATAGATTCTTTCCATTTGTAATCAAATTCAACCTCAACCGCGTACTCTGTAGTTAAGCAATCTACATAAGTTGTATTCACCGTTCTGAATTCAGCAATACCTTGATTTCCATCACACCACTTAGATGAAATCTCTTTCTCAGATGCATAGGTGTTCATAGAGATCGAAAATACTAAAATACTTAAAAAATGTTTGCTCATTAATCACTCCTATTTTGGATTACAAACTAATTACGAATACATAAGAGAATTGTTACAAATTAATTTATTTTATTTTTTCATGTAACAAATTGATTTTTGGTTCGTTGACAACCTGAACCAACAAAAATCCAAGGAGGGATAATATGTTTGAGGCGCTCACAGCATTTATATTAATAACTTTTACTGCATTGATTGTTTATGTCATAGGTAGGCTTTTTAAGAAAAAACCTAAGCCTGTGGATGAAATCAAACTCCAGAAAATCCACGTCATGCGTTTAGGACCTTTTTCTGGCCAAAGCAATTCATTCAAGGGAAAGTCTATTATTTTTATGATGCTGTTGAGCTCCTTTGCTGCTGCTGAAGTTTCTTTGACCACCCTATCTGATTGGGATATTGATGATTTTGATGAGCAAACTCTTTTAGTTGCTAAGACAGCAGACTCTAAAAGTCCAATGGTTAAGTCCTTGATTGGATTTCAGGTTTCTCGTCCCCACTGTTTTGCTAGTAAGCCTATCATCATGGTTCGAGGCCCAGTTGGTAATCATTCAGATGGAGACATAATTTTTGCTGAAATGCGTGTTGATAATAAAAAATTTAAACTGCTAAAACTCAAAAGACAATTTGGCTTTAATGATGAGGGTGAAGATGTGAATTGGTTTGAGATGCTCAAGTTTCCCAGTTTTGCTGACTCGAACCTTGTTGAAATTAAATTTAAACCGCAAACAGGTCTAAGTAGTTTCTTGATCAATACTTCTGGCATTGAGAGAGCTGCATATCAAGCTGAGCAGATATGTAACAGTCCAGGCCCAATTCGCGAAGCATCGCATGAAAGAAAAATATAATGAGCGTTAATAAACTAAACATAGTAGAAGCAATCTGGCAAAGACTGTATTTAAAGAAAATTGGGGATAGCTATTGGTGTGGCTGTCCTTTCCATGTACCTTTTGAGGAAACTATGATTGTTTTACCAAGCGCGAATAGATTTTATTGCTTTGAATGCCAAGAAGCAGGCGATGTGAAAGATTTTCTAGAAAAGTATGAAGGAAAACCCACCCCAGCTACTCATCAGCCCTAAAGTTTGCAGTTAAATAAGCCTCTAGACCATCATGATCCGGTTTCGAGACTGGACAAGATGGAACTTGTGATTGAAATTGTGAGTATGTTTTTTGATCTCTGAGATTACTGATTTCAAATGCCTGAAGACACGATAGGTCTTTGACGTTTGTCTCATAAAGCTTTTTAAGGCCAGTTGATTCAGATTTAATTGATATTTTTTTTGTACTCACCTTTGCTCCGTATGCAGCCTCTGTATCAACTGAAGCAAAAGTAACTCCAAATAATCCAGCGATTAATGTGGCTTCAATTTTTCCAAGTTTTGTAACAAACGAATCAAAGGTTTCATTCTGAGATATTGAAGTAAGTTCAATATAAGCTTTTTGCATTTCATCAATGTTTGAGGAGGATTTGGACTTCCATGCATTTATAAATTGAGCTTGGGTATCTTTATCAAGACTCAAAAACTTTATATCTAGTTTATGTAAATAGTTAATATTTAAATCTCTTGGATAGTACGTGAATAACTTTTCATTAAATTTATTCATACGAGACAAATCATCTGAAAGATTTCTGGTTAATTTTGATGTGACAGAGCCGTCAGCAGCCTCAGCAATTTCCTTGCCTGACTTAGAAAATAACTTAGTAAAGGGTTTAGTTAAGGGGCCAACTGGAATACTGTGCAATGAAGTTGAGACAAAAATAGATGCCAGTAAAAAACTAATAATGCGTAACTTCATAATCTATTAAATCATAACTTTTTTGATAGTAAGCCTCCAAAGATAATTCATGAGCTTAAATTTTAAGTGTATTATTAAATATTATGGGAATGCGAAGAGAAATTCACAATAAAATTTTTAATATCAGCAATGAAGGCAGAGAATGCAACAACTGCTTTAATTGGCAGGAATGGTCAAATTTTAGAAATAGTAAAAATGGAATAAATCAAAAGGCAGCTATGTGCAAAACATGTATGAGCTTGGTTTATGATAAAGGACAACAAAAATCTGATTGGCTTACAGTAAAGTTTGAAATCAATGATGCGGGTAGAAAGTGTATAGAATGTTTTGAATGGAAAAAGTGGGATGAAATAACCGCAAGAAAAGATTCAAAAGGATTTATATGTCTGAACTGCAATTCAATTAAGGGCATGCAGTGGAAAGATAATGAGAAAATTAGAAAAGGCAAAAAGGTTAGAAGAATTCTGGCCGGAAGACATGCAAAACAATTTGAAGAAAGCAAAGAAAAACCATGCGCTATTTGCAATATAGTTAAACCTTTAGGCAGTTTTCCCAAAGGAAACTCTTTTGGAGGAAGGCATTCCAACTGTAATGAATGCAGAAAGATACAACATAGAGAAAAGATGGAAGATCTTTTTAGCCCTAATGGTCGAGCAAAGATGATGATCCGAGGTATTTCACAAAGGGCTAAATTAAAAAAATATAAAAACTACTATAAAAATATTCCTATAAATTTAAAACCTGAAGATTTATTACCGCTTCCATTGAATTGTCCAGTTCTAAATGTACCTCTTGACTACTGGGGAAAAAATTCAAGAACTTGGAGAAATCCGTGTATTGATAGAATTATTCCAAAAAAAGGATATGTCAAAGGCAATGTAATCGTCATTTCTGATTTAGCAAATAGAATCAAAAATGATGCTTCCCCATCAGAAATTAAAAAAGTATATGAATGGTTAAATAATTATTACATTAAAAATAATATAACTGAGCAACCAAGAGATTTAAATCAAAGTTATAACAGCAGATCACAAGAAGAATAAAAAAACCATTATGAAAAATATCTTTCTAATATTGATGATGTTTTGGATTGCTGGATGCTCACAAGATGAATTGCCCCCACTTGAATATACCCTTTCACTCGAGCTATCTGGTCATTGCACCGATCTCACTGCCCCTAGTCTTTTTAAGGAAATAGATACATATGAAGTTGAAGGCTTTTTTGGTGTAACCGAATGTGACGAGTCATGTAATTCATATGGTTTTATTTTTGTGACAGATGAAGAAAGATCTAAAAGAGATGAGCTGGGGTTACAAACATTGGAAATGTCTGATTTTTATAACCTGCCCGTTTATGAAAGATACAAGCACTATCAAATTACTGATACTCCTTATGTAAAAATATATTCAATATCAGAAGAAATATTTTCCAAGGATAAATGGCAATTAGATGCATATCACTCCTATATTGGCGATGATGATCAGGATTATCACTTGTACGGCATTAATGAGGCTGAATGTAGTTTAAATGTAACGGAAAGACAGGGAATTATTACAGAGGATATTAAAAATAAAGTTGATTGGTGTTTTGATCTTGATTGCTGGGAAGATAACTTCAACAAATCAAGATTCCCATCAAACTCCAAAACTTTTGAAAGCTATATGGAGAAAAACTTATAGGTTCTTGCTATAGCAAACAGATATCGAGGGGCGTTGCTACAAGACTTACTGGTGCAATTCCAGGAGAGATCAAGTCAGATGGTTAAGCATTAAATCTCATATGTAAAAACTAAGACAAGAGGCCAAAACAAAACTAGCATTAGCAATATAAATGAAAGGAAATTGTAAATATGCTCATGCTCTTCTTTGAACTTGTCTAACCAATCGTAGTATCCACTGCGAGTTAAAAAAATAAGCATTCCAACTACAAATAAATAACCTAACAATCCCATAGGTTCTTACTATAGCAAATACACATCGAGGGTTGCGAGCGTAATTTTTTTTTAGATCAAGTAAGATTAAATCAAACTTATTTTTAAGGAGAGGTTATGAATAAAGACCTATTTAAAGGAATGCTAATGGGAGCGCTTATAGGAACAATGATTCCAGTAATGGCATATCAAAGCTGGGATAAAATTACTGAATTAACAGTGAATGACCTTCGAGTAGAAATGGAAGAAGTATTAGAGTCCTGCCAAGTATTGGAAAA
>Ga0181564_10003009_pt1 | contig 14564 bp, 15 predicted proteins | sample 011ome_24_FD_134512 | JGI IMG/M metagenome (GOLD analysis project Ga0181564, IMG submission 134512) | Coastal salt marsh microbial communities from the Groves Creek Marsh, Skidaway Island, Georgia - 011513CT metaG (megahit assembly) | ecosystem: Environmental > Aquatic > Marine > Intertidal...
AGAATAATCTGGAAGTCGATTGATTCCTGAGATCGTCGGGCCCGCTGCCCAAGCTGTTGGGGTAAAACAACCGGGACCCGCCCAGGCAAATATCAGTACCGTTTGTCCGTTGCTGTGCCTAATCCGTATTGGCCGCGAAGCCTCGGCTAGGTCTGCGCCTGCGCCAACAGTCGCAATACCGGCGCGCCTCAAGTGGGTCAATGTATCCGATAGGCCAACCCGCCCAGCGTCTTGGATGTGGTTATTCGCCAGCGTGAGCGCGTCAAACCCAGCCGCTTGCAACGCACCTAAGTTGTCAGGGTGCATCAAAAAGTGGAATTTCTTTTGCGGCCATTGTTCCGGCTTATCCGTGATCGCCGTTTCCAAATTTGCGAGCCGAAGGCCTCTTGGATCACGCGCCCACTCAGCCTCAGCATCACCCCATATGATCGATTTATCTGCACGTTGCAATAGATAGTCGCTCAAACGTCGACCCGTCATAAGGTCCCCTGCAAGGAAAAATGAACACGTTGTTGCGCTTGGATTCATGGAGTCTGTCTCTGCACTATCGACGCGTTAGCCTTGTTTTCCGGCTCAATTCAGGCGTCAATGGAGGCCAAGCCCGCAGTTATCCAAGGGCGACTTCAATAAACTTCCGCGGGGGCGCAAGCAAATACAGGTCTTCGCCTGGCAGTGCTTCGGCCCAAACAGAAATCTTATGCCAACCGCTATCAAGCATCATCTGCAACCAGGATCCACGCCCAGACAGCACTTCGGCAACCGGGACTCGCCCACTGGTAATCGCATGGCGCAATGCCTTGCGGGTCAACAGGCTGGATAGCCCACTATGCCGAGAATCCGGTGAGACCACCAGTCTGCAAATCAACGCAACGGCATCCGCCGCACAGCCTAGGTACTCACAATACACATCGAGTCGTTCAGCTTCCGGACAACCAAGCCCTGCATGACCAATCACTTTTCCCCCGGCCAGCACGCCCACCCAACGGCCGAGGGTACAGGGTGCGCCCAGCCAAGTGGGCATATCCAGGCCATGGGCGTAGTTAGGGGGCCAGGCCGGGTCTAGCTCACGCTGAGCCCGCATGAGCCCTTCAAGGTGTAAATCATCTGCCACGCACCAGTCTCGAACCAGAATTCGTTTATTCATAAACCGCAGCCATAAACTCGGCTTCAACTGCAAAAGCCGATGATTCATCGGCGGCGAGAGTGACAAAGTTCAAGGCACCCAACTTTAAAAGGCCTGATTGCAAAAGAACCACACCTTGCCCTTTGTCATGACTGTAGAGAAACTGACCTGCAACTCGACGTAGCGCCGCAAAAGACCTTAGACGGCACTGCCGGCCAGCATGGGATAGGCATGCCTGGAGTTGATATAACCCTCGAGCCAATCTAATTTCGTTTAAGCGCTCCCACATCGACAGGGTTAGGTGGGAACCGTTGTAACGGGCATTGACTTCGGCAAGGGCGAGCGTAGGCGTGCCTTCCGGACTGTACGTTTCCATCAAATCGATGCCAATCGCGCCGCGCACGCCGATTTTTGCCAAACTCGCAGTGATTCGATTGGCACAATCCAAGATCTCTGCCAAGTGGGGAGGGCTATACGGTACGACGTTGCCGTGGTGTCGATAACCTGCATCCAATCGTTGCTGATTAATCGCCAACAGGGCCCAGTTTTCCTCGTCGTATATCCACGCGGGACAGTTCGGCGAACCTGTCAAAGGCAGTAACGGCGCAACAATAAAACAATCGCGTGATGATCGCTGAGTAGCCCAGTCGTTTAGTCTCTGCTGATCCTCCTGACTAAAAATATGAGTATCAGAACCATTCGCACCATGAATTCCTCTAACCATAGCGCGCCCTCGAGAGGCCGCCTGTCGTACAACGGTGTCGTAACACACCCGCGATCTGTCAGACGCAGACAACTCCGCGCAGTCCAACACCTCTCCCGTGGGTACCGGCACGTTACTCATTGTCGCCAGACCGTGAATAAAGCGCTTGTTATTGGCCATTTGGGTCGCTTCAATGGCGCCAGTTTCTGTTTCAACCGCTACGTTGAGTTTTGTTCTGAGATACGCAGCCACTTGCTCTACACCGGGACAGGCCACTAAACAGTTGAGCAACACACGATTTTGAGTCAACACTGGCAAGATCTGATCGAGAAGATTCGGAGCCTGACAGAGTGTTGCGATCAGTCCCTCATCTAGCAACGGCCCCGGGTTTACCAAATGTACCTGGGCCAACTCGGGCAGATACTGCCTGAGGGTTGCCAGATATTCCGGGTCAGGGGCACAGTCCAGCACAACCACATCTCCGGCCTGCGCCAGCCATAGACATCGTTCCCCATACCCCAGGCCATTCCCGACGAGTGAAGAATCTAATTTATGTTGGGCAAGCGATTTCAAATCGTGCATAAACACCCGCTGCCCAGCATTAGCTCGCAACACCCCCATCATCGAGTCTTGTTTCAACATCCCTCGCCTTACATCTCTAGCTAGGGCATCAATGTAAGGCCTACGCGGGGAAAAAAAACGGCTCAGATGTAAGCAGCGTGTAGCCTTTAGTTCTCCTATTCTGGGCCCATGTCACCCTCCGAATGCAGTTCGGGTCAATCAATCGCTATCGGGTTGATGAACATCTGTACTGCACCCTTAACTTTAGCTTGTCCCAGTACGAACAAAAATTCGTGTACTCCATCCGCAACCAGCGGGCCGGTATTCATGGTCTCAAGAATGTAAATTCCATTCTCTTTGAGCAAAATAACATGACCCTGGAAAGGACGGTCAGCGTGCTGCGACGGCACCACATCCAAACCCCAGGTGTCAGCCCCGACTGCTATGACGTTTTTGCTCGCCAGATATTGCGCGACTTCCTCAGATTGACCGGGCTCACCCGAGACCCAAGCCTGCGGGTCTTGCTTGAGCTTGGCGTCAGTCCAACCCGTGTGAAACAACACGACATCGCCCTGCCTAATCGGCGTCCCCTGTTTACGCTCAACAGCTTGAACATCGTCCACCGTGAAATACTGCCCGGCCTCCAGGTACTCCTTGCCGTAATGACCGGCAATATCCAACACTATCCCGCGAGCGACCATTGGGGGCACTTTGTCGGTACTGAGTTTAGTCAGGCCAGAGATCTGAGCGAAATCTCGGGCATGATTACAGTTGTAGTACATGCCCTCATAACCCAAGTGACCCAACCCGTCGAGTTGCGAACCAATGCCGAACCAACCTTGAAATATATCGTCGTTGTAGGTCATGCCCGCATTCGGACGCGCGCTTTCCTGCTGCCCGGGCTGCACCACCTGTAATGACAAAGAGCGTGGCGCAAATGCCGGCGTAGTGGCGTCAATGGTAATGCCGAGACTATAGGTGCGGCCCGTTTCAATCAGCTCAGCGGCTTTTAATACCGACGCCGCATTAATGAGATTTATATTACCAACTTCATCGTCTGCACCCCAACGAGAAGGTTCACACTGCTCCGCTGATGTCTGTCCCTGTGTCTGGGCTTGGGCATAAAGCGCACCAAAAGCAGCCAGCAAGGCCAGACCGCAACAGGCTAAAAGGTCCCAGATGGGCTGAGGGTTTCGCTTAGAAGTCATATCGTTTCCTTTTTTTGTTTATTTCATCGCGGTCGAGCGCGGTTCACTTAAGATAGCGCAGGGGTCGACTGATGACGCCTGAGCCAGGCCAAGGTGGCCAACATAATCAACAAAGCAGGTACCACACTCAGCATGAGGGGTGTCCAGCCCATTTGAAACAGCACTGTACCCGCTAACAAGGAGGCCACTGCTGAGGCACCAAACACACTAAAATCATTGATCGCCTGGGCACGAAAGCGTTCTTCTGCTCGATAGGTTTGCACCAGCAGAGTTGTACCCGCCACGAACAGAAAATTCCAACCCACCCCCAACAACACCATACAAAACCAGTAATGCATCAGATGCTGTCCGATGAGCCCAATGCCGATGGTGACGCCAAGAATGACGACACCGAGAAACATCATGCGTGAGAGCCCCAAACGCGCGATTAACCAGGGGGTGAACAATGAGGGCAAGTACATGGCGATCACGTGAGCGCGTACCACTTCTGAGGTTATCTGCAGCGAAAAACCGCTTTCAACATTCATACTGATCGGGGTCGCGGTCATCACGTACGTCATTACACCTTGACCCAGCACACCCGCCATGACCGCAGTGACAAAAGCAGGTCGCCTGAACAGACTAACCCCCTCCACGGGACCCCGCTCTGCCGCTTGCGCCTGAATTTGAGGTTGATCACGGAAAGCAGCTAACAGCACTGCCGCAAAAAAATACAACGCGATGGCGACCTGAAAGGCCTGCTGATACGGATGATTTGGATCAGCATCTGCTGAGAACGACACCACTGCCGGGCCTAAAAACGCCCCGGCGATCGAGCCCAGCAACATAAACGACACGGCGTAACTGACCCGCTCAGCGGCAACACTTTCGGCCGCTGCGAATCGAAACTGCTGGCTAAACCCAAGGCTGCTGCCGACACATCCGGTTGCCGCACAAAACAGCCAAAAACTTTCTGCAGCCAAGGCTATGGTCGCCAACCAGGCACCGCCTGCAGCAATGGCCGTGGCCAAAACGAATCCTGCCTTACGGCCGAACTTTTGCATAATAAGTGCCGCGGGCACCGTCGCCAGGGCGGTACCAATCACCATCAGCGCGACAGGCAAAGTGGCCAAGCCAGGGTCGGGCGTCAACTGGTAACCCACAATACCCCCGACCGTGACTAACAAAATATTGCCTGACACAAAAACCATTTGTGCACCGAACAACAGCAGCAAGTTACGATTTATGAAGTCAAGCACTCTGAGGCCCCCTAAGCTGGCTGGACTTCTGATTCATATCCACTCGCACACCTACCCCAATCCCTGTTTCGACTACCGTTATCCAGCGCGTCTTGATCTCAGCAAGCGTGTTGAGATGATCTGCCTCCCAAAGGCACCAAAGCGCAAGAATTCACGGTCCACTCTCCATCAACACCTCCAACAAACTATCAGTCAGCGGCGCTGTGAGAAAGCCTCGTGTGCAGATATTTTTGGCCGGGCAGATTGCCACAGCTCCGGACACCGCCTTACAATTGGCGACACTACTGTAACGAGGACAACCTAATGGCGAAAACTGTAGATTGGTACTACTACCGGGGTGGCTGAACCAGCTGTGCTAAAGCATCCAAGTTTTTGGAGGCCAGCTCAGTCGATATCAAAGAAACCATCCCCGCAAGCCGTAAACTGCAGCGCGAGGACGCACAGGCCCTGTTGGCCAAAGCCAACACCATGATGGTGTCTAAAGGCAAGAAAACCCAAGAGTTCAAGGGCGGTAAGGGGGCTAGCGAAGAAGCCGTAACAGCGATGCTTGGGAGCACCGGCAACCTGCGCGCGCCCGCAGTGGTTGTGGGCAAAACGTTGTTGGTCGGATTCAACGAGGACGTCTACAGCGCCGTTTTTAGTTAACGACGCTGTAAACCAAATCTTCAGGTCGGGTCGTTCGAGGGTTCGTGAGTCAGAGCGATTCGACCGTGTTTTCAAACACAAATCCATCAGGCGCCATGACCAGTCGATGCCTTGCCCCGTCCCTGTCAGCATCCCAAGGTTCATATCCCGCGTCACCATGCCACATCGCAACCCGGTGCCCCTGCCTATTTTTAGCCACGCGCGTGGCGTAGACCCTGGGTTCAAGCGCTGCATATCGTTCGATCACCGCCCGAGCCTCAGAGAATGCAGACAGTTGATGTAAGGTGACCCAGGTCGGCGGCACCAAATCTATCTCACCCGCAGCGTGCCGCGCCAGCGCCTGAGCCGGTTGAATCCAGGCATGATCCTTAATTTCCCCATCATCAATTTGCACATCATGGGTGCCTTCGGCATGCGCCGCAAAAAACCACGTCGCAAAACGCTTTTGCGGGCCTGGCGGAGGCGTCCAATGGGCAAACCATTCAAACGCCTGGGGCGTCACCTGCAAACCCGTTTCTTCTAAAGTCTCTCTGGCCGCAGCGTTGCGAGCAGCATGGGTATCATCCGCGGTACCCTGATGATCCTCGGGATCAATCTTTCCGCCTGGAAAAACCCACATGCCGCCAAAAGTGATCTTCGAGTTCTTTTTCAACATCAATACTTCAGGTCCTGCATCGCTGTCACGCAGCAGGACCACGGTGGCAGCAGGTATCGGTGGCATCACCCCGTCTTGGGTTTCGGAACGCGCATCGATGTCACCATACATGTCGTTCTTGTGTTGTTGCTCTCGTAGATCACTCATGTGGCATTACCTCCTAGGTTCTAGAGGACTTCAAACAAGCCGGCAGCACCCATGCCACCACCGATGCACATGGTGCAAACCACATACTTCGCACCACGACGCTTGCCCTCGATGAGCGCATGACCCACCATGCGCGAGCCCGACATGCCGTAGGGATGGCCAATGGAAATAGCGCCGCCGTTCACGTTGAGCAATTCATCTGGGATGCCTAACTGATCACGGCAATACAACACCTGTACGGCAAACGCTTCGTTCAATTCCCACAATCCTATATCGTCAACCGACAAGCCGTTCTTTTCTAACAACTTTGGCACAGCAAACACTGGCCCAATACCCATTTCGTCAGGGTTAGTGCCTGCAACCGCAATACCACGATAAGCGCCCAGGGGCTGCAGACCGCGCTTCTCGGCGACACTCGCTTCCATCAACACACAGGCTGAGGCCCCATCGGACAATTGCGAGGCATTGCCCGCAGTCACGTGTTTGCCTTCTTTAATCACCTGGCCGTTGCTGAATACCGGGCTTAACCCAGACAGCGCTTCTTTGGTGGTGCCAGGCCGATTACCCTCGTCTTTATCCAAGGTCACTTCAGATTCATTGACGTCACCGGTTTCTTTGTTCTGAAATTTCATGACCGTCGTGATGGGCGCTATTTCGTCATCAAACTTGCCGGCGGCCTGCGCTGCCGCAGTGCGGGCCTGCGAGTTTGCCGCAAGTTCGTCTTGCGCCTCTCGACTAACCCCGTAGCGCTCGCCCACAACCTCAGCCGTCTCGATCATAGCCATGTATAACGAAGGAATATTCTCCACGGCCCAGGGCGACGGTATCGCAAACATGTCACCGGTCTGGTTCATTGAGATCGACTCAACACCACCGCCAATGGCAATGTCCTGCCCGTCCACTATGATTTGTTTGGCCGCCATTCCAATCGCCATCATGCCCGAAGAACACTGTCGATCGATGGTTTGACCGGCTACCGTATCGGGTAGACCCGCCTGCAGCAGACATTGTCGAGCCGTATTCATGGAGGCAGAACCCATTTGGATTGCAGCCCCCATAATCACATCTTCGACCTCTCCAGCATCAATATTCGCCCGCTGCACAGCATGCGCGATCGCGTGAGCTCCGAGGGCCTGACTGCCCGTTGCGTTAAACGCCCCTCGATAAGCTTTACCGATTGGGGTTCGAGCGGTTGATACAATGACTGCTTCGCGCATGGTTTACTCCTAATGAAAATTGCAGATAACAAGCCCGACACGATACCACAAGCCAGACAGATCGCCCCACTGCGGTTCGCAGCCCCCGCCGACGTGACTTGCTCTGTGAGCTAGGGCTCACGCTAGGCTGGTGAGCTGGCACCGGACAGTCCGCGCCAAAAATTTGGCTTGGCCACCGCTGACACGCTAAGATCAGCCGCCGCCGTCAAACAATCGGCCACCCAACCTGACCAAAGGAGTCCTACCATGAACGTTTCTCAGGCCGTTGCAGAGCGCCACTCAATCCGCGCCTTTCTCGATACGCCGGTCAGCCGCGAGGCGATCACAGAGTTGTTGGAAAAAGCCGCCAGGGCGCCTTCAGGCGGAAACGTTCAACCCTGGCGAATTTTTGTCATCACCGCTGAGACCATGCCCGAATTCCAAGCCTTCTTGCACAGCTCAGAAATCAAAGAAACACCGGCCTATGACATTTACCCGCCCGAACTTAAAGCACCCTACCGGGATTCGCGATTCAAAGTTGGTGAGGATATGTACGGGCTGTTGAATATTCCCAGAGAGGACAAGGCCGCACGTTTTGCCCATTTGGCACGCAATTACACCTTTTTTGACGCACCCGTTGGCCTATTCTGCTTTGTTGACCGCCAGATGGGGCCACCCCAGTGGTCAGACCTGGGTATGTTTTTACAAACCTTCATGCTCCTGGCCCAAGAAGCGGGCCTAGACACCTGTGCCCAGGAAGCCTGGGCCATGCGTGCCAATACCGTCAGCGCTTTTGTACAGGCGGATCCAGATTTGATGTTATTTTGCGGTCTAGCCCTGGGTTACCGCGACCCGAACAAGCCCATCAATGCACTCGTATCGGACCGCGAACCGCTCGAAACCTGGGCTAAGTTTTATTAGCCTCAGGCGGGGCTGCTGACACGCCTGCGACGTACATCAGCCCAGCCGCTATTGCCAAATTCTTGATGAAATTCTGAGTTTCGTGGGCCTGCTGAACCGCTTCCTCCACGTTCCAGAAGTCATGCATATACACGTTTATCACAATCGTCAGCCCAGCCAGTATAAAACCCATCAACTGGGTCCGATAACCAGCAAGCAAACTTGCGCCCCCGCCCACCTGGACGATGATGGTCACGGCCAGCAAGACGGGGATCAGCGGCACGTCATGGGCTGCCATATAGGCAGCGTTACCACTCCAGTCGGTAATCTTGCTGATACCCGGGACGATAAAATAAAGCCCCAGCAATCCCCTACCGAGTAGCAATAATGCACGCTGCCCAATTTCAATGTTTTTTCCCATTTCACCCTTCCCTATTGTTTTGACGCTTCTCGAAGAACCGGTCAGAGGCTTGCCCCTCTATTTACCGGCCCGGCTCACGTACCGGTCCAGTGCATTGGCGAAAGCCTGCAGGTCTTTCTTACTGTAGGCATCCGGACCCCCGTTAACCAATCCGCTGGCACGAAGTTCCTCACGCATATCCCGTCGTTGCAGGTGGTCTTTGATGTTCTCTTTTGTGTAGTGCGTACCCCGGGGGTTAATGGCCGCGCCCTGCTTGGCCAAAACTTCATCCGCTAAGGGGATATCCGCCGTAATCACCAAATCACCAGGAGCCAGCCGCGCCACAATTTCATTATCAGCCACGTCAAAGCCTGCCGGCACCTGCACCGCGTTGATGAATGCTGATCGTGGTGTCGGCAAATACTGATTGGCCACCAACGTGACTGGCGTGGATGTGCGCTGGGCGCAGCGAAACAAGACCGTCTTCACCGCCTTGGGGCAAGCATCCGCGTCCACCCATATGTGCATGCTACGCCGCCGAACGGGCCTCTTCGCCTTGGGCTGATGAGTCAAGATCACCGACAGGCTGCTGTCTGTCTCCAAACACCAGGGCCCCGTCTTCTAGGGGCGCCGAGCGAATCAACTTTTTATCCAGTTGATAATCCTGAGTGTTGCGCCAGGGGTCTCGATCTCCTTGCTTGGGGAACAAATGCATCACGCGTTGCATGTATCCCGCCGAAAAGTCATCAATCCAGGGCCCCAACGTCATACCCTGGTCTTCTTCGCGCAGGCGCGGGGTGGCTTGCTTCACTCCAAGTTCATCCATGCGATTGAGCACACGACACGCATATTCAGAGGTCAAATCAGCCCGCAAAGTCCAGGACGCATTGATGTAACCAAAAGTCTGGATCAGGTTCGGAATATCGTTGTACATCATGCCTTTGTAGGTAATGTGCTCGGGGAAATCGATGGCTTGTCCATCCATCGAAAATTGAGCCCCACCCAACAACTGTAAATTCAAACCCGTCGCGGTAACCAGGATGTCGGCAGCCAGCGTGTCTCCGTTGTGCAATTTGACGCCCTCAGCGGTGATTCGGTCAATCTGCTCAGTCACCACCTCGGTCTTGCCCGAGTTGATACTGGTAAATAGATCGTCATTCGGGATAAGGCACAAGCGCTGATCCCAGGGATTGTAACTCGGCGTGAAATGTTTTTTGACATCATAGTCTGGGCCCAGCGCTTTACGCACCAGACCGATTAAATGGCGTTTGACCTTTTCTGGCTGCGTGCGCGTCCGCTTATAAATGACATCTTGCATTCTGGTGTTTTTCCAGCGCGTGAGGTCGTAGGCCCACTGCGCGGGCATTATCTTACGCAGAAAATTGGCTATCTTGTCCTGATCCGGACGAGAGGCCACATAAGTCGGCGAACGTTGCAGCATGGTCACCTTAGCCGCTTTGTCCGCCATTGCCGGCACTAACGTCATGGCAGTCGCCCCGCTACCAATCACCACTACCCGCTTGTTGCTGTAATCTAGGTCTTCAGGCCAGTGCTGCGGGTGCACTACAGTGCCCGAGAAGTCTTCGAGGCCGGCAAACTCCGGCGTATAGCCCTCGCTGTAGTTGTAATACCCACTGCACATCATCAGAAAGTTGCAACAGATTTGTTCTTCCTGTCCATCATTGGAAACCGTTAGGGTCCAGTGTTCGTCAGCACTCGACCAATCAGCGCTCAGCATTCGGTGGTTGAAACGAATCTTCGAGGCGATGTCGTTTTCTTTGGCCGTTTCGTTAAGGTATCTGAGAATCGAGGGCCCGTCCGCTATCGACTTGGCCTCTTTCCAAGGCTTGAAATTAAAGCCCAACGTATGCATATCACTGTCGGAGCGAATGCCCGGGTACCTGAACAAATCCCAGGTCCCCCCCAAAGCGTGACGGCTTTCTAACAGGGTAAACGACTTGCCGGGACATTTGTCCATCAGGTGATAAGCTGAGCCGATGCCGGAAATGCCGGCACCTACAATCACTACGTCTAATTTCTCCACGTGCTGCACTCTTGTGTGGTTATGTTCGGGCGCAGATTGTCGCAGTTTGCCGCGCATTAGCCAAATGTCAGATGGGCAAGGCGTGCACACGAGTGCGTCTTGCCGCCACTGGCCGCGAAATATGGTGTATAAAGGGCATCGCTTTTGATCCACTCCAGCAGGTTTAACCACCATGAGCACCCTAGAGGAACTACACGAGGCTGTTACTGATCTCACTACGCGACTCAGACGCATGGAGGATCTTGAGGCCATCAAACAACTCAAGGCGCTGTACTGTGAGATTTGCGATGACAACCATGATCCTGAGCGTATCGTGACCATTTTCACTGAGGATGCGATTTGGGAAGGACGCGGCATTGCGCACGCCCAGGGACACGCGGAAATCGGCGCGTTGTTCGAGCGCTTCCGAGACAGCATTACTTTTTCACAGCATATGGTCATGAACCCGCGAATCACCATCGACGGCAATCGAGCCAACGCGACCTGGTACTTCTTAGGCCCTTTCACCTTCGCCGTCGGCAACCAGGCCAAGTGGCAGGCCGCACGCTATCATGAGGACTACATCAAGCAAGATGGGGTCTGGAAAATTCAGCATCTGCGCATCAAAGGCCCCACGATGAGCGCGGATTACGAAACCGGTTGGGCCAAATGACATGAGCAGACCGATAGGCAGAACAGCAGGCATCGCCCCATACCCCAATAACGGCACGTGTATCCGCTGACGGCTTATGGATCCCGTGACTCAAGGCGCAGTTGGCGCCGCTTTCGCCCAAAGTTTTGCGACCCCAGAGCGCATCCGCGCGTTTGCTTTGTTTGGTTGCCTGGCTGGCATGGCACCAGATATGGACGTCTTCATTCAGTCCGCAAACGACCCACTACTGTTCCTTGAATTTCATCGGCATTTTACCCACGCACTGATTTTTATACCTATCGGTGCCTGGATCGTGTGCGCCACCCTGTTTAAGTTGATTCCGCATGCCCTAACCTGGCGTCAGGCTTACTTCGCCTGCTTGCTCGGCTATGCGACCCATGGCTTGCTGGACGCCTGCACCTCCTACGGTACCCAGCTTTTCTGGCCCTTTTCAGATACCCGCATCTCTTGGAACAACGTCTCGGTGATCGACCCGGCGCTTACCCTGCCCTTATTGGTGTTGGTGATGTTGTCCATCCGTCGACATAAGAGAAGCTATGCGGTCGCCGGCGTGGCGTGGATGCTTTGCTATCTACTGCTTGGTGTGGTGCAGCATGATCGTGCCTTGGCCGCCGCTTATGACATGGCCCGAGCCAAAGGGCATGAACCCGCACGCCTGACCGTCAAACCAGGGTTCGCCAACATTCTCTTATGGAAATCGATCTATCAACAGGGGGATCATTATTACGTTGATGCGATCCGCGTGGGCACCCAGCCTGCGGCCTGTCCCGGGGCCAGCGTTGAGGTGTTTGACTATGAAACACATGCGTTTGATCTGGACAGACAGTCCCAGCAGGCTCGAGATATTGAACGCTTCCGTTGGTTTTCCGATGACTATCTGGCCCGCTGGCCAAAAACGGGCGATATTGTCGATATTCGCTATTCTGCTGTACCCAACGAGATCGATCCGCTTTGGGGCATTCGTATCGACACAGCCGCGCCAGCGGACGCCCATGCTGACTTTGTGCCGAACCGGCGCACCTCTCAGGCGCAAACCAAGGCCTTGCTAGCGCTACTTGCCGGTGAGGGATGCAAAGCATTACATTAACCACCCGAATCATTGAGACCCGCGCTATGCAAACACCGAGTCGATTACTCTGGGCCGCCGCTTGTTCAGATGTTAGCCGGGCCAGGGCGCTGGCCGAGCAAATTCAGGGCACGGTGTATGCTGATCTGCGCCCAGACCCCAGTAAGTTACCCTTCGCAGCTCTGACCACTGGCGCATGCGAAGATTTATCCGAGGTTTCAACATACGCCGACTTGGGGCTGTACCTCGTGTGTGAGCGCACCATCAAAGCCGGCTGTGCCAACGTCTTTGGACTATTCCCAATGATTGCGCATCCAGAGCTCACCCACCGCGCCGCTGATGACCATTGGCGAGACAAACATGGACCGCTGGCGTTGGAGCAGCATGCTTATATGACTGAGTATCTGCAGCTTTCAGTTGTCGAGACCCGACACGGACCAAATTTCGACGGCTTCGCTTTGTGTGGTTTCGACAACGAGGTCGACCTACGCGAGCGATTTTTCAGCGAGCCGAACGGCGCACAGATCATCGCCGCCGATGTCGCCAAATTTGCTGATACACAACGCTCACCACGACGGCTGATCGCCGTACCCACGCGCTTCTAGGTCCAGAGATGTTACGACCACTGGTTAACGCTCAAATGGGCGCCATCGCCGATCAATTAAAAGCCCAATCCCAAACCATCGCCGTGGCGGAATCGTCCACCGCCGGGTTGATCAGCGCAACCCTCGTCGCTGTGCCAGGGGCATCTGCCTTCTACCAAGGAGGTTCAGTCGTTTATACCTTGGCTGCACGAAAATCTCTGTTAGGCATCTCCCGTGCTGATGTGGCTGGCCTTGAGCCCTTAACCGAACCTATGGTGACCCGCTTCGCGCAACGCGCACGCGAGCAATTAGACGCTACCTGGGGTATCGCGGAGTTAGGCGTAGCAGGTCCTTCCGGAGCACCGTACGGACATCCACCCGGCATCAGCGTCATTGCGGTGGTCGGCCCCACGATACTCAGCACCACGGTCAGGACCGACAACGACGATCGTGAACAGAATATGTGGGCATTTACCGAGGCCGCCATCGATTTACTCCATCAAGCCTTGCGTTAAATCGATGTCCGGTACAACCGAATTCCTCTGGCATCGGAAGCATCAACGAGCTCTGCCTCAAGGCACCCAAAACCCAACGCTAAATCAAATCAAAAGGTCAACACTCATACCATGAAAGTAGACGCTCCGATTACCGCCAGCTTGCATCGTATTGCCGAACAATCCCAACATTTGGAACAGCTAGGTTACGACGGTGTGCGTTTAGCCGAAACCAATCATGATCCTTTTCTCCCGCTAACCATCGCCGCGGAGCACACCCGCCGTATTGAGCTGGTTACCTCGGTGGCGGTGGCGTTCTCGCGCAATCCCATGTCCATGGCGATCCTCGCCCATGATCTCAACGAGTTTGCCTCGGGACGTCTAGTGTTGGGCCTGGGGTCTCAGGTGAAGCCTCATATTGAAAGACGCTTCAGCATGCCCTGGCATAAAGCGGCCGCCCAAATGCGCGAGTTTATTGAGGCTATGCAGGCAATTTTTGACTGTTGGTATGACGGTAAACGCCTGGAATATTTGGGCGAGTACTATCAACACAATCTGATGCCCGCTACCTTCACACCCGACCAAGTGAATGCGCCGCGGCCAAGAATCGCCCTCTCCGCAACCGGACCCTTAATGACTCAGGACGCCGCTGAATTAGCTGACGGCATGATCATGCATCCGTTTTCCTCCCAGCACTATATGCAACAAGTGACCATTCCGGCGATCGAATCTGGCTTGAAAAAAAGCGGCCGGACCTTAGCCGAATTCGCGCTGGACTATGCACCCATGACCGCCATGGGGGATACCGAAGAAGCGCTTACCGAGGCGATCAAAATCCTACGCGATCGCATTGCATTTTATGGCTGTAAGGTAGCTTACAAACCGGTACTCGACATACATGGCTGGGGTGATTTGAAGGCAGAACTGATCAAACTCAACCGCGACCAT
>Ga0181564_10003013_pt1 | contig 14546 bp, 7 predicted proteins | sample 011ome_24_FD_134512 | JGI IMG/M metagenome (GOLD analysis project Ga0181564, IMG submission 134512) | Coastal salt marsh microbial communities from the Groves Creek Marsh, Skidaway Island, Georgia - 011513CT metaG (megahit assembly) | ecosystem: Environmental > Aquatic > Marine > Intertidal zone...
ATGTCGTGGAAGGAAACACGAAGTACACGCTGAAAATATTGCCGGACAAACCGACCATCGCGAACGTGGTCGACTACTCGGCGAACACGGTGCGCATCCAATTTGACCTCGGGTCCAACAACGATTTCAACACAAGCAACGTGTTTGTGGAAGACATCAACGAAGAGTACGAATACGAATTGAACGATGCCGAAATTGCCGACGGGAACGTGATTCTTTCCGATTTGACGCAAGGAAACGTGTACGAATTCGAGATTTTCCACAAATCAACCGAGCCGTTCGAACACTTTGTGTATTCGGAACCTTATGATCAGCACACGGTCGCCGAATTGCCGGATAATAGCAGAAATCCGTTCAAGATTGAATTCGTGAAAATCACAGACAATCATGCGAACATCCGTTACTCCAACGTAGATATTCCTGATACGAATTTCTCACTGTACGACGTGTTGGTGGAGTACAGCAATACTGGTTCGGCAGAACCATCCATATCGAGTTTGATGGAAATGGGTGATCCGATCGACGGAAACGTCACCGTTATAAATTTGTATCTAGGAGAAGATTACACATTCCAATTGGTAGCGCAATACACCACACCGTACGAAAACGTCTCGAGTCTGGACGAGATTGGCGACGGTAGTGGTGATACACTTTATGTATACACCACCCGAAGTAACGAAGTAAGAGATAGTACCATATTGATATACCCAGACCCGCCCCAAATTTATGAAGTGTATGACGTCGGTCGCGGGAACGTCGAGGTGGATTACTTTTTGAACGCCGACGGATCGTTTTCGAATGTATTCGGGTTTACCGCGAACATTGAAGTCCGTTATAGCTCGAACAGTGAAATGTTTAACACATATACTGTGACGTCGGACAATGAGCCGTTGGAAATTACGGGGTTGGCGCAAGGCGAGTCTTACAATTTCACAATAACCAAAACATACACGGAACCTAAGGATAACGTGACGTCGAACGTGTATGATTCGCACACCGTACAAGAAACTCCTTCAGACCCGACGATTCAAGTGTTTGACGTCGCGGAAGGAAACGTGCGTATCCAATACCAAGTGTTTTTCGCCGATTTGTTGTTCGACACGGCGAACATTCACATTTTACGTGAAGATGATTACGCCAATATAGATGAAATCGCTTTTATTCCTAATCAAAGTGATTCAACAAAAGTGGAAGGGAACGTGTATGATACGTCAGTAACTGCAGGAAATTCGTACACGTTTCGAATCGATGTGGATTACGACTTTGGTGGTGTGGGGAACAATCCGTATGATGAAATACTTGTAAATACCGTAGAAAACCATATAGTTTCAAAGATTCCGACGGGGGCTATGTTTGCAGTCAACGATATAACAGACACAGGCGAAGGTGAAATAGAAATTTCGTACACACAGAACGATGACGGTGATGACGTGGGTACGGTGACTACTACGCTGAGTTTCACATCGACCGACGTAGAAGCAATTATTCCTATCAATATTACATCTCCGACAAGCCCGCAAACTGTAAACGGTTTGACGCCGGGCAAAACGTACAATATTTGGATTAAAAAGACATACACGGATCCGTACACGAGATCAAGTGCTTCTGTACCATCGACTGCCCAAGTCACGGGATACACGGTTCCAAAGATTCCGTTGGCGGCAACCAATGTCAATGTAACAAACACGGCGTCAGGACAAATACGTATTTCGTACATACAGAACGATGACGGTGATGAGGTGGATGATTTGACTACTACGCTGAGTTTCACATCGACCGACGTAGGAGCATCTATTCCTAGCGCTATTACATCTCCGACAAGCCCGCAAACTGTAAGCGGTTTGACGCCGGGCAAAACGTACAATATTTTGATTCAAAAGACATACACGGATCCGTACACGGGTTCAAGTGCTTCTATACCATCGACTGCCCAAGTCACGGGATACACGGTTCCAAAGATTCCGTTGGCGGCAACCAATGTCAATGTAACAAACACGGCGTCAGGACAAATACGTATTTCGTACACGGAGGAGAATAACGGTGCTGGCGTGGGTATGGTGACTACTACGTACAGTATCACGTCGACCGACGGAGGAGCTGGTACTGTATCTGATGTAGCGATCTCATCAAATCCGCAAACTGTCAACGGTTTGACGCCGGGCAAAACGTACACTATTTTGATTAAAAAGACATACACGGATCCGTACACGGGATCAAATGCTTCTGTACAATCTTCCCCAGTCAGCGGACACACCATCCCGATCTCTTCCATCGACTTGGCGTCCGTGTTCTTGAATTACGGGAACGTGCGCCATTTGATGGAAATTCATCACATCAACGATACGTACACTGCATTTTCAAATACCGCGTTTTTTGTGATTGGAGAGGATAACGCCTCCCATTACGCAAATATCACAGGAGCTACGTTAGAGACGCAATATGAGAATGCAATATCCTCGTGGGATCGTAATTCTAAAAACGGTGTGTTTTATCAAGCAAATGACAATAGTGGATTTGCAAGTATGTCGACTCTTACAGAGTGTTTTAATTCAATTGCCGATACAGGTAATCTGGATAACGCACTGACCGATTTCGCTTTTCTAAGCACCGTCGCGGTGACGACACGAACGCTCACGTACACCACGACTACCCCCACAGCATCGTTCAGTGATACACAAATCACATCAAATAACAACTACATCAATGACTATACAGCATGCGCGTTATCTGCGGACGGAAAGGTTTGTTTAATAACAAGTGATGGTACAGATGGTGGAAAAGCATACTTATATACCACTCGTAAACACCATGGTAGTGCAAGTACGTTAACACCTTGTGTAAACTTAAGTAAAGAAAGTGATACGAGTTATAAGAATTATGGTTGGTCCTGTGCTTTGTCTGCGGATGGTTTGACTGCGCTTGTAGCTGGACATTCAGATAATAATTCCGGGCGTGCGTTAGTATGGAAGATGAGTAGTACGGATATTAACTCGGTAAGTGTAAATGTACCAGCTAAATCACCGAGTCCTTTGGATATATCATCCAGTGCCGGAGGGCGGTACGGCCAGAGTTGTGCGTTATCCGCGGACGGATCCGTGGCACTTGTGGCGGGTCGTAATAGTGCAAAAGAAGGAGGATGTGCGTACTTGTGGGAACGAAACTTGGATGGTAGTTGGCCCACCACACCAACCAGAAATTTCAACAAAACAGACAACTCGGTCTATGGATATTATGGGTTATCATGCGCTTTATCGGGGGATGGTACGGTGGCGCTCGTTTCTGGAATGGAATCATCTGGACTGTCATCGTATGGTGGTGTTGCGTTTGTTTATTTGAAACAATCCAATGGAGAGTGGAGCGAATACGATTTATCCTTGACAAACGTGAACGGAAATTACGGCAGATCGTGTGCTTTGTCGGCCGACGGGAAAGTTGCACTTATCACAGGATATGATAATAATATTAATGCGAATAATGGGACGGCGTGGGTTTGGAAATTTGACGGTACCAATTGGTACAAGGACGCGTCGTTATCGCGCCAAGACGTGTCCTCTAGGTACGGTATCTCTTGTTCTTTATCCGCGGATGGGACTATTGCGATGATAGGTGGGAAATCGTGGGGAACCGAGGGTGGTCAAGGACAAGTTTATTTTTGGAAATATGATGGTAGTTCGTGGAGTGTGTTGAGTGATCACACGGTATCGTCAACCAACCGTTATTCGGTAAATGCATGTGCATTAGCATCTTCCGGGAATTATGCGATCGCTACCGAAGAAAGAGTCAGTGGTACAAACATGTATCCCTATGAGTTCCATGTTTCTTCAGGCACAACCGGTACTGTGACCGTGGATACGAATTATGCGACATATTCGAATGTCGAGAATTCGTTCAACCGAGTGTTGTATTGGAACCATGACATTGACACCGATATCACAACCTCTAACAATACGCCATTCACGAATACATATTTGAACTACGGTACTGTGTTTGGTGCTACCACCACCGTTCACGCGCAACTGAGCTTGACAACAAGTGCGAATGTGTTGGGTAATGTATGGATGTTTGGAGTTACTGGAACGAATTCCGAAAACTACTCCAATTTCAATCTACAAAATATGGTGACGACTATTCTCCCTGGAAAGACGATCCAAACGGATTATGTAACATTAAGTAATGTCGGTTTCGATTTGTATTTGGACGATATCACATTGGGTAATGTATTCTCTGCAATTGACGGGTCACCGACAACATCACGGATTACGGACTTGGCTGCTAATGCGGTGAATGCGGTGATTGTCGCGTTGGAAGGAAACGTGTACCACGCGGCGTACAAAAACACGAATGCTGGTTCTTCAACAAAGACGTCATCGTGGACTGAACTCGTACTAGCAGAATCGAATATAATCAGTTTGTATGAACCACGAACTTTTACAGGAGGACTTGATACTGGTGAGGCTGTATCCTTGTCATACGACGGCAATGTCGCGTTAGTCACATCGCTCGGGTACGGGGGTTCTTCATCAGGTGGGGATGGATGGATTTGGCGATTTAGTAATTCGCGATGGACTATGGAAGCGAATTTGTCTTCGACTAATGAATATTACGGGAGTAAATGTGTATTATCGGGTGACGGAAATACAGCGATCATCGTTTCTACACGTGCTAATGATAATGATTCATCCATTATATGGAAGTATTCCCAAAGTAGCAGTACATGGTCCGAATCAAAACAATTAAATATAAAATGGAATAATGCTGCACTATCTTATGACGGAAACGTTGCGTTGTTCGTAAACAATTATGAAGCAGGCAGCACTTATAACAATGCAAACGGTCTTGCATGGATATACAGGTTTACGGAGGGTACCGGATGGACAAACACATCTCCGAAGGATGATTTACATTGGAACGCCTCAAGACATAGCTATACCTCGGAATATTATCTGACCGGTACTCAACGATACGGAGAATCATGCGCCCTAAGTGCAGATGGGACAAAGGCGCTCGTGTCCGGAAACAGGTTTGCGGTTCTTTTCACGGATAATGGTGGCGCCAATTGGAATTATAAAGTAATAACCAACGCTGGTTCGGACTGGAACGGTAACGAACAAAATATCTCCTATGGGGCACATCTTGGTACAAGGTGTGCCATGTCCGGTGATGGTTCGAAGATTATATTGTGTGGTAACAAAACAATTGCTTTCTTCGATGAACATGGAGAATGTAAACATGAACTAACCGATATATATGGCGATTTAAGTGATCCTAGATGGACCAGTGCCGAATTCAATGTTTCGATGTCTAATATTGGCGACTCTTTATTGATTACGGATAAAACAACTGCATCAACAACTGGGTCGTCCAGTAGAGACTCTCACGTACATCAGTATGTTGCCTCCGACGACCAATATTATAAAACGCACCCAGATACATCTGATCAAATTACATTACCCAGACCAAGTACCGATGCGACCGATTATGCAAAAAATGTTCGATGGGGAAAAACGTGTGCAATTTCAGGGGATGGTAACACGGTCGTGATTGGTGGTAACGACTCGGATGAAGGGTCGGTATGGTTGTATCGATTAAATTTATTGTAAAAACGTCCACTTAAAGACTCCGACAAGTCCATTGCAACAACCGACGAACCACCAACCCGACTTTTACACAATCATGGACTACACTTCGATGATCTGTCGCAACATGGCCGCCATGATTGACGTGAGCGCGAACGACCCCGGCGCCGAATTCAAGCGCCGGAGTTACGAACGTGTCCTCCACGCGTTGCGTGATTGTCCGACCCCGATGCGATCTCTCGCGGACGTATTCGACGTCGTCCAGTGCGGGGCCAGCATCGGTCGGAAGATTGCGTACATCATCGACCACGACGACGATCTGCCGGAAGTGAAAGCCTTTTTTGAAGCGTCTTACGACGACGGAGAAGACCACGACGATGACGCCGAAACCGAGTCGGAAGACACGGATTCGGAATGCGAATCGGAAGAAGACGACGAAGATACGGTATCGGAATGCGAATCGGAAGAAGACGACGACGCCGACGCCGAAACCGAGTCGGTCGGGTCCAACGACGAAGACGCAGCATCGGAATCGGAAATGGAATCGGAGTTGGTCGTCCCGTCCCAATTGCAAGCCTTGCGCGCGGTCAACAAGATCGAGTATTCCATGCTTGCCGAGGAGGGTGCTTTGTCGGTCACCGAAGCGCTCGCCCATCTCCAAACCCTCCGCGCGTACGTCATGGCCACCATCATCTGCGCTGGTGAATGAGAGAACCGTGCATATCCATTAAAGAAATAATCGCAGAGTAAAGATAAGTATCAAAAAATTGCAACATGCAGATTTTTGTCAAAACGCTCACAGGCAAGACCATCACGTTGGAGGTGGAGTCGTCCGACACGGTCGACAACGTCAAGTCCAAGATTCAAGACAAGGAAGGTATTCCGCCCGATCAACAACGTCTCATTTTCGCAGGTAAACAATTGGAAGACGGACGAACACTCGCGGATTACAATATTCAAAAAGAGTCGACGTTGCACCTTGTCCTCAGATTGCGAGGAGGTACCAGATGTAAAGTAACTTAAAGATCATACAAATAAATACCACAAAAACATGGAACACGCACTCACCCTTCCTTCCACCATCGACGAGGTTTCTTACGATTGGTGTCTTGGAAAACCTGCGGGTTACATTTTGAAGAAGGAGGCGAAGGTCGGATCGTCGAAACACGGAAGCGTTTCTTATCGATGCAACGCGGGAGGTAAGCAACACGGTAAGATGTTCGGTATTTCGGAAACGAGAGACGAACATGCCGCAACTCGTGCGGCGATGGAGTACGGTATTCGTTGGAGCGACGAGCACGGATTTACCAAAAACAAAGTGCGCCGCCTCCCTGACGGCATTCATTGGAAGGATAATATATACAACGTCCCGGTGACCAAGAACACGTTGGAGGTGTTTATCGACGACGAACACACGATGCTCATCGATTTCGAGGATCTTCCTCACGTTCAACAACATGCTTTGACAAAGACAAGTAGCGCTAATGAAAATTCACAGGCATATGCCATATTTTCTTTCAAAGGTACTCGTGCAGAGAAGAAGCAAGGGAAAACAATGATGAAACGAGTTCATAACTATCTTACGGGATACGACATGGTGGATCACATCAACCGCAATCCGTTGGATAATCGTCGAGTGAATCTCCGCGACACGACACCAAAGCAGAACAACAACAATCGCACTTGCAAGAACGCGGTCCCGGGTGTTCGATTCGTGAACGATCGCCCACAAGGCTCATGGCAAGCGAGAATCAAACAGGACGACATCGAGTATACCAAATCCTTCAGCGTAAAAGTGCATGGCGGTGACGCGGCGTACGAGATGGCGGTGAATGCGCGCACAAATTTTTGCAAATCGTTTGCGTGTTCGAACTCTTCTCTCCACAACCAAATCCTTTAGCGTAAAAGTGCATGGCGGTGAATGCGCGCACAGATTTTTGCGAATCGTTTGCGTGTTCAAAAAATTTTTAAATCCTCATCACGGAATCCAAATTTTTAAAAAAGGGTCGCGTGATGTGCATTTTTTTTATTCAACCGAACAATAGTTGTTTGCGAACCACGGACGGGTTTTCGTACAAACGTCGCAACAAATAAGGGATCGCTTGGTGGTACGGTCCGAACGGTACGTAGACCATTTTTCGAATCGACCCCGAAGTCCACTCCAACAGAGGTTCGTCAAAGCCCATCAATGTCGCGTGAAAGCATTTCTCGCTCGCTATGTTCTTGATTCGGTCGAAGGACGCTTTGTTGTGGGTGGCGAACACGAGTTCTCCGAGCATGGGTTCGTGGGATTTCAGGACGTCGACGGCGCGGTCGTACGCTTTGTCGGTGTCTTCTTTGGTGTCGTACAACATGCCCGTGCGCCGGTCTTGGGCCAAGTACGCGCCGCGGACGAGTTTCACGTGCAACACGTGTCCGTTCGACACGCAATAGTCGATATCTGCGACCAGTCGATGCATGGCGTCTCGGCGATACATTTGGTAAGTTTTGAAAATGTGGTGAGCGGATGATTGCGGATGCGTCACGAGTTCGTCCGTGAGGCTCGAAACGCGTTGTTGAATCCCCACTTGTTCCGCGTCGATCATCAGCTTGTTGTTGGTGTACGCCGCGTGTTCGGCGAGCCGGTGCGTCAAATCGGACGACAAATTTAACGCGGACAATTTGATGGCGTGATATTGATTCGGAAACGCGTACATCAACTGGCGTTGTTTTTGAAAATACGCGTGTGCGCCCGCGGCGCCGTTGTGTTCGACGGCGTAGTCGAGGACGGGTGTGATGTCGCGGGCGCGATACGAAAGCAGTTTGCGAATCAGATGACGCTCTGAGAGTACGAATTTGTTCATATCAGGAGACACTCTTTTCTACATTTGCTATGATGTCGTTTCTAAATGAGTTACTTTAAGAACGGTACGGGGGTGTGGTATTGCACCATGTACTCTGTCGCGTCGCAACGCCAACGATCCATGTTGATGCGTGGTGTGATGCCCGACATCCAACACGAGCATTGTTTCGCGACCATGGATTGGGGTGACGGATTTCGTGTAGAGTTTCGAAAGATTTTCACGAGCGGTACGGTTGGTCCGTACAATTTGGAGATGGACGTCAAACGCGACGACCACAAGGTGGTGTTGTGGTTGGACGTGGTGGATTCGGTCAACGTGCGGAATCTTGTCGTATTCGGATTGAAACGAACGCGACCACACGTGTGGTCGTCGGTGGTGTTGACGTATCCTGAGTTTACACACCATCTCGCCGCAGCAAAACAATTGGTTCAAGAAACCTTTGAACGAATCGATTGTACGGCACCGGTAGTTGGGTGGAGACCAAACACCGTGCGTGACGATTTTATGCAGTCCATGGCCCAATATTGTGGTGGGCGTGTTCGCGACATCCTTTCCTCGGCGGTTCGCGTTCGTCGCGCGAGACGGAGTCGGTGCAAGAAAATGATTCGGAACGCGTGGACCGCGTGGATCGAACACTACTACGACCCGGATACGCCGAACGGATACATGGAAACGCGAGCGCACGTCTTTTATGGAAACGTACGTGAGTTGTGAATCGTACGGGTGATTGGATGCGCGTGCCTCATCAATTCGTTGTATGTTGATCGGTCGCGTACGGATTTCGGAAAATCGACTATTTCAGTCGCCAAGCGACCCAACAACATGAACACGTCCATGACGAACGCATTCGAAGCGTGCGAATAGACGGGTGGGTCGTACAAAGGATTGGTCGAATAGTTGTCGTTTAAAAGGTGATTGTGTGTGGGTTTGATGTTCGTTTTTCGGAAAAACAACAGCACGGATTTGCCAAGACGATAAAAGCTTCGGACGTAGGCTTTTATTTCTTTGGTATCGTATTTTGCGTTGCTACTCACCAACACGTAATACATAACATCTTTGTACGTTTCGCGGTACCCGTTCCAGAGTACGGATGTGATGTTGCGTTTTCGAGTTTGTTGTAAAAAGTCATGGATGTCGAACGCGTTGTCATGAACGATTCGGTGTTGTACGAAACGCAACCATTCGCGAAAATCGTCGTGCACCAACAACGGGCGTTTGGGTTGGTTGGCGGGGAGTAGTCGTGCGTGATACAAGTTGGACCATGCTCGTGTCTCCAAAACCTTGAACGCAAGGCTCGTTTCTAGGTATGGTTTGTCCACGAAAGACAACGCGACCGAAATAGTATGGTAATGAAAGTCGCGCAATTGTTGTTTGATGGTGCTCACGTTCGCTTTCAGGTTCGATTTGTATCGGGCGAGAATGATGGATCGTTGCAACATGTCGTACAAAGGCGGTACAGAGTTTACTCGGGACATCGTTTCTTATTTTTCGACGGTATGAAATGTTCTCCACAAATAAAATGAAAATTTAAAGATTTGCGAGAATGTTCGGAGTATTCATGAATAGTCGATACGCGTCTTCGAGCGCGCGTCCCGCGGATGTCGTCGGCATTCAGTTTGGTATCTTGAGCAAAGAGGAGATTGTGAAACAGTCGGTGGTGTGCGTGCACAATGTGGACCTGTACGACAAGGGAGAGCCGGCGGAACACGGTTTGTACGATTTGCGCATGGGAACCACCAGCCGTTCGCACAAGTGCGCGACGTGCGGGTGCGACAACATCAACTGTCCGGGTCATTTCGGACACGTGGAACTCGAGTACCCCGTGTATAATTTGTCCTATTTCAAGAACATTTACAAGATTTTGCAATGCGTGTGTATGCGTTGTTCGGGGTTTCTCGGATGTTTCGAAAAGTTTCCCCCGTTACCCACCGAGAACGTCAGCGGCAGTCGACGCGCCATGCGTTTGAAGCGCGTCATGGAGTCGCTCAAGAAGGATCAGACGTGCGCGCGGTGCGGGTTCCGTCAACCGAAATGGTCGACGGACAACTTTGTGATTTCGTGCACGTTCACAAACGCGAACGAAGAACCCGAATACGAGAATGCGGACACCACCACGACCACGGCGGTTCCCACGAAAACGATATTGAACATCTTGCGTAAAATAGACGACGTCACTTGCGACGCCATCGGATCCAACAGCAAATACAGTCATCCGAAGAATATGATTTTCGAGGTGTTTCCGGTTTCACCGCCGGTGATTCGCCCGTCGGTGATGATGAACTCGTCGTATCGGACACAGGACGACATCACACACAAGATGACGGACATCTTGAAATGCAACAAGTCGCTCGCCAAACTGCTAGGATCGAATCCGAAAGGAAGCGAAACCATGATCCAAGAGACCATCTCGTTGTTGCAGTATCACGTCAACACGCTCATCGACAACGAAATCCCGGGCCAACCGCAGGCGACGCAACGCACGGGGAGGCCCATCAAATCCATCGGTCAACGCATTCGGTCGAAGGAAGGGCGCGTACGCGGCAATTTGATGGGAAAACGCGTCGACTTTTCCGCGCGGACGGTCATCACGGCGGAGCCGAACATCATGCTCGACGAGCTGGGTGTCCCGGTGGATATCGCGCGCAACATGACGTTTTCGGAATGCGTGAACGCTCACAACAAGAAACGCATCCAAGAGTATGTGGATACGGGGCCGTGTCCGAAACGATTGAAGGACGTGGGGGCCAAGTACGTCATCACCGAGAACGGTGTTCGAAAGGATCTTCGATTCGCCAAGGATGTCGTGGTGAACGAGGGAGACGTCGTGGAGCGCCATCTGCAGGACGGGGATTACGTCGTATTCAACCGACAACCCACGTTGCACAAGATGTCGATGATGGGTCATCGCGTGGTGGTCATGCCACACAACACGTTTCGCATGAATCTGAGCGCCACAAGTTCGTACAACGCCGACTTTGACGGCGACGAGATGAATCTGCACGTCGCGCAAGGATTCGAGAGCATTTCGGAAATCAAGGAGCTCATGATGGTGTCCAAAAACATGATTTCGCCGCAAGCGAACCGTCCGGTAATGGGGATCATCCAGGATTCGTTGATGGCGTGTCGACTCTTCACGAGACGTGACGTGTTTTTGGCTCGGGAGGACGTCACACAACTCTTGTGTAACATTGAAGAGTTTCGAATCCCCATTCCTTGTGTGCTGAAACCGATCCCGCTGTGGTCCGGGAAACAACTGATGTCCTTGTTGTTTTTTCCGGGACTACAAATGCGCAAGTATTCGGCGTGGCACAACGAGGACACCGAACCCCCCTGGTTCTCTGCGTCGGATACCGAGATTTACATCGACGCATCGGGCGAGCTTCTCACGGGCACGTTGTGCAAAAAGACGTTGGGTGCGGCGTCCAACGGTATCGTGCACAAAGCGTGGTTGATCGACAACGACAAGGCGTGTCGGCTGGTGAGTCGCATTCAGTTTTTGGTCAACAAATGGTTGTTGACGCACGGGTTTTCGGTGGGGATTTCCGATTGTGTGACGAAGAATACCGGTGAAGTGACCTCGCTCATCGACGACAACATGCGTCGCATCGACACGATTTTGGAGAACGCCGTCAAAACCGGAGTGCATCCTTCGAAGAAGGAGGGTACCATCAGCACCATCTTGAACAACGCAAGGGACGTGTCGGGTCGATACGTCCAAAAAGATTTGACGACGAAAAACAATCTGTTTACGATGGTGAGTGGAGGCTCCAAGGGGAGTGTCATCAACATCGCGCAAATCATGGCGTGCGTCGGCCAACAAAACGTGAACGGTCAACGGGTCGCGTTCGGATACGACAATCGTACGCTTCCTCATTTCAAACAGAACGATCATGGACCGGAGAGCAAGGGGTTTGTGAAGCATTCGTACATGCAGGGGTTGACTCCGAGCGAGTTTTTCTTTCACGCCATGGGCGGTCGAGAGGGTGTGATCGATACGGCCATCAAGACGAGTGAGTCTGGGTACATTCAGCGCCGACTCGTCAAATCGATGGAGGACATCGCCGTGGGGTTCGATGGCGTGGTGCGAAACAGCATTGGCGACATCGTCCAGTTTCGATACGGAGAGGACGGATTCGACGGAAGTCTCTTGTTCGCTCAAAAGATTGACAAAAGCAACCCGTGGGGAATGCAGAGCATTTGTTTTCCAATCGAACTGACGGACGCGTACTGGAAATCGCACGACAACAACACAGGTGTATCGAACATCAACAACGTGTCTCCGCTTGCGGATTGGTTGATTCGTCACCACGTCCAAGACGAACAACAAGCGGAACGGAAGCGGTCGCAAATGAACGCCGAGCTGGAACCGTACCTCGTCAATCCGGGAGAGATGGTGGGTGTGATTGCGGCGCAAAGTTTGGGACAACCCATCACGCAAATGACGTTGAACACCTTTCACTTTTCGGGAATCGCCTCGAAGAGCGTGACACTGGGCGTGCCTCGATTGAAAGAGTTGATCAACATGAGCAAAACGATCAAGAGTCCGAGCATGACCATCGCCATGAAACCGGAGCACGTGCATTCCAAGATGTTTCGATTCAACGGAACGACGTTGGGGCACTACGTCAAAGGAACGTCCGTATACTACCAGTTGGAGATGTTTGATTTCGAACAAGACTATATGAGGCGCATGGATAATCCTGACCTGGAATCCGTCTTGCGGGACGGGTGTTGGGTGATTGTGTACGCGATCGACGTGTACGAAGTGGGGAAACAAGGGGTAACCATGACCGATCTGACGGTGTGTCTGCAACAACAGTACGACAACGTCTGGTGTGTATGCAACGACGAAACGAGTGAAGAACCCATGTTGGTGGTGCGTGTGATGACCTCCGCCGATGTGGAAGACAACGACCACGCGAAACGGCTAGCGGTCAAAATCAAGTCGGATCTGAACGTGAAAGGGTACCCGAACATTCGAGAAACGTACGCGCACGACGACCCGTGGGTGGTGGAGACCGCGGGAACCGACTTTGAAAACGTACTTTGCGATCGCATGATCGATCCGCACCGCACGTACACCAACAATATCATTGAGACGTACCAAGTGTTGGGAATCGAAGCGGCGAGAGAGATGTTGTTGCGCGAGATTCGGAACGTGATTGAGTACGACGGATCGTACGTGGACTATCGTCACGTGGGGTTATTGGTGGACACGATGACCTACAAGGGCATGCTCATGTCCATCACGCGCCACGGAATCAACCGGACGGAAACGGGAGTGCTCATGCGGTGTTCGTTCGAGGAGACGGTCAATATCATTACGGACGCGGCGGTGTTTGGTGAGCGCGACCATTTGAAGGGAATCACCGAAAATATCGTGATGGGAAAACACTCGAAGATTGGGACGGGGCTCGTGGATATCTTGGTCGATCCGGCGCGAATGGTCCCGTGTTTCGAAGAACAGGTTGGTGAAGACGAACCACCCCAACACGGCTCCGACGATGTATACATACCGTCCACGCCGAGACATGAATTCGAAGACACATGTTACGTAGACTCGTTTTACACTTAAAGATTATGAACTCATTCACGGTAGCACGGTACACAACCAATAGATAACATGAACTCTGTGAAGGAATATATGACGCATGCGTTCGCGAACGAGCTGGAAAAACATGTGTTGACGGACATGAAGCGCATGTTGATGAAACTGTGCGACGACATGCCAGTGCTCTCAATGAACGAGGTGATGGTTTGGTTTGATGAATATACCAAAAAGACACCCAAATCCACACGAGGGTCGGTTTCCACGAAGGTAGATCCGAACATCGAAATTATGGACGGACCTTCTGTTGAACACACCGTCGACGAAGTTATCGAACCCAAAAAGAAGACGGTAACACGTGGTAAGAAGAAGGCGGTGGTTGAAAATGCGGATGCCGAAGCGTCCAATGCCGAAGCGTCCAATGCCGAAGCGATTGTTGCCGACGAAGACGTTCCCAAGAAGAAGACCGCCGCTCGTGGCAAGAAGAAGGTGGTGGGTGAAAATACCGAAGCGTCAATTGTTGCCGACGAAGACGTTCCCAAGAAGAAGACCGCCGCTCGTGGCAAGAAGAAGGTGGTG
>Ga0181564_10003015_pt1 | contig 14546 bp, 10 predicted proteins | sample 011ome_24_FD_134512 | JGI IMG/M metagenome (GOLD analysis project Ga0181564, IMG submission 134512) | Coastal salt marsh microbial communities from the Groves Creek Marsh, Skidaway Island, Georgia - 011513CT metaG (megahit assembly) | ecosystem: Environmental > Aquatic > Marine > Intertidal...
CGGTTGCGGATCAGTAGATTATCCAGCCGGAAATCGCCATGGATAATGCAAAATCCTGGTATCTCCCGGTCGAGACAGGCGGGTAATTCGGTTATCAGAAATTCCATTGCGGCGATGGTTTCGGTTTCGCTGGCACGATATTGGCGTGTCCATGTAGCGAATTGGCGGTCGATGTAGCCGGTTGGTTTGCCAAAACCCTCAAGTCCTTGCGCAACCGGATCGATCGCCGCAAGTGCAGCCAGCACTTCAATTTTGGCATAGAACAGCGCGCGACGGTCATCGACGCTATAGCTGGCTAATGCCGGATCAAATAGCGTTTCGCCATCAACTTCGCGCATGATAAAGAATTTCATGCCAACCACATCAGTAGCGTCGCAGGCTATAATCATATCTGGCACTGGCACGGGGCTTGTTGCCAATGCTTTCATTACGCGATATTCACGGTCAACTGCATGGGCTGATTTCAGCAGTAACCCGGCCGGTTGCGTCCTCAGGACGAAGCGGCCATCCATCGTCCCAAGATCAGTCTGCAGTCGGTAAGTTGGGTTGGACTGGCCAGTAGAAAATTTATCCAGAGATACCGGAACTCCAATCTGTGGTGCGGCACTTTTCAGCCATGTTGTGAGGGATGCGAGAAAAGCCGGGTCAGGCGTGTCTTCGGGGCCGTTTTGAGAGTTGGTCATGATATGGCTCGGGCTCGGCAGTAACGGAGTTAATCTAAAACTGCCGATACAATCACGTGATGGCAGACAAGATTGTTTTGACCATATTGGCTCAGCTAGCGTAAGTTTACTAGGCTGTTTCAGGCGATGACGAAAAAAAGACGCTAACGTCACCGACCGTTATTCAGACAAGCATAAATAGGGTCAGACCTGATATATTGACCTTGGAGATATGAGATGACCGGACAGCTTAACGGCAAAAGGATTTTGGTTACCGGCGCGGCGCGCGGGCTCGGCGCGGCGTTTTGCCAGACGATTGCCGAGGCTGGTGGAAGCGTATTTGCGCTGGGCCGTGATCAGCACGCATTGGCGGCAATGATCAAAGGCTTACCCGGTGACAGTCATGATCTTGTGATTGCTGATGTGGCGGAATCAGACCAGCTTTCGGCCCAGCTTTCGGGTCAGCGATTTGACGGGCTGGTAAATAATGCCGGCATTGCCATTAGCTCGGCGTTGCATGAAAGCGCCGAAGATGACGTCCGGCGTCTGATCGACATCAATCTTCTTGGCAGCTTGTGGACATTGCAGGCATCGGTTCCTGCCCTAAAGGCGGCAGGCGGCGGTGTGATTGTAAATATAGCTTCGGTGTTGGGTCACCGGCCGTTGCCGCATACCGGCATTTACGCGATGAGCAAGGCAGCGATCATCCAGATGACACGCGCCGCAGCGTTGGAGCTGGCGCGTGATAATATTCGGGTAAATGCGCTGGCGCCGGGCTATGTAATTACTGATTTAAACCGTGATTTTCTTACAAGTGACGCCGGTGTGAATCTGCAAAAACGCACCGCGCTTCGCCGTTTTGCAAACCCTGCCGAGTTAATGCCGGCGCTGCTTTTCCTGTTGAATCCGGCGAATAGCTATATGACCGGTGAGACCTTGACCATTGATGGCGGAATGAGCGCCAGTTTATGATATTATCGCCAAGAAAAAGAATAGGATTACCCGATTATGGATTTTTCAATTGATGCCAATTTACAGGCTGACCATGACAAGCTGCGTGCCTTTGTGCGCGACGAAATCGTGCCGCTGGAGGCGGATCGCAAAAATTATGATGCCTATGGCAATATTGATATGGCGGTATTGCAGAGGCTTCGCAGCAAAGTCAAGGATGCTGGTTTATGGGCGCCACAAATTCCGCGTGAGCAGGGTGGGCTTGGCTATGGGCCAACCGGTATGGCTGTATTATATGAGGCAATGAACTATTCCATTTTTGGGCCGGTCGCATTTAACTGTGCGGCCCCTGATGATGGCAATATGTATATTTTGAACAAGGTCGCAACGCCCGCACAAAAAGACCGTTGGTTAACCCCGATCATTAAGGGTGATGTGCGCTCATCCTTTGCCATGACCGAGCCTGCACCCGGCGGCGGTTCTGACCCAAGCATGATCCAGACTACGGCAAAGCGGGTCAATGGCAAATGGGTAATAAATGGCCGCAAATGGTACATCACCGGCGCAGGTGAGGCGGCGCATTTTATTCTGATGGCGAAAACCGGCGAGGGGGCACGTGACGGGTTAACCGCCTTTCTGTTTCATCGTGATGATCCGGGGTGGCGCATTCAGCGGCGCATTGGCATCATGGGGCCAGAAGAGCATGGTGGGCACTGTGAACTGGTGTTTGAAGATATGCAACTGGGTGATGAACGCGTGCTCATGGGCGAGGGCAAAGGCTTGAAAGTTACCCAGATCCGACTGGGGCTGGCACGGTTGACGCATTGTATGCGCTGGCTAGGACTGGCAAAACGTGCGGTTGATATTGCCGCCGATTATGCCAGCTACCGGAGTGGCTTTGGGGTCAAGCTGATTGACCGCGAGTCAATTCAAATGAAGCTTGGTCAGGCGGCGATGGATATCGAGATTGGCCGTGTGATGGTGATGCGTGCTGCCTGGCGGATCGAGCAGGGATCAAAGGCGCGTCAGGATATTTCAATTGCAAAAATTCACGTTTCGCAATTATTGAACCGTGTTACCAGTGACGCCATCCAGATTTGCGGCGCACGCGGCTATTCCACCGATACCGTTCTCGAATGGATTTATCGCTATGGCCGGCAGGCGCTGCTGGTTGATGGCGCAACCGAAGTGCATCAGATGGTCATCAGCCGCTTTCTACAACAGTCAGGTGATGATTTCTGGGGCTGGGGTGTTGGCCATGATTAATGTGAACCCGGGGGGAGCTTGAGGTATGTCTGAAGGATCACCATTCGCCGCGCTGGATATGCAAGGGGCTGATATGCAGCCGCTATCGCCGGTGCATTTTATCCAGCGTGTTGCCTATGTTTTTTCGACAAAAACTGCGATTGCCTACGGTACGCGGCGGATCAGCTATCGCGAATTTGGCCAACGCTGTAAAAAGCTGGCGGCGGCAATTATTGGGTCAGGAATTAAGCCGCAAACCACGGTTTCAGTTTTATGCCCGAATGTGCCGGAGATGCTCGAACTGCATTTTGCCGTGCCGATGACTGGTGCCGTTCTGAACACAATTAACACCCGCCTTGACGCCAAGGCAATTTCCACAATTCTTGAGCATGGCGAGAGCCAGATGCTGTTTGTCGACCGTGAATACGCCGATGTTGCCGAGGCTGCATTATCGCTTTGCGGCCGCGAAATCAGCGTGATTGGTATTGATGATCCGGCAATCGAGGTTGGCCGTATGATCGGTGACACGGATTATGAGAGCTTTTTAGCAACCGGGCTGGAAACATCGCAGCTGTTCGATTTGCAAGATGAAACCATGCCAATATCGCTTAGCTATACTTCCGGGACGACGGGCAACCCGAAAGGGGTGGTTTATTCGCATCGGGGCGCGGCGTTGAATGCGCTTGGCAATGTTCTGGCGATGGGGCTTAGCACCAGCAGCACCTATCTATGGACGTTGCCACTGTTCCATTGCAATGGCTGGACGCATCCATGGGCGGTGACAGCTGTTGGCGGCACGCATATTTGTCTTCGTGCGATTGATCCAGCCGAAATTTTCCGTCTGATTGAGGCGGAAAATGTAACGCATATGGCGGCTGCACCGATTGTGCTGTCGATGCTGATCCATGCGCCTGATGAGACAAAGCCAAAGACTGCAAGAGAGGTGCCGGTGCAGGTTGCCACAGGCGGTGCTGCACCGCCCAGCAAGGTCATTGATGATATGGAAACCATCGGGTTTAAAATAACCCATCTATATGGGCTGACCGAATCTTACGGGCCATCACTGATTTGTGAAATGCAGGCCGATTGGGACGCAATGCCGCTTGCCGCCCGCGCCCAGAAAATGGCGCGTCAGGGTGTGCCGCACGTTCTGGCTGGCGATTATCAAGTTGTTGATCCGCAAACCATGCAACCGGTTCCCGCCGATGGTAAAACCATTGGTGAGATTATGCTTCGTGGCAATACCGTTATGAAGGGCTATCTGAAAAACCCCAAAGATACGGCCAAGGCGTCCGCAGGTGGTTGGTTTCATAGTGGCGATCTTGCAGTCCTGCATGCAGATGGCTATGCCGAGGTAAAAGACCGGTCAAAAGATATCATCATTTCCGGCGGCGAGAATATTTCCAGCCTTGAGGTTGAAGAGGCGCTTTATCAGCATCCTGATATTATGGAGGCGGCTGTAGTTGCCCGCCCCGATGATAAATGGGGCGAGACACCCTGTGCCTTTATAACCCTAAAGCCGGGCGCAGCCGAACCAGATATGGACTCGCTTCGGGCGTTTTGCCGCGAACATCTGGCGAGCTATAAAGTGCCGGGCCATTTTGTGTTCTCCGCGCTGCCAAAAACCCAGACAGGCAAGATTCAGAAAACGGTGCTTCGCGAGGCAGCAAAAGAGGTCAAATAAATGCTCGCCATATTTGGGCAATGATCGCCGCCCGAAATGATCTGCGCCACGACGATGTAAGCTGCACTATGCACGTCTATTCTGGAATGTAGCGCTGCCCAATTGCTGGCTTGTTAACGCCAAGGCCGGGAATTTCCCAGACTCCAGCACCGGGCGGGTTTAAATCGCCACTGATGTTGGCATCAATCAAATAAGGACGGTTGCTTTTAATGCCAGCCAGAATGGCGTCACCAAGATCGCCCGGGCGGTCAATGCTAACCCCCTCAACGCCGGCCGAGCGCGCCATCGCTGCAAAATCGGGGTTGTAGGGAAGGCCGGTATCTGGACGATGGAAATCGGTTGCTAACTCGCGGCTGTCAAGATAGCCACGTTGCAGACCGCGGATTGACCCGTAGGCGTAATTGTTCCAGACCACCCAGACGACTGGAATATTATACTCAACTGCAGTTCCCAGAACATTGGCGTGCATAAAGAAGGCACCGTCACCACAAACCGAAACGCATGGCCGGTCAGGGGCGGCAAGTTTGGCTCCCATAACACCGGCGACACCAAATCCCATTGGGCCAAATCCCATGGATCCGATCAATGAGTCCGGGCGGGTCGGGTTACAAAACTGTAATAGCCAATTGTGATGCACGCCGATATCACTGACCAGAATTGTATCCTCAGGCAGTGCCTTATCAATTTCGACCGCGGCGCGTTGCGGGTTAATCGGGCTGCTATCATCAACAAACCCCGGGGCAACAAACGCATTCCATTCGGTACGATAACCATCAATCGCGGCTAGCCATTTGCGGCTTGCCGGCGTTGGCTCACCGCTATGGCCGCGGCAATCAAGTTCAGCCAGAACCTGCCGCAGAAAGCTACGCACATCCGCCATAAGCCCCAAGGCAACCGGATAGTTTCGGCCAATTTCTTCGGGATCAATATCAACATGGATCAGGCGTGTGGGCGGGATTGTAAATGAATAACCTGGAATCCACGAGCTGGATGTGCGATCATCAAACCTGACGCCAATGGCAAGTAGAACATCGGCTTGCCGGCAGGCATGATTGGCTTGATAAGTGCCGCCACGCTGGACAAGGCCAAGTGACAGTGGATGCTGAACCGGAATTGCGCCAAGGCCGCTTGCCGATGACGCGACCGGTATCTGCAAGCGTTCGGCTAGCGCCAGCAACTCATTAGCGGCACCGCCATAGCGCACGCCTTGCCCCACGACAATCACTGGCTTTTCTGCTGATACCAGCATATCAACTGCCTTCACCACGCCATCAGGATCAGCCCCGCAACGCGATGAAATATTCGCAGACCAAGCTGCCGGATCAGGGGTTTCGCTGGCAGCAGCTTCCTTAAAGATGTCAAAAGGAACGTCGAGAACTACCGGGCCGGGCCGGCCTGTTGTCATGGTTTTCCAGGCTTGGCGCATCATTAGAGGCACTTGCTCGCCGCGGGTGGGCTGATAAACGCGTTTGCAATAAGCCTGAACTGTTGATGGGAAATCGGCCTGATAATGGCGATAGGTTTCCTGAAAAGCGCCGCGGTTAAACTGGCTCGTCGGCACATTTCCGGTGATCGCCAGGAACGGAACCGAGTCAAAAAAGGCATTGCCAAGGCTGATTGGCAGATTGGCTGATCCCGGGCCGCATGAGGTAAAGGTTGCAGTCGGCTGACCAGACACGCGGTAATAGACATCTGCCATGAAACCGGCAACGCTTTCATGATGCACCGAGATCGTGTCGATATCGTCCTGGCGTTCATGCATGGCGTCAATCAGACCAATGTTTCCATGGCCGCAGAGACCAAACACGTATGGCACTTTCTCCTTAATCAGATAATCAATAATAACCTGTCCGCCATTCAATTCATTTGTCTCTGACACACCTAATTCCCCCAACCGGTCAAACGCGATGGATGCACACGCTAACCGTAAAAATTTTAACGATACAGCATGGCATAAGCCGAAACGGCTTCCAACAAAAATGGCTTGAAAAATAGCGTAGTGTGGTGGTTTGTGAGGCTGAATAAAGGCTGGTTTTATGGCCGCAACTAATACCCCGACGATCGATTATCCTGTTTGTTATTGGCTGACTCATATTGGCTGGAGTAAAAAATTACTCATCACCCATGATGGTGTTAAAGCTTGAAACAAGGTCGTTAAAGCGCACGCCAACAATCGTGATGTGCTTTTTCATCGTTTCCATGGCCCGCTCGGCGTCACCATCACGCAACGCTTGCAGAATAATATCATGTTCGGCCATTGATTCGTCCATCCGCCCGCGCACGCGCAGTTGAAGCCGCCGGAATGGACGTAAACGGTCATGGAGGCGGCGTGCCTCATTGGCCAGAAAGCTGTTGCCTGACATTTGGTAAATCCGGCCATGAAGGTGGGCATTCACTTCATAATATTTCTTGGTGTCACCCGCTGCAACGGCGGCGCGGCAGGTTTCATTGTCCTTTACCAGCTCATCAATATCTGCGCTGGTTGCGCGCCGTGCTGCAAGCCGAATTGCCATACATTCCAACTCAGCCATTACTTCGAACATTTCAACAAGCTGGCTAAGACTGGGTGAGCGCACGAAAGTACCGCGCCGTGGCAAATGTTCGGCAAGACCGGATTCAGCTAGGCGTTGCAGCGCCTCACGAACCGGTGTACGCGACACGCCGTAAAAGCTGGATAACTCGGTTTCATCAAGGCGTTTGCCATGTCCAAGCTCACCTTCGACAATTCGCTGTTCAAGCGAGTCTCTTATTTTTGCCGACGGTAATTTGTCCATCTAGTTATGACCCTAGATTTTGATTAGCGATGACGCTCATTATTAGGGGCTCTCATCCATTCGTCCAGAATAATTGCGACATGTTTTGCATCGCGGGCGGTGCCGTCCTTGATCTGACAACGGCATGATGTGCCATCGGCAATGATGAGCGTGTCATCACCCGCTTCGCGGATTTTTGGAAGTAACGCAGAATTTGCCATTTTCATTGAGACATCAAAAGTATCTGCACCATAGCCAAAGGCGCCCGCCATACCGCAACAGCTGGTTTCGATTTTCTCTACCGCCAGTCCGTCAATCCATGACAATACCTCCTCAACCGGGCGGACCGCGTCAAATGCTTTTTGATGGCAATGTCCGTGGAGCAGGGCTTTGGCGTTGCCAGATTTAAGTGGCAGTTTAGGTTTGTCGCGGGCCAGCAATTCCTCAAAGGTCAGCGTGGCGGCAGCAACGGCCTGGGCATTCTTGTTATTAAGCAATGCTGGAATTTCGTCACGAAGTGCGAGTGTACAGGACGGCTCCAGACCGACAATTGGGATGTTTTCTTTGGCAAATGGTGCCATAGCGGCAACCAGACGCGTTGCCTCATGACGGGCGCGGTCAATCATGCCGGTTGATAAAAATGTACGCCCACAACAAAGCGGCTGTTTCCTGTCCAATGGTGCCGGCGTAAAGACATCATAGCCAGCACTTTCCAGTACCCGAACGGCGGCACGGATATTTTCCGGCTCAAAATACCGGTTAAAGCTGTCAATAAACATTAGAACCGGCGGTTTTGCGGCGTTGGCTTCGGCTTGGTTCGAATTTGTGGTGGCGGGAAGATTTGGTACCTCGCTATTGCGGAACCAGTTTCGTTGCCAATGCGGTAATGGACGGCGCGCACTAAATCCGGTCAGTTTCTCGCTGAGCCAGGCAAAACCCGGGATGACGTCGCGCAGGCGGATTAGTGGTGCGATGGCGGCGGCATAAGGTGCGTAATCGGGAAGGTGGGCAATCAGCTTGTCATGCAGCGAGAGGCCTTTGGCTTCAGTGCGAAGCGCGGTGACCTCAATCTTCATGCGTGCCATGTCGACACCGGTCGGACATTCGCGTTTACAGGCTTTGCAGGAAACGCATAGTTTCATCGTTTCGGCCATCTCGTCGCTGACCATCGCAGCGGCACCAAGCTGGCCCGATAGCGCTAGTCTTAGGCTGTTGGCACGGCCTCTTGTCGAGTCGCGCTCATCACGTGTCGCCCGGAAGGACGGGCACATGACGCCGCCCTCAAGCTTGCGGCAGGCGCCATTGTTGTTGCACATTTCAACCGCACCCTGAAGCCCGCCAGCCGAACCCGGCCATGCCTCCCAGTTCAATCGGGTCGGGAAATCATTAACTTTGTATCCCGGTGCAAACCGGAACAACGACCGGTCATCCATCTTTGGTGCGTCAGTGATTTTTCCGGGATTAAAAATGCCCTGTGGATCGAACAAGCGTTTAACCTGGCGAAACAGATCGGTCATTTTGCTGCCAAACATGACCTCGTTGAATTCGGATCTGGCAATGCCGTCGCCATGTTCGCCGGAATGCGAGCCCCCATATTCCTTCACAAGTTGAAACGCCTCGTCGGCGATGCCCCGCATGGCGGCAACGTCATCGGCATTTTTCATATCCAGAACCGGCCGTACATGAAGACAGCCAACCGACGCGTGCGCATACCATGTTCCGGTGGTGTTATATTTGGTAAAGATGCGGGTAAGCTTGTCGGTATATTCGGCCAGATCGGCGAGTTCGACCGCACAATCCTCGACAAAGGATACCGGCTTTGCTGAGGTTTTCATCGACATCATGATATTGAGGCCGGATTTGCGCATTTCGGTGATCCGCGCCTGATCCCCGGTTTCGCTGAGAATGACTGTGCCGCCATTCGAGTCAGCCGGATTATCCCAGCCCAAGCCAAGATCAGCCATCATCGCCTCTAATGCTTCAAGGCGGCGCAGATTTTCGGCTGGTTCATCCTCGGCAAATTCGACCACCAGAATCGCCGCAGGTGCACCTTTGATATAGGCCTCGACGGTCGAACGGAATAACGGGATGGAACGCGCCAGATCAAGCATGGTGTTGTCAATCAGCTCGACAGCAACCGGATCAAGCGTCACCAGATGCTGGGCTGCATCCATCGCCTTATAAAAAGAAGGAAAATGGCAAAGCCCCATGACTTTGCGTGCAGGCAATGGCGAGAGTTTCAGCGTGATCGCGGTTGAATAAGCGAGCGTTCCTTCAGAGCCAACCAGCAAATGCGCAAGATTAATACCGTCACCGGCCTTGCCACCGGGCCGAAGCGCCATCGCATCAGGGATCAGCGCATCGATATTATAACCGCCAACTCGGCGTAACACCTTGGGAAAACTGGACAGAATCTCGTCGCGATGGGTTTCACCGAGTGCCAGTAATGCCGGCAGAATTGCGCCCAGCTGAACGGCATCGGTGGGTGCGGACGGATCATATTTGCCAAAAGATGCGTGACTGCCATCAGCAAGAATGGCTTCAATCGCCAAAACATTATCCCGCATGATGCCGTAACGTATTGATCGACCGCCGCAGCTGTTATTTGCTGTCATACCGCCAATTGTTGCGCGGCTGGAGGTCGATACATCCACCGGAAACCACAAGCCGTGCGGCTTTAGCCGGCGATTTAACTCATCCAAAACGATGCCTGGCTCGACAACGCAAACACGGTTTTCTACATCCAGCTCTAAAATCCGGTTGAGATATTTGGTGTTATCTAGAACCAGCGCGTGGTTTACCGTCTGCCCACATTGCGACGTGCCACCGCCACGCGGCAAAAGCGCCATTCCCTGCTCACAGCAAAAGGCGATTGTGGCCTCAACATCGGCAATTGTTTTTGGAATCACGACGCCATGTGGCATCATTTGATAGATTGATGCGTCGGTGGCATACCGCCCACGCGTAAAACCATCATCAAATAACTCGCCGGAAAGCGATTGTCTCAGCCGCTCAAATCCGGCAAAGCTGTTGCCATCAGCCATGCAATTCTCCAATTTTTAGTATACAATTCTCTTGTATGGATATACAAAGTGCCTTTATAGTTCAACCTTATTGACACGATTTTCGTGCAACAACTGCATTTTGACCATGCATCTATGTGGAGAATAAATTAATGCCTACACCCTACGCCGCTGGCCGTCATTTTTTACAAATTCCTGGCCCGACAAATGTGCCTGATAGGGTGCTGCGCGCGATGGATTACCCAACCATTGATCATCGCGGTCCACAATTTGCCGAAATTGGCGCGAAATGTCTTGCCGGTATGAAGACCATTTTCAAGACCGACAGCCATGCGTTGATCTATCCAGCATCGGGAACTGGCGCGTGGGAAGCGGCCTTGGTGAACACGCTGCAAGATGGCGATCTGGTATTGATGGTGGAGACTGGCCATTTTGCCTCGCTCTGGCACAAGATGGCATCGCGCCTCGGTCTTGAAACCGAGTTTTTGGCAACCGATTGGCGGCGGGGGGTTGATCCACAGCAGATTGAGGACCGTCTGCGCGCTGATCCTGCAAACAAGATCAAAGCCGTTTGTGTGGTTCACAACGAAACCTCAACAGGGTCGACCTCACGCGTGAACGAAGTGCGGCTGGCAATGAATAATGCTGGTCATGACGCGTTGTTACTGGTTGATACAATCTCATCGCTTGCCTCGATCGATTTCCGCCATGATGAATGGGGCGTTGATGTCACGGTTGCAGGCTCGCAAAAGGGTCTGATGCTGCCACCTGGCCTGTCATTTAACGCTGTATCGGAAAAGGCAATGGCAACAGCGCGCAACGGCGGTATGCGTCGCAGCTACTGGGATTGGGAAGACCAGATTGCGGCGAATAAGGATGGTGCCTTTCCCTTTACCCCGGCGACAAATCTTCTATACGGGTTAGCCGAAGCGATTGATATGTTGCATGAAGAAGGTCTGGAGAATGTGTTCAAACGCCATGATCGTCATGCCTCGGCAACGCGCAAGGCGGTTCAGGCATGGGGGCTTGAAGTCTTGTGTCAGGAACCAAAGGACTATTCCAGCGCATTGACCGCAGTGTTGTTACCTGACGGGCACAATGCTGATGCATTCCGCGCCGGTGTTCTAAAGCATTTCAATATGTCACTTGGTAACGGTCTGGCCAAACTTGCCGGTAAAGTCTTTCGGATCGGGCATCTCGGTGATTTTAACGACCTGATGCTGCTGGGAACGCTAAGCGGCGTCGAGATGGGCCTCTCGCTCGCTAATATTCCGCATCAAAAGGGTGGCGTTGACGCGGCAATGAACATACTGAAAGCTGAATAACTAACGACCCTGCTGGCTTTGCAATCCCCAAAACTGGCTACAAACATTAAGGGGCTGAAATGACTGCGTCAGATCGTGAATTGCTGATCCATATTGAGGATGGCATTGCCCACGTGAATTTGAATAGGCCGCAGGCGCGAAATGCGCTGACATTTGAGATGTATGAGGGGCTCGCGGCGCTTTGTGCCAAGGCTGGCAGAGGCGGTGATACCGATCAAATCAGGGCGATCATTATCTCAGGTGCCGGTGATAAAGCCTTTGCAGCTGGAACAGATATTGGTCAATTTACCGCCTTTTCCTCGACCGAGGATGGGCGGCGCTATGAAAGCAAGGTTGAGGCGGTCATAAGCGAGATTGAGGCCTGCCGCGTGCCCGTGATTGCGGCGCTTCACGGCGCAGTAACAGGTGGCGGGTTAGTAATTGCCGCCGCAGCGCATATCCGTATTGCAAGTTCAGCTGCGATTGCCGGTATGCCGATTGCGCGAACGCTTGGCAATTGTCTGGCGGTCTCAAACTTGCGGCGGTTGACCGCTTTATTTGGCGAGGCGCGCGTTGCCCATATGATTTTGACAGCTGAATTACTGGACGCCGAAACGTTGCTTGCAAGCGGGTTTGTGCATGAGGTTCTAGCGGATAAGGACGCATTGATAGCGCGTGCGCAAAAGCTCGCCGAACGGATGAAGCAGATGGCGCCATTAACGATAGAGGCCAGCCTTGAAGGATTGCGACGGTTGCGTCATGCGGTCCCATTGCCGCGCGATGATGACATGATTGAGCGCAGCTATCTTAGTGCTGATTTTGCCGAGGGTGTCCGCGCCTTTCTTGAAAAGCGCAAGCCGCAATGGCAAGGCAAATAGCCGCCGTCCAAAACTTGATTTCAACGGGCTAGTGTTTTACCCATTTTATCAAGACAGCTTTTTGGCAACGTTTTACGCGCGCGCCGTGATCATTTTATTGATCGCACTAACAACAGCAAGGATTGGGGCAATGGTGATCGAGGTATCAATGCCGACACCATAAACTGATTGCCCGTCATCGGTGACAAGCTCAACATAAGCCGCCGCTTCGGCTTTTGATGTCGCTGACCGGGTATTCTGACCAAAATCTGAAAGCCGGAAACTCAGCTCAAACTCATCACGCATTGCGTTGACAAAAGCTGAAATTGGGCCATTGCCAGCGGCGCCAATGGTAACGTTTTTACCGTCATGGCTTAACGTTGCGGTGATGCGCTCGGACTCGCTAACCCGGCTAGCACGAACAGACTCAAAGCTAACCAGCTTAAACGGGCCCTTGGGGTTTATGTAATGCTGCTTGGCCAGTTCCCAGATACGTTGGCTGGTGATTTCCTTACCAGTCGTGTCAGCTTCATTTTGCACAATGCCGGAAAATTCAACCTCTGCACCGCGCGGTAAACGAACATGATGGTCAGCCTCAAGAAGATAGGCTGCCCCGGCCTTGCCCGATTGAGAATTTACCCGGATAATTGCCTCAAAAGTGCGGCCAATATCAGCCGGGTCAATTGGCAAATATGGCACTTCCCACATATCATCATTGGCCTCGGCAAGTGCGTCCATGCCCTTGCGAATTGCGTCCTGATGGCTGCCTGAAAAGGCGGTGTGGACGAGCTTGCCAGCATAGGGGTGGCGCTCATGCACCGGCAGCTGATTACAGAATTCTGCGGTTTCGATCAGGCCGTTAATGTCAGAGAAATCCAGATACGGATCAACGCCTTGGGTAAACATATTCAGCCCAAGCGTTATCAAATCGACATTACCGGTGCGTTCGCCATTGCCAAACAAAGTGCCTTCCACCCGATCGGCGCCTGCCATCAGTCCAAGTTCGGTTGCAGCAACAGCGCAGCCGCGGTCATTATGCGGGTGTAGTGAAAGAATGACGGCTTCCCGATTTGAAAAATGTCGGTGCATCCATTCGATCTGGTCGGCGTAAATGTTTGGTGTCGACATTTCAACCGTTGCTGGCAAGTTGATAATAGTTGGGTTTTCAGCCGTCGGCTGCCAGACTTCCATCACTGCCTCACATACGTCCAACGCATACTCAAGCTCGGTTCCGGTGAAGCTCTCAGGGCTATATTGCAGACGAAGATTATCAGTACCAACGCTAGAAATACGGTCAGCAACCATTTTCGCACCATCAACTGCGATCTGTTTTACACCATCACGATCAGATTTAAACACAACCCGACGCTGTAATGTGCTCGTAGAATTATAGAGGTGCAAAATCGCATTCGGTGCGCCGCGCAGTGACTCGATGGTGCGGTCTATAAGATGTTCACGCGCTTGGGTCAGAACCTGAATGGTTACGTCGGCTGGTACATGACCACCCTCAATCAGTTCGCGCAGAAAGTTAAAATCTGTATCTGATGCTGCTGGAAACCCGACTTCAATTTCCTTAAACCCCATCGACACAAGCATTTTGAACATAGCCATTTTGCGGGCGCTGTCCATTGGCTCAATTAACGCCTGATTACCATCACGCAAGTCAACTGAACACCAGATAGGGGCGGTTTTAATCTGTTGATTTGGCCATGAACGGTCACCAAGATCAGGACCTGTAAATGGACGGTATTTTTCATGACGCAAGCGTGGCATCAGCTTCTCTTTTTCTGGAAATTTGAAAATATTTATCTTCTGATAGCAAGGACCAGGGACTCATTATACGCACAAGCGGCAGGTGGAAACAGGAAAAAGATCGAAAATCTAGCTGATGCCTCGTGAATAAATGCGGTATTTCAGCTGAAATTGTTGTATAGGGAGGGCGAACTTCAGTCATTTCAGCCAGTTTTCCGGATTGCGAATAAAATATGACCGACATTGATAAAATCCGTAATTTTTCGATCATTGCGCACATTGACCATGGCAAATCAACAATTGCCGACCGTTTAA
>Ga0181564_10003016_pt1 | contig 14541 bp, 10 predicted proteins | sample 011ome_24_FD_134512 | JGI IMG/M metagenome (GOLD analysis project Ga0181564, IMG submission 134512) | Coastal salt marsh microbial communities from the Groves Creek Marsh, Skidaway Island, Georgia - 011513CT metaG (megahit assembly) | ecosystem: Environmental > Aquatic > Marine > Intertidal...
GCCAGCAACAATGCCACCGGCAACGGCCGCGTGACAGGCATGCCGATTGTCGGCCTGGGTGTGGAAGTCGAAGGCCCGTTCAACCCGACCGGCCTCTCCATGAGCGAAAGCCGGGAAAAGATCCTGGTCTGCCAGCCCAAGGAAGCTGCCGAAGAGCGTCCCTGCGCCGAGCAGATTGCTCACACCCTGGGCTCCAAGGCGTTCCGCCGTCCGGTCACCGATGACGACCTGGAGTGGTTGATGCCGTTCTATGAAGTTGGTCGCGCCGAGGAAGGTGGTTTTGATGCCGGCATCATCGAACTGGTCACGGCCATCCTCTCCAGCCCGGACTTCCTGTATCGCTCCATGCGCATCATCGAGGAATCCCCGCGTCCGCTGAACGACCTGGAAATGGCTACCCGCCTGTCCTTTCTGATGTGGAGTCAGGGTCCTGACGAGGAGCTGATTGCCCTGGCCGCCGATGGCCAGCTGGCCGATCCGACCGTGATGGCCACCCAGGTGGAACGCATGCTGGCTGACCCGCGCGCCAATGCCCTGATTGAAAACTTTGCCCTGGCCTGGCTAAACCTGGACGAACTGGAACAGATCCAGCCCGTGGACAACCGCTTCAGCGATGCCATGCGCGACAACTTTGAAACCGAAATCCGCCTGTTTCTGTCCAGCATCCTGCTGGAGGATCGCCCGGTCCAGGAACTGCTGACTGCCGACTGGACCTATGTCAATGATGACCTGGCGGCCCAGTATGACATTGAAGGGGTCTACGGCGATCAGTTCCGCCGCATCACGCTCGAGGATGAAAACCGCTTCGGCCTGCTCGGCAAGGGTGCCACCCTCTTGCGCACCTCCTATGGCGACCGCACCTCACCCGTGCTGCGCGGTGCCTGGATCCTGGATCGCATCATCGGCACACCGCCGGCACCGCCACCGCCCAATGTGGAAGTGGACCTGTCCGTGCGCGAAGGTGAAAAACAGACCACCCTGCGGGCACGCCTGGAGAAGCATCGCGAAAACCCGACCTGTATGGCCTGCCATGGTGTAATTGACCCGCCCGGGCTGGCACTGGAGAACTTCGATGTTACCGGTCGCTGGCGTGATGTGGACAGGGCTGCCGATGCGCCAATCGATGCCACCACGGTACTGACCAGCGGTAAAGCCATCAACGGGCCGGTCGAGCTGCGTGAGCACCTGCTGAGCCGCGAAGACCAGTTGCCCATGACCATCGCCAAGCGCCTGATGATGTATGCGCTGAATCGCGAAGTCGAATACTTTGACATGCCCTACGTGCGGGAAATTGTGAAAACCGCCGCGCAGGACAACTACACGTTCACATCCATTATTACAGCGCTCGTCAATCACGACGTATTCCGCATGCAGGGTCCCGAGGAAAACGGCAGTGAGTCACAGGTTGCCGCAGTGGCCAACCGGAATTAACAGAATAAAAGGGCAAGGAGAAAGCACATGGCTAAATTTCTGACCAAAAAACACATTTCCCGCCGCGAGATGCTGCGTGGTGGCGGTGTCGCGCTCGCACTGCCGTTCCTGGAAGCCATGGTGCCGGCAGGCACAGCCCTGGCACAGGTCGAGGCCATGCCGAAAAAGCGTGCCGGCTTCTTCTACCTGCCCCACGGTACCATCATGAACAACACGCCGTTCGGCGAGGAAGTGGATACCTGGACCAGCAGTGGTGCCGGCGACAGCTTCCAGCTCGGCAAGATGATGGCCTCCCTGGAGCCCTACAAGACTTACGTCACCACCTTCGAGAATATCGAGAACAACAGCGCGCTGGGTTCTGTGCATACCCTGAACCCGGCTACCTGGCTGTCCTGTGTGCGTCCGGGCGAAGGTTCTGTCCCGGCCCTGGCCACCACGCTGGACCAGGTCATTGCCCAGCAGCTGGGCCAGGAAACCGCCCTGCCGTCATTGGAAATGGCCACCGAAACCACTGTACAGGTAGCGGCCGGCAACGGTGGCTTCTATGCGGTAACCACCTCTTTCGCGTCTCCCAGCCAGCCGCTGCCGATGGAATTCAACCCGCGCAAGGTCTTCATCCAGCTGCTCGGACCCTATGACACCCAGGCCGAGCGTGAACTGATCCTGGCCAAGAACCGCAGCATGCTCGACATGATTGCCGACCGTACCCGCGTCCTGCAGAAGGAACTGGGCAGCGGCGACCGCGAGATCCTGTCCAACTACCTGGACACCGTGCGCGAAATCGAGCGCCGTATCCAGATCGCCCAAAACCAGGACCTGTCGAATCTCGATATTCCGGCTGCCCCGGTAGGCGTGTTCGAGGATTTCGAGGAGCAGATCAAGATGATGTTCGACCTGGCGGCCCTGGCCTACCAGGCCGACCTGACCCGCGTCCTGACCCTGGTTATGGCTGCAGAAGGTACCGACCGCACCTATCCTCAGGTGAATGTGGCCGGCGGCTTCCACCCGACCAGCCACCACACCAACGACCGTACCCGCATTGAAGAGCTGATTCGCGTCCAGACCTATCACATGGAGCACTTTGGCCGCTTCGTGGACAAGCTGGCGAACACGCCCGAAGGGGAAGGCTCGATCCTGGACAACTCGCTGTTCCTTTACGGCTCCAACATGGGCAACAGCAACCAGCATGACAACTATCCGCTGCCGGAAATCCTGGTCGGTGGCGCCAGCGGCGCACACAAGGGTGGCAAGAACGTCACACCGCCACCGAAAACCCCGCTGGCCAATATCCATCTCACCATCCTGGACAAGCTGGGCATTCCGCAGGAGACCTTCGGCAACAGCACCGGCATCCTCAGCGAGGTGTAATTCCGAACCGATCATGAAAACCACTCAAAGAAGACATGTCCTGAAAGCCGGGCTCGGCCTAGCGGCTGCCCCGCTGGTAGTCGGCCTCACCGGTTGTTCCCGGGACGCCGAGACCCCTGCTGACGGAAACCAAACCCCTGTTGCGCGCGCCCCGGAAAAACTGCCGGTGCAGGTACTGCGCGAAAACGTCAGCGTAATCAGTGGCGCGCCGGGCAATATCCTGGCCCTGTCGACCCCCGAAGGCTATCTGCTGGTCGACAGCGGCGCTAGCGCCATGGTGCCGTCGGTGCAACTGACGCTGGACGGCACGCCCGTTCATACCCTTTTCAACACCCATTACCACGGCGACCAGAGCGGCGGTAACCCGCTGTTTGGTGAAGATGGTGCCGCCATTCACGCCCATGAAATCACGCGGGAGTGGCTCAGTGCTGACTATTATGTGCCGGCGCAGGACGTCTGGGTGCCCGCATTGCCGGAAATCGGCAGGCCTACCCACACGTTCCGGGAACAGGAAACGGTCGATATTGGTGGGCAATCTATTACTTCCGGCTATCTGCTTGAGGCCCATACCCGGGGCGATGCCTATGTCTTTCTGCGCGATACCAATGTGCTGGCCGTGGGCGATGTCGCCTCACCTGAACGTGATCCGGCGCTGGACTGGTTTTCCGGTGGCTGGCTGGGCGGACGGGTCGATGCCATGGATGACATCCTGGAGATGGCCAACGCCGACACGCTGATCGTTCCGGCATACGGTCCGGTCATGACCCTGGCTGAATTCCAGGCCGAACGCGACATGATGTGGCACCTGTGGGAACGCTGCTCAACGTTGGTCAACAACGGCCGCAGTGCCCAGGATATCCTGGACGCCGGCGTGATGGATGAGATCGATCGCAAGTTCAACGACCCGTACCAGTTCCTCTATGACGTGGCGAAAGGACTGTGGGCCCACTACACCAATTTTGGCGGAAATGTAGTCTGACGATGTTTACTTTTATGCAAAAGCAAAAGCAACACCTGAGCACCGTGGGAGCGGCTTCAGCCGCGAATAAAACTTCACTGCATACCGGTTCGGGACTAAAGCCCCTCCTGCAGGGCACAGCCCTTATTTTGGTGGCAGCATTTGCGCCAGTGGTATTCGCCCAGAGCACGCTCATCGACCTGATTCGTGACGGGCGCTATGAAACAGCCCTGTCTGCCATCCCTGGTGCGGATGTGAATGAATCCGCACCGGACGGGGCCACCCCCCTGATGTGGGCCACTTACAAGGTACGCCATGACCTGGTGGCTGCCCTGCTGGACGCCGGTGCCGATGTGAACGTCACCAACCAGTATGGGTCATCAGCCCTGGCCGAAGCCGTCAAGCTGGACGACATCACACTGGTGCGCATGCTGCTGGAAGCCGGCGCAGATCCTGATTCCCCCAACCTGGACAACCAGACCGCCCTGATGCTGGCGGCCTACATCGGCAATCTCGACATCGCACACATGCTGATCGAGGCAGAGGCCGATGTGAATGCCATCGAAACCTTCCGGGGCCAGACTGCCCTGATGTGGGCCGCCTCCGAAAATCACCCTGACGTCGCCGAACTGCTGGTGGCGAACGGGGCCGATGTGTCCGTCAAGGCTGTCGCCGATGACTGGCCGCGCCAGATGACGTCCGAACCGCGCGCGCAGTTCCGTCCCACCGGTGGCCTGACCGCCCTTCTGTATGCCACCCGCTCCGGCTGTTACCGCTGCGCTGTCGCCATCGTCGAGGCCGGTGCCGACATCAACCAGCCCAATCCGGATGCTGTCACTCCGCTGCTGAATGCCATCGATAACAAGAGCTTTGACATCGCCATGTACCTGATCGACCAGGGTGCCAAGGTCGATGTCTGGGACATGACCGGTCGCACCCCGCTGTACATGGCCATCGACATGAACTCCTTCACACCGCGCTCCTTTGGCGGTTTTGGCGACTCCTTTAACCCGCTGGCCAACGCCGACCTCAACACCACCGCCATGGACATTGCCCGCCGCCTGGTGAGCATGGGCGTGGACGTCAATCACCAGCTTACCCGCATGCGTCCCAACGGCCCCGGTCGTGGTCGCTTTGCCGATTACGACATGCGTGGCGGCACGGCTGCCCTGCACGTGGCGGTTTTTTCCAATGATTACGAAGCCATCGAATTCCTGCTGGCCAACGGCGCCGAAGTCGATCTGCGCAATGTGTTCCGCCTGACTCCCCTGATGTATGCCGCCGGCATGAGCGGCAACGGCCGTGGTCCGACAGGTGCCAACGGTGAGGACATCCAGGAACGCGCCATCAAGACGATTGATATGCTGCTGGACGCCGGTGCCGACATCAACGCGCAGGTCAACGACAGCCATACACTGACCGCCAAGCTCGATACCTATATTGCCTGGAAAGACAATGAAGGCCGCTCGCCGCTGCATTCCGCCGCCGAGCTGGGCTGGGACAAGGTCGCCCGCCACCTGGTGGAGCGCGGGGCCGATCCGACCCTGCGTGATGCCGAAGGCAATACACCCCTGGATCTGGCCATGGCGCCGGTCGAGGAAAACACCCGCCCGGGCCGCCGGCCATCCCAGGAAGGCCGCATGGCGGTGGTGGCGCTGCTGAGCGATTTGCCATAACGCAGCGAATACGCAAGAATCCGTACCCACACGCCAGGCCATGCCTGGCGTTTTTGTCAGAATAAAAACATGCCGGGGGCCGCCACCATGCGCAAGTCGCTTACGTCCATCACTTTCCTGTTGACCTCGACCGTGTCAGGACTGACCCTGGCCGCCGATGCACCCCCAATCGGCATTGCGCCGTACACGATCGATGACAGTCCCTATGTATTCGATACCGCCGAACAGCATGACATCGAAGTCACCCTGCTGGCCAAGGGCTTACCGCGCGCGTTCTCCCTGGCTTTCCTGCCGGACGGTGACTTGCTGGTATCCGAGCGTGGCGGCGACCTGCGCATCATTCATGACGCCACCGGGGCGAATCCACGCCTTGACCCAAACCCGGTACCGGGCATGCCGGCACTGGCAGAGCCCTATCGCAATGGCGGCCTGAATGACTTGGCTCTGCACCCGGACTTTGACGACAACCATTGGCTCTATTTCAGTTACAACAGGGCCGGTCCGAAAGACGGCGACCGCCAGACCAGCATTCCGGCCATCATGCGGGGCCGCTATAACAATGGTCGCCTCTCGAACGTGGAAGAACTGTTCAGCGGGGAACCGGGCGGCACCAGCGGCATGCGAATTGTCTTCGGTAATGACGGCACGCTGTACATGACCACAGGCGCACCGTTTGGCCCGGAAGCCCAGGAGCTCGACAATGTCTTTGGCAAGGTCCTGCGCCTGAACGATGACGGCAGCATTCCGGCTGACAATCCTTTTCTTGGCCGCGACGATATGCATCCCGCCATTTATACATCTGGTCATCGCGACCAACTGGGGCTGACCGTGCATCGTGCCAGCGGCAAGGTGTTTTCTGCTGAACACGGTCCGAACGGCGGTGACGAAGTCAATCTACTGGTCCCCGGTGCTGACTATGGCTGGCCTGCAACCTCCTATGGCCGCAACTATGATGGCTCCAGAATTTCCGAACTACCGGTGGAACGCGGCACCCAGCAACCGGCGGTGGTCTGGATTCCCTCCATCGGTCCCAGCGGCATCATGTTTTATGACGGCGATGCCTTCCCGGCTTGGAAAGGCAACCTGTTTGTCGGCAGCGTGCGTTACGGCCAGATCGACCGCACCGGCTCACTGGAGCGCGTAGTCCTGAACGAGAACTTCGAGGAACTGCGCCGGGAAAAACTGCTGACCCAGCTGCATCAGCGCATTCGTGATGTAAAACAGGGCCCCGATGGCAACCTGTATGTGCTCACTGATGGCGACGAGTTTGCGGTGTTGCGGATCGCCCCCAAATAAAGCTGTATTTCCTGATGCGCAGACTTCAGGGCGTATAAAATACCGGTGACGTCCAGGCCCGCTCCTGAATGGTTGCCGGGACCGCGGTGGACAACGGCAGGTCATGGCGGACCGCTAGGTAGGTCGACCAGCGCGGCGTTGGAATCTCCAGTACCCGGGCGTAATAGATCGCGGACTGATCCGGATCATGATCCGGGTCTGTCCAGACCGCGGCCAGCTGGCTGGCTCCGATCGAGTTGGTATAGGCCGCGGTATTCAGGTCGACCGTATTCCCGACCACTGGCAAGCGCCCCTGAGTGTCGGGTTCGCGCCGGCCCGACCAGGCCACATCGATTACCTGTTCCTGTACAACATCCCCCTCCCGCCAGATCTTGATGACCTGGATGCGATCCAGGTTGGCACCCTCCGGATCCTTGACGGCATGCATCACCAGCTGCAGCGGTTTGTTGCGATCAAGTGGCGGAATATCGGCCCCCATTGGCACCCCCTGCGCATAGGCGCGGCTGACCCAGTCAGGATTGTCCAGCAGGTCGGCATCAAAATCCTGGCCGGCAAACAGGCGTACGCGAATGCGGGTGCCCGATGTGGCAAAGGCTTCCCGTCGCTGCAAAGCCGAGAACAGAGATTCACGCGTATTCTCTTCTGCCCAGAGCCCGGTCAGTGCACCGGCACTGAACACGGCCGAAGGTGCGTTGGCCACGGGATTGATTTCATTGAGAACAGTGGCCGGCTGACTCATGTCATCCGACACGCCCAGGGCGCCGGGAAAATTGTCTTCTTCGGTGGCAGGGATGCCGGAATGGAAATCGGAGCTGCCAATGAATCCGAAGCGAAATGGATTGATACCGATCCTGTCCTCGATTTCCAGCCCCCGCCCCAGGGCCGGACGGACATATCCCCCTGCCGGGTCAGCACCGTTTTCATTGGCCAGCGAGAGCAGTTCAAACCCGGCGAACTCATCAGGTGCACCGAACTCGGGACGTGTTTCACTGGTCCCTTTATTCTGTGCAATTTCCACGAGGCGCTCATTTGTGACACGCCGTCGGGCATAGTCCTGCGTTATCGGATCGCCATAGGCATCCGAGTCGGCAAACATCATCCCCTGGCTCATGTTGGCATTATGCGGAATCAGTACTGACGCAATGTCCTGCTCACGTAGCGCCTCAACATAGGTCCAGAGGTCTTCCGGGTTTGGTGAATCCAGGGCGCTAAAGGGCCGCTGGGGATAGTCGGGGCCGCGAAAAATCACGTTGCGATGCAAATGCGCGCCACCCGGCATCGGTGACCATTCGTAGGCAATAAGCGAGGTAAACGTGCCTGGCTGGTAATGCCGCTGTGCCACTGCCTTTACACGCTGCCAGTGGCTGGTGATCAGCGGTTCCGTGACGAACTCGGCAATGGCCGGCGCTGTGCCGCGAAAACCGCTGGCCGAAAACCGGCTCATGAACTGCAGCACGTTACCGTTGGCCTGCCCCAGTGTGGCAGGCCAGTCGGTATCGGCAAAGAGGCCATCGGGATCAGCCGCTTCCAGGGCGATGCCCAGATACTCCCCGTGATCGGTGACGGCGAGAAAGTCCAGTGGCCGATTGCGTTTCACGGTACGTCCGAGATACTGCACAGGCTGCCCTTTCGCAAAGCGGTAAGCATCTTCAGGCGTGGTGGTTACCCCGGACGCTGCGGCATCGAAGGACAAACTGGTGTGCAGATGCAGGTCGCCAAAAAAGGCCGACCGCTCACCCGGTATGCCGGGTTGTGCCAGCAAACTGGGGGTTGCCAGGAAAATGGCCAGCGCCGCTGGCAATGATGTGTATCGATGCATGCCGTTGAATTATGAAAATAGTGTGGATAATAGGAGTATACCGGTTCCGGCAGAGTATATGGCCTTGCCACCATGCGGTATTCTCTGCCCGCACAAACCTGGGGAAACGCTTTTGAAAACACCACTCATACTGATCGCCGCAGCCTGTCTGCTGACAGCCTGCTCACCCGCGGAAGAACCTGCCAGTGTGGCCAGCACCCCAACTGACGCGGTGGGACCAGATTCCGCCTCCGGTACGGGCCCTGCTGCTGTCAACTTTGCGCGCCTGGTCGCTGCTGACGAGGAACCCGGGCAGTGGATGGCTACCGGACGCACCTATGACGAACAGCACTACAGTCCGCTGGCTGCCATCAACCGCGACAATGTGGGACAACTGGGGCTGTCCTGGTTTGCCGATTTCAACATTCCCCGTGGCCAGGAAAGCACACCGCTGGTCATCGACGGCGTTATCTACGTTACCACCGCCTGGAGCAACGTGCTGGCCTTTGAGGCCGCTACCGGCGAACCGCTGTGGCGGTTCGACAGCGAAGTGCCGCGGGACTGGGGCGTGCGTGCCTGCTGCGTCGTCGTCGATCGCGGCGCCGCCGCCTGGAATGGCAAGATTTACGTTGGCACCATCGACGGCCGCATGATTGCCATCGATGCTGCCACCGGCACCAAGGTCTGGGAAACCGATACGCTGATCACCCGGGAACTGTCCTATACCATCACCGGGGCACCACGCATCGTCAAAGGCAAGGTCATCATCGGCAACGGCGGTGCGGAATATGGCGTGCGTGGCTACATCACCGCCATGGACACCGAAACCGGCGAGATCCTGTGGCGCTTCTACACCGTCCCGGGCAATCCGGCCGACGGCTTTGAAAACGAAATCATGCGCATGGCCGCAGACACCTGGAACGGGGAGTGGTGGACACTGGGTGGCGGCGGTACTGTCTGGGATTCCATGGCCTACGACCCCGAACTGGACCTGCTGTACATCGGCACCGGCAACGGCTCGCCCTGGAACCAGGCCATTCGCAGCCCCGGTGGCGGCGACAACCTGTTCCTGTCCTCCATCGTGGCCCTGGACCCGGATGACGGTTCCTACGTCTGGCATTACCAGACCACACCTGGTGAAACCTGGGATTACACTGCTACCCAGCCCATCATCGTCGCCACCCTGCCCATCGATGGCACCGACCGCAAGGTACTGATGCAGGCACCCAAGAACGGCTTCTTCTATGTGCTGGATGCGGCAACCGGAGAATTCATTTCTGCCAAACCCTTCGCTGCCGTGAACTGGGCAGAAGGCATCGACCCGGAGACCGGAAGACCGATCGAGAATCCTGCAGCGCGCTTTGACCAGACTGGTCGTGCCTTTGCCACCCAGCCCGGGCCTGGCGGCGCGCACAACTGGCAGCCCATGGCCTTCCATCCCGGTACCGGCATGGTTTACCTCCCTTCCACCAACAGTGCCTTTGCCTATGCCCAGGACCGCAACTTCGATCCCGATCCGCTGACCTCCAACCTGGGTGTGGATACCGCGGCCGGCATGGCGGAACTCGGACCCAATGCCATGTCCGACCTGCCGCGCGGCACGTTCATGGTGGCCTGGAACCCGGTGACACAGGAAGAAGGCTGGCGCATTCCCAGCAACTCGGCCGGTATGCTGGCCACCGCTGGCGGCCTGGTGTTCAAGGGCAACCAGAACGGCATTGCTGCCTACGATGCCGAAGACGGCAGCGAACTGTGGACGTCCCAGGATACGCATACCGGTGTAGTAGCAGCACCGATCACCTATGCCGTCGATGGCGAACAGTACCTGGCGGTAGTGGCGGGTCGGTCCAGCAGCAACTACTATGCCCCGGACTATTCGCGCCTGCTGGTCTTCAAGGTCGGTGGTGCCACCATGCTGCCGGCTGCCTTGACCTATACGCCGCCGGAACTCGATCCGCCGCCGTCGGTGGCTTCAGCAGAACAAATTACCCGTGGTGAACAGCTGTACCAGGCCAACTGCTGGATCTGTCATGAAACGCCTGGCAATGCCGGGGGCGTCGGCCGGCGTGGCCTGTTCCCGGAACTGGTGCTGTCACCAGCCCTGGCCAGTCCGGAACTGTTCAGCGCCATCGTCATCGACGGTATACGCCGCCAGAACGGCATGGTGTCTTTTGCCAACGTTGTGGATGCCGAAGGCGCTGAAGACCTGCGGGCCTATCTCATCGAACGCGCCAATATCACGCTGCAGGCAAGACAGGGCCGCTAGGGTTATTAGCGTTGCAGGTCGGCACAGGACCGCAGGTCCGTTTGCCGACATTCGGCATAACCGCCCCGACTCAATGTCGGCATCCTATACCGGGGCCGATGCCGCACAACAGATTTAACCCGGCAAAAAAAAGGCCACTCCCTCGCGGGAGTGGCCTTTTGTGATTCAGGCCTTTGTCTTGCAGGCGAGGTATCAGTATTTCAGTTCAACACGACGGTTCTGACGCCAGTTGGCTTCGCCGGTGCCGCGGGCTACCGGGCGTTCCTCACCGTAACTGATCACTTCCAGCTGGCTGGACGCCACACCCTGCACCTGCAGGAAGCGCTGAACAGCAATGGCACGACGCTCACCCAGGGCCAGGTTGTATTCCGGCGTGCCCCGTTCATCAGCATGGCCTTCCAGCCGTACTGTCATGGCGCTGTTTTCCTTCAACTGCTGGGCGTGATACCGCAGTGATTCGAAGGCTTCCTGTTTCAGCTCGGACTTGTCGAAGTCAAAGTAATACACCGTCATCGTCAGCATCTGCTCACGGCGACGCTGTTCGGCCAGTGCCTGGGGGCTTGGACCCTGTTCAACCGGCGCAGTGCTGCTTGTGTCTGTCAGGCTCTGGGCCATATCGGTATCGCTGGAGCTGCAACCGGCCAGTAAAACCAACGTCAAGGCAGAAATAGCCAGGCTGCCCTTCCTGTATAAATCTAAGATGGTCATGTTGTTACCTATATAAGTTAACTGTTACGGGGCGCACGGCCTTGGATAAGACCCGAAAAACCGCAGTTTCTCCTACGCTCCTGTGTGCGCTAGCTGGCACAACATCAGAGACGAATACGGGGCTGCCACCCTGGGACCGGAATATCCGGGCGGCGCAGATTATAGGGCCGCATGCCTCCGAATAGAGAGCGGTTTCAGCGACTCGCGAAACAATTTTTTCCCTGTTGCAGCAGTGCTTTTTAAAGGGCTTTGGCATGCTTTTTTCCGGACTTTCCCGCCGCCTGGCCTGAGGCTCCTGTTGTGCCTGAGAGTACTGTGGCAGTCCTGACTGGACGCTCAGGTTCACGACGTTTATTCTTGCTGGCTGCTATTGAAAAACAGGCACGATACGGAACAGGCGTGGACACCAAAAAAATCAGATTTGTGGCCAACCGGCCCTGGCTGGAGGAAGACAGCGCATCACGTCCGGCCCCCATCCTGAAAACCATTCCGGACTGGTACCGCAAGGCTGACCGCTATGCCAGGGACCCGGCAACCGGGGAGCACCTGCAATTGCCGGACAATGGCGGCAAGATGCCGACCTGGAAAGCCTGCCCGGCACTCTACGATGTCATGGGCAGCGGTTATACCTACCGCACGCCCTGTGACATCGAGTTTTTTCTCGACAAGGACGGCACTATCCAGGCCAAAGTGCTGGACGCCCAACACCAGAATTTTCTTTTCGACCGCATGCCACTGGACCGATTCGCTGTGCCGCAGGGTTATCACGCCAAGCACTTTGCCTGGTGGCCCGACTGGACCGTGGAATTGCCCGAAGGCTACAGCGCACTCTACACCCAGCCCATGAACCGGTTTGACCTGCCCTTTCTCACCATGGGCGGTATTGTCGATAACGACCACGTCAAGCTGCCCGGCACGATGCCGTTCTTCTTTCGCCAGGACGTCACGGGCGTATTGCCTGCCGGCACCCCTTATGCGCAGATTTTTCCGTTTGTGCGGGAACACTGGCAGTCGGAAGTGGATGTCTCACTGGACCAGCCGGCCATGAGCGCCAAGAATCGGGCCAACAGCGCCAGGTACCGTCAGCCCGATGGCGGCGTGTATGTCAGGGATGTCTGGGAACGGCGGAAGTACCAGTAGGCAGCCACATGGACACGAAAAAAATACGCTTTGTCGCCAACCGCCCCTGGCTTGATGAGAACAGTGCATCGCGACCGGAACCGATCCGCAAGACCATCCCCGAGTGGTACCGGCAGGCCGATCGTTTTGCCCGGGACCCGGCCACAGGCCAGCATGCAGAAATGCCCGATATCGGTGGCAAGATTCCCACCTGGAAAGCCTGCCCGGCCGTGTTCGATGTCATGGGCAGCGGCTATACCTACAAGACACCATGCGACATCGAGTTTTTCGAGGAGGCAGGCAGGATCAGGGCGCGTGTACTGGACGAGGGCCATCCCAACTTTCTGCTGGAACGTGAACCATTGCCGCAATTTGTTGCTCCACCGGGCTATCATGAAAACCACTTTGCCTGGTGGGCTGATTGGGCCGTGGAATTACCGGAAGGCTACAGCGCGCTCTACATGCATCCGATCAACCGTTTCGAATTGCCCTTCATCACCACTTCCGGCATCGTAGACAACGACAAGGACAAGCTGCCTGGCACCATGCCTTTCTTTTTTCTCAAGGGTATTACAGGTATCCTGCCAGCAGGCACCCCTTATGCGCAGATCCTGCCGTTTCGCCGTGAACACTGGGAATCGGAATATGATGCCTCCCTGTCGACCGAGGAAATCTCGGCCCGCAACCGGGAAAACAGCCTGCTTTTTCGCCAGCCCGACGGTGGCGTTTACCTGCGGGATGTCTGGGAGCGCCGCAAATACGAATAAGCATGTGATGAAAGCGTGATAAAACCTGCCCTGCTCAACAAATTGCCAGCACGGCTCAAAAAACGGATCGTGCTCTGTATGGCGACTGCCGTGCCGATCCTCGCCAGTGCGCAATACGAGGGCTATCCCACGTCAAGACTGCTCGTGGAACTCGGCGAAGTGATGGGCCAGGCCCGCGCCGCGGAATCCCGCGTCAAGCGCAGTCTTGCCGGCCGGGATCAGTTTGCGCGCGAGTTGCAGGATATCAACCGGGAGCGCGATAACCGCCGCTACCAGAGTGATCTAGACAAGCACAACGAGGCCGTTGATGCCTTCAACGACGCTTGCAAGGGCGGTTCCTACACCGAGCAGCAGTTGCGGCACTGTGAGCGCCAGGAGGCTGAACTCAAAACTACCCAGGCGGCACTGAACGAACGTCGCGCCGAGCTGGAAGAAACCAGGCAGGCCGTCTCGCAGCGCATGGCTGAATACAACAGCCGCGAGAAAGCCCGTGCGGCCGCTGCCGAAACTGAACTGGCGGAATACGATGCCATCAATGCTACGATTACCAACATGATGGGACAGTTACAGGGCAAACCGGCGTTTGCCGGCAGTCCCTGTTTCACCCGATCAAGCCCGGAAGCCAAACACCAGTGCCTGGTGCAGGCATTCAACAACCGTCGTTAAGACCAATAGCCAGCATCCTTGTCAGGGGAATCCTATGCCACGCAGACCCAACAAACCCGCCCTTCATTTACTGGCCGCAGCCTGTGCCCTCGTAGCTGTCAGCGCCCAGGCTCACTTCAAGCTGGTCAGCCCCGCTTCCTGGATCGAGGAAGATGACCGCGGCGATCCGCAGAAAATGGCGCCATGCGGCGGTACGCTGGCGGATGGCGGCACCCGTACCGGTGCCGTGACGGATGTTACCGGCGGCAGCATGCTGCGGGTGGCCATCGAGGAAACCATTTTCCACCCGGGCCACTGGCGGGTCTCCCTGGCGCGCCGGATCAACTGGCTGCCGGCTGACGCCACGCCCGTGATGAAAGACACCGAAAACGGTCCGCGTTCCGATTACTTCGTGATCGATGAAAATCCGCGGCCGCCGGTGCTTATCGATGGCCTCTGGGAAAACCAGGAACGCCGCACCGGCCCCCGGGAAACGGAAGTACGAATCC
>Ga0181564_10003031_pt1 | contig 14515 bp, 15 predicted proteins | sample 011ome_24_FD_134512 | JGI IMG/M metagenome (GOLD analysis project Ga0181564, IMG submission 134512) | Coastal salt marsh microbial communities from the Groves Creek Marsh, Skidaway Island, Georgia - 011513CT metaG (megahit assembly) | ecosystem: Environmental > Aquatic > Marine > Intertidal...
CGGTGCGGGCTCAGGCGGATTCGGCTCCTGGCTATTGGCAGCCACCTGTGCCCCGGAGCTATCCGGTAAATGATTATCAGCTGTCACTGTTTCGCTCTCCAAGGCTCGCGGGCCAAGACCGTCATTATCGGTGAGTTCATCATTATCTAGCACCTTCAAAGCGGCGATAAACGCGTCGTCACCGGCATTGTCGGCACGGATTACCTGCCCCCAGCCTAGTTCAGCAGCGCGCTCGGCAACCCGCTCGGATGGCAAAATGACGGGGCTGTCTAAGAGGTTAGGTTGACCGCCTCGGCCAAGCAAATCTGTGAGCAGATCTAGGGTCTCACCACTGTTAGCCTGAAAGACCACCTGTTCGCGCTCACAAAGGCGCCAGCAAAACTCACCGGCATCGATCGGCACTGCCTCGCGTCGGTAGCAAACAAACTCCTCAACGTTTGCACCACGCTCTCCCAAGACATCCGCCAATATCTGGCGTCCTCCGTGGCCCTTGACGATAACTACGCGACGAGCGGCGACGTCCTGCAGTTCGGGCAATGCAAGTAAGCCCTCTGAATCGGGACGCTCGGGGGTCACTGCCGCAAAGCCAAACTCCGATATTGCAGCCGCAGTGGCTGCGCCCACACCCAGAAACGTGGGCAGCGCGTCCCGGGGCAGCTCGTTTAACTGCGCAGCAAACCTTGGCAGCCCCATGCGTACAGCATTGGCGCTAATAAACAAAAGAAGGTCACCCTGACCCAATGGCTGCAGCGGAGGAGCTTCCTCATCGGACAGAGCTTGAATCTGGAGAATCGGCTGGATCAAGACATCCCAGCCAAGCTCGCCTAGCCGCAACTCAAGGGCAGCATTATTGCCCTCAGGTCGAGTTAGGACGACGGTAGGTTTCACCCTCGCACTGCCTTAAGAATCGTATCTGCACCCCCATCCAGCAACTGCCGAGCAACCTCCGCGCCCAGTGCTTCTGGATCCCGCCCCCTGGCCTCCGCCATCAATAGTTCACTGCCATCTGGGTTGCCGACCCGCCCCCTCAACCAGAGTTCATCACCCTCAGCTATGGCATAACTCGCAATCGGGACGTCACAACCACCGTCTAGGGTGCGCACTAGAGCGCGCTCAGCGCGCACACAAACGCTGGTCAAATCGTGCTGCAACGGTGCCAACAAATCAGCGGTCATTTGATCATCTGAGCGATACTCAATACCCACTGCTCCCTGCCCCCCCGCGGGCAGCGAAATGTCGGGTTCGATCCGAGCACCAATGCGATCTGTGAAACCCAGCCGCACCAAACCTGCGGAGGCCAAAATAATGGCATCGAATTCACCCGCGTCGAGTTTGGCGAGGCGGGTATTGACGTTCCCCCGCAAAAAGCCAATCTCTAGGTCAGGCCGCAGCCGACGAATCTGCGCTGCCCGCCGAAGACTTGAGGTTCCCAATCGGGCGCCCTCGGGCAATTGGTCGAAACTACTGATGCCGACGAGGGCGTCACGGGGATCTTCGCGCTCGCAAATAACACCAAGAGTGAGCCCTTCGGGCAGCGTCATGGGTACGTCTTTCATTGAATGAACCGCAATATCCGCGCGACCATCGAGTAGAGACGTCTCCAGCTCTTTTACGAAGAGACCTTTACCGCCAACCTTGTAAAGCGGTCGATCCAACAGTTGATCGCCTCTGGAAGTCATGCCCAGAAGCTCTACGGTTAAATCTGGATGTAATTCACGCAGTCGCCCAGCGACAAAATTGGCCTGCCAAAGAGCCAGCGGGCTTTCACGGGTTGCAATAACAATCTTGGACACGGCTTCCTCCTCAGTTCCGCCGTAGCTTAGCATGAGCTTCCCCGTAGACCCCATGGTCTGGGCCGCATTCTGTGGCACTAAAGCGAGTGACACGAGTCAGGCATCACTGCCAAATATAAAACAACCGGAGGTATGCCCGATCAGCCTTTACTTGCCAAAAACGCCCATGGGCCTGTGCAGTGTTACAATGGCGCCGCGCGCTATTAATCTCATTCATCAGATGTCCAGTGGGTGCCCAAACCCCGCTGGCCTCGGCAGGACTGTTCATGAGCTCAACCAATAAAACCAGCGAAAATACCAGCGATTTATGGGGCGGACGCTTCAGCGAAGCCACCGACGCTTTCGTCCAACGCTTTACCGCTTCCCATGAGTTTGATCGAAAATTCGCCGCTGAAGACATCCAAGGCTCGCTGGCCCATGCAGCCATGCTGACCCACGTAGGCGTGCTCACTGAAGAAGAACACACTCTGATCAAAGACGGGCTGGCCCAAGTAGCACTTGAAATCCAGGAGGGTCGTTTCGAGTGGCGAGTTGAGCGCGAAGATGTACACATGAACATTGAGGCCCGACTCACCGAAATCATTGGTGAGGCGGGTAAGAAGCTGCACACAGGGCGCTCCCGCAATGATCAGGTCGCCACCGACATAAGACTTTGGTTACGTAGCGCAATCTCTCAAGTAATGGACGAATTAACCCGCCTCCAGCGGGGCATTATTACCTTGGCAGCGGCTAACACCGACACCATTTTGCCGGGTTTTACCCACCTGCAGGTCGCTCAACCAGTAACCTTTGGCCATCATTTGCTCGCTTGGAACGAAATGCTAGAACGGGATTGGAGCCGCTTTAGGGACTGCCGCCAGCGGATGAATCTATGCCCACTGGGCTCTGCGGCGCTAGCGGGAACAACCTTTCCCATCGACCGTGACATGACCGCGCGCAGCCTGGGTTTTGATGGCCCGACGCGCAACTCCTTGGACTCGGTGGCTGACCGCGATTTTGCCATTGAGTTTTCTGCCGCATCAGCCCTACTGATGACACACCTGTCGCGCATGGCTGAAGAACTCATCATATGGACATCCGCTCAATTCAACTTTGTAGACATCCCCGATCGCTTCTGCACCGGCTCTTCGATCATGCCGCAAAAGAAAAATCCCGATGTGCCGGAGCTGGTGCGCGGCAAGACGGGTCGAGTTAACGGGCATTTAATGGGGTTACTGACCTTAATGAAGTCCCAGCCGCTGGCTTACAACAAAGACAACCAGGAAGATAAAGAGCCGATTTTTGACTGTGCCCAGACCATACTCGACAGTGTAAGGGCCTTTGCCGATATGATCCCAGCGCTTAAACCGAAACCTGAACATATGCGCAGAGCAGCCTTGATGGGTTTCGCCACGGCCACAGATCTGGCGGATTATTTGGTTCGCGCCGGCCTGCCTTTCCGGGACGCCCATGAGGTTGTCGGCAAGGCCGTGGCGCACTGTGTTGCACTGAACTGCAATCTTGAAGAGCTGTCTCTGGAGGTACTACAAGGCTTCCATCATCGTATTGAGGCAGATGTTTTTGAGGTATTGAGCCTCGAGGGTTCGGTGGCGGCACGGGATCATATCGGCGGCACGGCCCCGAAGCAGGTGGCGACCGCGGCAGTCAGCGCGCTGGACAGAATCGACGCCCGCTAGTTGGGAGTCCAGCGTAGCGTTGCTTGAAAGGTAACGTCGGGGGCGGAAGACACCACCACGTCTTCAATAAAGCTCGCGTCAATCGCCCATTGGCTGGAAGGGCGCCACCGGATCCCTGCACTCAATATGCCTGCTGGCGTTGCACCTAGCGCGTCAAGATCGCTGTCAATAATGCCCGCGTGGGCATCATACTGAGCCAGAAGGGACCAGCGCTCAGCAATCTGCCAATCCAGCCCCAACCCCAGGAACCATAAGTTTTGCTTCTGGCGAGACCCCAACAGCTCACTGCGTCCCGCATAGGTATAGCCCATCTGACCATGCCAGGTTAATGGCAGATCACTGAGATGATCTCCAGAGAACCGGAGCGCAGCGAAGACATCACTCTCCCCACTGCCGGTCAAACGTCCCTCGTCACCCGTGGGGGCTTTGTAACCTAGAGAAACCGACACAACCTGCCCCGGTGCTCGGTAAAGCGCATGATTTAACTCCAGTCGCACATCGCCGACACCATTATTGCTCTGCTGCAACAGGTCGCTGGTCTGGTTGCCGTTGCTGTAACGATAACTCAGCTGTTGGTTCGGATAGCGGGTCCGACCCCCGTCGGGCATACCAAAAACCTGATGCCAATCGTTGATAACCCCGTCTAGAAACCCCGAGTCCTGACTCACCCATGGCAGGCTTAGGCGCAGCGACCAATCCGCTGACCAACCATACTCGAGGGCGAGGGTCGCCCGGGTGGTCTCACCGTCAAAGAAAACCGATTCCCCCGCCTTCTGGTCGACAACAAACTGACTGGCAATAGCAACATGGGTATCAACCTTCCACCCCGCTTTAACATTGGCGGTGCGCATAGCCGGCAGCGCGACTAACCCGCTCAACGGTGACAGATTCTCAACCCAAATGGGATTCGCTTCGGGATCTGAAGCAGCATGGGGCACTGTCATCATCGCCACTAGTCCGATGCTTAAGGCGATGGCTGACCGTGCTTGCCGCGCCACCAGCGTAAACCGCATAAGCGGTGAGACCACATCCGTCACCCAGTCAGTGAGGCGCCCTCGGGCCAGGCTATACACAGTTAGTTCCAATCAAATGCAATGTCGGCATGTTCGGCGAGCTGCGCCACAAGGAAGGGTTTAAAGAGATCACCGGTTTTGGTATCGCGCCAGTCCTCGGCGTCCTCGTCCCACTCGTAGTGAAAGCCACCCCCGGGTGTCGCAAGCCACAACTGCTCAGCGGGGGGTTGCCGGCTGAAGACAAACACCACGCCATTAGCGAACTTAACATTGATAACGCCCTCGGCAGAGACGATATCGGGATCCTCCTCTAAAACCTCTAGGCGGGTTTCAACCGCCTCAAAAGTGTCATCAATGCGTTCGTAAAAATCCTGAGTGCTCAAAGCCTACTCCTTGCTGTATCCCGGATGCTGACAACGGCCGCCGATTTTGGGTGGATATACCCTTCGACGCGTGCTGGATTGCTCAAAAATCCCGCCACCATACTAGTGTGACCGTCATTAGGCGACTACCGCTGTTATACTCCTACGTTTTATGCGAGCTGTTAATCGTGCGACCAATACTTTTACTTTTTCTCATCCTGACGCTGGCGGCCTGCGGGCAGTCTGGGCCTCTGCGCCCCGCCGAACAGGTTGAACCTGCCGAAGGCGACACTACCTCTATGCTCCCCACACCTCATTCAATCGTTGCATCGGTATACGCATGAACGCATTTCATCGACGCGAGGGTAGTTTGTTGTGTGAGGAGGTTTCGCTGGAGACATTAGCCGAGCAGTACGGCACTCCTCTATACGTCTATTCAAGAGCAGCTATCACCGAGGCATTTCTCGCATACCAGCATGCCCTAGCGGGCCGTGAACATCTCATCTGTTATGCGGTGAAAGCCAACTCTAATCTGGCGGTGCTTAATGTGCTCGCGCGTCTGGGCGCTGGCTTCGATATCGTTTCTGGCGGAGAACTTCAGCGTGTTCTAGCCGCGGGGGGCGATCCCGGCAAGATCGTTTTTTCTGGCGTGTGCAAGACCCCCAGCGAAATGCGCCATGCCCTTGCTGTGGGCATCCGCTGTTTTAACGTGGAGTCAGAAGCCGAACTCGAACAGCTCAATCGAGTGGCACAGGATGCAGGGGTTACCGCCCCGGTCTCATTGAGGGTCAATCCCGACGTTGATGCCGGCACCCATCCCTATATATCGACCGGTTTAAAAGACAATAAATTTGGGATCGACATTCAAAAAGCAGGGGATATCTATCGGCGCGCCCAAGATCTGCAGGGGATTCGACCTATTGGCATAGATTGCCACATCGGCAGCCAACTGCTGGACACCGCGCCCTTTGTCGCCGCCCTCGAACGCCTCTTGGTGCTGGTAGACGAGCTAGAGCGGGATGGCATCAAGTTACGTCACCTCGATCTCGGAGGGGGACTCGGGGTTCAGTATCACGACGAGCCACCTCTGGCGGTGGCGGACTATATGGGGGCGCTGTTTGAACAGCTGGGCGATCGTGATTTTGAATTAATCTTTGAACCCGGCCGCTCTATTGTTGCCCTTGCGGGGGTGTTGCTGACCCGCGTGAATTATCTCAAACCCACTGAGCACCGCAATTTTGCCCTCGTTGACGCAGCAATGAACGACTTACTGCGCCCTTCTCTCTACGGCGCTTGGCAAGACATCGTACCGGTAACGCCTAAATCAACCGAGATTAAGCAATGGGATATTGTGGGCCCGGTTTGCGAAACCGGCGATTTTTTGGGCAAGGATCGTGAACTCGCACTCGCTCCCAACGACCTGCTCGCAGTGACTGGCGCGGGTGCCTATGGCTTCGTCATGGCGAGTAACTACAACTCGCGCCCAAGACCCGCGGAAGTCATGGTGGATGGGGAGGACTTCCATTTGATTAGAGAGCGCGAAACGCTGTCTAGTCTATGGTCTGGCGAAACCCTCATCCCGGAGAAAACCCCGTGAAGATGGATTTCACCAAAATGCACGGGGCCGGCAACGATTTTGTGGTGATTGATCTTATTCGCCAGAATATTCGCCTAACCCCTGGTCAAATCCGGCGTATTGCTGACCGACAGCGGGGCATCGGGTGCGACCAAGTGCTGTTGGTTGAAGCGCCGGACGCCATGGATGCGGACTTTAGGTACCGAATCTTCAATGCGGATGGGTCTGAAGCGGGCCAGTGCGGCAATGGCGCCCGCTGTTTCGCTCGGTTTGTTCGCGAGCAAAAACTCACTTGGAAGCGCGACCTAAGGGTCCAAACCGCTGGCGGAATCATGGGCCTCCATATCGCGGAAGATGGGCGAGTCTCCGCTAACCTGGGCGCTCCAATTTTCGACCCTGCACGCATTCCATTTATCGTCGATGTGCCCGCCGACAACTATGAAATCTCGGTGGGAAGCGAGCTGCACCAGATCGGAGCTGTGTCTATGGGTAACCCCCATGCTGTGTTGCTCGTTGACGATTGTGCGAGAGCGCCGGTTGAGTCCCTGGGTCCTGCAATAGAAGCCCATGAGCGATTCCCGGAACGCGTCAACGTGGGCTTTATGCACATCAAGAGCCGACAGGAAGTCGAGCTGAGGGTGTATGAGCGTGGCGCGGGGGAAACCCTTGCCTGCGGTACCGGCGCATGCGCAGCGGCTGTCCATGGCATGCGGCTGGGACTTTTGGATAACGTCGTGACAGTCAACCTGCCCGGGGGTAAGCTCTCTGTCAGCTGGCAAGGGGTGGACCAGCCGGTGTGGCTGGGTGGCCCCACAGCAACCGTGTTTGAAGGTTCTATGCGCCTGCGCACCCGATGAGCGACCAAGAGAGATGGCCCAACAACCTGCAACCACTGTCGATATTCTGGGAGGCTGACAGCAAATGAGTGGTGAAAACCTGTCCACGCGACCCATGGAGTTAGCGCCGGAGTCACTTGATCCCGCGCAGATAGAGACGTTTCTGCAGGAGCATCCGGCGTTCTTCAAGCATCGGCCGGAACTGCTGATGGCGATGGAGCTACCCCATGGCGGACCGGGCGCGGTGTCGCTAATCGAGCGTCAGGTCAATTTGTTACGGGAGCGCAACATTGAAATGCGCAACCGGCTAGCGACCATCACGCGCAATGCTGAAAGCAATGACGCGTTGTTTGAGTCCACACGGGCTATGGTGCTCAGCCTGCTCGAATGTGCAGAAGCGACAGCGGTCCCCGGGGTGGTCGAACGCGGCTTCAATGACCATTTTGGCGTGGAGTACGCTAGCCAGCTTTGGTTTGAAAGCGCACAAGATCACGTGGCGTCCCCCCTATTATCCGACCCCGCCCGCGGTCGAACGGTAGCCAGCCTGCTGAAAAATCAACGGGCGTTTTGTGGGGTTTTTCGCAGTGACGAGATGAGTGCATTGTTTCCAAACTGCCCCCACGAAGGATCCGCAGCGATTGCGCCTCTGCTTGTGGGCACGACCTTGGTAGGTGCGCTTGCAGTGGGTTCCTCCGATGTTCGCCGCTACGACGGCAGCGTCGGCACCCTGTTCCTCGAGCATATTGCTGAAGTCATTGTCAGACTGCCCTTCATTGGGTCTTCGATTGACCGGTGATCGAGACATTAGCTGAGGCGCGCCGCTCCTTCCTCGACTACGAGCGGGATGTCAGGCGGGCGTCTGCGCATACCCTGCGCGCTTACGGCCGAGATCTCGATAGCTTTGTTAACTTTTGCGGGACCACTAACCTCGTCGCGGTGGGCAGCGTCAGCGAACTCCATGTCAGGGGTTGGGTGGCGCAGTTACGCCGAGCCGAGCTGAGTGCACCCAGCATTCAACGGGCGCTGTCGGCGTTACGGGCACTGTATCGCTGGCTCGGTGAGCGGGACCACACGCTGGGTAATCCCGCGATCGACGTCAAGGCACCCAAAGGATCGCGCCGTTTGCCCAAAGCCATCGACGCCGACAGCGTGGGGGCATTGTTTGCTGTCAGCTCCGATGAGCCCCTTGAGCTGCGGGATATTGCCATCGCCGAGCTACTGTATTCCTCTGGACTACGCCTGTCTGAGCTCGTCAATGCCAACATCAGCGATTTGGATCGTAACGAGAAGATCATAACGGTCACCGGTAAGGGGCGAAAAACCCGGGCAATTCCCGTGGGGAATCCCGCTATCAAAGCCATAGATCGCTGGCTGAGCTGTCGTCCCATCTCCGAGGGAAATCTGGGCCCCGACTCACCGCTTTTCATTTCCAATCGAGGCCAGCGAATCAGTCCGCGCTCGGTCCAAGCACGGCTAAAAAAATTGGCACAACACAACCAGCTGCGGGGCAACGTCCACCCCCACATGCTTCGCCACAGCTTTGCGAGTCATTTATTAGAATCCAGTGGGGATCTCCGTGCCGTACAGGAATTACTTGGCCATGCTGATATCAGCACCACTCAGGTCTATACACACCTAGACTTCCAGCACCTCGCTAAAGTCTACGACGCCTCACACCCCAGAGCTCGGCGAAAACCTCAATCATGATTAGAGCTGTAACTTTTGACCTCGACGATACTCTTTGGGACGTGCGCCCCGCGCTTGTACAAGCTGAAGAAGCTCAGAACCGCTGGCTCAATACGCATTTTCCGGACGCACTTGCGGATATGGATCACGATGCGCTGATGGCGCGCAAACGGCAGTTGATCAAAGACCAGCCCGAACTGATGCACAACATCAGCTTGTTTCGAAAGCGATTTATCACGCAGCTATTATTGCGCTCGGGTGAGTCACTTGAGGATGCGCGGGCGGGTGCGGAGGGCGCTTTTGCAGAGTTTATCGCCCGCAGACATCACGTGGCTCTGTTTGAACACGCCGAACCCGTGCTCGAGAAGTTAGCGATCCGCTATACCTTGGGCGCGCTGACCAATGGCAATGCCGACGTATTCAAAACCCCCTTGGCACCCTATTTCCAGTTCGCTTTGAAAGCCGAGGACGTGGGGGCTGCTAAGCCCGATGCCGCCATGTTCGAGCTCGCTATGAAGCTGGCTGAGGTCAACGCTGACGAGTTGGTTCACGTGGGCGATAGCCACGACCACGACATCATTGGTGCCCATCGGCTGGGAATTGCCTCGGTCTGGCTTGCGCCCACCAATGACGATGGAACGCTGCCCCAAAGCCAGCACGCGAGCGCTGTCATTGGGTGCCTCTCAGATTTACCCGTGGTATTGGACGGATTGCGCGCCTAGAGACCGCAGGAGCCTGAGCAAACAAGCCATTCAGCGGCCCATTCACCCGCCCTGGGCGTCAAATTAAATCGCGTCTGTACCGGTCTCTCCGGTGCGAATGCGAATGATTTGATCTAGCTGGGATACAAAAATTTTGCCATCGCCAATCTTGCCAGTCGCAGCAGCGCTGATGATGGCGTCGACAATGCTGTCCACTTGATCCTCTGCGCAGGCTACCTCGAGCTTCAGCTTAGGGAGAAAATCCACCACGTATTCGGCGCCTCGGTAGAGCTCGGTATGCCCGCGCTGCCGACCAAAGCCCTTGACCTCTGTGACTGTGACGCCCTGTACTCCAATATCTGATAGTGCGGCGCGTACATCGTCCATCTTGAAGGGTTTAATAATTGCGGTAACGAGCTTCATAACCAGGAGAGACCCCAAAAAAATTTGCTACAGGTTATGGGAAATACCAGTGATTTGGCAACAAAAAAGGGGCCCTAAGGCCCCAATCACACTCCAAAATTTACGCCGTGATTTACTGAGTGAACTCTGGGTAGGCCTCCATACCGCACTCAGACAGGTCGGATCCCTCGTACTCTTCCTCTTCGCTGACTCGCAGACCCATAACCGCTTTAATGGCGCCGAAGACAACTAGCGAAACTCCGAAGACCCAGCCAAAAATGGTCAGTGCGCCAATGATTTGACCTGAGAAAGAGGCATCACCGTTGGTGACCGGCACCAGGAGCAGACCCAGCAGACCCACAACACCGTGAACCGAGATCGCACCCACGGGATCGTCGATCTTTAACTTATCGAGGGTCACGATAGAGAACACTACCAGTACGCCGCCAATTGCACCAAAAGCTGTGGCAAGCAATGCTGTTGGGGTATCTGGACCCGCGGTAATAGCGACGAGTCCCGCCAAACAGCCGTTGAGAGCCATGGTCAAATCGGCTTTGCCGAACAGAAGCTTGGCAGTAACCAGCGCCGCGAGACAACCACCAGCAGCAGCGGCGTTGGTGTTCATAAATACTACTGCGACCGCGTTCGCTGACTCGACGGATGCCGTGGCCAATACTGAGCCACCGTTAAAGCCGAACCATCCCAGCCACAGTATGAACGTACCCAATGTTGCCAAAGGTAGGTTTGCACCGGGGAAGGCATGCACTTCACCATTGGGCCCGTACTTTCCTTTGCGGGATCCCACCATAATGACTCCGGCTAGCGCAGCTGCGGCGCCGGCCATGTGTACGATGCCCGAGCCGGCGAAGTCGAGGAACCCAAGGTCGCCCAGATTGTAGATACCAAATACATCGTTACCGCCCCAGGTCCAGCTGCCTTCCATAGGGTAGATGAACCCGGTCATCACCACTGCGAAAGCAAGGAAAGCGAACAGCTTCATGCGCTCAGCAACCGCACCCGAAACAATAGACATAGCTGTTGCGACAAACACAACCTGAAAGAAGAAGTCAGCGGATGGCGCATAGGTTGCGGGTTCCTCGGCGCCCGCCACACCGTCACCGGTGATGGAGCTCAGGAGGTAGTCACCGCCATACATAATGGCGTAACCACACACCATGTACATGGTGCACGCTACCGCAAATAGCGTGACGTTTTTCGTGAGAATTTCTACCGTGTTTTTACTGCGGACAAGACCCGCTTCCAACATGGCGAAGCCTGCAGCCATCCACATGACCAACGCTCCGCACACCAGGAAGTAGAAGGTGTCCAGTGCATACTGCAACTGAAAAATTTCGTTTTCCATGACCGATTCCTGCTCCTTGATGGAAATTAAATTGCGGACTCGCCGGTTTCACCGGTACGAATTCGAATGATTTGTTCAAGGCTGGTGACGAAGATTTTCCCGTCTCCAATTTTGCCCGTCTGCGCTGCGCCGGCGATCGCCTCAATGGTTTGATCTACTAAATCGGCTTTGACAGCCACTTCCAGCTTGATCTTGGGCAGGAAATCGACAACGTACTCGGCGCCACGGTACAGCTCGGTGTGCCCCTTCTGCCGACCGAAGCCTTTGACTTCCGTCACTGTGATGCCCTGCACACCAATCTGTGACAGCGCCTCGCGAACGTCGTCGAGCTTGAATGGTTTGATTACAGCGGTAATCAGCTTCATAAGGTCCTCCAAAACTGGGCGCCACCGATCAGGGCGGCAATAGATGGTTGCTTAAACATCATTCTCTAAACTCCTTGGCAGAGGCTTGTGCTTTTACCCGCTACCGATGCTGACTTATGGGTCAGTCTGTACGCGGCTCCCCTAGGCCCTAAGCTCGACACATACCAAAGATCATTTATTGCTTAAAAAACAATAAGTTAGGATTATCAATAAGACCGATTAACCTTACTCTGAATAGCTGCCCGCACCAGGATGGTGCGACAATGCTCGTATGCGGGGCGAATTTGGCTCAATAGGATGTAGGTCGCCGTCCTTTGGTGCGTTACATTTGCAGCCCTGTTCAAAGAAAGGCTCGGATGACGAAGATGAGTAGCAAAGACGACGGCCGCGGATCAGACGGAAGTTCAGGTACACGCCGCAGTGGCCCCGCGGGCCTCGGTAATATGTTTGAGCGCATTTTGGGGGAAGACAATCCCGTGTTTGAGCAAATCGATCGCAATGCCAAAGCACTGGCGCAATCAGCGTTGGCCAAGCTGGAGGTTGTGAACCGAGCGGAATTTGATGCCCAGGCCGCGGTTCTCAAGCGAACCCGTCAAAAAGTAGAGCTACTTGAGGCGGAGGTCGAGCGACTAACCCAGTTACTCCAGCAGCATCAAAATAGCAGCGACGATTAAATAGCTGCCGGCGGAGGCCCTCACGGAAGAGGGCTCGCCACCAATTTCAAGGATGAACTATGTCTACGGCCACGATCCTGTCACGTGCCGCAGAGGGCTTGAGCGCCCCGGCGGTGAGTGTAGAAATCCATCTGAGTCAGGGCCTTCCTGGTTTCACCATAGTAGGTTTACCTGAGAGCACGGTTCGGGAAGCTAGAGAACGCGTACGCAGCGCACTCATCACCTCCCACTTTGACTGGCCCGACCATCGAATCACAGTCAGTTTGGCACCCGCTGATATCCCGAAAGCAGGAGGCCGTTTCGACCTACCTATTGCCCTAGGGCTACTGGTTGCCACCCAGCAATTACCGTCGAGCGCGACGGCAAACCGAGAGTTTTTTGGGGAACTGGGGCTCGATGGTGCGTTGAGATCTTGCCGGGGCCTACTCAGCGCCGTCAGGGCCGCAACCCAGGCTAATCGCCTTTGCGCGGTACCGTCATCGCAACTTGGAGAACTGGCGCGAATACCCCAAAGTCGCGTGCTCGGTGCTCCTGACCTATTGTCGCTCTGCGGGTTACTAAAAGATCAAGATGAGGTGATTGGTGTACCGACGCAGCCCGCGTGTGCACCGACAATATCAACGGATATGTCCAATATCATGGGACAAGCAGCGGCCAAACGCGCCCTCGAGATTGCGGCGAGTGGCGGGCATCATCTCTTGATGTCAGGCCCTCCAGGGGCGGGAAAAACTCTACTAGCCTCGGCACTTCCTGGCTTGCTGCCGCCACTCGCAGAGGACGACAAACTTGACCTGATGCTCATGCGCGATTTGTTGGGCATGGACCTTGAAGCCCACCGGCCGTTTCGCAGCCCCCATCACACGGTCAGTGCAGCGGGCTTGATTGGCGGTGGCACTCGAGCCCTGCCTGGAGAAATTTCACTGGCACACGGTGGGGTTTTGTTTTTAGACGAGCTGCCTGAATTTCCCCGTCGAGTACTCGATCTATTACGCCAACCTCTTGAAGACGGCAGCGTGGCCATTGCGCGGGCAAAGGGCACATTCCGTTATCCCTGCCAATTTCAACTCATTGCCGCTATGAACCCCTGCCCCTGTGGCTATGCGGGCTGCAAAGACCCTCCATGTCGCTGCCAAGGGGACAGCATTACGCGCTATCAGAATCGATTATCGGGGCCGCTGCTAGATCGTATTGACATCTGCGTACCGCTGGAACGGCAGGACAGCGCCCTGCTACTGGGACATGTCGAGCCGGCGGAGTCCAGCAACGAGGTGCGCACGAGGGTAGAGAGCTGCCATAAACGTCAGTTGGAACGCCAAGGCTGTCTGACCCGCCACTTAAGCGGTGCGGACTTATTGCAGTACTGTCAGCTGAGCGCTCCGGTAAAGGACTGGTTCACCCGTGCTTGCGACAGGCTCCACCTGTCGGCGCGCAGCGTGCACCGCACCCTGCGTGTGGGTCGAACCATTGCTGACATGGTAGGTGAAGAGCAGGTTACCGAAGAGGCTTTGCTGGAGGCGCTCGGATACCGACCGCGCCTCACAAGCTAGCACTAACGGGTCATAGGGCTGCTGCAAAACTTACTGGGCAGAAGCCACCATGTAGTCTACCGCCGCCTGAATTTCCTCGTCTGAGCAGTTGCCGCAACCGCCTTTGGCGATCATGCCCGTACCGGCAACACCATTGATACCGCTGTCATACAAGGCATCAATACCCTTGGCAATTCTGGCAGACCAGGCAGACGCATCGCCCAGCATGGGAGCACCAGCTGCACCCGTGGTATGACAAGCCATACAGGCGCCGTTGTAAACGTCCTCTCCTGAACGAGGGCCCGCTGCCACGGTCGCTGCACCGGCGGCACAGCTGTCATCGCCAGCCACGCATACCTGGCTGTAGGGTGTGATACGAGCTTCAATAGCAGCACGCTGCTCTTTCGATAAATCGGCGGCGGAAGCCAGAAGTGGCATCAACGCAAAAATTAACGCTACAAAACGCATGGGAAGTCTCCTATTTAGGTGGCGCGGAGTATAACGAGTTGAAGTCGTCGGGAAAACTCGTGATCGCAATGGTA
>Ga0181564_10003032_pt1 | contig 14509 bp, 6 predicted proteins | sample 011ome_24_FD_134512 | JGI IMG/M metagenome (GOLD analysis project Ga0181564, IMG submission 134512) | Coastal salt marsh microbial communities from the Groves Creek Marsh, Skidaway Island, Georgia - 011513CT metaG (megahit assembly) | ecosystem: Environmental > Aquatic > Marine > Intertidal zone...
AGATAATTCAAATCTAAAAGTTTTATTTTGTGTTAGAGGTGTTGATACTCATACGCCAAGACAAAAGATAAAATATGATTTATCTAAACTATTTGGTTACGGTTTAAATGACTTAAACACTTTTTCGGGTAATATAACGGTTGAGGGTATGTATAAAATGAATATACCTATACAACCTAATACTACACAACCCTCCAACACACAGAGTATATGGAGAAATTCAGAAAATACACCAACACCACATTATCTAAAAAATCAGGAGTATTTTTTTAATAGTTTCACAGACACCAATAACATTAGTACGGCAAATCATGATAAAAGTGCGTTATACCATAAATCATTTACTTTAGAAATTGATAGTAACGATTGGACACCACTTGAAACTTACGCTTTTAATAAATATGTTTCATTAGACAAACAAACACCACTTACTACAGTAGATGGTGACCCAATTACAGATGGTATAAGCTCAAATTCAGAAAATGTTATTAATACATACGGACAACGTAACATTGAAGGGTGTGGATACCAATACTCATCAGACCCAAACGGAGGGAGTATAGGTCAGGGAGATGATTATACCCTTAATGATGAAATGGATGTTATTACAATATCTCCAGGATATTTTAGCCCTAGATTAAGTAATATCTTAGGTGCTCAATATCCAAATCAACCAAAAATTACGATATCTGATTCTGAAAATATAGTATTTAGGTCAGATAGAATACCACTTAGTGATACACCCGATGAATTAGTATACTCAAGCCCAATTACAGGTAACATATCTTATAGATGTGATTTTAGACAATATGGGTTACATTTAAATTTAAGACAAAGATTTTTTAATATTACTGACAGTGGTGATATACAAGAAACAGAGACTATGCAACCACTTCCATCAGATAATGACTCAGGCAACACCGAAGACCTTGAAGGTGAATTAGTTTCTTCAGTTATGAATACATTTACTTGTGATGGAATGGTACCGCTATCGTGTTACTCAGGTTCTGGTGAAAGTTTTGGAGTTGAAGACCCTTGCGTAACAGAGCCTTTTAGTGGTGTTGATGGTGAAGATAGGGTAGTTAATGGATGTTATGTTTTCGTAAAAAAAATATTTTTCGGAATTCCCGGTGATTTGTTTTTTCTACGAGAATATATTACGAGACTTAAAATAAATTTTGCATTATGTCAGGGAGTTATTAGCGAAGGGTTTCAAAATAATTGGATTAACGGAGTTTTATATATGCCCTCCTTTCAAAAAACGGCATTATTTTATAGTGACCCCGACGACGAAAACTTCAATAAAATAGAAAAGTATCAGTATTGTGGAGACCCACAGAGCTCAAGACCCCAAGTTAGATATCAGGGACCGTTATATTTTAACACAGATACGAATTCATTTTATTATAGGTCGGCACCATATAATGATAACACTGAAGAATTTATTGGACAAGTACCGGGAGATATATCAATAGGCGCGAATGATAGTAATATATGGTTTCCCACAACAATAACGGAGTTAGGTCCGAGAGATGAATACGCTAAAGAATTATCTTTAAGTGGTGATTTCGATGGGTATATTATGGATAAAATACCTACCACTTCGTACAAAAATAATTCAGCAATAACAATGTTGTTTGTTATATCAAGAACTGCCAATCCAACAATAATAGAACTTATATTAAGTTTTATTAATTCAGCAACAAACCCGCTAATTAATACTTATAGTGGTGTAGGTATGTTCTTTGGTAGGGAAAACAAAAATTTTGATGGTAGGGCTAGTGGAGACTACGTTCAGATGATAAGTATAAATTCAGAATTCGGTGTTATACCATATATTGATGGTAATTATGATGCGGACATTAGTGTTGAAGGAGGAGCTTTTGGAATATGGTTTAAAAGTTTTACAAACGACAGAAGAATAGTTACAGACGGAGTTATATCATTTACCGACAATCCTGAGGGCCCCACCAATACTTTTGGGTACGCAAATACTCAAGAAGTACCGTTTTATATGTGGACTATATCAGAAAACGACCCTGAACTAATAGAGCTTATAAACCAGATAGAGCAACCACCGCCTGACCCTAACTACCTATTCGGTAGTGAAAAAAACAATTGGAATACAGACTCAAGTAAAATTTATACTGTAAAGTACCAAGGAGACGATTTCTTCAATGGTGCTCAACAAACATACATGATGCCAGATAGTGGATACGGGCTTGGATATATTTATAATAGAGATGTTAATGACCCACAAAAAGACGTATTACCTGTATTAACATCCAACGGTAGAGATTTTAAAGTCGGTGGACCTTTCCATTACTATTTTGGTTTAAAAAGAGGTAAAAGCGCGATGGATAGATTTAGAAAAAAGTACTTATTTATAGATTTAAATGAATAACCAAAAGGACGATACTATAAGAATTGTTAGAGGTGAAGATAGATTTGTTGGTTCACCTAATAAAGATGTGCTTTTAAATGTAAAGTTAGAAGGGGAACAAAAAAATTTAATTGAAGGAGATAGAACTACAATTATTAGTTTACAAGAAAAGTTTGATGAAGAAAGACAATCTTCCACAAGTTTTAGAATTGCGGGTAAAATAACAAGTATCTTTAATAACGATGTTGAGGTTACAACTTCATATGAACCATTTGAAAACAACTTATATTATATAAATGCTAATCAATCCGCATTAAACGAAATAGAAAGTCCTGGCAACGGTGTATGGACTGGATTTCCTCAATACAATGAATTTACTTTTTTTCGTACAGAAGGTATTTCGGGACACACGGGTTATGTAACAAAAAGTGCTGGCACATACAATTGGGCTACTTATTTATCGTACCCATTTGAAAACTATGAAAATCAAATAATAAAACATCGAGTTGACTTTATAGTTAACCAACAACCTCAATATATTATCAATTCTTTTCAAGTAAATGAGGGTGTTCCATATTATATAATAAACCGATTAGAAAATGGAAAAAGGTTAATAACTTTTTATTGTGGTTATAAACATAACTTACAAATTGGAGATTGGATTTATACTAATAATGTTATTGCGGGTAAAAGATTTTTTGAAGTATACGATTTAGGTGACGTCGCATATGGAAATGAAGAAAAGGTATTTTCTATTTTTGATTATGGTTATCAAGACCCATTATTTGGAAACTATTCTATTGGAACATTTAAACGGGTTATTGACGTAAACAACAGTGGTGAGACTATGTCTAAATATTACGTTAGAAGACATAAAATCTTAACAACTTTAGATAATATAGAATTAACAAAAATGGGATTTGAAAATAACCCTTTCCCTGTTGTAAAACAATTGGAGTATTCTGCATTAACACCTAATTTTGTTGAAAGGGTATCAGAACGACAAGGAACACAATCTTTTGGTTATTCTTTTGATAAGGATATTGATATTTCACCACTTAGAGATAATTTAAATAGGCCGATAACAAAACTATTTGTAACTATAGTAAACAAGGGTTATATGGGATGGTTTAATAACCCATGGTTACCTAATAATAATACAGGAATACAAGTAGGATGGGACTTAAACTTTTTATCAAAGGGAATAGATAGTTGGTGGGACATAAATAATTTTGATAATAGAGACACCATACCTAACGGAAGTTATCAAATCAACGGAGAAACATTTTATTATAATTCAGATTTCAAAACTGGAGACACGTTAAGCGGTGGTATTTGTGAATTTAATGATTGGGAACAAAAAGAAATTGAATTAAGTCCTATAAGTCATAAAATATCATTTAACCCACAAATTTTATTTAATAACAGTGAACCTAATCTACCTAACGGGTATACATACAAACCACATTATGAAATAAACTTAAGGGTTTTTTCTGATTATATAGAAAAGGGAGATAAAGATAAAGTAGATTTAATACCTGATTATTCATTTCTTTCATACTACGAACAAGAGTGGAGATGGAGAGACTTATACCCATACGGATATGTTGATTCGGACGGTAACGGAGTAGATATACCGTTTATGAATGGTAATCACTACCCATTCAAAGAAATTTTATTTTTGATATCACCGATGGAAAAAGACCTAAACAACAATAATAATTTAATTTTCCCACCAATAACTGACGACTGTGAATAAATTTAGATTTAATATTAACACAAACGATAGGTTTATTAATATACCTATACAAATCAATAATGATTTATTGGGTAAGGACGATTTAATAGATGAGTATGAAAATAATGTAATCGAAAAAGTTATAAACCCAATAGAAGACTTTGAAGTTGTAAGATACAACCACAACGTTTGGTATGATATAGAAAATAATGAAAAATATAATATAGAATATAAATTTCATTTTTTCGATAGAAGCACTGATATTGCGACAACTACACCTAACGACAATAACTTATGGGTCAGTGATTATAATTTCACTAATATTCCTTTATATGAAAATATAGATTTCACTGATGGAGAAATTTATTTTAATATAAACGCCTTTAAAAATAGTTTCTTTAAACTTGACTTCTATGACACCTTAAACCCTGAAACCCAACAGATTTATTTTACGATAGTCTTACCTACACAACAGGGTAAAACTAGATTATCTGAAACGGAACCGATTAACCAAAGTAACTTTGGTGGTAATACACCACCACAGTTTTCACATAATAGTGGAATTGGGTATTTGGCGGTCTTTAGTGATTGTGACGGAAATGGATTTCCCGGAGATGTATATATGGACAGTGAGTTGTTTAGTAGTTGGTATTCGAGTGTACAGAATGAAAACTTCAGTAAAAACCTATTTGGTACATGTTACAACTTAGACTATGTGACTACAGACCCAAACTTAATTTCCACAGGACCATTTCTTGGGCAAACATTTATAGAAACGCAAGATGACCTTTTAGTTGGTTCATGTGATTGTCCTGAACCTACACCGACACCTGACCCTGAACCACCAACGTTACCATGTGATGAATATGAAATATATAACTCAGGAAATAGTCCAATACAAATAAATTATTATGATTGTGACTCTAACGAACAAAGTATAATAATTAATGGTGAGCAAACAATAGTTTTGTGTTTTACCGCACTTATTGTTACCGGACAATTAAACCCCGACATTAATATTACACCAATAGGTAGTTGCGACGAACCTCCTAACGTTTCTTTAACCCCCACACCTAGCATTACCCCCACACCATCTATTTCACCATTACCGCCAGGTTCGGGAGGAACAATAAATCCGGACCCACCTGGTTTAGGTAATCCTGGTACCCCAAGTACAATAAACGCACCCGAAAATTCGCAAATAAAATTACCTAATTTTGTTTTAGATTATATTGGTGATAAAGAAGGTTATTTTATTTATTGGTTAAAAGAGCCTGACAATTTAAAACCAAAAGAATTTTATATGGGGGCAAAATTCTTTAACTCAAAAACGGGACAATTCGTTAGGATGTTAAACACACCACAATCCTCGATACCCAATAAATTTAATTTTGATAAGTCAAAATACTTTTATTATAAAGTACCTATTAATCAACAAAACTATACTTATCAAGTATATAACACAAACACATTAAAAAGGGTGGGTACATTTACACCCATAAATTGGTATGAATATATTAACCCTCAGTGAAACAACAAACACAATATATTAAAATTTCTCCCGAATCAATTAGAGGTGATATTTTTGATGTTACGGTTAGTGGAAATACGTTTGGTGTATATTCCGGAATGTCACAAATATTGAGTGGAGGAACGATGGGTGAAAGTTTATTGACGGGACTTACCGTACCAATATTATTTACTCAAACCTTTGACGATATGGGTTTTTATAGTGGTTTTGATGGGTTTATATTACAAAAAGATATTGTAACGAATTTTATATTTAGTGGAGATACAAATTTCCCATATGCGATGAAGGTATATAACACTTCTGACGAACTAAAAAAATTTTTAAAACTTTCATCATATACAATAGATTGGGGTGACGGAACAATAGAACCGTTTACATCATTATTCCCTAACTATATTGAACACCAATATCCACCTATACCTGCGCAATACACCATAACGTTATACCAAAATAACCCATGGGGTAATACAAGAATAAAAAAAACAATACATACACCTGTAGAAGATATAGAAATAATAAATCCTTTAGGTAATGTTACTTTTACACCACAAGGAGGTAATTGGGCAAACATACCGATTAGTTATGATTTTATTTTTACAGGCGATTCAGAAAACACAATAAACGCTCAAACATATAACCAAACAGTTGTTTTATCAGGGTTTACACACTCAAGGTTGACAGACTTAAAATTATATGGACCAACAAAATATGACACTTCAGTTACCGTACAAAAGGGAGGACAAGAATATGGTCGAGTAACAGACATCGGAATTAATTATACGGGATATACAATACTCGGTGTTGATTACTACGATTACCCTAACGGAACCACAATTTTTGTCATGAATTCTAGTGGATTTACACAAGAAATGTTGACTGAGGGACCTATTACAAAAGAAGAAGTATTGTTTGGTGTAGTTAACTCACCAGAAATACAATCACAAATATTTATTGATAGAGGAAAAAATAGCGCATTCGAAGGTTTACAAAGACTTGGTGAAGTCGACAACATGGGAGACCTTGTAAGATACGGTTATGGATTCTTTAAACTAAACGAACAAGAATAATATGGCATTAGGTACTTACGGAACAACACGACCAGCAGATATGTCCCCTGAGGACGTGGAGATAATACTCAATTATACCCCATCGAGAGATGTTACGAATAACTTTATCTTAAAAAAATTAAATGCGGTGGACATATTAACACCTTATTTCCACAATTCGAATACTGGGGGTAATAACAATATAGAAATTTTGGGAGGTTTATACAATTTAAAACTTCCTGCAGAGGAATTCAATCAAATTGGAATATACACTTTATATATCAGACCTGCGGAAATTAGAACTACGATAACCGATTGTGGAGTTTTATCGGCATTACCAAACGTAAAGGGTATTATTGTAGATTTAAATAACGTACCTTCAGAGTATAGGAACAAGTTTGTAAATCAGGGTTTAGTGGGTCATAGGGTAGAATACTTAAATGACGATGGAACTAAAATTGCTAATTTTTATAGAATTATAACCTCATCTTTTTATTGTGAGCCTGTTGTAACCAACTTAACGAACACATCTCAAAAATCGATTAGATATAGATATGTTGAAAGCGGTAGCGACCTAATGTTTTGCACTTTAACACCAACTAGTGCACCATCTAACAAACCTAACGCAACACCATTTATTGGGCAGCCTGACCAAGAAATAATTATAACGAACACATTTTTTAATCCAATAACATTGGATATTGAAATGGCGGAACATGATATCGATACCTTGGCTATTGCGTTGTATGGAAATCAAACTAAATCTATCGAGGACGGAGTTTATACATTATACGATAAAGACCTTAATATATATAAACAATACAATCTTTATGAGGTTCGAGATGAATTTAATAATCTATTATATGAAGTTAGACAAAACAGAGGTTCAAACATAGATTTCAGTAAAAACTTCACGAATATAACTCAATAATGGCAGATAAAAAGTATAGATATCCCCCAGCACCACCTAATGCTAGAGGTACGTTTTCTGACGATTTAGTTGGATTCCAACTAACCGAGGGGGGAGGTCTTACGCAAGCCAATTTCGAGTTCACCACCAACGTTGTTGAAAAGGTCAATAGGACATTCAATACGGGAGTCTTTTCTAACCCTATTTCTCTTAGCGATTTGGACTTTGAAAGTTTGGAGGAGTCCAAAATTGTTATGGCAAAAAACTTTCAGGTTTATCCGAATTACGATATTACCAAGGTAACCAACTTCACATTATATGGCTCTACAAGAAAAAGGTTTTCGGTATCCGTAACTAGGGTAATCAATTATTTTCCTGCTGCTATTGAGGTGGATTATTTATATTATGACCTTTCTACGGGGTACACCGCGGAAAATATCGTATACGACACCATTGAAGGTATAACAACATTCAATATTAACGTCGAAAGGTTTAAAAATCCTTTTGATATTGATTATTCACAAAATGCTGATAGAAATATTGAGGTTAGACCTATGGAAGTCAGCCCATTAAGGAACCTAACCAAAAACTTTTTAAAATATTCTTTATATTTTTCTGATGTTCAAGAAGGGTATAGTTTTGTTGACTTCGAACCTTCTATTCGATTATCCGCTGGTACGGTAGAAATTACTGTCGAAGGTAATCCATTTAATGGGGAGACCAACTCCACAAGAAATTTGGTTATAAAGCCTAATAATCTTGAAACTGAAAAATCTTTTAAAGACCCATTCGATGAGGTTGAAGATTTTTTATTAAATAGAATGGTTGTACCCAAATATACCGCCAAATTTGAATTATTAAGGGAGGGTAATGACGGAAAGTTTTTTAAAGCCAAAGATTCGGTAACATGGGCATTGGATGGAAATTGGAATTTGGATATCAGAACGGTTAAATTTGAAAAATATCTTGAAAAATTAAATTTAATTGCCGATGATTTGGATGCATATAAGAGCGACCTTATAACAAGATTCTTAACCACGGGTTCCTTAAGGGATTTCGATACCCCAACACAAAAAGTCGAAAAGGTGTTCCAAATTTACGGAAGAAGTTTTGATGAAGTTAAGAAATTTATTGATGCATTGGCATATATTAACTCAGTAAATTATATTGTCAAAGACGACATCCCATCACAACTACTTAAAAACTTGGCCGAAACGGTGGGTTGGGACCCAAATATATCCATGATTACCAAAGATAATTTTTTGGAAAGTATTTTTGGGACAAAAAACAACACAATATATGAAGGTCAATCAAGAGACAAAACACCAACAGAATTAGACTATCAATATTATAGAAACTTAATCTTAAACTCTGCGTACTTGTTTAAATCTAAGGGTACCAGACGTTCTATCGAAGCCTTGATGAGAATGATTGGTGCTCCTGAAGCACTTATCGACTTTAATGAAATTATTTATTTGGCTGACGGACCAATTAACGTTAATAAATTTGATGCTGAGTTCGCATCCATTACCGGTGGTACAAAAGTAGAGGAAATACCTGTTTTAAACCCTAATGACACCTTTAGTATCTCAGGTGTTACCTATACTGGATTTACAACACAAACACAAATTACCTCCGTTGACACCGTTCGAGGTGATTACCCCGTATATGATGACGGATACCCCAAAGCACCCAACCCGACAGAAGATATGTTCTTTGAAAAAGGTGCGGGTTGGTATGAACAAACACCTGAACATAGGGGTATTGAACTTTTGGATAGAGAAACATCAGTATTTACAGGACAAAACCCTGACGTTCAAACAAAATTGGAAAAATTCACTTATGGACAGAAATATTTCGATAGATTTAGGAAATTTCCATACATGAATCTTGGTTTTGGATTGACAAGGACTTATGACAATAAAAAATCTTGGTTAGATACTGAGGTGGGGTTAAGAAGAAACACTAAAGCCGGATATAATGCATATTATAACATTGATGATGAAAAATTAGTGTTAAATGCCAAAAATGTTGACTTGGGATTAAATATGGGTAAAGGTATCGTCTATGATATTTGGGAAATGTCAAAAAAATATGACTACCCGTTCCCTTCGACAGGTCTTACCACACCATACCCCTATCCTTATGGTATAGACTGGACAATTATTAACCCAAAACCCAAAGAAAAAACCTTTTTTGAATTTGCCCAAACGTTTTATCGAAATATGATTAACGTCCGTAACAGACAAACAATAACGGACGGTAAAGGAGGGGGATACCCGACACTACAATCGGTATATTGGAAGTATATCCAATCAGAGGAAACTATGGGTATACCTTCTAATAAGTATACGTACCAAAAGATGATTGATTTTACCAATGGAATCGGGGACTATTGGATGAAATTAGTTGAACAGATGATTCCTGCCACCACAATATGGATGGGTGGACAGAAAATGGAAAATAACGTACTACAAAGACAGAAAGTGGTATGGAGAGTACAAAGAGGGTGTGAAATAATACCGATACCATGCATTCCTTGTGTATATAACGGACAATTATTACCCACGGGGTGTCCAAAACAAGAACTATTTTGTGATATTGAAGTAGAAAACTTCCAAACAGTATTAATAGATAGTGTTACTACGGTGGCTAATAACGAAGGATACACAATTAATGATTGTATACTAAATACACTGACAAGTTTATGGTATGTCGATGTATCACTCAATGGGACACAATTAATTCAGAATTTATATTACAGTGGGTATGGAGGAAATGATTTTCCAACACAACAAGAATGGTCAGATGCCGTAACAGATACTTTTGATGATTTATCTACACAAAATATTGGATATGATTTAAGTGGAAGTACAATACATGTATATAGTAAGGATTGTAGTGATGACTTAAGAGGTAAAAAATTACAGATAAACAATGGAGTCAGTATAAATATTAGGTGTGAGAAATGAGTGTGACTAAGTACATAATACAAAGTTGTAGTAATTCTAATAAATATAGAATTAACATTGATGGTACCTCACATTTATTTGTTGGTGAAACGTGGTTTATTGAATGCGAAACAATTGAAAGCGGTTGCTACCAAATACTTAAAGATGACGATAAAATTAAAACTGAAATTAGTGTTGATGAGTGTAGTTTTATAGAGTATGGGACTTGTTATGATTGTGAAGTGCAAAATTCAGTAAAACCTGTATTTGTCCCTACAAATTCATATTTGGCGGTTTTTGTTGATTGTGACGGCAACCCTGAAAATTTTTATCTAAATGAAGATTATTACAACGACGAAATTTTAGGTTCCTCGGCTAATTACTATTATACTTATGAAGGGATATGTTATCAGTTTAGTTCTGCATACACTGATGTAACATACGGTGAAGAACAGCCATATATAGGACCCGGAACCATGTCTAATACTACATGTTGTTCCTCAGTTCCTGTTACACCTACACCTGTATTACCTGAGGATTGTTATTCTGCAACAACAACGGGACAATATAACTTTACAGATTGTTGTGGAACTGAAAGATTTGGTAACTCAATCAATTCTATATATTGTGTAGATACAAGTAAATTTTATTCAGGTGTTACAATATCAACAAGTTTGTGTAATCAAGATTGCGACGGAGGACCCTTAAGTGTGGTATACACAACAGAACCAAATTGCGGAAGACCGGGTGAAATAGTTTTAGAAGTATCAGGAGGACTACCACCATATAATGTTCAAAACATAATACCTGGAACCTTAAACAGTCAAACAGGTAATGGACCATTTGTTTTTGAAAATCTAACTGCAGGGAATTATACATTTAATATATGGGACAATACTTTACCCGTAGCTAGAGAAACTTTTGTTTCTGCATATGTCTCACCGTGTTTAGAAACTGAAATAGAAGCTATTGATATAGAATGTAACTCGTCACTAGGTTATATTTCAATAACCGCAACTAGTGAATCATATCCGATAACGACACAATTATATTTTAATAACAACCTATACTTAACAAGTACAGAGTCACAGAACATTATATTATTTACAAATTTACCCGCGGGAGAGTATTATGCAATACTAACAGACGGAGTATTCCAAACAGGACAAACTGACACAGTAATAATAGAGGACCCAAGTGAGAATATAACTTTCGACATTAATGTAACTGGTGCGTCCACATGTGATATTACCACAGGTTCAGCACAGATAGTTAATGTTTCAGGTGCGTTACCACCATTCACGTACTTATGGTCAAACGGACAAACAACAAGTTTAGCTACAGGTTTTACGGCAGGAGAGCACTCAGTAACCCTTACAGATTCCAAGGGATGTACAAAACGAGAAACTTTCATAATTCCTCAAATAGATGAATTAGGTATATCTAGAATATTACCTACACAACCAAATTGTTTTGAATGTGACGGGGAAGCGTTAATTGTTATTACTGGTGGTACCTCACCGTTTTTCTTTTCAGGGAGTACAGGACAAATACAACCTTATGAGGAAAGTTCTCAGCAATTTAATTTTTCTGGTTTATGTAGCGGAATACATCAAGTATATATAGAAGACTCTAACGGCTGTTCTATTTTAGAAAGTTTTTCATTAGAATCAACCGCAGGATTTACTGTTGTCGGCATCAATACCACACCTGCGGATTGTGGTGAGAATGGAACAATAGAAATACTTGTCGACGGTGTAGTTGGTTTGTTAACATATTCTATAACGGGCTCCACAGGTATTACCGAAACCATAACCAAATACGGACAATCACATACGTTTACTAATTTACCAGCAGGAACATACACTGTCGAAGTTACCAACAGAGATGAAACCTGTGTCTATACAAAAGAGGTAGAGATAATTGGTGAAGAGAGGTTCACAATAGAAACAACTACAACAGGTACAACATGTGGTCTGGATAACGGCTCTGTAATTATTGACGTAATTAGTGGTACGACTGAAATACAATATCCATTAACCTATTTAATAACAAGAGTAAATGACGGACAAGTACTCGTAACATATAGTAGTGTAAATTCGTCAGCACAACTGATTACAGATATACCAACAGGTAACTATTATATACAAGTTACAGATAATCAAGGATGTGTAGTAACAGAGAGTTTTCAAATACTTGACCAATATAAAGGTGTTGAAGCAATATTATACGGAACCAATTGCGTTAATGGAAATGATGGAACCGCAACATTAATAATTAATAACGGAACACCACCATTTAATATAACATGGTCTAATGGAGTAACAGGTCAACAAAATTTATCAGGTTTATCAGGTGGTACCTATTCAGTAACTGTAGAAGATAGTAATGGATGTACATGGACTAAAAGTGTTGATATAGATTGTGGTGTAGAAATTATTAATGATTATGTAGTAAATACAGTTTGTGAAGATGTATTTGAAACTGGAGAACCAGGAATAAAAACTTTTGAAGAGATATTATATGAGGCATATTTAAACGCATCATTACCAGGTCAGATATGTGATTTTAATTATGCTGTATGGAGTGCATGTTTAACAATATCAGGAGATTCATATAACGGAAGTGGAGAAAATTGTGTGTATGACTTTTTCTTTAGTAATACTTTAGATGACGTACCAACACCTGAGTTGTGGGAACAGGTAGTACAAAATTTATTATCCCTTTTCCCTGATATTAATTGGACGACTAATTTAGAAAATAATACATACACCATAACAAGTAATTGTGATGGTGATGATGACCCATTACGTGGGGCTTATGTTGAACTATCAATAAGTATTGAAATAGACCTATCTTGCACAAATAATAGACCTAAACCCACACCATCTTTAAAACCTCAACCAACATTAACACCAACACCATCGATAACACCAACACCTACACCGACAAAACCCGACTTCGAGTGTGAACTCGTAGTTGTAGGAGGGGGTAGAGAATTAAGTTGTACACTAGAAGTTATTGCTTCAGTTAGAGATATAGATTGTCTATTAGATGTTGACACTTCTGTTAGGGACCTTTCTTGTGAGTTAGGAGTTAATACAGGAATTAGGCCTCTTTCGTGTGAAATGGATATAATAAAAGAATAAAAATATTTAGTAAATATAAACTATACAAATTAAAATTACCCACTATTTATAAAATAAAATAAACTAAAGGTTTAATTGATAGAAGAATTACATTAAGATGAGTATGAATTATATAATGTCAACACCTGGTATAACACCATCATGTAATTTAAGAGCGGTTAGTTTAACGGGTATAACTGTCGGTTTAGATATTAGTAGTGTCGACATATATTATTTTTCAATAGACCCACAAAATTTAATAGTATCGGGAGTAACTAGAGACGAACTCATACAAGGGTATACTTTTTATGATTGTGATACCCACGATGTGTATATATTAACAACAGGGTACCCATGTGAAGTACAAGAAACAATATACATTAACACACCAACACCATCAGTTACACCAACAGTAAGTTCAACACTGGGAACGTCAGTTACACCAACACCATCAGTTACACCAACAGTAAGTTCAACACTGGGAACGTCAGTTACACCAACACCATCAGTTACACCAACCAACTCAGTAACACCAACCACATCAGTCACACCAACTAATTCAGTTACGCCAACTAATTCAGTCACACCAACTAATTCAGTCACACCAACCAACTCAGTAACACCGACTACATCAGTCACACCAACCAACTCAGTAACACCGACTACATCAGTCACACCAACCAATTCAGTAACGCCGACTACATCAGTCACACCAACCAATTCAGTAACGCCGACTACATCAGTCACACCAACCAACTCAGTAACACCTACGAATTCAGTAACACCAACCAATTCAGTTACTCCAACCAATTCAGTTACACC
>Ga0181564_10003044_pt1 | contig 14475 bp, 13 predicted proteins | sample 011ome_24_FD_134512 | JGI IMG/M metagenome (GOLD analysis project Ga0181564, IMG submission 134512) | Coastal salt marsh microbial communities from the Groves Creek Marsh, Skidaway Island, Georgia - 011513CT metaG (megahit assembly) | ecosystem: Environmental > Aquatic > Marine > Intertidal...
CAAGAGCGTCTCGCGGGCGCTTGGTCCGCGGCGGGATTTTCCTTCGAGATACGGGGGCGCCTCAGACGCCACATAGGGTAGAGGTAAGAACTCGGTGAAGCCGTGGCTTTGTTCCTGCAGATCCCTGATGGCGTGAAGGTGTGCAGCCCAGTGTCTGGGTCGATCCACATGGCCAAACATAATCGTTGCCGTTGTGTTAAAGCCGACTTCATGGGCGGCGGCCATGACTTCCAGCCACTGTGCCGTGTTGAGTTTGTCTGCACATATTTTTTGCCGAACCTCATCGTGCAAGACTTCCGCAGCAGTACCTGGCAAAGTATTGAGACCTGCTGCTTTGAGTTTTTGCAGAAACTCAGTCAGGCTAATCCCGAGGGTTTCTGCTCCCTGCCAGACTTCCAGTGGAGAGAAGGCGTGTACATGCATGTCGGGAACAGCTTGTTTTACGGTCCTGACAATGTCGATATAGGTCTGGCCGGTGTAGTCGGGGTGGATGCCGCCCTGCATGCAAACCTCAGTTGCACCACGCTCCCAAGCCTCGATGCAGCGTCGGGCAATTTCTTCTGCAGAGATGTCATAGGGTTTGCCACGCAAGTTTTCACTCATTTTACCCTTTGAAAAGGCGCAGAACTGACAGCGGAAATAGCACACATTGGTGTAATTAATATTGCGGTTTACCACATAACTGACGACGTCGCCCACGCTTTCTTGCCTGATCTCATCAGCTGCGTTAACCACGGCACTGAAATCAGGCCCGCGGGCTTCGAAGAGTGTTTCAATTTCCTTCTCTGACAGGGTTTCACATGCCCGGGCCTTATCGATGATGGATTTGACAGCGGGTGATGCTGGCCGTCGATTTTCACTCAAGCCAATTTCCAGGGCAGGAATATCCTGGCTGGCTCCAGGGAGCCAGTTGTCTCTTTTCGCAAAACCCAAGCTGTCGCTGTGGCTCAACACAGCAGGCATGATGCCGGGGTCGAGCCATGTTTCGACATCCATCACATAGGAGGGATATATTGTGAGTCGCTGTTCCAGAAATTTTCCAGCAGCAGCGGTTTCATTCGCAAGTTTTTCCAGATGGGGCCAAGGGGCCTCGGGGTTGACATGGTCAGGGGTGAGTGGTGAAACGCCACCCCAATCATTTATGCCACCTGCGACCAGCTGTGGCAGCACTCCCGGGCTGAGATTTGGCGGCGCCTGGATGTTCGTGGTCGGCCCGAAGATCAGGCGAGCGACGGCGAGTGTCCAGATCAAGTCTTCCAGATCAGGCTCCGGTGCCTGTGCCATCTTGGTATTGGGCTTAGCCCGGAAATTCTGCACAATGATTTCCTGAATATGCCCATATTGCTCATGGATTTTTCGAATTGCGAGCAAGGACTCGATGCGCTCCCGCCGAGTCTCTCCAATGCCAATGAGGATGCCAGTGGTAAAAGGGACCTGGGCTGCCCCCGCGAGAGCCAGAGTGTGCAGTCGCAACTCCGGATCCTTGTCGGGGGAGCCATAGTGCGGCATGCCTTTTTCACACAGGCGTGTGGAGGCGGACTCCAACATTATGCCCATCGAGGCGCTTACGGGTCTCAGAAAAGCAAGTTCCTCGGCGGTCATGTTGCCGGCATTGATGTGGGGCAGCATGCCAGTCTCTTTCAATACCCTCTCTGCCACAGCAGCGACATATTCGAGTGTTGTTTCATACCCGAGTTCAGCTAAAGCTTCCCGAGCAGCGCGATAACGGAGCTCTGGTTTTTCCCCGAGGGTAAACAGCGCTTCCTGACAGCCCATCTCAGCGCCAGATTGACACAGAGCAACGACCTCATCCGGCGACAGGAAGGCCTTCTCAATGTGTCGCGGCGTTTGGGCGAAGGTGCAATAGTGGCAAACGTCACGGCACAGTTGGGTAAGTGGAATAAATACCTTACGGGAGTAGGTGATTAACTGACCATGATGCTGATCGCGCAATTTGCATGCCGCAGCCGCCAGTGTGCGCGTGTCGGAGTTGTCAGCCAGGGCCAGGGCGGCGGATTCGCTCAAGGGTGTGGCGGCAAGGGATTCGGTCAAAGCTGCGGTCTCTAGTTGTTATTCTGGCTAAAGGCCTAGGTTATCAGCCTCATAGCACTAATGAGAACCTAAATTGCGGCAAATCAGACGGTTTATCCCGTCAGCGGTGGGTTTTGATACACTGGGGTCTTGAATTGACTGTCATGTCAGCAATCCCGTGTATACCAGCTGAAGCGGTGTAACCTGGCTGCTGCTTCGAATACAAAATTTAAAAAGCGGATCAGGCCTATGAACTCTCTGTTTTCCTTTACCCCCAAACAACTTCTTAGCCAGTTCGGTTGCCTGATTCTACTGCTGCTGTCCTTCGCGACTACAGCCCAGACTTCCTGGCTGTTTCAGAACGCTGCGGTCATCGTGGGTGATGGCGAGCAGCTGGACAGTGCTGATGTCCTGGTCGTTGACGGCCAGATCGTGGCGATTGGTGCGAGCCTAGAGCAGGCCGCTGCAGCTAATTCCGCCACGGTAATTGATTTGAGCGGAAAGTGGTTGATGCCGGCACTAATAGATGGCCACGCGCATCTGGGTTACCAGTCCCGTTCCAGCTGGGGGGCAGATAATTATGGGCTCGCCAATTTAGAGGACAATCTGCGGCAATATGCCTATTACGGTTTTGGCGCAGTGTTTTCCGCCGGCAGTGATCCTGTTGGGCTAGGTCAGGAATTGCAGCAGTCCATTGCTGTGCAGCAGGACTTGCCCGAATTTTTGTTTGCTGCCGGCATGGCGCCGCCGGGTCAGGGGCCTATCAATCAGTTTCTGGTCCATACCAGCCAGGTCGAAGCGGAAACCGGCATGACAATACTCAGCGGTCTGGAAAATCCAGAGCAGGCCCGCCGGGCTGTTGCAGAGGCGGCTGAAAAGGGCGTTAAGTTCATCAAAATCTGGGTGGATGATCGCGGTGGTTCGCAGCTCAAGCTAAGTCCTGCTATTTACCGTGCGGTGATCGAGCAGGCCCGTAGTCTGGACTTAAAAGTGTTTGTGCATCAGCAAACTGCGCGCGATATGTCGGACCTGATCGACGCGGGGGTCCATGGCTTCCTGCATGGTCGTATAGGGGCGGAATTCACGTCTGCGCTGGCGCAACAGGGGAAGGGGGCAGATGTCTTTGTTATCCCGAACCTTGGGCTGGGGGAGTTGCGACGGGAAGCTATAGGTGATGACCCCTTCTTGCGATCCTTCCTGTCTGTTGAGCTACGGGAGCAACTCGGAGTCTCGGCTAACCGCAGTGCGGTGCCGGAGAGGGACGAGCGGGTTGAAACGGAATTACGAGCAGGCTTTGAAAGAATAGAGGAGGCCAATCTGGACTTAGTATTGGGGACAGATGCAGGCGCCGTTCCCGGACACCCTTTTGGCTACACTGGGCACAGGGAGCTGGAGATATTCGTGAGCCTGGGGATGACGCCCATGACGGCTCTGGTGACGGCTACCGGCAATGCCGCCAAACATCTGAAACTCGATGATCTGGGACTGGTGGCAGTGGGCAAGCGTGCCAGTCTGTTGGTGCTAGATGCCAATCCGCTGACTGATATTCGCAATACACGGGCTATTCACGCCGTGTATCTTAATGGTCGCTTGATTGATCGCGATGCAATCGCAGCCAGTCTGCCCAATTAGCCTGGCTCTGCTTAAGCCCGAGAACTTTAAGTCCGAAACAACTAGAATTGCCAACCAGTCGCAGGGGTAGGCAGTAAAAATACCCGGTCCAGATTCTCAATAAGATCATCTGCGGCCGTAACGTCACCGCTTGTTGCCAATCGGGTTGCGCTGGCTGCACCTAGCCAAAGGCGGCTGAAGCCACCGACACTGGCGTTTAATTGCGGTAGCTTCTTGCTGTGCCCCGCGCTGACATTGCATTCCTGGCCTAGGTGTAGCGTGTATTCTCCGCTAATACCCTGCCATGGTTGACTGCTATCCAGGTGGTGACGGATAGGGTCATGCAGAGTCAAGTTAAGCGAGAGCGTGCTGTGATTACTTAAATGCGTGGCGGCGATGCAAGTAGCCAGATCGTTAATCCGCAGCTGCCACCAAGCCTCGGCTTTAATCCCTTCCTCATATTTGCCACCTTCGGTTTTGCGCTGATTGCGAAAGGGTTGGCGGATGAGATCCTGCAGCTGAACATGCTGGGGCTCGAAAAGGGTTACCAATACAATTTGATCCCCCAGACTCCTAAGCAAGGGCATGAATATGGAAGGGGCCATATTCACCCTTGCAGCGACCCCAGACGAAGTGTGTGAGTTTGCCATCTTCATCGCGATAGCCAAGACCCAGAGGCTCTTCTGTCCAACCCATCTCGGCTTCCACATGTTTTACAGAAGCTAACTGAGTGCCGCCATGTCCGCGCCAGCGCTGCATCAGCGCCTGGTAAAGATCAGCCGCGTGCTTTTGGGTTAGTCGCAGCGGTGGCCTGAAATCCACGTCGATATTAATCAGCGCAGGATTCAATTTTACAAAGCGCTCGTAGGGGCCAGTACCGAACCCCAGTCGGCTGTAGTATCCCTGTTCAAACATGCCTAAGGCCGCCGTGGCCATGCCCGATTCGGCTTCCTGGGCCACCACCCTTGCAGTCAATTGGCTGGCCAGGTCCTGCTTACGCGCCACCGTGCTAGTAGTTACAGCCGCGATTACCGCCATGCTCAGTTCAGCCTGCTGATGCAGGATCGTGCCATCACAGCTGCTGACTGTGTACTCCACAGCACCGGCAAGTTAGGCTGCCAGCGTGCGGGAGCCTTTCAGGAATTTTCGCAGATATTTCGCATCGTCGTCATCATTGCGATCAATCCAGCCGATCTCTTCCCAGATACGACGGACAGCGGCGAAGTCTTGTTTAAGCTCAAGTGGCCTGATTGTCATGGCTATAGTCCAGATAAGCACGATCACCGACTGTGGGTCGGTGGTCCGGAGAGTCATGCGCTTGTCGTTTGAACCGGGCGCTCTTTGGGAGCTGGAATAACGCGCTAGAGCAGGTGGAAAACGAACTCTTCATCAGCGCCGCCTCGGATTTCCTTGATGTGCGCCTGCAGCTCTTCCCGCTTGGGAGTGATCCATTCCTCACGGTTCTCATCAGGATCTTTGCCCGCTTCTGAGCGCTTGCGTTCTTCGGCGGAGCGGAACTGGCAGAATTCATCATAGGCTTCGATTTCGGCATTGAGTTCCCGAATGACAATCTCCACGAACATGGCGTCATCAAGGAAGCCAATACCCGGAATATGATCCGGAATCAGGTCGATCGGATCAGCAAAGTAGGACATTGCGCTAATGACCCGGGCACGATCTTCATCAGACATATTCCATTCCTCGTCACGCATCATCTCCAGCAGCACTTTGAGCTGCAGTAAGTGATCCGCGATGAAGTCCGGCAACTCCGTGTTCATGGCGATATCAACTATCTTGTAGGCCGCTTTCTCTATTTCTGCCTGGCCCAGGTTGTCAGTAGCCACAGTCCTGGTTTTTCCGACTATGGTCTTGAAGCGTTCAAGGTCTCTGTCACTCAAGGTGAAGGTAATATCTAAGGGCATAGCGTGATTCCTTTATTGCGCGTTGCGTACCGATGCTTCGCTTTTATTTTGGTCTAATTATTGTCGGTATCTAATGCAGTATTCTGTGCGCGATGCCGCGTTTTAGCTTGCGACCAAGCTTTCTAGCAGCCTGAGGTGTTAATCAGCTGGTCGAATAATGTGATATTCCGTCTGTCTGGGAGCAACATACTCGAAATCCTGGCCATCATAAAATCCGTCTTCCTCCAGCTTCATGCGCATTGGCTCGTTGCTCCAGCCCGGAATATCTACCAGGGCAGTGAGTTCGATGGAGTAGGCGGTGTTCGCCTGCATGGCGTAGTCGCCAGACCCTGGTACGCCTTCTTGCTTGTCCCACATGCCGATGGTAGTGCCCGCTGCATGCCCGTGCAGTCCAATTGGGTGGGTGTAGATGATGGGGCCTATGCCCCGTTCGATGGCCTGCTCACGGGTGCGTCGCAGTATGTCATTGCCGGTTCGGCCCACCTGAAAGTTTTCGGTGAGGATGTCCTGCAACTCATTGCCTTTTTGTAAGGCTAATTTCAGCTCGGCTGGCACGTCACTCTCGCCCTCACGCAGGATATAGGCGTTTTGCTGGGTATCGGTCTGTAGATTCAGATAACTAATCCCAAAATCAATATGCACGTGGTCGCCGCGGTAAAGTATTTCAGGATCCAGGTTATTGTTTGCAATATCAGAGAGAGAGCGATCTGAACGCTCGACCTCGATGCCGGTGTGAAACCAGGTTTGCATGCCGAGATCATTAACTCGTTGTCTGAACCACCACTCGAGATCACTGATGGATGTGATGCCTGGTTTGACCACCTCGCCGGAAAACCCTTCACGAATGATACCATGGGCAATTTCCATCACGTCTCGATAAACCGCCATCTCGCTTTCGGTGCGGGTTTCCAGCCAGCCAACAGCAACGGGTTCACTGGATACAATGCGTTCGCGCAATCGTGCAGGCAAGGCCGCGCTGAAGTCTCGTTGCTCGGAGTACGTCAGGCCGTCTGCTAGCGCATAGGTGTCGGAAAAATTCAGCGCGATCTTCTGCGGATCATACTCGTCGAGGATCTGGGCGATTCTCGCATACTGGTCGGGCTGTGACTCCGGGTCCCATACTCCAGGAAAGAGATCACCCACCGCGTAGCGTGCCACAGCCATGCGTTCGACACCCCGTTCCGGGCCATGATCAATGAACATCATTACTGTGCGCCGGCGTGCGTTCAGCCATGTTGCGGGCAGCATGGTTCTTAGTACGGGGTCTTCGTTGTATTCCCGAGCAATCAGCACCCAGGCGTCAACACCGGCCCGGCGCATGACCATGGGCACTACAATGTCCAGACGCTCTTCGAGTAAGCGGTTGGTGATAGCGGCGCGTTCACGTAGCGGCAATACGCGGTCGGCAAGTTCATCGGCTGACAGATTTTGCAGCAAGCTGGCAGTCAACAGCACCAACACGATGCGTGGCCAATTTCGAATACGGATATTGCGCATAGCAGACAGACCTCTTTCGTTCATTGCTCGGCAGAGTATCATTTTGCTGAAGCTGGCGAAAACGCATTTGCAACAGGGTATTATTACCAATCCTCACTGCAAGAACACCATAAGATCATGAGTCAGCAAGTTGATCCCGAATTCGATCCTACGCAGCATGTCCTATCCGAATCACATTATTTCGAGGATATGAAAGTTGGTCAGCGCTTTAACAACCCCTCGCGTACGCTGGGTGACGCGAATTTTGCCGCTTTTCAGCTTGCCTCGGGGGACAACCATCCTATTCATTATGATGTAGAGTACTGTCGTCGCAAAGGTCACCGCGACATGGTTGCCCATGGATTTCAGGTTGCGATTCAGACAGCTCCCGGCGCCGGCATGCTGCCCCATGTGCTAGAGGATAGTTTGATTGGGCTGATTGAGCAGAGCAGTAAGTTTCTGAAACCGGTGTATTGCGGAGACACCGTCTATCCGGCGCTCGAAATTGTAGACCTGACCCCTGGCACTACTACTGGCGTTATACATTTGCGCACCACGGTGCACAATCAGAATGGCGAGCTGGTGCTGGAGGGCGAGCAAAAAATGCTGGTGCGCAAACGCCCGCAGGAAGAGAATGTCTAGGGTTTGAAAGGAATCGCTTGAGAAGGATTGTTTGGAGTCGACCCCCGCAGGGAGTAGTCGATTTCGACCTAGGACTAGCTGGCCAGTTTGTAAATAGCAGTATGCTCAACTTCCAGCGCAACCTCATCTTCGACTAGAAACACCACGTACAGCCTGATGAATTCATGTCCCTTTCGATCCCATTTCTTGATGGGTACCGCCTTGATGACGATGTCTTGACCAATTTTAAGACCCTGTCGCATCACCATTTTGCTACCGGTGTGAACCCAGGCTGGCATCACGTACAAATTTTTCAATACCTGGTTGCACATCTCCAGCAGATAATAGGGATGGATCAAAGCCTCAGCGCCCTGATATAGCGTTGCCCGATCGCGCTGGACTTCAACATGCGTCTTGTTTTCAGCCGCAGTGGGTTGCCAGAGCAGGGCTGGGGCTGGCTGCTCAATCTGGATCGCATCCCAGCCGACTTCGTGGCGCGAACTGATTTCTGCTCCCGGTGTCATGGCGGCACGAGGACTAATTTCAGGCAGCTCGAAAGGCAGCCAGCTTTCAAGTTTTGCCAACAGCGTTCCATCTTCGTTGTAGGCGCTGGTGACATGGCTGCGCAGAGTCGATTCCTGGCTAAGATTTTCCGTACGGATGGAGAGCAGATTGTCCTGGTAGGCTGGTTTCAGGAACAGTACGTCCATCATTCCGCGTTCCAGTAACGCTGCGCCGTAGTGCCGGACCAGAGGTTGAGTCAAATAGCCGAAGACATTGACGCCACTAACCAGGGCGCCAGAAAACCCATAGCGTTGGGCAACGTCATCACTATGGATTCGATTCTCAGAGGATTCCGCGTCATTAAGGGCGAGTATCTGCTGCGGTGACAGAAAGTCGGTTGAAGCAGTTGGGCTATCGCTGATCAAAATGAGTGCTCGCGTAATTCAAGTGTGATTGGGGTAGTTAAATACTGCAGAAGCTGATTTGGTAATGCTTCTGGTCTGCTAATGCAGAATGTCAACATGCCTGAGTTGCCAATCTACAATGCCACTGGGGTCCTGCATGCGCAAGTTTCTCAACACATAGTTTAGTTGAGGTGTTTCAAGACGCAACCTGGCAAGGTGCTTGGCTGAAAGAAAGTTGGTTCTTGGAAATGCGTCGCGCAAACAGATGCTCATCCATGAAAGGAATGCAGTCGATGAGCATATATTCGCTGTTTTAACCCAGTGCGAGCCTGGTGCAGGGTTCTGAAGGCGTGAATCCCGAGTCACCACCGCGCACCTCAATGCCGAGTTTGGCCAGCTCCCCGGTAACATAGTTTGGTTCTAGTGGGTAGGGTGGCGATAGCTTTGCATCTCCGTTGAGATCAATTTGGGTCACCAAGCCCCGTGAGTGCACTTCAATCACGTCTCTGGCGACTCGAACGATAGATTGTTCGTCAACTCTTGCGGTATCGTTTTCAAACGAGAATAAGTTGAAGAATTCTTCAATCGCTATGGTTTTTCCGCTGCCATCCTTTAGTGCAAGTTCCCAGGAAGCGGTAATCCATGCCTTAATTAACTCGGTCTCTGTCCGGCAATCCAACAACTCCTCGCGAGTCGGGCCCAACAGCGTGATGCGTAACAGTCTCAGTGTTTGGCTGATGGTGTCTTCATCTTCAACCAGGTTCAGGCTACGACCCACGGCAAGCCCTTTGCTGAAGAAAATGAAAAAGTAGAGTGGGAATTCAAGGCTTGTTGTCAGCGAGCCACCTTTTTCCGAAAGTCCGGCAGTACGACGGTGTCAAAGTTACTAAGACCATGCCGGAGCAGTCTCTTGAACACCTCAGGGGGCGCGCCAAACAAGATGGTGCCTGCACTATCCTTGTAAAGGCATGCACCCTGACAGGGCCGAACAAGTGAAAGATCCCTGGCGAATGCGTCAGCCGGGAGGTCTGGGTGTTTTGTGGTCGTTAATTGGCACTGCTTATTAATAAGTTTTTATGGCATCAAGCGTAACCACAGGCTTTAGATTGTGGCAGTGTCTTGAGGGAATCAACAGAGGGTTAATTTTAAAAATAACAAGCGGGGGTGTTATCGCTCAAGCTCGCGGTGTGATTTGGTACCAGATCCGGATCTTGGAATTCCGCTAAATTTCAGGAATCTATAGCAGAATTAACCTCTCCCCATGGTGTGAAACTCTGTGTTTGGTCTGATAGAGCTCATATTAGCCAGTCGATTTGACATGGCAAAAAATGCTGAAATGGCGCCAATATCCCAGATATCTTGTGTGGTGAAACCGTGCTTCTGCAGTGGCACATGATCAGCCTCACTTACCGCATACGCGCTTTGGGAGACCTTAACGGCATAATCCAGCATAGCGCGCTGCCGCTCTGAAATATCTGCTTTGCGGTAATTTGTCGCGATCTGGTCGCTAATTGTCGGGCTTTTTTCTCGAATGCGCAGGATCGCGCCATGAGCGACCACACAGTACAGGCACTGGTTCAAGCCCGAGGTGGCCACCACTATCATTTCCTTTTCACCCTTGGACAGGGCACTTTCGCCTTCCATCAAGGCGTCGTGGTAGTCGAAGAAGGCTCTGAATTCAGCAGGTCTTGCGGCGAGGGCAAGGAATATATTGGGCACGAACCCAGCCTTTTCCTGCACGGCGAGAATTCGCTCGCGAATGTCAGCTTCGATGCTGTCAATTTCTGGGACCGGAAAAATACTGATGGCTTCCTCTGTCATATGGATCTCCTCCGCGTGCCGCTGACGTCAATGCCGGGTAATTTCATCCGCCTGGTACATCTTCAGCTCTGGTGCCACTACTGCAAGTTCAGCCATGGCTTGGATGAATTCTCCTGACTCAGGAACCTGGAAATGCTTCTCTAGGCTGGCCATGTCCTGCCAGTGCTCGACAAACACCAGACGGTTGCTGTTTTCGCTGTCTATGTGGACGGCATGGCTGATGCAACCCGGTTCATTGCGGGAACGCGCAACATGGCTATGGCTCAGAGTGATTGCATGCTCCAAAGCATCCTCGCGCACTGTGACACTGCCTAAAACAATGATCATGATTTTTTCCTGTTGGTGCTGGCCGAGCCCATCATTTAGGATGGGGACTATAACCTAGGCAGGAGCCATTACCTAGTCAGGTAGAGGGCATCCACATCTGCAACAGGGGTTGAGGTGTTAGGCGGAAGGGTGATGGGAAGAAGCGTTATGGGTAAACTGCAAAATAAGATCTATGTTGTCACGGGAGCCAATTCTGGCATTGGGCTCGCGGCCGCTGAAAGTTTCGCCGAGCAGGGGGCTGAAGTAGTCCTGGTGTGCCGCAATGAAGCCAGGGGCAGAGCGGCGCAGCAAAAGATCCAGCAGACCTCGGGCAACGAGAACATCCATCTTGAGATTGCAGACTTCAGTTCCTTAATGAGTATCTCGACATTGGCTGATCGACTGCTGGCACGCTATCCACGCATTGATGTGCTTTGCAACAATGCCGGTGGTGCCAATGCCGGACGCAAGCTGACAGCGGAAGGCTTCGAGCTCACTTTTGCAACTAACCATCTCAGCGGGTTCTTGCTGACGAAGAAGCTCCTACCAAGCCTGCTGGACCATGAGGGAGATCCTGCTCGGGTCGTATTTACGAGTTCGCTCGGGCACAGGAACAGCCCACTAGATTTTGATGATCTTGGCCTGGAAAAGGATTACGGCACGCTCAAAGCCTATGGCCGCAGCAAGTTGATGAACTTGCTCACCGCCCGTGAATTGCATAAGCGCTATGGTGACAGCAAACTCATCGCCAGCTCTTTCCACCCGGGTGCGGTGCGCACGCCGATCTGGAGCAAGGGCGGCATCCTGGCGAGGCTCATCGGGCTGGTGATGTATCCCTTTATGTGGAGTATTGAGAAGGGGGCAGATACTTTTATCTGGCTGGCCAGCGCCGAAGATACCGAGGTATTGAGTGCCGAGGGGAGCTACTTCTTCGATCGGCGCAAACCCCGGATTGCCCAATTCGCAACTGATGAGGCGGCTGCAGAATTATGGCATGTCAGTGAGCAGCTGATCGAACCGTATTTCGAGGCATAGCCCTCCGGATCGCTCAAACTCGAAACCAAACTTGTTGCTGGTTCTTATTATTCCCACCTGCAAGCCTGCAGAGCAGTCCGAATAAGGGTCAGGTCTCACAAACTGCCCCTTACCGCATTGGAAATAACAGCTAGTTCCTGAGCCCGAAGGTGTACACGACGTTACCCGAGGCGATAGTCACATACTGATGGCCATCCACGGCAAACGTCATGGGGGCAGCGTGCACGCGACGTCCCAGTGAGATATTCCATAGCTCCTCGCCGCTCTGCGCATCCAGGGCGAAGAAATAGCCGTCGGCACTGCCGGTGAACACGATGCCGCCAGCGGTAGTGGTGATGCCGGCAGATGAACGGGGCATGATGGGGAATTCCCATTCGATTTCAGCCGTCCCCGGGTTAATCGCGCGGATCGAGCTATGGTAGGCATCCATAGGCTGGGTATAACGGCCGCCACCGCCGGTAAAGCGCTCGCCTTCCTCATAATCCTCGTCACGCTTGAAGAACTCCTGCTCACCGTCGAACGAGGTGACGTAAAACAGGCCGGTGTCCTGGCTATAACCCGGTGAGTACCAATTGGTCGCGCCGACTATGGGAGGGGATACCATGATGCCTTCATAGGTAGGAGCCATACCGGGCACTCGAATTGGTCGGCCGGTTACTGGATCAAGCCCCTGGGCCCAGGTCTGGGCAGCATAAGGTTTGCCGATCAGGAATTCGCCATCAGTGCGATCCAGAGTGTAATAGAAGCCATTGCGGTTGGCCCACATCATCACCTTGCGCTCGCGCCCCTCAAACTCGATGTCCGCCAGGATAGGAATCTGGATCGAATCATAGTCATGCACATCGTGGGGCGTGAACTGGAAATGCCACTCAATTTCGCCAGTATCCCCATCAAGCGCGACCACAGAATCTGAATAGAGATTGTCCCCCAGGCGTACATCTCCGTTCCAGTCCGGTCCCGGGTTACCAGTACCCCAATAAATCTGGTTCAATTCTTCGTCGTAGGAACCTGTTATCCAGGTGGCTGCACCGCCTGTTTTCCATGAATCACCCGACCAGGTGTCATTACCAAACTCACCGGGGCCAGGTATCACATAAGTGCGCCACTCCAGCTCACCAGTCTCTGGATCGTAGGCATCAATAAAACCGCGTATACCGAATTCACCGCCGGCTATGCCGGTAACCACTTTGTCTTTCACGATTAGCGGTGCAGCCGTCTTGCTGTAACCGCTGTCATGGGGTGCGACTTCTTTGTCCCACAGCAAATTGCCGGTACGGGCATCAATGGCCACCAGGTGAGCATCAAGAGTCGACATGAACAGGGTCTCACCGAGAATGGCAACGCCGCGGTTGTTGCGGCCACAGCAGATTCGCAGGTCATCTGGCATGTCGTGGTCATAGCGCCAGTATTGGCGTCCGGTGAGGGCATCAACCGCCACCACGTTGCTGGGTGCCTCGGTGATAAACATGATGCCGTCCACCACCAGCGGCACCGTCTCGGCGCGGTCGATGACCGGGATCTGGTAGGCCCACTTCATTTCCAGCTGGTCGACATTGTCCACGTTGATCTGGTCCAGCAGGCTGTAGCGCTGGCTATCCAGAGTGCCGGAGTACATCAACCAGTTCTCAGGCTCGTCGTCTGCATTCACCAGTCTTTCCCAGGTGATGGGAGAGAAGGCGGGCGTTATCACGGTGGAGAAGGGGTCTTCCTGGGCCTGCAGCGGTGCTGAGACTAAAAAGCTGACGCCTAGGAAGGCGGCAGCGAGCGCAGGAGGGAATGGGTTGGTTATTTTTTTCATTGGGGCAGTACCTCGCGACGCAGGGAAAACAGGTAGGCGACTAGATCATCCAGTTCGCCGTCAGAAAGTGCCTGGCCATAGCCGGGCATGGTGGACTGCTCACTGCGTTCATAGGATTCAATATCGCGTTTTTGAAACGACCACAGGTTGGCGTCTGCATCCATGATGCGCAGGGAGAAGCTGTCTTCGTTCATGCGAAAGCCTTCCCTCACCTCGCCATCTCTACCGGCAACCTGAATAGTCCACCAGCGTGGCGCCACTGCTGCATCTGGATCCAACATGGACTGCAGCAGGTCCTCAGGGGTTTGGTTCTCACCGACTCTGGACAGATCTGGGCCCAGGCGGCCGCCCTGGCCGTTTACCATGTGACAGCTCGAACACTCGCCCTTGCCGCCAAACAGGTCAGCACCAGAGCCGGCATTGCCGGCCAAATCCACCGAGGCCGGGTCGTAACGCAGGGAGTTGATATAGGCGACAAGCTGCCACACCGTAGGATCTGGCACATCGGCAGCCACCGGCAGCATGGCGGTGCCGGGTATGCCTTCGCGGATGATATTGAATATGCCAGCGTCACTGCTGGCGCGGCGCAATGTGCCGGTGAGATCGGGCGCCCCGGTTTCATCATTGCCTTTGGCATCGAAGCCATGGCAGCGGGAACACTGGCGCTCGAAATATCGGTTACCCATGCGGATATCCACGGCGGTGTTGTAGAGTGTGCCGCCGTCCTCGGCATGAGAGGCGGGACTCAGCAGTTCCGTAGCGGGGCTCAAATAAAGAACGAATGCGCCGGAGAGAACGGCGGTTTTGGCCAGCCCCGGGAGTTTTCGTAGGGCCGTTATTGTTGCAGTAGTCATAAGTGCTCCTCTGTTATTGTTGAGATAGCGAGGAATAAGCTGCCAGCTAGTGTAACACCGGCTCTGGGGGATGCAATTGGCAGGGATTTGCA
>Ga0181564_10003048_pt1 | contig 14468 bp, 4 predicted proteins | sample 011ome_24_FD_134512 | JGI IMG/M metagenome (GOLD analysis project Ga0181564, IMG submission 134512) | Coastal salt marsh microbial communities from the Groves Creek Marsh, Skidaway Island, Georgia - 011513CT metaG (megahit assembly) | ecosystem: Environmental > Aquatic > Marine > Intertidal zone...
GAGAAAGAGAAAGAAAAGCGCATCCTGCGCGTCCCCGTGAGCGTGCCCATCCTCGCGCGCCACGCCGCGAAGATGTGCAGCCGCGTGCAGCCCGTGGTGATCACGCTGCTGGGCGCGAGCGTGTTCCACGGGTACACGCTGAAGCAGACGCTGCTGATGGTCCTGTCGCCCACCTTCTTCAACGTCGTGGGGGGGGCGACTGGCAGAAACGCGCTCGCGGCGATGAGCGCCGTCAACGTCGCCGTCGTGCTCGCCATCGTCCGATTCAACCGCGACGCGTACGCGGGGTACCCCGAAATCGTCCACGAGTTCCAACAGACGCTGGTTCCGGATCGCACCTTCTACGCCGCCGGCGTGTCCGCTGTCGCGACGGCGCCCTTCGCGTTTGCGTTCCTAACCAAAATGAAAGAGGTGAAGGCGTGGGGCGACGCGCTCCGCCGGCTGCACGCGCGCGTGTACTTCGGAGGCCAGCGCGCGCTCGGCCCGGAGACGGAGTTGCACGCGTCGCCCGCGACGATCGTGCCGCTCGCGTACCGCCTGCGCGCCATCGCCAGGCGCGTGGTGCCGCTGGCGGTGGCGGCGAACGCGCTGGTCCTGGCGCACGCGCTCTTCACCGAGCCTTTCACCAAAAAAGAAACACGCGGCGGCGGCGGCGGCGGCGAGCGCGCGCTCGCCGCCGCGCTTGCGTCGTGCTTCCTCGCCGCCGCCGCGAGGATGACGTGGGGCGCGTACGGCACGTCCGACACATTCGCGGACGAGTGGCGCGAGCTGTACGAGGACACGCGAAACGCCGCGGAACGCGCGGCGTTCACGCTCGCGGGGTCGTACGCCGCGCTCTCGGCGACGGCGTGCGCCGCCGTGACCCGGAGCGAGGCGTTGCGCGCCGCGCCCGGGGCGACGTCGCGCGTCGCGGCGGCGTGGCTGGCGACGTGGTGCCTGGTGGCGGCGTGCGCGTCCGCCGTCACGCCCAGTCCGGCGCCGTGGCGCGCGGCGCGCGCGGCGGTGCTCGGCCTGGCGGTCGCCGCCGGGGGGCTCGCCACCGTCGACGAAGCCGCCTTCGACGCGGCGGCCGCCGGGGCGGACGCCGCCGCACTCGCCAAGGCGCTTTTCGGCGCGTACATGTGCGCGCTCCACGCCGCGGCGGCGTGGGCCGCCGCGTCGCGCGGCGCTCGGCGCGTTTCGGTCGTTTTCGGTCTCCCGGGCGTGTCGCCGACGAGAAGGGAAAACAGAGAGAGGAAGCCCAAGCTGGACGGCCACTGGAAACCGGAGGATTTCGAGATTGACGCGTCGCGGTTCCGCGCGCGCGCGCGCGCAGACGCGGTGGCGGAAATCGACGCGCAGTACGACTACGCACCGACGGCGCGCGCCCAGCCGCGCGGCGCGGTGGAGCAGCTCGCCGCCGCCGCGCGCGCGCGCGAGCTCGCCGAAGCCAAAGCGCGGGATTCCGCTCTGTGCGCGCCCAGGTGTCGCGCCGAGGGGTGCGACGCGCCCGTCGGCCGCTCGGTGAACGCGCTCGCGGAAGGGCTGAGCCTGTGCCGCGAGCACCTGCTCGCGGAGGCGCCGTTCCGGTGCGCGAACATCGGCGGCGCCGCGCACTTCTGCGTGATGTGCCGCCGCGTGCACGCGCCGCCGCGGTGCGCCGGGGGCACGTGCGGCGGTACCGAGCGCGAGGCGTACATCCTGCGGCGGGACGCGCCAGACACGTCGCGCGTTCCCGCCGTCGCCGCGCGCCGGGGCGGTTTCCGCGACGTGTCGCTCCGCGCCTGGTACAAGACGCCGGAGGGCCCCGTGGCGGCGGCGGCGCGCATGCGCGGCGTGGTTGCCGATTTCGCCTCGGCGCTACCGGACGGCGCGTGCGCGCTGCACGCCGAGATGGCCGTGCGCCCGGGGTGCACGCTGCTCACCGTGGACATCGGCGCCAGGCTGCGCGAGGGCGACGGCGGCGCGGGTTCCTCCCGCGTCGGCGACGTCGGCCCCGAGCGCGGCGACGACGAGGTGCGTTCGCGACGCGAGGGGAGCGATTTCGTTCGCGATTTTGACGCCGCGCGCGCGTTCACCGCCGCCGGGTTGAAGCGCGGCCTGGACGGCGTCGTGGACTTCGTCGTGGTGGACCCCGTGTCCGGGCGGAGCTCGTCTCGGTACGAGACGGAGTCGGAGTCGGTCCGCGAAAGGTCTCGCGGTCTCGCCGGTTTTTGCCGGCGCCTTATCTTCGACCGCCGCGCCGGGACGGCGCGGGAGGGCGACGCGCCGGGAGGGTCCCGGCGCGGCTTTTTCCCCTCTCGAGGCGACGTCTCCCAGACGGACGCCGCGCGACGTCGTTCTCGCTTCGCGATGTTCGACGCGTTCGGCGCGTTCGGCGCGTTCGGCGGGGAAAGCGACGACTCTCGGGACGCCGAAACCCTCCGCTCGTCGGAGGTGATGCGCGCGCCGATGCCCGTGCTCCGCTCGGACAGGTACGACGCGCTGACGTTGCCTTCCCCGCCGGAGGGGTACGGGTACGTGCTTCAGTGCGGCGGCACGTACGTCCCGCTGCTGGAGTGCGCCGCGGCGGGAGGTGGCGAGCGCGCCGTCGTCGCGCACGTCACGCCCACCAACGCCGAGGGCCTGGGGTTCCTCGAGCTCGTCGCGCACTCGGCGCACTCGGCCGAGGAGCAGACGGCGACGCGAAACGACGTCTCGCCGCTGGTCTCCACGGCGGTGTTCCTGACGCCCGACCCGAAACTGGCGGCGGAGCTCGCGCGCGCGCGCACGGGCGCGCGCGCCGAGCACGCGCCGGTGCTCTTCAACATCGGCGCCGCCATCACGGGGCGCGCCTCGGGCGCCGCCGTCGGCGCCGCCGACCGAAACGCGAATCCGAAACGCGAATCCGCCGAAGTGCGCGAGGAGATTGTGTTCCACGCGGCGTGCGCCGCCGCCTCCATGGGCTGGAGCGAGGCGGCGCGCCGCGTCGTCGACGCGTTCGACGCCAACGCCGACCAATCGGCGCGCGGGGGTTCCTCCAGAGGAACGCGCGGGTACGCGGACCGATACTCGTCGATGTCGGAGAGCCCGGACACCGCCACGGACGACTTCTCCTCCGAGGTGGACTATTTCGAAATCGAACACGCCGAGCACGAAGCCGCCGCGACCGCCTGGTGCGCGCCGCCCAAGCTCGGGACGCGCGCCGGCGCGGCGACGCTGCTCCGCGCGGCGTGCAGCTCCGGCGACGTCGATACCGTGCGCTTGGTGATCGCCTGGGTCATCCGCAGCTTCGGCGCCGTCGTGGTGAGCGACTTGCTGGCTGCGGGTGACGCCATCGGCATCGGCGGCGACTGGACACCTCTGCACGCCGCCGCTGACGCCGTCGCGAGCGCGACGGCGAAAGCGCCGCGGCGCGGCGCGGCGGCGGCGCGAGCCGCCGTCCAGGCGCTGGAGGCTTCCGCGGACCCGCTCTCGTGGGTCGCCGCCGCTCCCGGCGCCGCGCGCGCGTCGCCGTCCGCTATTCTGCGCCGCGGCGGCTCCGGGCTCGAAACGGCGACTCGCTCGAAGGCGCTCGGAAAGCAGCTCGCCGCGATGGACGAGAAGGTGCTGGACGAGCTCGCGAGCGCCGTCGCGCGCGCCGTCGCGCACCTGCGGGACGCCTCAGGGGGTGGCCGTTTCGAGCGTTTCGCGCGCCCCGAAGAGGCGCCCGCGCACTTCGCCGCCGCCGCGACAGCCTCCGCGCTGCTGTACGACGGCTCGTGCGCGCACGTCATGGCCGTCGCGTTGCTTTCCCCGGGGTCTCGCCGCGGGTGGGACGCGCTGCGCGCGCGCGCGCTGGACGCCGCGCGGGGCGACGCGAGCCGCGACGAAGCCAAGAAGTGGCTGCGGGGAGGCGCGTCGCCCGCCGGGTTCCCGCCGCCGACGCCCGACGAGGTGTGCGCGGGCGTCTACGGCGGGAAAGCCGTCGCGGCGCTCGCGCTTTTGGAATCGGTCGTTCGCGCGCTCCACGTGCTCTTCTCGTCCAACAGCACACGAACGTGGAGTCCCGCCGCCGTCGGGATCCTGGCGGCGGCGGTCGCCGCGCCCGCCGCCGCCGCCGCCGCCGCGTCGCGTCGCCGCGCCTTTTGGAAAAATGGCGGCGCGCGTCTCGCCGCGCTCGTCGCCGCGCTCGCCGCCGAACGCGCCTTTTTCTTCATCTCGCCAAACGCGTCCGATCCCGGCGTCGCGCGCGGCGTCGCCTCGCTCCGGCTCGCGCTCGCGCTTGTCGCCTCCGCGATCGCGCCCGAGAAGGCGTTCTGGTCTGAAACGTCGCTCATCGCCGCCGCGGCGTTCGCGGCGGGACCCGGCGGCGTCTTCGCCGGGATCGCGTCGCGGCGCGCGCGCGCGGCGGCGACGGCGGCGGCGGCGGCGGCGGCGGCGGCGGCGACGCGGCGGTGCGTGCCGATCGTCGCGAGGGCGCACGTCGACAAGGTCACCGCCGAGGCGATGTTCGGGACGAAGGCCAAAGCGGAGTGAGGCGAAGAAGGAGTCACAAAAGGAGTCACGTGTACACATGTACTATCAGTAATATCAAACAGGGACGAAACGCGTCCACCGTAGGTAGCGTAGCCAAGACTACGTAGCGGGGAAAGTACTACGCGGACGCGTCGAGTAGAAACGCGCCGCCGGCAGCCGCCTCGCGCCTCGCGCTCGCCTTTTGGGACCTTTTTCTTTTTCTTCGCCGCATCCGAGACGAGACGGCACCCGGACTCGTTCGCTCATCTCAGCCACCACACGCAAGCGCGCGGGCGGGATCTGTCGCCGGCGCGGCGACCGATACTCGTCGGGCGAGGCGCCATGGGGTTCATGGTACGTCGCCGAGCGCGTCTCGGCGCTTCCCGCGCGCGTCCCCGCCCCGCGGGTCGCGCACCGCACATAGCCGTTACGACGCTGACATCGACCTAGATGCGACGTCGGGATGCCCGCGTCTCCCCTCGACCCAGCCGCTGACCCCTCCATCCCCGCTTGGCCCCCCCGCAGAGCGCCCTCGGGCTCGGTCCCGCGTCGGACGGCAACGCGTCTTCCGAGCGGACCTCGCACCGCCACACCACCCGGTACTCCGAGAGCGAGTCCGGTTGGCTCTCGCGATCTCGCGTCTCCTCCGGGGACAGGTCCGGCGCGCGGGACGACCGCTCGTCCGTGTTCTCGCTCCCCCGGTCGCACGCCTCGAACCGGGGCGGCATGTTCGGCACGCGCGGCGGCGTGGGCGGCGCCTCCACCGAGCACGCGCTGCGCCGCCCGCACGCGGGCGCGGAGACGCGCGAGGAGCTGGAGCGCCTCCCCGACGACGTGCTCCGCGTCATTGTGGATGAGGCGCGCGCGAAGCGGCGCAAGCAGGAGCAGCGTCGGCGCCGGGAGGAGGAGGACCGCGCCGCGGAGCTGGCGGACGTCGCCGTGGACGATAGCGACGACGACGGCGACGGTGACGGCGCGCGAAACAAAAGCGCGGTTCCGAAGGCGGACCCGGTGGCGGAGACGGTGCTGCACATGGGCGACGGCGACGACGACGCGCTCGACGCGATCGACGCGCTCGGCGAGAAGCGCGAGTTGGACGAAACGCAGGCGCGCGCCGAGCTGGCCCGGGGCGTGCTCGCCGCGAGGCTCGCGAGGCGCGCGGGCGCGAGACGGCGGCGGTGCCTGTCCATCTCGCGGGACATCGGTAAGGAAGACGCGGTCGCGGTGATCCACCCGGAGGACTTTGAGAGGTTCGTGCACAGAGGCGGCGACGCCGAGGGCGTGGACGCCCGCGAAGTCGCGCGGCTGTACGCGTGCTGCCTGCCGGGGCGCCCGGGCAGCCGCGCCGCCGCCGCGGACGCGCTGGACGCGCACCAGCTGCTGTGCGTGGTGGAGAGCGGCCGGTGGCGCAGGCACTGGGCGCGGTACGTGCGGGACGCCAGGCAGCGCGCGCTGGATCGCGGCGCGTGCGCCGGCGCGCTGGCGGTTTTCGGCGCGACTTCGCGTGACCCCTTCGCCGACGCCGCGTCAGACGCGAAGGTTGCCAAACACGCGCGCGCGAGCCATCCCGCGGGCTTCCCCGACCCCGCCTTCTTCGGCGCGTTCGGCTCGCTCTGCGCCTTGTCGAAGTACGCGCGGTTCTGCTTCGCGTTCCTCACGCTGCCCGTGCTGGCGCCTCTGTCGCGCCGGCGGGGGCCTTTCAAGACGCACGCCGAGGCGTGGTACGTCTCGCGCTTCGCCCTCCCCGAGTCCCTCCGGCGAAGCCAGACCACCTTCGCGGTCGCCGCGCCTCTCACGCTGGTCGCCGCGCCGTACTGGTCAATGGGGGTGGTCGCGCTGTTTCTGTACGTGCTCAGGCAGCCCGAGCACCTGCTGGTGGACCTCCTCGTGCCTGCCGTGTTCGCGGCGTTCACCACGTCGCTCGCGGCGGCGTGCGCGGGCGCGGCGGCGGACTTCGGCGCCGCGGACCCGTCGACGCGGCGCGAGAGCGGGAAGGTCCGGCCGAGCCACGCGTTCCCGGGGGGGCGCGCGGTGCTCCCGGACGACACCGCGCGCGTCGCGCAGGACGACCCGCGGGTGGTGCGCGGGAGCACGAATCAGCTCCCGAATCAGGAGCGGGCAGGCGGCGGCGGCTTCAAAAGGAAGCCCGGAGGGAACGGGAACCCGCCCGCCGACCGCGAAGAGACGCTTCGTCCCGCGTCCTCGGGCGCGGATTCGGCGCGGACGCACGCCGGGTTCGGGAGTTTCGGCGCGGCGAGGGTCGCCGGCGCGGCGGCGCCGCCGCCGCCCGACGCCCTCGCGTCGGACGCGGACGCCGCGAACGCGCGAAACGCGCGCGAAGCGGACGTCGACGTGCTCTTCGACGAGTCCGCCGGCGTCGGCCTGGACGGCGAGCCCCGGCGCTCGAGGAAAGGGCGCAGGGGACTCGCCGCCGCCGGGCGCGCGCGCGGGCTGGACGCGCGCGCGGCGAACGAGTTCGAGAGACATTTGGGTTTTTCGGAAAACGTCGAGGGCGCGACGACGGCGACGGCGACGGCGATGACGACGGAGAAGGACGTCGCGGACGCCGTGATGCGGCGCGCAGCTGAGGAGACAGCCTCTTTATCCGCGCGCGGCGGCTTTCTCGGCGCGTACCTGGGCTCGGCGCCGCTGACGGCGCGCCAGAGACTGGCGTTCGCGGCGACGGCGCTGCTCGTGGCGGCGATCCCGCCGGCGCACCGCTTCGGCACCGGCGTCGAGCTTTTCGGCGGCGCGGACGCCGCGTTCGTATGCGTGGACCGGCTTTTGCCCGACGCCGCGAGCGCGCTCCTGGGCCTCGCGCCGTGCGCTTCCTCCTCCGCCGCCAACGCCACGGACGCGGACTACGCCGCGGACGCCGACTACGCCGACTACTCGCCGCGGCTGACGGGCGTGGCGGACGCCGTGCGCGCGGACGCGCGCGCCGGCGACGCCGGGTCGGCGACGGGCGCCGCCATCGTCGCCGCGGCCGCCGCGTGGACCGCCGTGGGCGCGTACGCTGCGCTCACCTCGACGCGCTGGATCACCTCGCGCGCACACGCGCACTACGTGCGCCTGCGCGTTTTCGCCGCCGTCACGGACCCCTCCGAGGCGGCGGCGTGCGACGTGCCCTTCCTCAACCTGCGCAAGGCGTCCCTGCCGTGGGTGCGCCTGCGCGCGCACCTCCGGCGTGCGCGTGCGCTGGAGCGCCGCTGGGTTGCGCTATGCGTCGCGCACCTGGCTGCCGCCGCCGTGGCGTGCGCGCTCGCGGCGGGGCTCGCCGCCGTGCGCGCGCACACCTCCCCGCACGCGCGCGCGGACGCGAGCGCGGTGGCCTTCTGCTTCCTGGCCGCGCTGTTCGCGGCGCCGCTGGCTGTGCTCTTGCGCGTCGCCGCGCACCTCGCGCGGCTCTCGGCGGACGACGACGCGCTGCTGGCGCGCGAGCGGTGGCGCATGGCCCTGGACGCGGAGGACTTCGAGATGATGGCGCCGAGCGACGATCGAAACGATGCGTTTGAGCGCGAGCGGCGCGCGCGCGAACGCGAGCGCGCGCGGCTGGAAGCGGCGCTCGCCGCCATCCGGGAAAGCCGCGACCCGGAGGATCTCTTGGACGCCGCACCCGAGACGGTGAGCGCGCGCGCGAACCTGGCGGCGTTCGCGACGGTGGCGCTCCTCGTCGCGCTCGTCGCGCTCACGCTGCTGGACGCGTTCGGGGGGCCGTACCAGGGCATGTCCACGGACGCGCTGGGCACGCTGGTGGAGGCCAACTTCGCGTACACGCACGCCTACCACGAGTCCCTCGGCGCGCGCCTCGCGCGCCTCGCGAAGAACGTGACGCGCGTCGAGGCGGGCGTCGACGAGGCGGCGTCGCTGCTGGCGGTGCTGGACAACGCCTCCGCGCGTGAGGCGCTGGACGCGGTCAACACGCTCACGACGAGCCTTGAGAACGGGGGGTGCGTCGGATAGATATAGGATAACGAGCCGAGGAAAGAAAAAGAAAGCTCGTCAGGAACTAACAACGGAAACGACACATCTCGACCTTCTCACATCGCTCGGCGCTTCCCTCGCGGCGTGATGCGCGAGCTCGAGGGTGCGCCCCTGGACGTCGCCGCCGCGGCGACGGGCGCGGCGGTGGCCCTGGGCGTCGTCGGGGGCGTCACTGCGGCGCTGACACGTCGCAGGCCGGCTTCGTCCGCGCGGGAGGGAGACGGCGTCAAGGGTGAGTCGTCCCGAGGACATTCGCGGGCGAAGACGGCGAACGAGCTGAGCACCGCCGCCGCCAGCGCGTCCATCGCGCGCGCGCCGTTCCTCGTGCTTCTCGCCATCGCCGCGGTCCTCCTCGCGGCGGAGCACGCGAGGCGCGGATGGGGCGCACCCCTAGATCCCCTCGACGTGCGCGGTGCTCTTTCGGCGATCGAGCGTCTCGCGCCCCCCGCGTCTCGCGCGGACGTCCGGCCCGAGTGCGCGCGCGTCTCGGCGTTCCCGGACCTGTTCGGCGCGCACGGCCACCCCGAGGGGTTCCCCGAGGACGTCCCGGTCGGCGGCCTGCGCCTGGACTTCCACGCGCCCGCGCGGGACCCGCGCCTGGCCCGCGCGCGGCAGCACTTCTCGCAGGGCCTCGCGCTGAAGTTCGGGTTCAACCGCGAAGAGGCGCGGCGGCACTTCCTGGCGGCGGCGCGCCTGGCGCGTGGCGCCGGGCGCGACTGCGCCGCGTGCCTGTGGGGCATCGCCTTCTCGCTGCACCCCGACGTGAACGACTGGCGCACGCGGAGGGGGCAGCGCGCCGCGGGGCGGGTCGCCGCGGCGTCGGCCGCCGCCCTCGCGTCGCGGGACGTTGCGGCGGCGAGAGACGCGGGCGACGCCCGCCGCGAGGCGGCGGCGGCGAAGACGCTGGTGCTCGCGGACGCCGAGGCGGCGTTTTTCGGCACGAACGTGTTCGACCACCCCCTCGGGTCGACCGCGGAGGACCCGAACGACGCGCTGGGCCACCCCGACGGCGAGCTCGCGCAGGCGGACGCGCACTACAGGTACCTGCGCGTGCTGGAGATGGGCATCGAGGCGCTCGCCCCGGAGACGGCGGCGTCGGCGAAAGAAAAAGATTTTTCTCTAAAAGAAAACCTCCGGGCGGCGTGGACGCGAACCGACGACCCCGACCTGCTCGCCGTTTTGGGCGAGGCGTGCATGAACCTGACCCCGTGGCAGTACTGGAACTGGACGTTGCCAGCGCCGGGACCGTCGACGGACGAGCAGTACGTCGAGGTTCGCGAGTCCAAAGGCGCGCGCGCCCAGGACGCGTTCGCGGCGCTCACCAAAGCGCTAAGCGCGGACGCGTCGCACCCGCTCGCCGCGCACGCGCTCGTGCACTTGACGGAGTCGCTTCCGATCCGCAACGCGCGATTCGCGGGAATCGAACCCGGCGGGGACGCTTTATCTTCAGATGACGGTTCAGACGGTTCAGACGGCCGTGTCGTGAAACGCGTGAAACGCACGGGTACGTACCCGCGCGCGTCTCTGAACCCTTCCCTGCGCTCCGGGAAGGATGCCTTGCGCGACGTCGCCGCGAGCCCGCGGCTGGGGGAAGCCGCCGCCGACGCGCTGTTCGCGTCCTTCGCCAAAAAGTCGCCCACTAAAAAAAATACGACGCGCGCCGGCGTTTCCCCGCACCTCGCGCACATGGCCGCGCACACCTACGCGCGCGTGGGTCGGTTCCGGAGCGCCGTCGACGCGAGCCTCGCGGCGACGCGCGCGGACGATGCGCTGACGCGCGGGTGCGTCTGGCCGTACGGCGAGGCGCACAACCGCGCCATGCTGGTCGCCGCGGCGGCGGCGGCGAGTTCCGGCCCCGAGGGCGAGCGCGTCGCGTTTGCCGCGGCGGCGGACCCGGGGACGGCGGATAACCCCTCGGGGTTCCTGGACCAGCACGCGGGGTTCCTGACCGCGTTCCACGACGTCCCGAAGCTGCTGGTCGCCGCGAGGTTCGGGCGGTGGCGCTCGGTCCTCAGGCTCGCCGCCGAGGCCGAGCGCCGCGCCGTCAACGAGGCGCTCGCTCCTCAGTTTGGGACGGCGAAGAAAACGAAAACGTCTCTGAAGTCGGCGAAGAGACTCAAAAAACTCCCCGCCGACTTTGACGGACTCGCCGTCGCCGAGCGTTGGACCGATTTGGTTTCCTCGACGCCGTACGGCCGGGCGCAGTGGGCGTACGTCATGGGGCTGGCGGCGTCGCGCGCGTTCGTGGACGCCGAGCGCGCGGACGATTCGCGGTTCCGAATCGGAACCGAGGGTATGGACGAAGGCGACGACGCGTGGATCGCCGCCGCCGCCGCGGCGAAGATCTCGCCCGAGCGGTGGCTGGCGCACCTGCGAAATCTCGCCGCGTCGCCGGAGATTTCGGATTTCGACGAGCACACCGTCGTGCCCGGCGTGTCCGCGCGCGGCGGCGCCGGAGCCTTCCACGCGTTCAGCCCGTTCAGGCACGTCAAGAAGAGGTTGGCATTGATCGCGGCGCACGTGTTGGGCGGCGCGCTACACGCGCGCGCGGGTGAGTGGGACGAGGCGATCGAATCCCTCGCGGCGGCGGCGGCGGTGCACGACTCGTTGCCGTACATGGAACCCGAGCACTGGTACGCGCCGCCGAAACTGTGTCTGGGCGAAGCGCAGCTCCGCGCCGGGAAGCCACGGGACGCGCTGCGCACGTTCGCGGGGGAGCTCAGGGACGCGCGGCCGAACGACGCGTGGGCGACGGAGGGTGAGCGGAGGGCGAGGGAGAGGGTAGAGGCGGGCGAAGACGTTTCCCCGGCGGAGAGCGAGGACGGGACCACTTCGTGTTTCGAGGTGTTCCCGTGAACCCCCAAGCCGGGACATTTTATCACCCAAAGCATTCAAGCATTTCGGGCGGCGATAAGCGGATAGAGACGACGACCTCGTCGTCCATCCGCGTCGCCACATCGTCCGCGCACGCGGCGAAGACTCGCTCGGGGAAGGAAGGATGCCCTCCGCGTCGATGATGGCGTCTCGTGTCACCGCGTCCGCGGTGGCGACTCGCGCTGCCCCCCGCGCCGCGCGCGGCGTCGCCGCGCGCCGCGGTGCCGGTGCCGCGACTGGGTCAGGAAGGTGGAGCTCCGCGCGACAGGCGACCCTGCGCGTCTCCCGCGGATCCGCCACGCGTCCGGTGCGTCCTCGCCCGCCTCCACGCCGCGACCCGGCCGCATTTCCACCGCGCGCCAAGCCTCACCTCGCGATCGCCGCGCGCGTCCCCGCGTCGCGTCGCGTTCTCGATCCGATCCTCGCAAACCCCGTCCGCCCCGTCGTGCCACGTGCCACTGACGAACTGTACCGATTTTCCACAAATCAAATCGTCCATCCCCCGCGCGCCTCCTCTCGCAGCTCCGCGCCGAGCAGAGCTCCGGGAAACAGGTCGGCTCGGAGGATGCCGTGCAAGAGGCCGCCTCGCCGAAGGGTGAGGGCGAGGTTCTGGACCTGCCCTCCGAGTCCGCCGGCGAGACCTCCGCGGAGCCTTCGCTGGGCGACCAGATCCGCGAGTTGAAGGGAAAGGGCGGGTCGGATCCCGACGCGAGCGATAACATCTTCACGGGCGCCTTGGAGGAGGTGGGGCAGGTTGAGTGGCCGACCGTCGGCGGCGCGTTGAGTACCACCGCGGTGGTCATCGGGATCGTCGTCGGCTCGACGTTCGTGCTTCTCTCCGTGAACTCCGTGCTGTCCGCGCTCTCGCAGAAGCTCTTCGGGTGAGACGAAAACGAGAGGGAAACGCCGGCGGATTCCCGCGCGTCGCTTCGGAGATGTCGCGTCCAGGTACCGTCGCCGACGTGGGTATTACATGAAAGAATCGAAGCGTTTCGCAATCAACGTGTCACCGCGCACTGCACTGCGTTCACGCGCCCTCCACGAACTTGGCCGCGGCTTTGTAGATCTTCTCCATGAAGACGGCGGCGTCCTCGGCGCCACCCTGCCTGGCGGTGTTGATGTTGGTCTTGAGCAGCGCCATGAGGTTCAGGTCGAGCTCATCCTTGTCCACCATCTCCAGAATCATCGCCCTCTTGTCCGGCGCGTTGAGCAGCTTCGTGAGGCGCTCCAGAGGGGACAACATCGCGCGCGTGGTCTGGTCTACGAACCCGACAAACTCCGACGTCACCGTGTACAGCGCGTCCAGCTTCCCCCGCTCCTCCTCATCCGTCTCCGCCGCCTTCGCCTCGATGAGGTGCGCGAAAAACGCGTCGGTGAGTTTCGGCCGCTGCTTGACAATCTCGTACTCCATCTCGTTGAACTCGGTGTCGAAGAAGTACGCCACGAGCTCGGCGTGCGTCGTGGGCTGCACGCGCGCGTCGCGCGCGGCTTCGAGCTCCTCGCGCGCCTTTTCGTATTCCTCCTGGCGCTCCTCATCCTCCTTCTTTTCCAGCTCCAGCTCGCGCGCGCGAAGCTTCTTGTCGATGAGCATGCTCGCCGACGTCTCGTCCACCTCGGGGAACAGACCCTCGGGGTCGTACGAGATCTCCAGCGCCTGCTTCCCGGCCTCATCCGCCTTGAGAACCTTTTTGCGCTCGTCCTTGTCGATGGCGCGCCCGTCCGCGCCCAGGAGCAAGCCGGCGGTCTGATTCAACGACTCCGCGCCCTGGCCCTCCAGCTCGATGCGCTGCCCGAGCTTCTGCTGAAGGATCGCGAGCGACTCGGGGTCGATGCCGCTGGCGCGAACCACGGAGGCGCCGCGCCGAGCGCCGAGGGGCGCCGCGCGCGCGGGCGCGAGCCCGCGGGCGGTGCCGCGGAACGCGGTCGCGCGGAGCGCGACCGACAACGTCGCGGAGGAAATCATCGTGTGCTTTTACTGCGAAACGAGTGAGCGCGAGCGCTGGCGGGGATTGTGGATAACGTCACGACGTACGCACGAGCCTGCGGAGATGGTCGACCGAGTGTGAGCCTCACGTCTCGTCCAAACGCGGGAACGCGTCTTGAACAACACGAACGAGTTGTGCGCGGGGTCCTTTGGCGCTTGAAGCGCACTGAGGTTGGCAGACGCTGAGCCGGCGGCGGCGCGAGCGAGACCCGGAGGCGGACGAACTGGTTTCGCTCCGCTCGCGGCGGTGATCATCATGATCCGGAAAGCTCGGTACCAAAACGCCAAAACGCGTGGCATGTATTTCCGAGCGCGCCGGACGCAGCGACGACTCGACGGGAAGGCGAGGACGCGCGGCGGGGAGGAGGCGCGGAGAGGTGAGGCGCGGTCGGTGAAAGGCGAGTAGGTCGGTGGAACTCGCCGCGAGCCTCCGTGGACGGCACCGCTCTTGGGTGACCGCTTCGTCGCTTAGCGTTTCGTCGAGGCGGACGGTTTCGTTCTCGCGTCGACGCGGCGGGCACCGGGAGGTATGGCGGGCCTGTGCTCGCCTCGACCGGCCGCGGTCGGCACGGGCGCGGCGCACGGTCTCAGAGCTGTGTCTCAGTCGTCGCATGCGAGGTCCGTGGTGGCGTCCGCGGGAGGATCGCGTCGCGACGCACGCGCGACGCCGCCCGTGAGACATGTTATCGGAAGGTCCCGATGTCTGACGCGTTTTCAGGCGATGAAGCCCCACGCCTCGTCGGAGGGGACGACCGACGCGAGCGCGCGCGCGCGTGACCTGGCGCGGCGCGTCGTGCGCGACGCCGCAGGCGTACTGAGGGGCTTCCCGCGGCGACCCGCGCGCGAGAGATCGGCACACCCGGACGCACCGGGAGACGCCTTTGTCTGCGCGAAGTCCCCGACGTCGGCGTCGACGCGTCGGGACCACGTGGACGCGCCGGCGCGCGACGCGATCGCGCTCATCAGTGAACCCGCGGGTGTGTCCACGCGCGATGCGGGCTCGCGACGCGACGAAAACGAAAACGAAAACGAAACGCTTACGCGAAACGCTTCGACGTCGCGCGGGGCGGCGGCGGCGGCGGCTTCGCTGGTGGTTTCCATGGTGGCGCTCAGCTCTACCGCCGACCCCGCGCTCGCCGGTTTCGGCGCGCCCACCGGCGCGGTGAGCTCC
>Ga0181564_10003052_pt1 | contig 14462 bp, 15 predicted proteins | sample 011ome_24_FD_134512 | JGI IMG/M metagenome (GOLD analysis project Ga0181564, IMG submission 134512) | Coastal salt marsh microbial communities from the Groves Creek Marsh, Skidaway Island, Georgia - 011513CT metaG (megahit assembly) | ecosystem: Environmental > Aquatic > Marine > Intertidal...
CTAGAGTTGGCCGAACGCGGCATTCGAGTCAACGCCGTTTCGCCCGGCCCGGTGATCACTGAAGCCTATCGTGATGTATTGGGCATAGAAGACCAGTTGCAAGCGCTGGCTAGGACAATCCCGCTGGGGCGTACTGGTACCCCGGATGACATCGCCGCGATGGTATTGTTACTCGCTTCCGAGGCGGGAGCATGGATTACGGGCGAGCATCATCTGGTCGCAGGCGGACGTACACAACGCAGTTACCAGTATCAGTCAAAAGAACATCAGGAATGAATTGAGGAGGCTGCCAGTGCAAGATCCCTACGCTCCGGTCGATCAGAACAATGTCATCATTGGGGGATTGGACATTGGTCAGGTCGTACGCGAAATTCAAACACAAGGTTATGCCGTCGTGGAGCAATTTCTGCCCGCGGAGGAGATTGCCGAGCTTAGGCGAGTATTCAACCAGGAAGTGCCCATCACTCAGATGCGCGCGATTGGCACGGACAGCGGACGCACCTGGCGTGCGCATAATTTATTGGCGAAGACGCGAGCGGCGGATCACATATTTCTTGATCCGCGGTTGCGGGCAATCGTGGATGGCGTGATTGGCCCTTACAATCAGGTCAATGTGACGACCTTATTCAACACCTTGCCCGGTGAAACCCGCCAATTGCTCCATCAGGACGATGGCTTATGGCCAATTCCACGACCACATCCGCCTTTTTTGTGTAATGCTTTGATTGCCATGGATGACTTCAGTACCGCAAACGGTGCGACCCATGTTGTACCGTTCAGCCACCTCTGGACGCGCGCGGTCGATCAGCACGAACCGACAACGCAGATAGAAATGTCTTCGGGTAGTGTGGTTTTTTGGGAAGGTGCGCTGTGGCATGCGGGGGGTGCTAACAGTACGTCAGAGCAAGAGCGTATGGGGTTTTTTCTGAGTCATCAGGTGAGTTACCTGCGTCCCCAGGAAATTCAGTTACTCTCCATTCCCCCCGATGCGGTGCAGCAAATGCCCAAAAAATTACAGCGCCTGATCGGGTATCACCCCTTCGGGATTGGCGTGGACGGGCGGGATCCTTTAGATGTACTCAGTGATGGGATGGTTATCAATCCCGAAGCCCGATTAGCCGATGATTGGCGGGAAGATCTGAGGCGTCAGGATATTGCCGGCTAACCCATTGTGGCGTCACAGGCTTTAGCCAGGCTCTAAATGAATTCGAAAGCGTGCGCATGCTTGGATGCTTTAGCGTAGATTGTGTCGTCGCTTACCGCGGCTGGCAGACTTTTAGGCGGTAGTTGGCGCAGCTGGTCTGCAGGCCGGGTAGCTCCTCGGGCGGTTTGTTGTGCCAATCATCACGCCAGGCTGCGAGCACTTTTTCCGGGTATTTGGTCAGGCCTCGGCTGCCGTTATAACGAGCCAGGGCATCCACCAGGTCTTGTTTCGCAACGCCGATGTAGTGTGCAAGGATCGTTGTGCCGTAGCGTATGTTGGTCTCAACCTCAGTTAAATTGTCCTGCGGACGGCCAATTTCCAGTCGCCAAAACGGCATCACCTGCATCAAGCCCTGGGCGCCGACCCGAGAAATCGCGAACTGATTGAATGCGCTTTCAACCTGTATGACCGCGAGGACTAGATCCGGGTCCAAACCTTGATTAGTCGATTCTCGGTGCACGATTTGAAGCAGTTCAAGCCGTTTCTCTTCGCGTGATAGAAATTGTTGTAACCGCTGGCTGGAGACCTCTAGCCAAACCTCCGCGTCAAAACGATCAAGATCACTGTGGTTGTCTGCCAAGGTTGTCGCCAAACGTTCGCGCAAGGCGGCATCGACCGGAGCCGGTGCTGCCACCGTTGGGTGGGTGTTGAGTGCAAGCCAAACAAAGAATGCGAGCGGTTTGGCGTAGACGCGGCGGAGCGCACGTGCAATGCTCATTGTTTAGCCGGCAATCATGTCCAGGACACGTTCGACTTCAACCTCGGTGGCTTCGCTATCCCGGCGTTGTTTATATTCGACAATGTTGCTCTTTAGTCCACGGTCGCCCACAACAATGCGATGGGGAATTCCAATTAAGTCCGCCTCAGCGAACTTGACGCCGGGCCTTTCGTCGCGATCATCGAGTAACACCTCGATCCCCCTGGAAATGGCTTGGTCATATAAGGTTTGGGCTGCGTTTCGAACGGCCTCCGACTTTCCAAAGTTAAGCGCGATAATATGCAGCGTGAAAGGTGCTAACGGCAGTGGCCATGTGATGCCGTTGGCGTCGTGATTTTGCTCAACGACCGCCGCCACCAAGCGCGTCACGCCCATGCCGTAACACCCCATCATTGGGGTCAGGTTTTTACCGTCCTGGTCCAGCACAGATGCATCCATAGCTTCACTGTATACAGTACCCAGTTGGAAAATATGTCCGACCTCTATCCCCCGGAGAAAACGTAATTCGCCTTGATTGTCGGGGGCAGGATCGCCCTCTACCACATTGCGTAGGTCGACGATTTGATCGGCGCTCAGGGCTGCATCGCGCCCCCAGTTAACCCCGGTGAGGTGTTTCCCGTCGTGGTTAGCGCCACAGACAAAATCATTGAGGCTTGCGGCTACCGTGTCCACCAGGTAGGGAAGCTTACTCTCAACGGGGCCAATCGAGCCTGGCTTGACGCCTGTTGCCGCGACGATTTCTGCTTCAGTAGCGAAGCTCAAGGGGTGCATGATTTGGGGGATTTTTTCAGCTTTGATTGGATTTAACTCATGATCGCCGCGCAGCACCAGAGCGACGGGTCCATCCACGCCTTTGACGACCAGCGTTTTTACCGTTCGTTGAGGTTCGATGGCTAACAGCTCGCAGACTGCAGCAATCGATTTCTGCTCCGGCGTATCGACCGTCTGTAGGTCTTGTTTGGCGTCTTCTCTATCGGGTGGCGGTGCCGCGATGGCTTTTTCTAGGTTGGCTGCATAAGGTCCGTCTGAGGCGTATACAATGGTATCTTCGCCGGATTCCGCCAACACATGGAATTCGTGTGAGTGCGCTCCCCCGATGTTACCTGTATCTGCTTCAACGGCTCTGAAATCTAAACCCATACGCGTCAGAATTTGCGCGTAACATTGGTACATAGCCTGATAGGTTGTGTCGAAGGAGCTCTGGTCGGCATGGAAAGAGTAGCCATCTTTCATGGTGAATTCTCGCGCGCGCATGACGCCGAATCGTGGGCGCCGCTCATCACGGAATTTGGTTTGAATTTGGTAGTAGTTGACCGGTAACTGCTTGTAACTCTGAATTTCTCGGCGAAAAAGGTCAGTGATGACTTCCTCATGGGTCGGCCCCAGACAAAATTCTCTGTCGTGACGATCGGTCAGGCGCAGCATCTCTGGCCCCATCTTTTCCCACCGGCCAGAGTCTTGCCATAACTCGGCGGGCTGCACGACGGGCATGAGGACTTCTTGAGCGCCAGTGGCATCCATTTCTTGTCTGATGATGGCCTCGATTTTCCGTAACACCCTCAATCCCAGTGGTAACCAGGTATATAAGCCGCTGGCTAACTGGCGAACAATGCCGGCGCGCAGCATAAGTTTGTGGCTGATGACATCCGCATCAGTCGGGTCTTCTTTCATCGTGGGAAGGAGGAGCTGTGTCTGCCGCATTTAATATTCCATTTGAGCTGAGTCAAGTTCTGGGCCGCGCCGGCCAGACAAAAAAAAGGCCGTGTGGGAAACCATACGGCCTTTATTCTAATCGCTACAAGAAGCTTAGATCATATCTTTTAGCTTTTTCAGCGCAGAAACACGGACGCGGGTGGTCGCAGGTTTAGCCGCTATAACGATCTCTTCGCCGGTTGCCGGGTTACGGCCCATGCGTTTCTTGGTCGCTGGACGCTTGGCTGCTTTGATCTTCAGCAAACCAGGCAGGGTGAATTCGCCGACCGCGCGCTTACGAATGTGGCGTTCAATTAAAGACTCCAACTCATCCAGTACCGAAGCCACTTGCGCGCGGCTAAGATCGGTATTGGTCGCAATTTCATTCAGAATTGCGGTTTTGGTCATTTTCGCATTGATTCCCGGTTTTCTCTTGGCCGGTGCTGCGCTGGTTGCCGCTTTCTTAGCCGGTGCTTTCTTTGCAGGGGTTTTCTTGGCCGCGGGTGCCTTTTTCACTGCGGCTTTTTTTACGGGGGCTTTCTTTGCAGGAGCTTTCTTTGCAGGAGCTTTCTTTACAGCGGCTTTTTTGGCCGGGGTCTTTTTTGCAGCGGGTGCTTTTTTCTTAGCGGGTGCTTTCTTTCGAGTTGCCATTAACTATTCCTTTTAGTCATTTCTAAACTGCGCAATTCCTCGCTACTTGACCTGCAAGCTTACTTCGCTGCTGGTCCAAGAGGGGTTTCGCAACGTCTCTCAAACTCTGAACCCAACCAATCAAGTCTGCGGTCTGGTATCGCGGTCGTCGATCACAGGTGATCTATGACGTCATTCCAGATGTCTTCGCGTCGCCCGCGTGCTGATGCACGTATAATCAGCTAACAATCAAGCGAACACAAAAGCAACTACCGAAAGGATAGATTACTTACATCAGGGTCTGATGTTCGCGTTTTATAGCCCATTGAATGCCTATTAGGCAACAAAAAGTCCCGAAATTGCTGTATTTTTACGGGTTTTTTTAAGATCATGCGCCGCTTGTCTGAGTAGCATCGGTGTGAGACAGAGAAAATGCCCATCTATGAGTATAAATGCGACAGTTGCGGTCATGAACTTGAAGCTTTTCAGAAGCTCAGAGATGATCCGTTAACGCAATGCCCAAAGTGTCAAAAAGATGCGCTGGTCAAAAAAATATCAGCTGCCGGATTCCGTCTCAAAGGCGGCGGATGGTACGAAACGGATTTTAAATCCGGCAAAAAGAAAAACGTAGCCGGTAGTGAAAATAGTGGTTCAAGCAGCAGTGGTGCATCCACTTCCACTTCCAGTTCGAGCGACTCCAGCGGCTCAAGTAGCGATTAAGCGTCCGGCGGACTTCTGGGTTCAGTCATGCAAACGCGTTCACAGCACAATAAAACAAGGTAAAACCCATGCGTAGTCATCATTGTGGAGAAATTGAAACGTCTGATGTAGACGCGCTGGTCGAAGTGTGCGGCTGGGTGCATCGTCGTCGAGACCACGGTGGGGTCATCTTTTTGGATCTGCGCGATCGCAGCGGTATCGTACAGGTGGTGTACGATCCAGATACCGAGGAAAGCTTCGCGATGGCTGATCGAGTGCGCAATGAGTTCGTATTACGGGCGAAAGGCCGTGTTCGCAGGCGGCCGGAAGGAACGATCAATCCGGACATGGCGACCGGAGAAATCGAGATTCTTGGCAAAGATCTGGAAATCCTCAATGCTGCCAAAACCCCGCCCTTCCAACTGGATGAACATTCGGACGCGGGCGAGGACGTGCGTCTTAAGTTCCGTTACATGGATTTGCGTCGGCCTGAGATGCAGTCAAGGATGCGCTTACGGGCGCGGATTTCGAGTCGGGTGCGGCATTATTTGGAAGCAGCGGGGTATTGGGAAATTGAAACGCCTACGCTGTCCCGTGCCACGCCTGAAGGTGCGAGAGATTATTTGGTGCCCAGCCGAACGCACCCGGGACAGTTCTTTGCGTTACCTCAATCACCTCAGGTCTATAAGCAGTTGCTGATGATGTCGGGTATGGACAAGTATTATCAGATCGCGCGTTGCTATCGCGATGAAGATTTGCGGGCAGACCGTCAACCTGAATTTACGCAAATCGATATCGAGGCATCCTTTGTGAGTCAGCAGGAAATCATGCAGCTGACAGAACACATGTTAAGGGGCTTGTTTAGAGACGTGCTGGAGGTTGATCTGGGCGATTTCCCGGTGATTTCATGGGCTGACGCGATGCGTGACTACGGGAGTGACCGCCCTGATCTGCGTAATCCAATGAAGCTCGTAGACATCGCGGACCTCATGCGTGACGTTGAGTTTAAAGTATTTAATGGGCCGGCGAACGATTCTGAAGGACGCGTGGTGGCTTTGCGGGCGCCAGGTGGTGCGGAAATGCCGCGACGGGTGATAGACGAACTTACCGAATTTGTCGGGCGGTATGGTGCTAAAGGGCTCGCCTACATTAAAGTGAACGATCTGGCCGCAGGTGCTGCAGGTTTACAGTCACCCATTCTAAAATTCTTGCCCGAGCAGGTGGCCGCTCAGGTGCTGCAGAGCGTGGGTGCCGAGAATGGTGATCTGGTATTTTTCGGCGCAGACAAACGCAATGTGGTAAACGATGCCATGGGGGCGTTGCGGAATCACTTAGGCGAACAGCTGGGGCTAATTCAGCCCGGCTTTGCTCCCTGCTGGGTGGTAGATTGGCCGATGTTTGCCCGTAACAAAGATGGAAGCCTGGGTGCCGAGCATCACCCGTTCACGCAGCCTGCGGGCACTCCAGAGGCACTGCTCGCGGCGCCACTCGAAGCCAAAGCTGCGGCGTATGATGTGGTATTGAACGGATACGAACTTGGTGGTGGTTCCTTGAGAATCCACGATCAGGCAATGCAGTCTGCCGTCTTTCAAGCCCTTGAAATGGGTAATCAAGCCCAGGAAAAATTTGGTTTTCTCCTTGAAGCCTTGCAGTATGGGTGTCCACCCCATGGCGGGATTGCCCTCGGTTTGGACAGGTTGGTCATGCTCATGACGGACACACAATCCATACGCGATGTGATTGCTTTTCCAAAGACCCAGACCGCAGCTTGTCTTATGATGTCTGCGCCTGGTGAAGTGGATGACCAGCAACTACGGGAGCTGAGTATTCGCACACGCGCACCTGTGCGGGTGGCGAGTGGTGAGGTCGATAGTAGCTAGTTGCCTGCTCGCGCGATGCGTTCGGTGGGGTGAAATAACGCTCAACGGGCTCTTGGATAATAAACTTTTCACCTGGAATCAGTTTAGGACACTTAAGAAATGGCCGGTCACAGTAAATGGGCAAACATTAAGCACCGCAAGGCAGCCCAAGATAAGAAGCGCGGAAAACTTTATACAAAAATCATTCGGGAAATTACCGTGGCTGCTCGACTCGGGGGTGGCGATGCGAACGACAACCCCAGATTGCGTGCGGCAATCGATAAAGCCCTCAGCGCAAATATGCCAAAAGACACGATTGAACGTGCGGTACAACGCGGTGCTGGAGGAGGCGATGGCGCTGATGTCGAAGAATTGGTGTATGAGGGTTATGGTCCCGGTGGCGTCGCTATTTTGGTCGAGGCGATGACCGATAATCGCAATAGAACGGTCGCGGAAGTGCGCCATGCTTTCTCCAAAGCGGGTGGTAACCTCGGCACCGATGGCTCAGTGGCGTATCTTTTTACCCGTCAGGGTGTGATCAATTTCGCGCCAGGCACGGATGAAGAACAAGTTATGGACGCGGCGCTTGAAGCGGGTGCGGAAGATATCGAGACGGAGGAGGACGGTGCAATCACGGTAAGCACGGCTTGGGAAACCGTTTCTGAGGTAGTGACAGTGCTCGATAGCGCAGGTCTGAGTCCGGATCACTCTGAAGTCACTATGGTTGCTTCTACCACGACTGAGTGTGACGAAGACACGGCACAAAAAGTGTTGCGCCTGATTGATGCGCTCGAAGAGTTAGATGACGTTCAGGAGGTCTACAGCAACGGTGAGTTCCCGGCCAGTGCCTATGAATGACCTTAGGGGTCTCGCACAGCGCCCGTTGTCAGGCGTGTAGCTTGCGGCGCATTCTAGGGATCGATCCGGGTTCCCGAATCACCGGCTATGGCGTTATAGAGAACGCAGGCCAGGGCGTCAGCTATTGTGCGAGCGGCTGCATTCGACCCCGAAGCGATTCTTTGCCAAGCAGATTGGGAGAAATTTATCGCGGCGTGAGTGATCTGATTGATCGTTATCACCCTGATGAATTTGCGATTGAAAGTGTGTTCATGGCGCGCAATCCGCAGTCCGCGTTGAAACTGGGTCAAGCCAGGGGTGTAGCCATTGCCGCCGCGGTCGCGGCCGACCTGGACATTTACGAATATGCCGCCCGGCAGGTTAAGCTTGCCGTGGTTGGGTCGGGCCGTGCCAATAAAGCTCAGGTGCAGCATATGGTGCGGATACTTCTGGATTTGTCAGGGGCACCACAGGCGGACGCTGCGGATGCGCTTGCCATTGCGGTGTGTCACGTCAATACTTCGTCCACGAAGCTCAGGTAGGTGATCTTGAGCCTTAGAAGTTGACAGGATACAGGCGAATGATTGGATTCAGGCGCCGGCAAGAGAAAAATCAGGCGCAACCAATAGGAAGGCGGTGAACCTTTGATCGGTAGATTGACCGGTAAATTACTCGAAATCGATGCAGGCATGTTATTGCTCGATGTGGCCGGCGTAGGATACGAAGTAGAAGTCTCAGCGACGATTTTGCAGGCGCTGCCAACCGCGGGTGATGAGCTGACCCTGCACATTCACTTTGTCGTGCGTGAGGATGCTCAATTGTTGTTTGGCTTTGCAACCAAAGCTGAGCGTGATCTGTTTCGTGCGTTCATCAAAATTAACGGCGTAGGTCCGAAGTTGGGTCTCGCTCTGATTTCGTCTGTAGACCTGCAGACCCTGGCAGCGGCTGTGCGCAGCAATGACAGCTCGGTGCTCACCAAGGTGCCGGGCGTAGGCAAAAAAACTGCTGAGAGATTGATGGTGGAACTCAAAAATCGGATGGAGCATTTGAGCGCTGCCGGTGGCGTCGATGTCAGTAGCGGGGGAGGTTCTGTGTCGCCTCAGTCGCTGGCCTCGGAGCTGTCAGCCGAAGCAGAATATGCGTTGATCTCGCTGGGTTACAGGCCGCAAGAAGCAGCCCGGGCGGTCAGCTTGGTCCTTGAGTCCACCGGGGACGAACCTACTTCAGCTGAAGAACTTATTCGATTAGCCCTGCGCGGTTTTGCGAAAAGCGCTTAGGTCATGACAGGAGGGTGGCGCAATGACCATTGAACCTGATCGTCTGATAGCGGCGGCACCAGAACCCGGTGAAGTGGCGCATGATCATGCTTTGCGCCCGGTGAGTCTGAATGAGTATATAGGCCAGACAGCAGTCAAAGAGCAAATGGATATTTTCATTCGCGCTGCGATTGGCCGGCGCGAGGCGCTAGACCATACCCTCATATTTGGCCCACCAGGATTAGGTAAAACCACTCTGGCCAACATAATCGCGCGCGAGATGAAGGTGGCCATCAAGTCGACTTCAGGACCTGTGTTGGAAAAACCGGGTGATTTAGCAGCCATGCTGACCAACCTGGAAGAAGGGGATGTGCTGTTTGTTGATGAGATACATCGCCTGAGCCCGGTGGTCGAAGAAATTCTTTACCCGGCGATGGAAGACTATCAACTCGATATTCTAATTGGTGAAGGTCCAGCGGCACGATCTCTTAAGTTAGACCTACCGCGATTTACCCTGGTAGGGGCGACCACCAGAGCCGGATTATTAACAAGCCCACTGCGTGATCGTTTTGGCATTGTTCAGCGTCTGGAGTTTTACTCAGTCGCGCAGCTGGCTGAAATTGTTGCGCGTTCGGCCTCGAAGCTTGGGCTCGGCATTGATGAAGGCGGGCCCGAGGAGGTCGCGAAGCGAAGTCGCGGGACCCCGCGTATCGCCAATAGACTGCTGCGACGGGTTAGAGACTATGCCCAAGTCAAAGCTGATGGAGTTGTCACTGGCGAAATAGCTGACGAGGCCTTAAATTTACTGAAGGTTGATAAAGCCGGGTTTGACGTAATGGACCGGCGTCTACTAACAACGATCATCGACCATTTTTCAGGTGGCCCGGTGGGTCTGGATGCGCTGGCGGCGTCGATCAGTGAAGAAAAAGATACCATTGAAGATGTAATTGAGCCCTATCTGATGCAACAAGGCTTCATCATGCGAACACCCCGCGGTCGAGTAGCGACGGCACGGTGCTATCAGCATTTTGGTCTGCAGTCCCCAGAAGCGGCAACGGCCTCTGAAAGAGTCGACCCGGTGGGCCTTGAGCAAAAGCGCCTTAATCTCGACTGAGGAGTCCGTGGTGCCTGAACAACTTTCGATTTATGAACTCATATCTAATGCGAGCCTGCTGGTGCAGATCGTCATGGCATTGCTGGCACTCGCATCCGTTGTGTCGTGGATGATGATCTTTCAGCGGTGGTTCTTTTTGCGCAAAGCGCTTGATGAGGTAGAGGCTTTCGAAGCACATTTCTGGTCCGGGATTGATTTACGTAAATTTTTTGCGGAGCTGGAAGACGCGCCCGATCTGAACGGTATCGAGAATATCTTTGTGGCTGGATTTCGGGAGTACACCCGATTGTCGGAACAGAGTGGCGCTGACGCTGATGCCGTGATGCAGGGATTGCAAAGAGCCATGCGCGTGGCGCTAAACCGTGAAGAAGCCCGGCTTGAAACACATCTACCATTTCTCGCCACGGTGGGCTCAACCAGCCCTTACGTAGGCCTGTTTGGGACGGTGTGGGGCATCATGAACTCGTTCCGTTCCCTGGCCAATATGAGTCAGGCGACGCTGGCATCGGTAGCACCGGGTATCTCTGAGGCGTTAGTGGCGACCGCAATGGGTTTATTCGCAGCGATCCCGGCAGTAATCGGGTACAACCGGTTTTCTGCCCGCGTTGAAGCACTGATGAAACGCTACGAAGCATTTGCCGATGAGTTGACGACTATCCTGCATCGGGCCGCGCATACGCGCTCGGTAGAGACTTAGCCATGGCACACCGCCGCAAGCCGATATCGGAAATTAATGTAGTGCCCTACATCGATGTGATGCTAGTGCTGTTGGTCATATTCATGGCGACAGCGCCGCTGCTGACCCAGGGCGTGGTTGTAGATCTGCCTGAAGCACCGTCTGAAGCAATAGATGACACAGATAATGATCCTTTGGTCGTCTCCATGCGCGAGGACGGTGCGATCTTCATGAATCTGGGCATGCAGGACACAGACGACGAGGGCACGCGCGTGACCATCTTCTCCTTGCAGGAACAGGCTGGGAAAGTGTTGCGCAGCCGCAGTGACGCACCTGTGTACATTAAGGCCGACCATCGTCTGGAGTATGGTCAGGTGGTTGCGGTGATGACCGTACTCCAGAAGGCTGGCGCAAAAAGCGTTGGATTGATTACAGACCCCCCGACAATCGGTAGTTAAGGGGCGGGTTGTCCTGTGTATTGGCTGCGTGCGTACTCGATACCCTTGATGTTAGCCGTGCTACTGCATTTGGCGGCTGGACTGGCTCTTTATAGAGGTTGGACGCCGCCCCCAACAAAGATCAACGTGGTGCAGCCGCGTATGGTGATGGCCGATCTATTAGTACTGGAACCCAAAAGCAGGCCTGCGCCACAGAGCGTGGTTAAACGTCCTGTCGCGCCTAAATCACAGCCAGTGAAGCAGGCAAAACCCGTCAAGCCAGCCATCGACCCGGCAGAAGCTGAGCGCAAGCGCCTGGCTGCAGAAGCCCGGCGGGCGGCAGAGCAGGCCGCGGCGCAGGCCGCCGCTGAGGCGGCGGCACGGGAACAACGCTTACAGCGCCTGAGCGAATTAGCACAAACCTCGTTAGATCAGGCCATTGCTGATGAGTCTGCTGATTTACAGGAGGGCTCGGATGAACTGTTGGCGCGCTCCTACCGGTTTGCAATATATGAATGGGTGACCCAGAACTGGTCGCGCCCCCCTAGTGCGCGCAATGGCATGTCAGCTAAACTTTTGGTAGAGCTTATCCCCACCGGGGAGGTGGTCGGGGTCAGCATTGTGGAGTCGTCGGGCAACGCAGCCTTTGATCGCTCCGCAGAGCAGGCCGTGCGCAGCGCGAAGCGGTTTGAAGTGCCAGAGCAAAATGCCTTGTTCGAAGCGCATTTCCGGCGTTTCTATTTCCTGTTTCAACCCGACGATTTGTTGCGTTAGAGTGGTCCGGCCGGTCAGTCTGGCTACACCAATACTCAATAATGTCTGCGCGGCCATGAACGTCCAGACGGGTGAGGAGTAGTCTGAGTCTGTGGCCATTGCGATGTGCTTGGGGCCATCCACATGCGGGATCGATAGTGGATGTGCATCAGTGAAGAAATAATAGGAAAAAGGATGTTGAGAGTTTTATCAAAATTGATGGCTGTACTGATCCTTGGGCTGTGGAACTGTGTCAGTGTTGCCAGTTCACTCGACACCATCATCATTGACCGAGGGGTTGATTCTCCCATTCGTATTGCTGTGGTGCCATTTAAAACAGACCCCAGTCTACTTGGCGAATCTAACATAGCAGACATAGTTGGTTTTGATTTGGCTCGTAGTGGTCAATTTGACCCGTTGGCATCTGAAAATATGTTGTCTTACCCGAGTAACCAGCAAGCCGTATTTTTCCGGGATTGGCGCATTCTTAAAGCCGCATACTTGGTGATCGGTAACGCCAGAATCAGTGCCAGTGGTGGCATAGAGGTGAATTTCGAGCTGTTTGATGTGCTTGGAGAACGGCTCATGTTGAACCGCAGTTACAGTGTCAGCCGTGATCAGTGGAGAGATGTGGGGCATCACATCGCGGACGCCGTTTATGAAGAGATCACGGGCGTACGAGGCGCTTTCTCAACTAAAATTATGTACGTGTTGGCCCAGAACGCTGGCAGTCCGCGAGCAGAATATCGTCTAGAAATTGCCGACTCTGATGGTGAAAGATCACGGACGTTGTTGCGTTCACGAGAACCCATATTGTCCGCAAATTGGTCGCCGGATGGTAAGCGAGTGGTTTATGTGACGTTTGAAACCGGTCGCCCGACGATTGTTCTGCAGGATGTCGATGGTCCGTATAGGGAACGGCTGACTAACTTTCGAGGGTTGAACTCATCCCCGGTCTTTTCTCCCGATGGAAAAAAGCTGGCCATGGTGTTGTCTAAGGATGGTGATCCGGAAATTTTCATCATGGATCTGGCGACGCGATCGTTACGTCAATTGACTCGACACCACGCCATTGATACCGAACCCAGTTGGTCGCCGGACGGGAAGAGGATCATTTTTACTTCCGACCGCGGGGGCCGCCCCCAAATCTATCAGCTAGAATTATCGACCAATTTCCTGGAGAGGTTAACCTTTCAGGGAGACTATAACGCCCGGGCAAGGCTGTTGCCCGACGGTCAGCATTTAGTCTTTGTCCATCGTATGAATGGCGTTTTTCACATTGCATGGCAAGACTTGCAACGCGACAATTTACAGGTCCTGACACAAACGTCGCTGGACGAGTCGCCTTCGTTGGCGCCTAATGGCACTATGTTGATCTATGCCACCCAAGACCAAGGACGGGGTATACTCGGGGTGGTGTCGATTGACGGCAGTGTGAAATATCGGCTGCCTTCGTCGTCCGGCGACGTGAGAGAGCCAGCGTGGTCACCGTTTCTCGATGATCAGCTGAACTAAGTCGTAACCTGGAGCGCGGCTCGAAGGGTAATCTAGGGAAAGATCAACAAGCGAAAAATAGAACGAGCAAATAGACAGCCGCACGTTGTAAAATAATAGAGTAAAAGTGAGTCGCAATAGACCTGCACAACCCAACCAAAGGAGATTTTGATGCAGAATCATAAGCCCCGTTTGATCAGCCTGCTTTTAGCCGCGCTTGTATTGGCCGGTTGCTCAACCACATCCACCGAACCAGTACCTGAACCCGAGCCGGTTGAACAACCTGCGCCGGTCGAAGCGCCTGCAGAGCCAGAGCCTGTTCAGTCTGATTTTGACAGCGCTGGCAACGCGATTGATGCCAATGGTCGGCCGCTGTCGCGCACGTATTACTTTGATTACGACAAATCTGTCATACGTCCCACTGACCTGGCCTCGTTGGAAATGCATGCGCAGATCCTGCGTCGTAATCCAGACCGCAGCATTGTGTTAGAAGGCCATTGTGATGAGCGTGGTACGCGCGAATATAACCTAGCCTTGGGAGAACGTCGCGCAGACTCAATTCGAAGTTTCTTGCTGTCTGCTGGCGTTTCAGCGCGTCAGGTAGAGACGGTGAGCTATGGTGAAGAACAGCCAGCAGATCCAGGGCATGATGAAGCGGCTTGGGAGCGCAACAGACGCGCGGTAATGAGTTATCGTTAACCGCTGACGGTGGGATCGGTGAAGGTTCAAAGACCACAGTCGCGTTCAATAGGGCGCGCACGAAAGTGTCTCGGTTGGTGCGCGGCGTTAGCCGCGTGCTCCCTGGTCTTTGCGACGCACGCGGCTGTCCCCGTAGAGGAATCGGTTGAAGATTCAGTTCGCGAAGCGCGTCCGCGTGCGCTCCCGTTGCCCGCGACAGGGGGAAGCACCGAGGCCGAACGGGTAAGCCTAAGCCCTTCGGAAACCCCTGTAGTGGAGGGCAGCCGCGATTTGGGTATTCCACCCACGATTGAACCTACTCCGGTATTTGAAGTGTCGGCGCAGAATCAGGGAAATATGCAGCAACGTCCGTCGCCCACGTCGCCCGAGGGTATGGGCGCGGGCCAACTGTCAG
>Ga0181564_10003053_pt1 | contig 14461 bp, 8 predicted proteins | sample 011ome_24_FD_134512 | JGI IMG/M metagenome (GOLD analysis project Ga0181564, IMG submission 134512) | Coastal salt marsh microbial communities from the Groves Creek Marsh, Skidaway Island, Georgia - 011513CT metaG (megahit assembly) | ecosystem: Environmental > Aquatic > Marine > Intertidal zone...
CGACGATGACGACGACGACGACGACGACGACGACGCGGAATCATCCCGTGCCGTTCCATCACGACTGACATCACCATCGCCAGCACCATCGCCATCCGCATCACTCGACGCCCGCGCGTTCGGTCGACCGCGAGCGGATCCTCGCCGCTCCGCCACGCGACATCGCACCCCATCCAACCTCACGCCGTTCGCATACGCGCTCCTCGACGACGCCAACGACGACGACGACGCCATCGACCGCATCGTCCGTCGCATCGGCGCCGCACCCGTCGACGCACCCGTCGGCGCGGCGTACATCATCCGTTCGCACACGCGTTGACGCTGGCGCCGAAACGACGATGATTATCCACCTCCCGCGTCGCGCGCGCGGTGCCTGACGCGCCGACGCCGCGCGTCGCGCGTCGCTGACGTACGCGTTCGCGTCGTCGTCGCCTCCGCCAACGCGGGACGTTCGCGTTCGCGTCGTGCGTCGCGCGCGACTGTTTGACGCTTTGAACGGTCGCTTCACGCCGCACACACGCGCGCCGCTGGTGCGACATGACGCGACGACGGCGCGCGACGCACGAGCGGGCGAGCGAGTAAAGACGCGTGCGATGGTCAGCGACGCGCGCGCGTCGGCGGCGGCGATGCCGATGCGCGTCGTCGACGACGCGGTGAATGATGGCGGTGCGGCATCCGTGGCGTTGGCGACGATGCGCGCGAAATTGCGCGCGATTGACGCGGGCGTGAACGCGTCGCGCGCGCTGAGACGATTGGCGAGCGATACTCGCGCGGCGGTGCGGGAGATTGATGAGATGGTGGCGTCACGCGCGGGTCAGGGGTCGAACGCGAGCACGAGCGAGACGACGGAGGCGCGATTGACGCGCGAGGCGCGCGAGGCGTTACGTCCGATTGAGCGCGCGCGGGAGGCGATTGAGGCGCTAGAGAAGGATGAACGCGCGTTGTTTGCGACGTGGGATGCGCTCGTGGGGTTGGATTTGGATTCGCGAGCGATTCGTGTGGCGTTGTTGCGACGAGCGGGACAGCACGAACGGTTGGACCGCGGGTTCGACTGCGTCGATGACGCGTGGCGGACGTTTGAACAGATGCTTTGGAACACGGTTCGGCAGAGTATTTTAGGTGGGCAGTCGAGCGTGGCGGCGCTCGTGCGTTGCGTGCGCGTCGTCGCGGAGCAAGAAGTGTTAGACGCAGAGTACGAGAGCGACGCGGCGGATTTCGTCGAGGAAATTGAAGAAACGACGAATCGCGTGTTGAATTTACGTCCCCCGGAGCCCAAGAGGTGGAAAACGCGCGTGCTTGAGGAAATGGCCACCGCGGTTGAGGTGCGGCTGTCGCTCATCACGGAAGGATTTAGTGGGTTGGATGACAAGGAGAGCATCGAAAACGTGCTCGCCGCTCTCGACGAAAGTTTAGTGTCACTCGCGGAAATGCATGATTATACCATTCCAGCGTTTCCATCTGAATGGCGAGTGTTTGAAACCGTTGTGGCGCCAACGTACCACGCTGGTGTGTGCGAGTTGCTCACGAGACTTAGCACGAGTCCGAACACATCCAACGGCGACATGGTGACGACGGTGACGTGGTCGTTTCATTATTTCACCGCAATAGAATCGCTCGGGCTGGAAATTGAAACATCGGATGAGATAGATTCCGGCGACGATGCATCTGTTGAAGCGGGCGACGTGGCGTGGCCGCCGCTACCGTATCCTTCTGGGTTGTCCACCCTCATCGACGCGTACTGCGAGCGCTTGCGAAGTACACTCACGGGCTGGACTGAAAATCTATCCCGGGTGGCAATTTCAAAGCCACCAAAGCCGGACGGGGGCGGTAAATTGTGGACGCCAACCGATGTGGAGTTTTTTAGATTGATGACGGATCAGATGCGCATCGCAACGGGCACGAGGTCGAATGTTTTCGTACGCCAATGCGGCCGCGTCGCGGGAAACGCCCTCTACGATTTTGCCGGCACGGTTGCCGAACGCTTGAACATGCTGAGCGAAATGACACCCAAGCTAGTCTCATCCACTAGCACGCCGTCACTGACGCCGAGTCGAAGTAGGCACGAAGCGTCGCATTCCGACTTGAACAAGAGCGTGCCCTTTGAGCGAATCGTGGCCGGAGTAAACGACTCGAGACGATGCCGTGACTTATCAAAGGATATGCAGTCCATGATTACCGGCGCCATAGGTGCGACAGATACCGTGATCGTGCACGCGATTGAGAAAACCATACAAAAGTTTAATCGCATACACGCCGAGGCGAGAAAACTGATTTCTCGTCGCGTGCTCGACGACCCCGGATTGAACGAGGTGCTCTTAAAGTTTTACAGCAGCAACTCAAACAGCATTTGGGCGTGCGGTGAGGCGATGACGACGTTATTGGCTACGATAGAAGATTACATGGGCGACCTTGACGCGTGGTTGGACGTGAACGTCGCGGACTCAGTCACCGAAACGCTCTTTGAGCATTTGATTGAGCTCTTGTTCGCGCTCTTCACAAAGCAGCTCGTCGTCGTCGCCCCGCACACAGTTCCCCGTCTACGAGCCGACGAAATCGAACTCATCGAGTCCATGAAGCTCCACATGACGGAAAACAAAGCCCTTGGACGCATCGCGCGCTTACAAAATCTCCGCGAGCTCGTCTCCGCGACAAACCGCGACGAATTTGAGCGCGCGTACGGCGCCCTCCTCACCAACTGGCCCGATGCCGGTCTCGACGTCGTCGACACCATCCTCCGCGCCCGGCCAGATTTCGACAAACACGCCGCACGGGCCACGTTAGAATCCTGCCGGGACGTCTACATCTCCCGCGTCGCCCACCTCTCCGGCCGTGCGCCGACCCTCGGCGCGGCGCGCGGCGCGCCCGCCGCCCCAGCCCACCGGCGCGCACCGAGCGAATCCATAAACGTCAGGTTCAAAAATCTTTTATCCCGATCGTCCTAGCCCGCATCGATGCGCGCGCGCTTAGCGTAGACCTTGTTGTAATCGTAGTCTTTTTTTGACGCACGTCCAACCGACCTAGGGGAACAAAAAAGTGATCACGACGATTGGCGCGGCACATCACGGCGTCCTTTACACGACGAGACCGAGATCACTCGCGCACACGGCGACGAGGTTGACGAATACACTTGTTTCTGTGTACACGCACGCGTTTTACGTGCGCATTCGAAGGTATATATACACGAAGTCATGAAGGGTGACGGAAAGATTAGTGGCGGCGCGAGCCGTCGCCAGCGCTTCGCCTTGGCGTGCGCGGCGCTCGTCGCTGGTTTGATGTGCGCGTCTGGCGCGCGTGCGGCGCAATCTCTGCAAGATATCACAACGGCTGGTCTCGAGCGTTTCCAGTTGCACGGATCCGGGACGACGAACCCGTCCAAGTTGTTCTGGTACGCCATGGATTTGCTCGAGGAACGCTCGAGAAGCTTTGTGCGCATGACGTACCGATCCGTCGGTTCTGGTACTGGGGAAGCCGATTGGAATACCGACGCAGCTGACTTTGCGAGTACCGATTTCGGTTTGAGCTCAGCCGTAAGCGGAGGCACTGTAAACGATTACTTGCAACTTCCCTTCCAAATCGGCGCCATCGGCATCTTTCACACCGTTCCTGGGTACGGCGCGGGGGAGCTCAAAATCTCAGCGTGTACGCTCGCTAAGATTTACACTGGCGCTATTACGATGTGGAACGATGCTGATATTAAGGCCGATACCGGTATCACCTTACCCGCTGAAAATATCCATGTCGTCTTCCGCTCTGACGGTTCTTCGTCGACGTACGGCCTCAAGGGTTACTTGAATGCTGGCTGCCCCACTGTCTATACTGGCACCGTGAGCTCCTCTTCCTTCAGCTCTGACTTATCTGGCGATACGTATCACGGGGTTCAAGGCTCTGATGGCGTTCGTCGTGAGATCGCCGCACGCGCTTACTCCATCGGTTACCTCGACGCGGGTCACGGCCACGCCGACGACTTGGCGGAATTCTCCCTCAAGAACAACGCCGACGAATGGCTCGTCACCAAGGAGGGTGACCCGGCTGGGATTACTTCCGCAAACATCCCATCTGTGGTAACGGAGGCAGTGCGGAACGCGTACACCGGTGCGAGTTTTTCTGGTGATTTGACGGGTGCCAGCTTCAACTTGTTCAACAAAGATGGCAGCGGAGTCTGGCCGATTTGCGCGTTTACGTACTTGCACGTTCACAAAACGTACACGAGCGGGGAAACCGCCGCACTTGTCAGAGCTTTCGTCTCTTTCATTCTCTCTGATGAGATTCAAGCAGCTGTGAGCAACTTCTACTTCTTTCCTCTTGACACCACCTTCCTCGCCAGTGTGCGGACTGCTGCAAGCACCGGCATTACTCCCGCGGCCACGGGCTCTGTCACGGACTGGACGTTTGAAACCAGCACCATTGCCGCCACGGCAACGAGCATGGGCGCCAAGACCTTCAGTAAGAAGCGCATGGCGTACGTCGACTATGCGTTGGAGCTTTTGGAATCTGACGTCACCGATCTCCAAACATCCGTCGCCACGTTGGAAGCGGTTTCGCATGTTGCCCCCTCGCTCAAACCGTTGACTGGCCTCGCCGCGTTTGACTTTCTCATGGCGTTCGCCGCTCTTATCGTCGGCAGCATCGCGCTTCACAAGGCTCGTTCAAACGGCCGCATCGGTGGCGGCTTGTCCAACTACGTCGTTGGCCCTTAAATTATGCTCTAAAAGCGGAACATTTTTGCAAGAGCCGTCGTCCAGACGGAGCCGCGCGCGGTACGCGTCGTGAATACTTACAGTAAGTGCAGCTCATCGCCTAGAAGTGCCCTTAGCACGCTAGCATCAATACAAACGCACACATACGTTCTACATAAATACGTTTTCGTTTCCAATACAAAGTTCGCTACGCTATCATTTCATGTACACGTGTTTACCACGACTTTACGCCGCTCGAGCGCGCGAGCGATCCGACCCCCTCGCGCCCACTCATTCGCGTTGCTCTACTCCTCTTCAACCTCCGGCGGCAACCCACACGGCAGCAACATCTTCTGTGTAAAGTCATACTTGGTTCTCCCGATGCTCTCCCCGTTCGCCACGGCGAAATACGACACCATCGGGTGATGTCCCACGTAGGATGCGTAGGAATCGCGATGAATGTTCACCGCCCATTCGTGTCTCGTGGCGTCGGCGTGTCCGGTCCCGACGTGACGGCTCTGTAAGTGTTCGAGCTGGGAGGAGATGTTTAATCGATCCGCGGCGCTGGCCATGGTTGACGACGGTGCGCGCGCGAGGCACAGAGTGAGGATTGGATCGCTTAGGTTTGCTATGAAAACGTTGGGCGCGTTACAACGCGAGGCTACGACGGCGCGCACGCGCGAGAGAGAGCGAATGAGCCTAGAGCTCACGCCCCCGCGCGCACGCAAATGCAATTTAACTGAGCAACGCGGCGATGGCTTTCGGAATCGTACTCGCCACGCTCGGATTGTTGGCGTATTGGGACAACGCGTCTTTAAACGCGTCGCCGAATTTCGCGAGGACGTCGGCGAGGGTCGTCGCGGGAAGGTCAGTGAATAGTGGGAACGATCTCGGTGCCGCGCGCTTGGCGCAGCGCAAGAATCCTTCCCAAATGCTCTTGTCCATTTTCCATACTTGGCGGTTGACCAAGGTGCGGAGTAAACCGAGGGTGAACTCTTTGAGTTGCGGGGCGACGGTTTCCGCTTGAATCACCGTGCGCATGAATAACAGCGGAAGCGGCGTTTGCTCAACCATTTGCTGCATCGCAGACGCTAAGACTTGTGGCGTAAACACGTCGGGGCGCTCGAAGCACGTCGAGCACGCGTCGACGAGTTGCTTGAGGTTTACGCCCGAGTCGCCACCGGTTTGTACTTCGTGTACGGCGATGAAAATCGCCACCGGACTGAGCACGGCTTCGTCCTCGGGCACCGAAAGCAACGCGTCCAGAACCGAGCTAAAGATCCCCACACCCGCTTTAATGAACTGCGGAAGTAAATCACGAATGCGTTCCTCATCGAACGAGCACACCAAGGGCGCGAGATAAGCGACATCCTTGTTTTGCGACTCGCACAACGCCTCCGCGGCGTCGAGCAACGCCGTCGGCGCCGGAATGCTCGAAATGGACGCGAGCGTCTCCAAACACTCCACCACGAGCGGCAACGACCCTTCGGGCGGTGAGGCGATAATTTCGCACAATTCCAAACAATTCGGTCCAACCGCACGCGCTAATCCATTCACCGGTCGATGCAACGCGAGGCGTAATTCTTCGTCGAGCGAGGCGTACGCCTCAAACAAACCCGGAAGCAACGCGTAATTTCTCGCGCACAACGCGCAATATAATAACATCGGACCCACCGCAGTGTCGCCAGCCTTGGCAATGTGATCCACCTTTTCCGCAATCTCAACGAGCGCGGCGGCGTCGGTCGCGTCCATGGCGTCCGCATCGTCCTTTGCGGCGCCGTCGTCGCCTTCGTCTTCGACGGCTTCCTCCTTGACGGCGGCGTCGCGTTGGACGAGCGCCTTGGCGTCTTCCAACGCCTGTAAACCGATCGTTCGTCCGCGTTCGAGCCCCGCCTTTGCGTACGCCTCGATGTTCTGCGCTAAATGTTTCACCGGATGCAACCGATTGGCGATGAGTCGAATCGCCTTGCCGCGCACAGCTTCGTCGTTACACGTCGCGCACTCCAAGCACAACTCCAACGCGTCTTCGCGCGACGGCGGTCGCTCTAAAATTATGTCTTGCAACACGCTCAAGATGAGCGTCACGGTTTCCTCGGTCGTTGGAAACTTTGCCGTGTCGTCCTCTCCATCCTCGCTGCCCGTGTCTAATCGGCACATGATGCGGAACGCGCGCCAAACCGCACCCGGGAGCGCGGGCACGTCGCACAACAATTGCGACAGCGGCTTCTTCGCGCCGCTCGCGATGGCGGTCGTACTCGTCGCCCCAGCGACACCACGCGTCAAGCACTCAATCGCAGCTGAAATGGCGTGTTCGTAGGGCACGTAGCTAAAATCGTAGGCTATTTCTTGAGCGTAGAGCGTGGTGAGCCACTTCATGAGCATGTGCACGCCTTCGAGTTCGTACACCCCGCCTCCGTCGGCGGTGAAGAGGAGCGCGGACGCGATGGCGAGCGTTTCTTCCTCCATGGACGCACCAGACGACTTCGCAGCGCCCGCAGCGGCGAGGCGCGCTAAGAGGGAACTGCGAAGAGGACCACTGAGCGTGAGCTTCTCGGCACCGCCGTATTCTTCAGCCATTGTGCCCACGGCGAGCATGCGCTGGATGGCTTCGAGGCGAAACGCTTCGGCGACTTCGGCGTTGAGTTCCTCGACTCTGACGATGACTGACAGCGGCTCGGCGGTGTCTTCGGGTTCGGGCACGACCGGCCCCATGGCTGCGGCTGCAGCCATGGGCGGCGGTGGTGGCGGACGCTGTGCGTTCGCGCGGCTGGCGAGGTAAAACTGACTCGCCGGCGGCAGGTGCTCCAAGTTGGCCAAAATCGCGTCCGCCAACGCGGGCGGCGCGAGCTGCGTGACGAACGCGTCGAGCATGTTGCGATCCGGGCTATTCGCCAACGCTGCGAGCGTGACTAGGATTTGCCGCAATATGTTCGGATCGGTCATCGGCGCCAACGGCATGAGCGGAGGAGGAGGAGGAGGCGCGACGTACTCGCGCTCGCGCATGCGCGCTCGCTTCAAATTCCCCGCGGGTGATAAAAAGCTCGCACGCTTCTCCCCGAGCGCGTGCGCGGTGCGCTCGCGATGACGCAGTGCGCTATCTACAGCATCACCCGCGCCTAGTTCTCTACAGATGGTGGATAACTCATTCATCATCCCACCTTCGACGGCTTGCGTCGGTCCGTTGCGCAAGACGTCGAGCAACACCGTCTTCAACTCCTTGCTCACGCTCGCATTTGTCGCCGATGCTCGGCCGTTCGCAGCGACGTCCTCGCGCTCGCGAGTGACGTGCGATTTCGCATATTCAATCAACACTGGCGTACACCCCGTGGCGAGTTCAGCCTTCTTCACGCACACGTTGCCCAACGCCGCGACGAGCACGAGCGCCAAAGGACCCGTAGGTTTCGTCCCTTCACTCACCCCTCTCAGCGCTTCATGCAAACGCTCCGCTAGCACCACCCCATCAGACATCATTTCTTCTAAATTCAACGTCTTATGCCCGACTTTCACGATGTTCGACCCCCAACCCTCGCCCGCGAGCGACAAGATCGCCGCTTCGACCGTCTTTGCGCATTGCATTTTCACCCCATCGTTCCCTCCAGGCGCACACAACACCCCCGCCACGTCCTCCATCGCCGCCTTTGCCGCTACCCACGCCGCGGTGACGTGTTTCAACACTCTCGGTGCGTTTCCTTTCACCGCGGCGACGATCAACGCTTCTCTAAACGTCTGGCCGCACGCCGCGCTCGCGCGCTTCGCCACAATCGCCGAATCATCCCGCACCATACCCCGCGCCGCGTCTATGCACGCCCCCAGCGCGTCCTCGCGCGCCTTCCCAATCGTCTCGCACATCCCCGCGATGTACTTGCGCGTCGCCACCGCGGGCGCTGCGCGGAATTCAAGCACCGCATCGATGACATCGCTCAACGATGCGTCGCGCGCGCCCGCGTGCGACGTCACGAGCTCAACCACTTGCTTGAGCGCGCTCGTCGTCGCGTCGGCATCGGACGCCAAGTTGGCGTCGTTGAGGAGCTCGACGCATCGCGTGCGCGTCCAGTCGGCGTCGTGCGCGGCGTCGGGCGGCATGGCGCGCATGCGAATGGCGACTGCAGTGTGCGCCGCGCGAAGGACGCCGACGCCGACGCAGTATGGCGGCGACGACGGCGACGACGACGGCGACGACGACGGGCGATGCATCGGCGGCGACGGCGTCGACCGCGCCGGGCGACGATCGCGCCGCGCACGCAGACGCTGGGACCGGGAGCGCGACGACATCGTCGTCATCGACATCACAAACAAAAGACGACGACGTCGCTGACGAGACGAAAGGCGACGAGGAGGACGAAGAGACGTGCGGGTTTTGCAAGTATATGAAGGGCGGGTCGTGCAAGGATGCGTTCGTGGCGTGGGAGGCGTGCGTGGATAAGGCGAAGGAGACGGATGAGGATTTCGTGGAGGTGTGCTACGAGGCGACGAGCGCGTTGCGCGATTGCATGTTGAAGGATCCCGAGTATTACGGGCCCATGACGGGGGAGTCGGAGGATGAAAACCCTCATGCAAAGGATGAGGGTGGTGATGCGCCATCCGCGGTGGCTAGTGAGGATTAATATTACACGATTTAATTTATAGTCGATGACGTCAGTCGGAATCCGAGTCCAACGGGTCGTCTCCGAACCCGGCAAAACCTTCGGTATCTCGCGCGTTCGTTTCGCGGCGCTTTTGTTGTTCTCGTTCTGCGGCGCGACCTGTGAGTTTGGGTTGGGGCAACGGTCCGCGCGCCTTGGCGCGTTCGGCTTGTTGCTTTTCTTTGAGCGACGCGTCTTCAAAGCCGGAAAAACCGGCGGATGATTTTTTGACGACGCGAGACGCGCGCGCGCGGCGTGGCTCAACCTCAACCTTGGGCTGTGGCTCTTCGACTTTTTCGGGTTCGGGTTGCGTTTCTTCCGTCGTTTTCGCCACCTCGTCTTGTGCGTTCGAGGCGTCTTCCGACGGCGCTTCCGTCTTCACTTGTTCTTCTTCGTCTTCATCCTCACCCACATCGACGCCGAGCGCCTTGAGCGCGTCGCTCGGTTTGGGCAGATTCGTCGTCGGAGGCGCGCACGCCACAATCATTGACGACGCCGCACTCACGGCTGGCGAAAGTTTTTGGCCAATCATGCTCAATATTCCCGTGAAGCTTCTCGAGCGACGCGCGTCGACGAGTTTATTGCCCTCCTCAGCGGTGAATCCCGTGAGCGACGTTAAAATATTCACAGAGCCTTCGTCGCCATCGACGAAATATCGCTGCATGATTGTGCGCAGCTGTGCTAAGTGTTCCGTTTTACTCTCCGCCGCGCACTGCACGTCCGCGAGTTGGTCATCCAAGCTCTCCAATTTGGACAGCGCGTGCTTTTCGAGAAACGCGAGCTGTTCGCCTTGCAAATTCGCCGCCACCTCGAGCGCCTCCATACACTCTTGAAGCTTTTCTTGCAACACATACGCCGCAGATTCAGTGTATTTCGCGCGAACTTCTTTGATTTGCTTTTCTTTCTCGCCCAACATCCACGTCATGCGCGAGTTATTCTCCTCTAAACGAGCCAATTCTCTCGTGAGCTTTTGCATTTGCGCCTGGTCGACGCCAGACGCTCCGTCGCCACTAAACATCCCCGCCAATCCATAGCCACTGGCGCTCACCTTGTGTTTCGCGGCTTCGCCTTCGAGAACGCTCACGCGCGTGCGTAAATTCGTAATTTCCTCCACGGCGGCGAGTAAAAGCGCGCGATTGACGCCGTCCTCTGTTTCTCTGAGCTCTTGCACGCCTTCGCTCGCATCCTCACCCAACAGCGCCCTCATGCCGGCATTTTCCGCCAAAATCACCTGCTTTTCTTGCAAATGCGTCATCTTAAGCGACGTCACGTCTTGATTCTCCCAAAACTTCAATTGCTCCACCGTTTGCGCGGGAACTTTCACGTACGTTGGCTTCATGTGCAACGCGCTTTCAATCGGATTAAACTGCGAAGCAAACTGCGCGGCTTGAAACCTCGCCAACGTCTCCGAAGCCTTGGCCGCATACTCCGTCACTTCCTCACTCGCATCAGCGAGCACGCTCCCCAACGCGTCCTGCACCTGCGACACCGTGTTCGAAAACGCCAATCGATCCAACGCCCCGCGCACGAGCTCCGCCTTATCCCCACCGTCGTCCCCGCCGCCGCGCGAGAAATCCAACCTCGCGCCGCCGCCACCACCAACCCTAGACGACGCCATGAACTCGTCCGCGTTAAACCGCGTCGGCGTCGCGTGCGCCGACGCGCTCACGCGCCGCGGCGGCTTCGCGAATCCATCGGCGCCATCGCCATCGTCGCCCATCGCCATCGACGACGCGCCAGCGCCGCCATCGAGGCGCGAGCCGCGTCCGACGGACGGCGGCGGCGATGAAAACCCACCCACGACCGCGCGTCGCGCGGGTTTTTTCGCGTACTTGTCGTCGGCGTCGTCCATCGGGGCGCGCGCGCGAGTGCGGTGCGACACAACAGCGCGCGCGAGTGCGCCCGTCGGACGACGCCGACGACGACGATGGCGACGACGACGATGGCGGCGATGGCGACGACGACGACGATGACACGATTCGCGGTGCCCATCGCGCGTCGCCCGGCGACGGCGGCGGCGACGACGACGACGGCGGCGGCGCTGACGTCGGTGCGCGGGCGCCGCCGTCACGCGAGCCGCACGTACGCCACCCCCGCGGACGACGGTCGCGACGTGCACGCGCTCAAGGCGGTGGAACTCAAGGAAATATTACGCGCCTATGCGTTGCCGGTGTCTGGGAAGAAAGCTGACCTCGTCGAGCGCGTGTTGAAGGCGAGAGAAGTTGAGGCGAATGGCGCGGACCCAGCGCGCGAGTTTGAGCTCGAGACGCGCGTCAAGGAGGACGCTGAAGCCGCGGCGCGCGATGCGATGGAGAGTCGGCGCGCGGCGCGGCGGGAGCGTCGCGCAGGGCCGGGACGGGCGGTGCGCGCGAGTGAGGTGTCGAAGACGATGGATAGCATCATGGCGACGACGAGGTTGGTGGAGGACATGAAGGCGCGCGGCGCGACAGAGGTGCAACGAGAGTTTGTGGTGCAGAAATTCATGTCGGAATCGATTGAAAAGAGTGGATGGTTCATGGTTGAGACTCCCGAAGAGCGTGAGGAGTCGGCGCTGAAGGATATTTTAGGATTGAATGGGACGCGCGTGACGCGCGGGCAAAGCGTGGATGCGTGGGTGCCAAAAATTCCAACGGCGGAGTTTTACGTCACCGCCGCCGACGCAGAAGGGAAAACCGATTTAGAGTTGTGCCAAATGGTAGAAGAAGGTGAGATGCTCCAGCCCGGGTACGTGCTGGTGAAGTGCGTGCTCACGCAACAGTTGTTGGATTCGTTTGACGACTTGCGAAGCGTGCGAGGGTTCGCCACGGGTGGGAGCTCGAGATTTGGCGCGAAAAAGTATCAGATTGTCAACCAACCGACGACGGTGGATGATCAGATTCCCAAAATGATTCGTGCGTGCACGCCGCGAGTGTTGACGGAAGAGGATGTCGAACTGGAAAAGGCGCGAGAGGAGGCGCGAGTGATTCGCGAAGAAGCCGCCGCCGTCGAAGAGGGCGACGACTTTGGGGACATGCGACCGACGTCGTCGCGCGTGGAAGAACCAACTGGTTTAGGACGCGTCGAAGTACACACCGGGCCATTCAAGGGTTTCAAAGGTCAAATCAACGTGCGCAACGATGACGGGTCGGTTGAAGCTACGCTCGCAATCTTTGGCCGCGACACTTCGGTGTCGCTCGACAAGACTGAATTTCGAGAAATTTAGCGTCGGCAGTCGATAGAATGGAATTCCCTTTTTTTTTGCAACAAAAACTACAACAACAATTGACTATTTAATCAACAACGACGAAATCGATGGTTGGGTGTCACGACATGCGACGCTTGATTTCGGCGTACACCTCCGCGGCGGCGGGTTCCTCCGCCGTTCGCGACAGGCACACTTGCAACGCCACGGCGGGTTCGCTCGCCTCGACGCCTTCAAACGCCACGCGAGCGAACGAGGCGTTATCGCACCGTAAACACGCCAAAACGAAAGACATGAACCTCTTCACCATGGCTCGATCGCAATCGTCCCTGGTGGCCATGGCGTTGAATCCACGCGAGATGAACGAGCGCAACGCGCCCGACGCGCGCGCGCACTCCGCCGACGCGTCCCCGCGTTCCTTTGGCGCGTCTAAAAGCCCAAGAAATGTCTCAATCACCCCAAATACCACGAGTTTATCGTCATTAAACACATCAACATCCCCAAGACGCTTGAAATACGTCAAACACTCGTCGTTCTTGCACCCTAAAACGCACGCCAACGCCTCGTAATACGCCGACGCCACGCTCGCATTCTTCGTCGCCACGCGCGTCGCGCGCTCCGGGTCCATCACCCCACCACACGTCGGCAGCACCGGCACCGCACCCGGCACGAGTGCGACATCCAACGCCTTCCCACACCTCGCCATCGCGTGCAGCGCGCGTAATATCGCATCCGCACGTCGCGGCAACACCGTCTTCTCCGCGCATTCGCCCAGCGCCGCGCCGGCGTCTCGCGCCTGCGCATCCGCGTCCTCACCAAACTCCCTCAGCACCTTCCTCGTCGCGCACCGCATCGCCAACGCGCGCGCAGGAGACACCACAGAACCATCCATCATCGTCGTCGTCGTCGTCGTCATCATCGCACACCCCACGCCCGCGCACGCCTCGCGCGCGCGCGCGTCATCATCATCATCATCGTCACCACCCAATCCAACCCTGCGAAACGCCGCACGCAGCGCGCCGGCATCATCCGCCCTGGCGTCGACGTACGCGTGCGCACTCGTCGTCCACGTCGCGCGAAGGCACGTCCACGACGACGCCACGGACGACGACGCCCCGTGCGACATGCGCGCGCACGACGATGGGTGACGCCGCGACAAAGCGTCCCAAACCCTAACGATGTCACTAGGGTTTAGTTTAACCTGGAGAGATATTTGTGCCCCATTTGGGGGGAGATAGATATTATTTGTATTCCCCGCCCTCGCCCCTGCGATCGCAGATCCCAGATCGCCGATCGCCGATGGCGCGATCGCATGCGCGATCTGTCGTCGGTCGCGACACGGTCTGCGATCTGCGATCTGCGCGCGCGCCGTACGTACGTCGTGCGTGCACGACACTCGCCATGTTGGTATTATATATGATGAGATCTATCTATGCATGCGATATATACCTTTTCTCGGACATTCGGCGTATATAGAGACGACATACCCATATATATAGGGGGAAAACCAGGATCGAGATCGAGGTCGACATCTCGACGTCTCGATCGGGTCGCGCGCTTTTTCGCGTGTGTTTTCGCTTTTTTTTTCGCTTTTTTTGTCGTTCGTTCGCTTTTTTTTTCGTTTCGTTCGCTTTTTTTTGTTCGCGCGCGTGAGACGACGCGCGTGCCGTGCGCGCCGTGCGTGGTGATTCCGCCGCGCGCGACGCGACGACGCGTTCGGATCGGATCCCTTTTTTTTTGCTCTGTCTCACGCGCTCTCGCGCGACGACCAGGGCGATCGCGGTCGCGACGACGACGTGACGTGACGTCCGTCAGCCATTCATTCACGCATTCACGCGTCGATTCATTCATTCGTTCGCGCGTCGGTCCTTTCGATTCTTCCCGCGCGGACGACGGACGGTCGACGACCGGACGCGGTGTGCGGCGTTGAGACCATTTGACGTGTCTTTCGTGCGTCGCAATTCGCGGGTTCGATCGAACGA